>Ga0315291_10006638_pt1 | contig 14360 bp, 10 predicted proteins | sample YL17G12_20_MG_FD_203070 | JGI IMG/M metagenome (GOLD analysis project Ga0315291, IMG submission 203070) | Sediment microbial communities from Yellowstone Lake, YNP, Wyoming, USA - YL17G12_20 | ecosystem: Environmental > Aquatic > Freshwater > Lake > Sediment | place: USA: Wyoming | collected...
GCGCAGCCTCCACCACGGATTACTGCAAAAAGAGAAGTCGAAATGTAGTACAGACCTTTGGGGTGCGATTGTTGCATTCCAATGAGTTAGGTATTTGTATGTACCCCAGTTGCGAAAGTCGGGCTAGAAACTGTTGTTACTGTTTTAAAAGTCTCCGTGCTCTCCGCGCCCAAATAAGTGGAACATTACTTCATCCGCGTTCATCCGCGCCCATCCGCGGATAAAAACGTTGAAGGAGTGAACATCGTCTGCCTGCAGGGTGGCGCACTATCAGCGGTTGGTGATAGATCAGGCGAGGATGGGCGGTGTTAATCTTCCGTAGCTATCTGACCATTACTTCTTCAATATCCACATAGCCGGGTATGCAGCTCTGCACGCCCCTCGGGACCGTCATGGCAGGGACAATTCCGACAATCACTGAGTAATTTCCCGGGCCGCACGCCACGATGGCCGGACTCGAAAAGAGACGCCTGGTCAACACTGTTTTTATCCCCTCGAGATGAGCAAGATATACCTGAGCCCCGGGGGAAAGCTCGCTCGTGCTGCCGGGGGTGAATGAGTAGTATTCACCTCCGGGAGCTTTTATCACCGCCCACACGTCAACGAGCCGCCTGAGTGGCTGCACGGTTACATCAATGGCAACTGCCTGCCCGCGCAGCAGTTCGCTGCTGCTCACGTTCACGTTCAACGGGGTAGCACCGGGGAGCGGATCGCCACCTTCTCTGACAAGCGTGACAGAACCATCGACAACGGTGTAATCCCAGTAGTGTCTATATATGCACCCCGCAGGACAATCTCCCCATCCAAAGCTGAATCCGTAGTGCGGTAGGGAAACCGTGATATGTGAGCCATCGCCGATAGTATAGATCGGGCCCACCCGGCTTACTCCATCCGCTTCCCCATATTGAACAGCCAGCACCATGGGATGATAGGGCTGCGTGAATCGCAACAACAAGTAGCTCCCAGATGCATCTATTTCCACAAGGCCATACTGGGCGTTCAGCTCATCGAGACCATGGTATTCCCCTTTTTTATACTGATCCATTGCCTCTGGCGTCAGGGTGACTTCAAGCTCGCCGGGTGTCCACGGCGGCATGTGAGTGACCATATTCACATCCGGATAGGCGAGCCGAATCGCAGCAAGGTCGGCGTGTATTTGGCTATAGAGACCCTGGGGTGGAAGCAACTCCCCCGAGATTTCCAGGGCGAGCACTGCCGCTTCCTGATCGGGAAATTCAACCGATGTCGATAGGGAGGCTGGCGCCTGACCGTTACCCAGTTCCGTGACAACGAATGCGCCGACAGTTGATATAATCGCGAGTATCGTGGCCCTTGTCATATTCGCCATTTCAATTAACCGTGCTGACTCACCTCATCCAGAGGCATATTCCGGCAGACAGAAAAAACCGGCCTGCCGGATGTACTTTCACTCCCGTACTTCGGCAGCCCGGCTGTCCTTACCTATGGCTGAGCCTCTCCGGCCACGCCAACCTGGACCGAATTGAAGCAAACAAAGGCCCGCCTTCAAGGATCCTCGGCTTTGCGCCACCGCCTTACGGCGGTTTTGCCTTTATCGGTACGGGTACGGTTGCCTTTAGAGTTATAGGTTCTCAGGATCCTGATCAAATGTCCAGTTCATTTAATACATGCTCGTAATGGGTTACTTATGGGTGGTATGAATCTGTAGGGGTTCGATTTATCGAACCCGGGCGCGATAAATCGCGCCCCTACACCACCATAATATCACATCTGCCACCCATAAGTAACCCATTACACATGCTCTAATAAAACTGATCGCCAGAGTGGAACAAATGATTCCTCGAGGGAATAGACAACAGGTTCAGAACTACTAAGTTACCGACATCGCCCCCAGGCGGCGGGGCCTGCCCCTGCCTTTTTTAGGCGAGATTCCAAGAATGTCCATCCGGTACTTGAGCTTTCTCCGGCTGGTTCTGAGCCGCTGTGCGGCCTTCGTCTGGTTCCAGCGGCATCTCTCCAGCGCCTCGAGGATGAGCCGCCTCTTGAGATCATGCTCGGCAGCTTCCAGGGAATGAACGCGGCGGGGCGGGGGCAATGACTGGTCGAGCCCGTCCTCCTTCGCTCCCGGCCTAACAACCCGCTCAACGACGCGCCGGAGTTCATCCGCATCGAATGGCTTGACGAGGTAGTCGGCCGCCCCGAGCTTCATCGCCTTCAACGCCATCCTTATATCTTTGACGGCAGTCAGTATCACCACCTCCGCCCTGCTCGTTTTTTTAATTTCACTGAGGACGGTCAACCCGTCGAGGCCGGGCATGAGGATGTCGAGGAAGACCAGGTCAATATCGTCCTCCCCCATCGCCTTTATGGCCTCCTGACCGCTGGCGGCGAGGCGGACGTCGCATGAATCTTCAAGTATCATCCGCACCGATTCACGCGTGCCGCGTTCGTCGTCCACGATGAGAATCGTTTTCATCAGCGCTCTGACTTACTTCTGCCCCGTACCCTCAGCCGGGATCACCACTTTGACCACGCTCCCCTTCCCGGGAGCACTGTCCACGCCGATCGATCCCTGGTGATCCATCACAATCCTCCTCGCGATGGCAAGGCCGAGCCCCATCCCCCGCGTCTTGGAGGTGGAAAAGGGGGTGAATATGGTGCCGAGCTCCTCCGCCGCCATCCCCTCGCCGTTATCCTGGAACAGAATCTCCACCGCCCCGTTCTGGCCGTGCAGTACCTGCGTCAGCGCTGTCGTAATGGTGATGGTCCCCCTGGCGGCGATCGCATCTGCGGCATTGTCGATGATGTTCGCAAACGCCTCGGAGAGGAGGGGCGAATCGACACGCGCCACGAGCGGTTCTTTCGCGAAATTCTTGATGATTCTGGCGTTCTTGGCGGTGAGCTTGGTTTTTTCTGAGTTCAGCGCGTCTTCGATCACCCTGTGGATCTGCGTCGATTTCAACTGCACCGGGGGTGAATCGGCAAACTTCGTGAGTTGCGTGATGATATCATTCAGGCGCTCGATCTCGCCGTTCACCACTTTGAAGAATTCCTCCCTGAACTCCCTGTCCTTATACCGCTGGGGCAGGAGCTGCGCGAAGGTCTTGATCGGGACGAGTGGGTTCTTTACCTCGTGGGCGAGCCTGCTGGCAACCTTGGCCCAGAACTCGATTCGCTCAAAGTCCTTCTCCTTTTCCTTCATCTTCTTGATCGCGGAGAGATCGGCGAACACCATGATGGCGCCGACGATGTGCCCCTCTTCGTCCCGCATCTCGGAGGTGCTCACGCCGAGCGGCTTCTTGTCCACGGGCGAGACGACCTCGTGGCGCGTGTACACGACCTCTCCCTTCAGCGTCCTGAGCAGGAGGTCCGCGAACACCGAGCCCATCTTTTCCACCTTCCGCCCCACCATCTCCGCCCGCGTGCACCCGAGGATCTCTTCCGCGGCGGTATTGAACAGGGTGATGATTCCCTTGGAATCTATCGTGGCGACGCCGCTCCTGAGGTAATTCAGCACCTGCTCGTTATGGGCGCGGCTCCTCGCGATGTCCCTGTAGAGCAGCGCGTTCTCCACCGCCATCGCGAGGTAGGTCGTGAGGATGGAAAGGAGCTCCAGGTCGGTGTCGCCGTACGGCCTCCCCGTCATCTTGCCCCCCAGCGTCAGTATCCCGATGAGCTTCCCCTTGGCGAACAGTCCCGAGATGATCTCCGCGTCAAGCGACGAGGCCTGCTGATAGAGTTCGAACTGGTCACCACCCGTCATCTCCCTGGTGAGCAAAAGTTGATTGTGCCGGGAAAGCCATACCGGGAGCAGGTCGGACGGCTCGAAGGTGTGCGTGGAGATGAGTTCCTGGAGATAGCCGCTGGAGGCGACCGGTATATACGCGCCCACCCTCGGGTCGAAAAGGAATATCGCCGCCCTGCCCGCGCCGAATGTTTCGATGATGCTCTCGACTGCGAGGTCGAGGAGCTTCTTGTGATCGAACACCTGCGAGATGGCTTTTGAGAAACGCCGCACGAGCTCGTGATAAAAATGGGAGGGATCGAGCTGGCGTTCGGGGGCCGCAGCCTCGGGCGGCCGCTGCCCCGTGGTCTTTAAAAATTCTATCTCGTGGAGGAGCTCTTTCCTCTCCACCGCCCGCTCCACCAGATCGCGGATCACCCGCCGGTCGAACGGCTTCTCCAGCACAACATACGCGCCGGCCGCCCTCACCTCATCCACCAACGACGCATGAACTGAGGGGACGAGGACGATGACCGGCAACGACGTCTGCGCCTGGAGGAGTTTCCTCACCGCCTCCGCGGCATCACGATCCTTGACACAGGAGTCCAGGATGACAAAGTCAACGTGACCGGCGGCCACCTCTTTGATTCCCTGGTGGACTGTTGATGCCTTCAGCAGATGCGCAACGCCGGAGAGCACAAGATCCAGCGTTTCAACCAGCGATTTTTCGCTCGAAATAACTATCCCGCATTTCATTTCGCCCGCCCCTATTTTGCAGCAACCGCTGATTCATGCGGCGACATGGGCATCGTAATTAAAAACGTCGTCCCCTCCCCCACGGTACTCTTCACATCGATCATCCCGCCGTGCTCCTCGATGATGCTGTGCGCGATGGCGAGGCCGAGGCCCGCCCCCGATTCCTTCGTGGTGAAAAACGGGTCAAAGAGGTGCGGCAGATCCTTCGGCTCAATGCCCCTTCCCGTATCGGCTATCTCAACAACCACACAGTCCTGAGCCCCGAGCCGGTGGAGCCTCCTCGCGAACCCCTCCGCACGCGCCGCACCCGTTCCCGCTTCGGTCGCGCGCCTCACCCGCGCCGTCACGGTGAGCGCGCCCTTCTCCTCCATCGCCTGGAGGGCATTGATGATAACATTCAGCAGCACCTGTTTGAGCTGGTCCCCGTCGGCCATGATCATCAGCGGCCGTTTTCCGATCTCTTTCTTCACCTCTATATTCTGCTCGGTGGTCTTGCTCTTCAGGAGGAAGAGCGTATCTTCAAGAATCTCGCATATATCCGTTTTTCTGAACGAGGGCAGCGAGGGGCGCGCGAAATTGAGGAGCTGCTCGACGAGGTAGTTGATCCTGTCCACCTCCTGGTTCGCGATCTTTGAGAAGTTCTCCCTGAACTCCCGGTCGCTGTATTTTTCCGGCACGAGCTGCGTGAATGTTTTTAAGGCGACCAGCGGATTCTTGATCTCGTGGGCCACCCCCGCCGCGAGCGTGCCGAGGGAGGCGAGCCTGTCGGCACGGCGCATCTCCGTCTCAAGTATCTTCCGCTCCGTGAGGTCCGAGAACACGATGAGCGCCCCCAGCGTCTTCCCGTCGTAGCTGTTGAATATCGATGAGCTCACGGCGAGCGGCAGGTCTTTGTCCGTGTCCGTCTTGATCACCACCTCCTCCGCGCTCACGCTCGCCCTATTCTTCAGCGTGTCGAGAAGTATATCTCTGAGCTCCGGGGCAAGGAGGTTGAGATCGGCGCTGAGGGCGCGCTCGGCGCTCACTCCGAGCATCCTCTCCGCTCTCGCATTGAACGCGGTGATCCTCCCGCTCAGGTCTATGGCAACGATTCCGCTCGTCAGGTTATTGAGGAGGATCTCCTGGTAAATCTTGCTCTCCTCCACCTTGGTGTAGAGCTGGGCGTTTTCAATGGCGACTGCAATGTGATGGGATAGCGTATTGAACATTTCTATGTCCTCGAGCGTGAAGGTTTCACCGGTCTCCTTGTTCCCGAGGAAGAGTAGTCCCGTCAATGCATCTTTGGAAAAGATGGGAACGCATATATCGGCCTTAACGTTCTCAAGCAGCGCGACGATCTCACGCGTCTCCTGCGACTGTGGGAGCCTCTCAAGCTGCTCCCTGAGGATGAGATCACGCCTCCATAGGAGCTTCCGTATGAGCGGATTGTCCAATGCGATGGCACCGTGGTCGCCGGCGGCGCTGTCATTCCCGTGATGGGCCATCGCAATGAATGCCTTGCCCGGGTTCCGGGGGAGATAAATAGAACCGCGCTCCACCCCCATGGCATTCGTGATCACCTTGAGGATAAGCGAGAGCAGTTCCTCGAGGCTGTAGATAGAGGTGAGTATTCTGCTCAGGTCGCTGAGAATCTTGCGATGCTCGTATCTTTTTCTAAAAAGTGTCTTATCAATGAATGTCTGAATAACCTCTTTGAGAGGGGCGAACGCAAACGCGATCAGGAGGGCAGCCACCATCGCCGGGATCAGCGTCTGCAACCCCATGATCCCGCCGAAGAGCCAGTTTGACAACAGCACGATCCCGATATAGCCGGCGGTGATGGATGCGGTAAGTAGCGCGTAGAGCGTCGTCCGCTTGATAACAATGGTAATATCCATCAAGTGGTATTTCACTATTGCATACACTATACAGCCGGTCATTACCAGTGCGAAAATCGGACCATACCCTTCCGTTTGCTGAATACCGAGGGGCGGGGCACAGAAATTTGTAAGCGATGCGAAAACAAGAGCTAGAAAAATCCCAAGAAATACATATTGGATTTGCAATCGCTTTATTCCGTGGTAAATCTTCCATTTTCGACCCAGGCTGATAAAACCTACTAGAAAAGCAAAGAGAAAATACGCAACAAAAAGCGAAAAAACAGGCCCGTATTCCGTCTTGGGTATCTGCGCTCCCAGGGTTACCCTTTTTAAAAGATATGATGTGAATAAAAGGGGAATAAAACAAGCGCTCACAATAAAAAAGATAAGATTCCTAAATCTTATCTGGTGCCCTTCAGGGAATACGGAAACCAAGAGATAGAAACTGGGAGGAATAAACGCCGCTGTAGCAAAGCTCATCCGAATCCACAATAATGCGCTCGCCCTATTCCATGAAACCACACCCATGTACACGGAGATCGTCCACATTGACATTACAAGCGCAAATACACTGAAGGTTTTATTTATGGGATTAAGCGGATTGCGTTTATAAACGAACCAGCCAAACCAGATATTAACTATTGCAGCGATAATAAGGAGAAGAGGATTAAAACTCATCACAAGCCTCGGTTTTGCTTATTACGGTCATAACGGCCTATAATAATTACCGAATGAGTCCCACCCACGCTATGAGCATTCATTAAAACAATATTCACCCTATTATGCCTTGCCCTGTTGGGAACATAATCAAGATCACATTGGGGATCGGGGTACTCATAATTTATCGTGGGGGGAATAGTGTCATGTTTAAGCGTGAGGCATGATGAAATGAGTTGAAGGCCTGAGGCTGGCGCGAGCGATTGCCCCATAGTGGATTTAATTGAGCTGATAGGAATACGATACGCATGCTCACCCAACGCCAGTTTAAAACCCTTCGTCTCGCTTATGTCGTAATCGATCACGGAGTTGCCATGTGCATTTATGTAATCAATATCACCGGGATTAAGGTTGGCATTTTTAAGGGCTATTTCAATCGCTTTTGCCACGCTTTCACCGGAAATTTCCACAACCACTGTTTCACCAGCTTCTGATATGGATGATTGTCCCACTATCTCACCATAAATCGTGGCACCTCTTTGCAAGGCATGATTGAGTTCCTCGAGAACTACTGCCGTACCGGCCTCGCTAAGGACCATACCATCTCTATTCGCATCGTAGGGCCTTGAGGCTTTGGCTGGTTCATCATTTCGTTTGGAAAGCACGCGGACAGCACAAAATGCACCAAGGCCGAATGGGGAGATAGGCGCATCAGCAGCTCCAGCAATTATTATATCAGCCTTCCCATTATTTATTTGTTCATATGCCCAATTGATAGCGTCGATCGCAGTAGAGCATCCTGATGAAATTGTGGTAACAGGACCTTTGATGGCAAGCTCTATCTGTGTATAAGCGGTTGCCATGTGGGTCGTATAATCGACACAGGTGAGTGGGTGAATGGTCCTTAGACCTTTTTGGAAAAAAAGAGGGATAGCTTTTTCCAATATATCACTCACGGCCTGTGCAGATGACCCCATACACGCCCCAATCCGATATGGATCTGCACCGTTAAGTTGGATACGCGCATCCTCAAAGGCAAGTCTGGCGGCAGCGACAGCGAGCTGCGCAAATCGCCCGGCCGTGGAAGCAGTATTTTTAGTCATGTAATCTTCAGGGCGAAAATCCTTAACCTCTCCTGCAATCCTCGTTGGATATTTCGAGGCATCGAATCGGCTAATTTCGGTGATCCCGGACCTTCCATGAATGAGTGAATCCCAGAAGGCTTCTTTACCAATGCCCACCGGTGAGACGGGGCCAAGACCGGTTATTACCACCCGCTTTTTCACGTGTGCGAGGCTCTCCCCACTTCACTGTTAATTTTATGAACGAGCTCCCGCGTATAGTTCAAGTCTCCTGCAATAAAAGCAAATCTGAGATTATCCCTGAATTCCCTTTCTCTTCCGCGGTATCCTGCATGAAGCGCCATAAGGGCCTGATCATCAGAGAGATGCGTGAGGATCCCACTTGATTCGAGCTTCTGGGCAAATTCATCCGTCTTACGCGCAAACTGCTTATAACTCATATTATTGAGACGGTATGGAAGCGGTGCCCAGTAGGTTGGGGGGTAGAGGAGTTTTATTTTATAATTCATCATCTGCCGTTCATAGTTGCGACTCTTAATTTGAAAATTATATTTTCCCGGGGCTCGCCTCCAGTCAGTCTCTGGATATATCCCGGGGAATTGGATGGGAACTGAATCCGGTGCTGCCTCTGTAAGGAGCGCGATGCTTTCAGCTTCTGTTGCACTGGTCTCAAAAGGCCCTGGGAAAATCATGCTCCCTACGGTGAAGATGCCGGCATCACGGCAGGCCATTAATGTACGGTGAATGAGTTCGGGCTCAATCCTTTTTGAAAACCCTCTATGAAGAATCTCTCGCGAACCGGATTCTATGCCAAAAAAGATTGAATGGCATCCGGACTTTTTAAGTATCTCAAAATCTGAAATATCCCCCTTTTGGATATGCCCAAAGGAAGAGTATGTGATCGTTAAATTCTCCCCCAGGATTTTATCAGCGATATCCACCGCGTGTTTCAAGGGGGTTGTGGAGCCGGCGTAGCGAAAACAGGTGACGCCAAGGGAATTCATGATCTTCTTAATGTCATCCACAACTCTCCGCGGGCTTTTCAGCCGGAGCTTCGAGCCGCTCTTGATCGGCTGAATGCAAAAAGCACAACGATGCGGGCACCCTCTGCTCTCGTCAATCACAATAATTTTTATTTTCCGGTCACCCGCCAGACTCGGGTAGATGTTCTCATCGTAGACAGGGAACGGCAGGCGATCTAAATCGTCTATCCACTTGGTGCTGTTGATAGTGATGGTTCCATTGTGCTTATAGACAATATTGGGGATTTCCGACAGTGGTACTTTGCCTGAGCTATGTTCGCATAGCAGCAGAATAACCTCTTCACCCTCTGCATAGACAAGGGCATCAAAAACGTCAGTCACTGAATAGATGTGCTTCTTAAAAATATCCACATGCGGGCCGCCTGCGAAGATCTTCAGCGATGGGAACTCGCGTCTTACCCTCTCCGCGATAGAAATAGAACCCGTGAAGCCGTCTCCATTCCAGAGTTTGAAACCAACAAAGTCAGGACGTACTTCCCGGGTCTTTTCAACAATCTCATCCGCGATCTCTGAAACTACCTTTCTCTGGTTCTTTTCAAGCTTATAGTTCAGGTATTTGAGCGATAGCGCCTCTTTGAAAGAGGCTCTGGGCACCTTGACATTGCCATCCAGAAGCCTCTGGTAAATAGGCCTTGTTTTGCAGGAAATCCACCGGGGATACAGCCGGCTCATGGTATCGGTGGTACCGTAGTCAAGGATGAAGGTTTCGTGGCCGGCTTCGAGGAGAGCTCCGGCGAGGTTGGCCAGGCCGTTATCGGGCATAAGACTGCTGGGGGTAAAGGGATACCCCGCATAGCTTATGAGTATGCTGCGCGTAGACATGGAGAGAGCCCTCGATTTTGTACATTTATGCACAGCGGTGCGATTTTGTCAAGTATTAATTTGTACAATATTGAGCATATTTTTAACATGCTTATCCCACGTATGTTGCAGTGCTCGGAAGATGATTTAATGCGTGCGGCCTTTATAGCCGCTATGCCGTAGGCGAGACTTAAGTTTCGCCTACGTAGAACTGAAGTTTTTGCGGCCAGGGCTTAGGCGACACTTAAGTGTCGCCTACATAAAAGGAGGCTTCTCCCTGTGACGACTACATGGTTCATTTAAATTGCTGGTTCTCTTCCGTTTTGTGTGGGTAAAGCACGTAAATCCCTCCCCCTATGAAGGGGGAGGGTGAGGGTGGGGGTGAGTCCCTATTGACCTATGCAGCGAATATATCTCGTTGCTGCACGAGAGGTTAAGAACCACTTGTGATTACCCCCCACCTGACCTCCCCCCATCGCAGGGGGGAGGAATTGCTTGAAGCCGCCCACACAAAGTGGAAGAGAACCAAATTGCTTAACTGCTTCACATTTAAAATGTTACAAGTTACAATATGGAGTTAACTATATATCCATAAAAATAGTTGTCATTTTTTTGGTAATGGGTCAGCTATGGTGGGGTATATTATTAAGTGTGTCACTCCTGCGAAAGCCTGCCTATGCCGAAGCGGTCGCTGACGCTCCAGAGCTTTAGCGACGGGGCGCTTCGCGCAGGCAGGCAGGAGTCCAGGTTTTATGCTGGATCCCTCCCGCTTAGCGGGACGGGGATGACAAGTGCACTGAACACCCCACCATAACTGACCCATTACTTTTTTTGTGGAATTATTTTTGCGCTTTCGGTATGCTTTCCTCACAATTCGGAGATAGTGACTGATTTTGTAGCGTACACTCTTTAATTGGCCGTTTCGCAAAGAAGAGAACGCGTGCTTTATACTGTTTTCCTCTGAGGGAGAATTGTGAGCACAAAATCGTCAGCTTCGTTCACGAAACGCTTTCTCACCGCTTCGCTCACCGCTCACCCACACGCTCTATCCTATCCACCCCACGCAATTTGGTCTCATACGTATTTACACTCATTCCCATGCACAATCAATACCGAGAACAATTGTGCCGGCTCTATACCACAAGGAAGGAAAATGCCTATTGTGAACAAGAACCAGATCCGTTTTTACGCAGCCATCGTCATCGCCCTTTTTATCCCGGCTATCGCTTCGGCGCAGGCGTTCAGAAACCCGCCCCAGGACGCACGGGCGGCCGGCATGGGCAACGCTTTTACCGCGAGGGCTGACAATGCATCTGCCGTCTATTACAACCCCGCCGGCATCGCTTTCCTGGAGAGCCCGATCGCGGTAACGGGCAACCTGAGTATCATCAACCCCCGGTATAAGAATACGACGCAGGAGTTCAGAACGGAAAAAAGGGATTTCTATATACCTGACGCTTTTATTACAACGAACCTTTTAAACAAGTATCTCTCATTCGGTTACGGCGCGTTCTCCGAGTATGGCCTCGGCAATTCCTACCCCAAAGACTCCCCCGCCGCACCCCTCGCGTACTTCTCCTCACTGCAAACAGTGGACAATAGGTTCACCTGGGCTCTGCGAGCACCGAAACCCCTTGACTGGGCCGCCATCGGCGGTGGCTTTGATCTCCTCTACGGCCAGACACGCACAAAGTCGGTCACCGATTTCGGTGCGCTGGCCACCGGTCTCCCCACCGGTGAGCTCGGGCGAGCGCGGTTTACGGCGGACGGCCACGCGTTCGGCTGGCACCTCGGCGCGCTCATCAAGGCGAAACGGATGCACTCCGCGGGCATAAGCTTCGCGAGCCAGATGGATATCAACGAGCGCGGGAATTTCAGGCTCGCGGGAATCCCTCCCTCCATCGCCCCTGTCCCCGAGCTCTCCTTCCCCGCGACGACAAAATTCGTCCTCCCGGCGAAGATCACGGCGGGATACAACTTCAAGCCGGTTGACTGGTTCCAGGTCGAGTGCGACCTCACCTGGCTCAAGTTCAGCAAGTTCAAGAACGTGGCCATCAATGTGGATGACCCGACCGGGTTTGTGCCGAGTCAAACCATTAATTTCGACTTCACCAACAGCTGGATTTGGGCGCTTGGCGCCGAGCTCGGGCCGTTCAAGGGATTCTCGCTCAGGGGCGGCTGGTCCTATATTGAAACGCCCGTTCCGGGGAGCACGTTCAACTCGATGATTCCCGACAGCGACCGGAATGTCGCCACCGTCGGACTGGGGTACAAATACAAGAACCTGTCGCTCGACGTATGCTACGCGGCGGTCGTCGTCAATAAGCGGAAAGTGAATAACACCGTGGGATTCCCCTTCACCTCGATCAATGGCACATGGAAGGGCTTCATCAATCAGATCTTAATGGGGGCGAGTTATGCGCTCTAACACCACGGAGCAGGCCCCCTCAGCCCCCCCCGCAGTCCGGAAGCCGCGGATCCTCGTCGTTGACGATGAGACGGGCCCCCGGGAGAGCCTGCGGATGATCCTGAAGGATCAATACGAGCTCATCCTCGCTGATTCCGGGGAGGAAGGGGTCGAGAAGATGAAGGGGGGCGGCATCGACCTCGTGCTCCTCGACCTCAAGATGAAGAAAATGAGCGGGATAGAAGCCCTTGAGAAGATGAAGGAGATTAATCCGTCCGTCAGCGTCGTGATTCTGACGGGGTACGGGACGCTCGAGACCGCGCAAAGAGCCATCCGCCTCGGCGCAGTGGACTACATGAGCAAACCGTTTGATGTCATGGAGCTCACGAAAACGGTGCGGAAGATTCTAGACAAGCGAAGTGCGGATGTGGAGAAGGAACAGATGCTGGAGAAGCTCAAGAGCCTGAACCGCGATCTCGAGAACCAGACCAGCTCGTTCAAGAAGCTCATATCCTCCCAGAAGCTCTACAGCTCGTTCTTCCACGAGTTCTGCAACCCGCTGACTTCCATACTGGGCTACGTTCAGATTCTCCTCATGGAGCTCGAGAAGAAGAAGGGGTTCGCCGATGAGGATCGGGAGCGCGCGCAGAAGTACCTCTGCATCATTGAGAACGAACTGGACAGGTGCCGCCTCCTCTTCAGAAGCTTCACGAGCCTCGCGAAGAGCGGCAAAGCGGATGCAAAACCCGCACCCCTCAAAATGGTGATCGAGGACTCCCTCCTCCTCTTAAGGCCCCAGATGGAGCTCAAGGGCATACAGATCAAAGAGGATCTGGAGGCGCAGGCTTCCGACGTTTTAATTGGAGACGGCCAGCTGAAGCAGGTGCTCCTGAACCTCTGCATCAACGCCATGCACGCCATGGGCACGGGCGGCGTGCTGAGCGTGAGCGCGCGGCAGAACGCCGAGGGGACAGTCGCGATCGAGGTGGCGGATACCGGCTGCGGGATGGATGAAGAAACCCTCCGGAAGGTATGGCAGCCCTTCTACACCACCAAAGACCCGACCACCGGCAGCGGCCTCGGCCTCTTGATATCAAAAGGGATAGTGGAAAAAATGGGAGGGAGCATCGGGATCGAGAGCAAAAAGGGTTCGGGAACGCGGGTGACGATCACGATCCCATCCCGCAACGCCCGGAGCGAGCGCTGATCCTATAGTATCAGCCATGCGAGCAGCGCAATAAGGATGACGAGCACCACAAGGACGAAGAAGAATCCCCTCCCGCCATACCTCAATTTTGTGAACACACCGATCCTGTGCGGGAGCGCAGATCCGCAGTAAATGCAGTTGAGGTTCCTCTCGGGTGTCTCTCCACCACACCGTGGACAGACGAGGTAGCCTTCCATAATTCTACACCACGCGGGACATCACAAGGGCGCAGATGGTTTTCGCATCAACGATTCTTCCGCCTGCCAGAAGCCTGGCAATAGTCCTTCCTGAAAACACCCGCGGCGTTATTATCTCATCCTGATCTCTTCGCGATTTCACCCGTGTGAGCCCCCTGGCCGTGAAGAGGTGTATCCTCTCGGTAGTGTAGCCCGGGGCGGGATAGATATATCCGATCTTCTTCCATGCCTTCGCCGTGCAACCGATTTCCTCCGCCAGCTCACGCTTCGCGCAGCGGAGCGGAGTTTCATTCTTCCTGAGCGTGCCGGCGGGCAACTCCCATATATACGCGTCTATAACCGGCCGGTACTGGCGGATGAGGATGACCCTGTCTCTGCGGAGGAGCGGCACGATCAGCACGGCCCCCGGATGGCGAACAACTTCCAGGTCCGCGACATATCCGCCAGGGAGCCGCTTCCTCCTGAGGGAGAGCTGGATGAGCTTGCCGCTGTAGACTCTTTTTTGTCTCACGTCAAGAGGCTTCCGCACCCCGAAATGGCGGATAACAGATTGAAACGTTCACCTGATGGGTGAAATGTAATCAGAAGTACTTCTCCCTGTAGGGGCTTGATTCATCAAGCCCGTAACGCGGGTCGGATGAATCCGAC
>Ga0315291_10006640_pt1 | contig 14357 bp, 10 predicted proteins | sample YL17G12_20_MG_FD_203070 | JGI IMG/M metagenome (GOLD analysis project Ga0315291, IMG submission 203070) | Sediment microbial communities from Yellowstone Lake, YNP, Wyoming, USA - YL17G12_20 | ecosystem: Environmental > Aquatic > Freshwater > Lake > Sediment | place: USA: Wyoming | collected...
TTTATTTGCGCATTGGTGAATTCCCGGAATCATGCAAGGTCATGTAGACACCTCGGTATGACGCGCGGGCTGTCAATCCTGTACGGAACTGCTTTTCTCCGTGTGCTCAGTCACTGCGTGGTGATCTTCCCGGCGAGAAATGCGGGTTAGTCTGAGAGGATTCTGAGGTGAACAGGTTTCACTGGAAAGGTTTCACGCTGATCGAGCTGCTGGTGGTCATCGCGATCGTCGGGATCCTGATCGCCCTGCTCCTGCCCGCCGTCCAGGGCGCCCGGGAATCGGCCCGGCTCACCCAGTGCGCCAACAACCTGCGGCAATTGGGCCTGGCCTGCATCCAGCACCAGGAGACCCAGGGACATTATCCCACCTGCGGTTGGGGGCACAAATGGCCCGGCATCCCCGGCCGGGGATTCGGACCGAAACAACCGGGCGGGTGGATGTACAACATCCTGCCCTTCATGGAAGTACACGGGATTGGACCTGGGTGACAACCAAACTGCCTTTGCCGGCGTCTGTTACGACACCATCCGCTACGACAGGACGTCCTCGCCGCCGGCCCAAGACCGGGCCGGCCGCACCGCCCCGCTGATCTTCGGCGGCGCACACAGCGGCGGCTGCCAGTTCGTCTTTTGCGACGGCTCAATACACCTGGTCAACTACGGCATCGATCCGGCCACCCATACCTGTCTGGCCCGTCGCAACGACGGTGTGCCCGTTCAGCCGGGCAAGTATTGACTGGCTTCTACCTCGCGATCCCGGAGAGGTGCGGATTTCGCACCCCCCGAAAGGATGTGCGCCAACGCTACCGGCCGTCTACACCCTCTGAAGGTGGGGTGAGACAAAAAAAGCCGCGGTTGAGGGTCTGTTGCCCCGCTAGGCATTTGCGGCCGGCACGTTTTTCGGTATAATCACGGTTGGTGTTTTCGGGCTAGCCCGTGGGACGGTCGGACTCTATCTATCCGGAGAGGCATACAATGAGCAATTCCAGACAGGAAGGTTTTACGCTGATCGAACTGTTGGTGGTCATCGCGATCATCGGCATCCTGATCGCCCTGTTGTTGCCCGCCGTGCAGGCGGCACGCGAGGCGGCCCGCATGGCCTCCTGCCAGAACCATCTGAAGCAGATGGGCCTGGCCGCAGCCAACCACGTCGAGGCCCACGACTACTTTCCCAGCGGCGGTTGGGGATGGGGCTGGGTGGGAGATCCCGATCGAGGATTTGGCAAGCGCCAGCCCGGCGGCTGGCTGTTCAATCTCCTGCCGTTTCTCGAAATGGATGACCTCTATAACATTGGGGCAGGCGAATCGCCCGCCGATAAAAGCCGGGATTTCGTCAAGGTGGCTTCATCGCCCGTCTCGATCTACTACTGCCCCAGCCGGCGCCAAGCCGTCGTCTATCCCTACGTCCACGGTAACGGACCATGCGGAGGCTGGTGGGCCAACATGAACCGGCCCGAGGTTATCGGCCGATCCGACTACGGCGGCTCCGCCGGTACCGACGTGGTGAGCATCGTCTACGGGCCCTGTACCTACGAAGGGCACGAGACTTACGGTTGGGGCCTCCAGTCGAGCTACAACGGCATGATCTTCCAACGCAGCGAAGTCAGGCAGGCCGACGTCTCCGACGGCCTGACCAACACCTACCTGATCGGCGAGCGCTACCTGAACACCGACGACTACTCCGACTACTTCGTGGGTCACTACGTGTGCAACGACGACCAGGGCTGGCCCATGGGTTATGACTATGACATCAACGTCTGGGCCATGGGTAAGCCGATGCAAGACACGCCGGGGTTTCAGAGTTGTGACACGAGGTTCGGCAGTGTACATCCCGGTGGCTTCAACGTCGTGCTGGCCGACGGGTCCGTCCACGTCATCAACTACTCCATCGACATGGAGACCCACCGGCGGCTGGCCAATCGTAAGGACAACCTACCTGTAAGAGTCCCCTAAGACCTCCTCTGCCACGCCCCTGGCGTGCTCAGTTCGTCCGCAACCGACGACCTCAGTGCACGTCTCCTGTGGCGAAGCTGTGTGCGTCTGTCAGAACGCCGTTTAGCGGGCGGGCTTGGCCCAATGGCGTTCGATAATGATTAAGTGGCACCGGCGTCTCGCCGGTGTGACATAAGCGGACGCGTTGCCAGGAGTCGTCTCACACCGGCGAGACGCCGGTGCCACTGTGTTGACGCCAGTCTCGTCCCTAATTCAAGGGTATTGTGGCTTGCCTGCCGTCTGCTTTGGGACGCGCCACGGGATGGGAATTCTCCCGCGGGCCGACCGACCAACGGCACGTCGGTTGACAGCCACCCCCCGTCCAATTACACTAATCGCTTTGTTGACAGTGGGCTGAAGGGACGGGTCCTTAGGCCCAATTTGGCGGCCCAACGGCTTCTGTTGCGAGAGGATCTAGTCCATGAACTCCAAGCGCGTGTTGTTAAGCGAGAGTGACATCCCCAGCGCCTGGTACAACCTCCAGGCCGATCTGCCCCAGCCGGTCCCCCCGGTGCTGCACCCAGGCACCAGGCAGCCCGTTGGGCCGGCCGACCTGGCGCCAATTTTCGCCATGGAACTGATCAAGCAGGAGGTGAGCCAGGAGCGCTGGATCGAGATCCCGGATGAAGTCAGGCGGGTGCTTTCGATTTGGCGCCCCTCGCCGCTGACGCGGGCCACGGGATTGGAGAAGCAGCTCAAGACGCCGGCTCGTATTTACTTCAAAGACGAAAGCCACAGCCCCCCCGGCAGCCATAAGCCTAACACCTCGGTGCCGCAGGCGTACTACAACAAGATGGAGGGGATCAATCGGCTGACCACGGAAACCGGCGCCGGCCAATGGGGCAGCGCCCTGGCCTTCGCCTGCAAGATGTTCGACATGCAGTGCAAGGTCTACATGGTCAGGGTCAGCTACCAACAGAAGCCGTACCGCCGCTCCATGATGCAGATCTGGGGAGGCGAAGTCACGCCCAGCCCTTCCGACGAGACCCAGGCCGGCCGCAAGATCCTCGCCGCGGATCCCGATTCACCCGGCAGCCTGGGGATCGCCATTAGCGAAGCCGTCGAGGTGGCCGTCTCTCGCGACGACACCAAGTACACGCTGGGCAGCGTGCTGAACCACGTCATGCTGCATCAGACCATCATCGGCCTGGAGGCGGAAAAGCAGCTCAAGCTGGTCGGCGACTTCCCCGACGTGGTTATCGGCTGTGTGGGGGGCGGCAGCAACTTCGCGGGCCTGGCCTTCCCCTTCATCCGCCGGAGAATTGCCGGCAAGGAAATCCGCTTCGTGGCCGCCGAACCCCACTCCTGCCCCAGCATGAGCCGCGGTCAGTACCGCTACGACTTCGGCGATACCACCATGCTCACCCCCTTGATCAAGATGTTCACCCTGGGGCACAGCTTTATCCCGCCGGGCATCCACGCGGGTGGACTGCGATACCACGGGATGGCCCCGATGGTCAGTCTCTGCGCCCGACTGGGGATCATCGAGCCGGTGGCTTACCACCAACTGGAGTGTTTTGAGGCCGCTTGCCTCTTCGCCGCCACGGAAGGCATGATCCCCGCCCCCGAAACCTCGCACGCCATCCGTGCCGCCATCAACGAGGCCATCCGCTGCCGCGAGGAAAACAAGGAGGAGTGCATCCTCTTCAACTTCAGCGGCCACGGCCTCTGCGACCTCGGCGCGTACGACCGGTACCTCGCCGGCGAACTGGAAGACTACGCCTACCCCCAGGAGAAGATCGAGGCCGCCATCGCCGAGCTGCCCGTCATCGAGTAGCTGCGACCCCGGCCTGAACAGATCGCCCGGACAGCCTGCGCTGGGTGGCCGACGTCGCCTGCGGCGGGCGTGCCACCGGCACGCCATGCAGGCGACGTCACGCCACCCACGTGCGTTCGTCCCAGCAAAGCCCCGTCGCTTCCTGACCGCCTGGGCGGTCAGAACGTCACGATCGCGTCCACCCCGAAGGTGAACTGGTCGTCGCTGCCGCCGTCGTCGTAGGGGAATCCCACCGGACCGGGCAGGCCGTTGAACCAGTCCCAGCGGCACTCGGGCCGGACCACGATGTTGGCATTCGGCCGCCAGCTCAGGCCCGCGGTCAGCTCGTAGAAGTCCCCCGCGTACCCAAAGCCCGGCCATGCCCGGATGCCCGCCGCCGCCGGCGGACCCTGCACGATCACCCCGTCGTCGTCACGCAACCACTCGAAGCGGAGGTTGGCCGCCCAGTGGGGATTGATTGCGTAGAGGAAGTACTGGTTCACACCGTACCACTCGGCGTCCCTCCCGTCCTGAAAGGTATTATCCTGGGCGCCCAGGTTATGCACTAGGACGTACTGGAACTGCTCGGTGAGCTGGTGCTTCAGCACCAGCGAGTAGACGAAGCGGTTCTGTTGGCCGGCGTCATCCTGCGGGCCGCTGGAGATCGCGTAGGCCACAGAAGTCCGCTGGTCGTAGCTGTTCCACTTCATTCCCGCCATCACGTCCAGGTTGTCGTTGTTGTCCTCCCACTTCATCCACCCCCGGTGGAAACCAGCCTGGACGGAGAACTGGTCCGTGAGCTTGTAGTCACCCAGCACGCCGGTCACCAACTGCGGTACGGTGAAGCCGTAACAGAGGGAGTGGGAATAGAAGGGGTTGGCGATTGCGGGCACGGCTTCATAGTCCAGGATGCCGGCGAAGTGGCCCATCTTCACCGAAAGGCGATTCCAGGCCAGCTCCAGGTACGCCTGCGGAATCACCATCCCGTAACTGTTCCCCAGGTTGTTGATCCGGTCTTCCAGCCCCTGGTTGATGCCGAACCGCCAATCGCTCCCGTAGAGCATGTCGATGTGACCACCGATGTCCCAGCCGTAGCCGCCGGTGTCGACCGGGCGGTTAAGATACAGCCAGAACTGGTTCATCTGGTACTCGCCGTCCCAATCGTTGGTCCCCACCGGACCGTTGAAGCCGCTGGCCGGAGTGGTCGCGTTGAAGGTGATTCCTTGCTGTAGCCAGCCGCCGACCACGATCCCCCGGCTCTGCAGGAAACCGGGCTGCGGGAGTTTCCAGGGATCACCAAGACCGCCACCACATCCTCCGCAGTCTCCACACTCGCAACCTCCCGAGCCACATCCGCCCTCACACGAGCCGTCGCAATCTCCTGCCGCCTTTGTGTCGGTAGCCACTGCCTGATCCGCCGCCGGGCTGGTGGTCTGGTTTCCTGCCGCGTAGTAATTGCCGCTGTCGGTCATCTGATAGCCGGGTTCGGGAACCAGCAGCTCACCGGCCCGCGCACCCACTTGTGGGTCGGCGGCGGCCAGAATCCCACCAGCCAACACGATTCCCGCTATTGCCAATGCAACTCTCACGTTCAAGCTCCCGTGTGAAAAAGGTAGTGAGTGTTCACCCTTACGTCGATAATCAGCCGTCAGAACTCGCACGATCGACGTTTGTGTCCTTCTCTTACATCGGAGCCGAGCTCCTACAGACTCAAGCCAATGCCAATTGCAGAGCAAACGGAGCAGGTGTCGCCAGCAAAAGGGCCTTGCGCAGAGATTGCCGGTCAACAAAGCTGGGCACCCTGCGCTCGTCCGTAGGACGCTGCCCGTTCGGCGCCGAAATCGGCGGCCACAACCCGCGCTAGTGGTCCGCCAAGCGGTCCTCGACAGGTTGAGTGCCATGCTCACGCAAGCGTGAGCAAAGCGTGAGCACGGCACCCGCAACTTTTCGCTGGGCGGGCCACTAGGGCCACAGGGCAACACCTCGCAGCGTCTCAATCCCGCCAAATGCCGCACGCCTTCCCCAGGGGCCTCGCGCCGGCGGGCGAGCTGAAATCATGGGCCCCGGGCACGGCTGGCCCGGCATGGGCGGGGGGGAGCCTCGCATAACCAGGGAGCCCCAAGAGACCCCACCAAAAAAGGGGGTATGTTTTGCCCTCTGCTCAGGCACTTTACATTATCCTCCAGCGTGCTATATTTGGGCAGTCTGGTGAAGCTTTGCGGGGTGGCCCGCAAATCACATGGACCCCAGAAAACGTTGGTAGGAGGGTTTCTGAATGAGTCGTATCTTGACAGTAGGTGCCGCAGCACTGTTTGTGGTGCTGGGCATCACCGAAGCGGCGGATGCCTGTTTCACGTGCCGTCCGAGGACGTGCGGTCCGCGGACGTGCGCTCCGGTGACGTGTGTTCCCGACACGTGCGCTCCGGCAACGTGTGCCCCCCTGACGTGCGCCCCGCGGACCTGCCGTCCGAGGACGTGCGCCCCGGTAACGTGCGCCCCGGCTACCTGTGCACCGGCCACCTGTGCGCCGGCCACCTGCGCACCGGCTACTTGCGCCCCGCGGACTTGCCGTCCGAAGACGTGCCGTCCGATGACGTGCCGTCCGCGGACCTGCCGTCCGAAGACGTGCTGCCCTCCGCCGGCCTGTTGCGAGGCCACCGCTGAGGAGGCCGCGCCCAAGGAGGCCGCGCCCAAGGAGGCCGCGCCGCAGGAAGCCGCGCCCAAGGAAGCCGCGCCCAAGGAGGCCCCGCCCAAGGAGGCCGCGCCCAAGGAAGCCGCGCCTGCGGTAACCCCACCCGCCGCACCCGCACCCGCACCCGGGCCCCCGGAACCAGCGGCTGAGAAGAAGTAGGCGGTCGCCACACGGCGTCGGGCTCGAAAGCAGTGAAGCCGGACCTCTCTGCGGAGGTCCGGCTTTTGTTGTCTGCGGGGGACGCCGTCAGTCTTATCCGGCCCTTGCTCTGCCCGGCAATGGTCCAAAGCGGGCGCACAGCCGGCTGCCGAACCTCTGCCGCCCGGTCTGCTCGTCTGCTATAATCAGGGCTGTGACCAAGCCCGATGATTCCGCCGTACGATTCGCGTGTCCGCGCTGCCTCACGCGGCTGAAAGCCTCGTTGTCCCAGGTGGGCACGAAGCGGAGGTGCCCCAGGTGCCAACGGGTGTTCGAGGTGCCGACTGCGGCCCAAGTTGCCCGGCGGCACCGCCACGTGGGCGAATACGGCATCAGCGAAGGCATGGGGCCGTCCCCCGCCGAAGCCCAGCCTCATCTCACGGTCACCTGTCCCGTCTGCCTGACGTCCTTGTGCGCCGCGCTCGACCAGGTCGGCCGGCAGTTGAGTTGTCCCGACTGCGATACACCGGTCATCGTGCCCCCGCCGGTTCCCATGGAGCACAAGAGGAGCCTGCTGGGCGTCCCCGTCGAGCAGTACGCCCTCTGCGACGAGGTGGATGAGTCGGCTGCGGGTCCCCGGCCGGCAGACCAGACTTACGTTCCCGTGACCTGCCCCGTGTGTGGCACGTTCATGCAGGTCCTGGAAGATCTGGTTGGTCAGGAGATCGTCTGCCCCGACTGCCGCGAGCCGATGGTGGTGTCGCGGCCGATCCGAAGAGGAAAAAAAGAGACTCTGGCGGCGGCGCAGCTCGGGGAGTACGCCTTGCACGAGGAGGCCGAGGCGCCCTCGTCCGACGCCCGAGAGGCGGAGCAGATCCTCTTTCCCCTGCATTGTCCCCTCTGCGATAGTCTGATGTACGCCGGCCGTGACCAGGTCGGTCAAGAGATTGTCTGCCGCGACTGCGAGGCCTACTTCGTGGTGCCCCCGCCGCCTCCGCCGAGGCGAAAGCTCGATCTGCGCAGCCAGGCCGGCGAGGTCTACGGCGTGAGCGATTCGATCGAGGCGCCCGAGTACGAGCCCTTGGTGCTCACCGCTGGCTGGCGACTCAGGCCCGGTACGGAGTCGGCCGCCGACCGCCATCGAGAAGCCGATCGGCTCCGCACCCGGCCACCGCGTTGGACCTTCTTTTCGGGGATCTTCGGTTTCCCGGCCTACCGCGGCTCGTGGCAGCGTTGGTTGGGCCTGTCGCTGGGAGCCATGCTGCCACTCCAGTTGATCGGCAATGCCGTAGTCCTTGCCCGCGCGGGGCCCGGCAAGGAGTGGGCGATCGGCCTGACGTATTCCGGGTTGGCATTTGTCTTGGGGACAATTTGGAGCATCATCGCGTCCGCCCAGTATCTGGCCATCCTGCGGGACACGGCAGACGGTTACCATCAGATCGAGAACTGGCCGGAGGCGATGTTCCTGGATTGGCTTGGCGATGCCTTCTACCTGATCAACAGCGTCGCGCTGAGTGTGATAGTCGGGCTGGGGATCGCCCGAGTGTTGCAGCTCGCCGGCCTTGTGAGCTGGCCTGGTGTGCCGGCGGCGTTGCTGATACTGTTTCCTGTCCTCCTGTTGTCGTTCCTGGAGACGAACTCTCCGCTGAACCCTTTGTCGCTGCCCGTGTGGCGGAGCTTGCTGACCTTTTGGTGGGTCTGGGGGTTGTTCTACGTCGAGACGACGGTCCTGGTCGCGGCGGTCGGTTTCCTGGCGATGCTGGCCGCGACCTACGTGCCGGCCTTGGGGATGGCGCTGGCAGCCCCGCTGCTGGTGGCAGCGTTGATGATCTATTTCCGCCTGCTCGGCCGGCTGGCCTGGCGCTGTGGAAGGGCGGGCCCTCGGGTCAAGCGAGCAGCGACAGGCTCGGCCCCAAGCACCGACGAGGAAGACGAATAAGTGCACCCGCCCGCTGCGTGCGGCTCCACTTAGCCCCATAGTATGCTCCCCGGCAAGACGTACGGGGCAGGGCAGGGGGGGCAGAAAAAGGGGACAGGTCCAATTTGCCGGAACGGCCCCTAGGGTGCTTCGCACAAATTGGACCTGTCCCCTTTTTCCTCCTGCAAGTCCATTCAGACCTTGCAAACAGCCTCCAGGCAGGTCAGGATACCCGGTGAATCGGCAAGGCAGCAGCCGGATTCCGAACCGGCGCCAAAGGAGTATTCGATGAGCCCGATCGAATGGTTCTACGCCCACGGCGATCGGCAGGCCGGTCCGATCCCCTCGGCGGAACTGAAGCATTTGGCCGACGCGGGCGCGCTTCTGCCGGACGATCTCGTGTGGCGTGAGGGGATGGAACAATGGGTCGCTGCCCGCAACGTGAAGGGGCTCTTTGACGCCACCTTGCCCAAGGCGGCCGATACCCCGTCCAAGGCCGCCGCGCCTTTCGCCGACACCGTCCAGCCGGTCTCCCCCATCCCGGCCACCGCCCCCGGCCTGCTGCCCGAACCGGCGCGCACGGCGCTGGATCGCTCCTGGCCACGGTCCGACGGCCACGCGTTCGATATCCTGTTGGATGCCCTTCGCGCCCAATTCAGGGCGCAGTTTGTCGACTCCACCACCAAGATCTTCGTCACCTGCGGCCACTACTGCCTGTACCTGGCCATGCTGGCAAGCCTCGGCGTGACATTGACCTTGGCCGTCAAGACCGGCCTTCTCGATCCCCTCCTGCACGGAGCGGTCTGGCTGTTGGCTCTGGCCGTGCTGCAATACGCCGCTGGGCGGTTCTGCGTCGCCCTGGACCGCTTGAGCCGCACTACCCCCGGCAACGTCTCCACCAGCGTCTTTCTGGATTCGTTCGCGCTGTTGAACGTCGTGGCCGGGCTGGCCATCCTGTTGGGGTCGGCCGTCCTGGCCGTCCGCAGCGACGCCTACTCGCTGATCCTCGCCGGCCTGGTGCTGTTTATCGTCTGCGAGTACCTGGCCGTCGTCTCGCTCAACCCCCAGACCTTGGGCATCTCCGTCGTCTCGGAAGCCCCGGCCGGCGAGGAGGCCATCGGGGTCCTCTCCTTTCTGCTGAAGGCAGTGTTGCGCCTCGCGCCGGTGGCCTTCGGGGCGGGCGTGCTCTGTGGGACGCTGTGGTTGCTCTCCGCCTGCTACTTGCTGCTGATGCCGCCCGAGGGACGCGACGCCGTGCTGGCGCTGCTGGGGCCCGAGAGGCTGGCCGGGCTTGAGGCAGGCGTCGATCCCGCCGCGACACCGAAGATGCTCGAAATCTGGCCCGCCCAAGTGGCGGCCTCCACCGCGACGCGGTGGATCCTGGGCTTTGCGGCGTTACCGTTTCTGGCCTACGTCTTCTTCCTGCTGTTCCACTTGTTTCTCGACGTGATCCGCGCCGTGCTGTCGATCCCCGGCAGGCGCGACACAATGGCAGAAAGCCAAGAGCCCCCACGCGCCCAGCAGTAGGCTGGTCGCCGTGCCGGCGACCGCTAAACGGCAAGGCGATGCAGGAACGCTCCATCCCAAGTCATCCGCCTTCCGCCTTCCCCCGTCCGCCTTCGCCCTTCCCCCTTCATCAGAAAACCTTGATCATCGCTCCCCCGTCCACGACCAGCACGGCGCCGGTGATGTAGCTGCCTGCGTCACTGGCCAACAACAGGGCCGCGCCGGCCACCTCTTCGGGTCTGCCCCAGCGACCCAGCGCCGTGCGGTCCGCAAAGGCTGCCTTCTGTCCCTCGCTGAGGATCGACATCGGCATCTCGGTGGCGATCGGACCGGGCGCGATGCAATTGACCGTGATCCCGAACGGGCCCAGGTCGAGCGCGCCGGCCCGGGCCAGACCCAGCAGTGCCGACTTCGTCGCCGAGTAGGCGCTCCGCTGGGCGGTGCTGGCCAGACCCATGACCGACGAAATGTGGATCACCCGCCCCCAACCGCGCTGCTTCATCCCCGGCGCCAGCGCCCGGGTCAAGGCCATGCAACTGGTCAGGTTCAACTGGACGAGCCGGTCCCACGTTTCATCCTCGATGGCGTCGATCGCCTGCGGGACGTTGTAACCGGCGTTGTTGACCAGGATGTCGACCTTGCCCAGCCGCTCGACGGCCGCGTCGGCCAATCGCTGCACGTCCTCGCGCCGGCTCATGTCGGCCACGACGTGTTCGACGCGGCCCCCGGTCCCCGCGCCGATTTCGGCCGCGGCGGCCCGGAGATGATCTTCCTGCCGGCTACAGATGATCAGGTCGGCCCCGGCCTGGGCCAGGATGCGTGCTATCGCCTTGCCGATGCCTTTGCTCCCACCTGTGACCAAGGCCACCCGACCCGACAGATCGAAAACCGTGCCTTTCATGTTCGCGTATCTCGTTGTGAATCGAGAGCAGGGCTGTCTGCTGATCGTGTCATTGTATCAGGCCGGTCCGCCGCCGCCAGACGTCAGAAGCAGAGCATGAGCATCTTGCCCACCAAGACGCCGAGCAGGGTGCCGATGACGTATCCCCAGATTCCCACCAGCAACGCGGGTAGGACCAACTTGGGCCAGCCTTTGGCGATGGCCATGGCTGCGGCCGAGGGGGCGCCACCCAGTGAGGCGTTCACACAGAGCGTCAGCTCTTCCAGGCTAAACCGCAGCAGCTTTCCCAGCGCGAGCGTCATCGCCAGGTTCACCAGGGCGATCACCAGGCAGAACAGGAACATCGTCGGAACGTTCAGCACGACGGCCACCAGATCCGCCGGCAGACCAATCACAAAAAAGAAGATGTACAGCAGGTACGCGCCCAGCTCTTCGGCGCCCCCGATCTTCTCCAGCCGGCCGTGCAGCAGAGTCGCCGCCAACACGGAGAAGAAGGTGATCAGCACGAACGGATTGCCGATGACCTCACGGGCAAACGACGCTCCTATGTCGCGGGCCGTCGCCTTAGCGGGGCCGTTCGTCTCGGCCGCGCTTCTGCCGGAAGATTCTTCCCCGGCGCCGTCCATGCCCGGGGCCTCCGCCCCCTGAACAGCCGCTACGGTTGCCTGTGGCTTCCGAGCAGGATCGGTCTCGGGCAGGATCCAGGCCGACAACTTGCTGGACACCGCCGCGATCACCACCGCCACCGCCAGCGCCTTGGCAAGATCCAAAAGCGAGATCTGCTTGGGTTTCCAGTACTGGGCGGCCAACGACTGGGTCTGCCGGGTATCTGCGGCCGTCGAGTGCGGATGAGGATAGTGGCGGAGAAAGAACTTCGAGCCGGCGATCCCCAGCAGCGCGATGAACATCGCCGCCATGATGAAATTGTCGGCCACCAGCAGCGGGTTGGTGAGGTCTTCGCTCACGCCGAACGAGTTCTTGATTGCGATGAAGTTGACCGCCCCACCGATATAGCTGCCGGTCATGATTCCCGCCACGGCGGGGACTCGCTCGAAAGCGTCGCTAAACAGCACCGTTGCCAGCACCGCGCCCAGGATCGTCCCTAACACGCTTATGTGAAACGCCACAAACATCTGCCCGGTAGTCCGCACGATGTGCAGCACGTCGGCGCGAAACAGCAGCAACGGAAGCGCGACGGGCACCAGGTACTTGTTCACCAGCCCGTAGACCGGCGCCTCGGGCGGCATGATCTTCAGATTGGTCAAGAGCATCGCCGCCACCAGGCACAACACCGGCCCGCTCAGCTTCGCCGCCCACCGGTACGTCTGCTCCAGGTAGATGCTCAAGGCCACACAGGCGACGATGATGGCCCCGAGGGTCCACGCGTCGTCCGGCGCCAGGAGCGGCGGCAGGCGCTGAAACCACTCGATCCAGGATTCCGGCGTCGGGGCCGGCGCGTCGGTCGGCGTGCTGCTGAAGAGATACAAGTTCATGGGAACGACCGTGTGGGAAAGGGACTGTCCAAGAATAACTTCGCGTTTTGACTGCGGCGGCCCCTCACCCCAACCCTCTCCCCGCCGGCGGGGAGAGGGAGTTATTGTTGGACGGCTGCAAAGTGTGTCGCCGTGCCGACGCTCACGGGCTGCGACGGCGCAGCACCATGTTCGCCAGGATGACGCTGTGGACCTTACCGTCGGGACCGGCCTGGAAAACCAACTGCTCGTCGACGTACATTCCGGGCGGCATCTTGAAAACGCTGCGGCACAGCGGCGTCAGGCGATAATCGACCATATTCTCCGTCATCGCGTAGAGGTGCCCGTGCTTGACCGAGACCACCAGGGGGATGAACTCCGGGCCGTAGCTGCCCAGAAATCCCTGCCACTCGTCGGAAAGTTGGCCGGCCACCTCGCCCTCCACGCGGTGGAACTCTTGCTCCAGGGCGCTGAAACCGGTCACTTCGCCCGCATCGCCCCGATGGAAGACCACCGACGCTCGATGGGCAAAGCGGCCGTCAGCATCGAACTTGTCGGCTGCAATCGGTGTGAGGGTAAGAGGCTGGCCGGAGACGTCCAGACGGGCAATGCGCTGGCGGACCTCGATCCGCGCCCAGTAGCTCTCCGACTCGTAATCCCCGGCCAGCTTCGCCAGCTCTGCCGGCGCCACGGCAAACGGGGCTTGTTCGGGCTTCGGCTTCTCGCCCAGCTTGGCCTCGAGCATCAACTCCAGGGCCGCGTCGCACAGTTTGCGGACCGGGCCGGTGGCGATGTCCTCATTGGCCAGCACCACCACGCCGATCTTCTGTTGCGGCAGCGCCGCGATGGACGAAGTGTGCCCGTAGACTGCTCCCATGTGGCTCAGCATCCGGTGGTCGCGAAACTCCTCCACGTGGAAACCGAGTCCGAAACCGGTCTGCTCCTTGGTCAACTGCACTGTGAACATCGACTGAAGTGTCTCGGGCTTGAGCAACTGCTGGCCGCCTGCGCGGCCTTCCGCCAGCAGGAACATCACGAATCGGGCCAGGTCCTCGGCCGTGGTGTAGAGGTTGCCGGCGGGGATCGTGCCCAGCTCGAACAGCGGGGCCTCGATCTCGCCAAAGCCGCCCTTGCCGTCGGCTACCCACATCCGGCCGGGAGCCAGCCGCTGGCGAATGGCCTCGTTCATCCGGAAGGCAGAGTCTTTCATCCCCAACGGCTGCAAGAGATACCGCTGTTGATACTCGACAAACGGCATGCCCGACACCCGGGCAACCACGTCGCCGGTCACGGTGGCGCCGATGTTCGAATACTTGGTGTGCGTGTTGGGCCGATGCACCAGCGCGCAGGGAGCGATGCTGGCCACCGTGGCCTCAACGGTCGGTTGACTCGGGTCGAAGTACCCGCCGACCGGCGATTCGCGGAACATCCCCGATCGATGGCACATCAACTGCCGCAAGGTGATCGGCTCGGCATTGCCGAACGGCACGATCAAGCGGAACCCGGGATCGTAGCCGGAAACCGGCCGGTCGATATCGAGCTTTCCCTGTTCGGCCAGTTGCATGGCCGCAACCGCGGTGAACAGCTTCGAAATGGACCCGGCCCGGTAAACGCTGCGGGAGCCCGCAGGGATATGCCGTTTGCCGTCGGCGTAGCCGAAGCCGCGGGCACACACGATGCGCTGGTCGTCGACGAGCGCCACCGCCGTGCCGCTGAGAATCCCGCGCTGCAGTTCGGCGTCGACGATCTGGGCGAACCGGTCGATCGCGGCGGAGTAGTCAGCCTTCTGCGGCTGCGTCGCCCCCGCAACCTGATCCGCTGCACGAGCGAAGATACTACCGGCCAAAACAAGCACGATCGCCGAGAGCACGCAGCGGCAAGAGGCCGTTGAAGCCGCCGGTCGAATTCGATTGGATCTGCCCGCCGGCGACGCAAGCCACCTTCTGCAACCCGACATTGAAAAGCTCATGGTCTGTTTCCCTC
>Ga0315291_10006642_pt1 | contig 14354 bp, 12 predicted proteins | sample YL17G12_20_MG_FD_203070 | JGI IMG/M metagenome (GOLD analysis project Ga0315291, IMG submission 203070) | Sediment microbial communities from Yellowstone Lake, YNP, Wyoming, USA - YL17G12_20 | ecosystem: Environmental > Aquatic > Freshwater > Lake > Sediment | place: USA: Wyoming | collected...
TCTACACCGAGAGCGCCGCGCACTTCATCGGCGAGATCGGCTATCACGGCTGCCCCAACGTCTCCTCCCTGCGGCGCTTCCTCTCGCCCGACGCGCTGTGGCCGTGGCGGGATAACGAGGAATGGCGCATCCACGCCACCGACCCCACCCCCGCCTCCGGCTCCCAGGTCTACCGCGTCGAGCTCATGGCCAAGCAGATCGCCGAGGTCTTCGGCGCGATCCCCGAGACGCTGGAGGAGTTTGCGCTGGCCTCGCAGGTCTGCCAGGCGGAGGCCAAGAAGTTCTTCGTCGAGATGGTGCGCCTGCGCAAGTGGCGGCGCACCGGTGTGCTGTGGTGGAACCTGGTGGACGGCTGGCCGCAGTTCTCCGACGCCGTGGTGGACTACTACCTGTCGAAGAAGCTGGCCTACCACTACCTCAAGCGCGTGCAGCGGCCGCTCTGCGTCATGTTTCGCCGGGAAAACGAAGTCATGGCCCCGCATGCGACGCTGGTCGCCGGCAACGACTCGCGCGCCGACGCCGCCGGCGACTACACCGTCCGCGACGCGGACACGGGGGAGACCATCGCCGCCGGACGCTTCGAGGCGCCGGCCAACGAGAACCGCGAGCTGACGCGCCTGCCCGTGGCGCGCGGGGAGCAACGCCTGTGGCTGATCGAGTGGCGCGCGGGGGAGCGCAGCGGCGCCAACCACGCGCTCATCGGCGGGCCGCCGTTTTCGCTGGAACGCTACCGCGGCTGGCTGAGCGCCATCGCCGGGCTGGATGGCTCGTTCGACGCCGATCAGGTGGGGCGCTGAAGCCGCGCCTGCGGGCGGTGCGCCGCCTGCGGTCAGCGGTTGCCGCCGCAGGGGCACAGCATGTGGCTACGTCGCCCCGCGACCGCCACCTCCCTCTGGGATGGCGTTGCCATCCCAATCCCTCTGGGGAAGGCGTTGCCTCCCCAACGGGAAGGCAGAGCCTCGGGAAGGCAGAGCCTCGGGATGACAGAGCCACCGGCCCGCAGGGCTTAGCCCGGATTATTCATGATGTGCTTGAATCCGACGCACAGTGCAACCTACCTTTCGGTGGCGCAGGATTGCATCCTGTGTTCATTCTTCGCAGGTTGGAAATGGCTAGGCCCGCAGGGCCGCCATCCCGGCCCCGACGCGGTCGGGGCTTAGGGACCCGCGCCACCGGGAGTATGAATAATCCGGGTTAGGGGCTGTGCCCCTACCTTTCACCGTGCGTGACGCCCCGTGCGCGGAACGCGCCCACACCTGCCGCGATGGGTGGGTCACGTACACGATGATGGCGAAGATCACCAGGATGAGGCAGATCAGAGACAGGGGAAGGATCGCTCGCTCGCGCACGGGTTGTATTCCTTTTCGGCCGTCGTAGCCGTAGGCTGCTATGGCGAAGTTGGCTCCTTGCTGCTGTGCGAAGCCTATCTTCGCCCTGCGTAGGGGCAAGGCATGCCTTGCCCCTACTACGGCGGAGTAGGCTCGCCGCTGGACGAACGTTGCCCCCGCTCCGCCCGGCGCGGCGGCGGACGCGGTTAAGTTACGCCTCGAGCCGGATTCTTCCTTCTCGGCCAGGCCATAACGTGTCCGCCTCCGAGCGGAATCTCCACATGCTCGCGGCCCGAGCACGGGCCGGACTTCATCAAGCGGGCGATCGCTCAAGGCCGCATTACCGAGGACGAGCACCGGCGGCTGTGGGGCAGGTTCGCGCGGCCTGTTACTCACTGCTTCATGTAGCTGGGCGAGCAACCCGCCGCGCTGCGCGAGGTGAGGTTTCGCCGAGTCGAGGGCGCTCCGGGCGGGCGCCTTTTGCGCCGGCGCGGCAGGTTGTGCGCCAGCGGGGATATGTGCTAGACTAAGCGGCGGGGCGGCGGAGGGTGGCAGCGGGCAGTTGAGCCGCGGCTCGGTTGTAGGGGCACAGCATGTGGCTAAGTCGCTCTGCGACCGCCACCCCGGCCCGCAGGGCTTAGGGGCTGTGCCCCTACAGGCGGGGCTGCGAACCGCATTCCACCCGTCAAGCGCAACGGCTGCGTCACTGCTCGGCCGGACGGCGGATCGGGGCGTAACCATTTGCGCCCTGATTTGTCTAAGGTGACGGTGCGCTCCCGGCGGCGCACGCGTCTCGGGCCCGGCGATGGGAGACGCAGTGCGGGAAAGTGAGTCCAGGCTACTGGGCCGCGACGTGCCTGATAGTCCGAGCGCCGAGAGCTTCGACGAGCTGTTCGAGCGCTATGAGCGAGATATCTTCAACCTCATCTACCGCTTGGTGGGTGACTATGAGGAGGCGGCCGACCTCACGTCTGAGACCTTCGTGCGCGCGCTGCGCTCGTTCGGCCGCTTCCGGGGCGAATCCCGGCCTTACACCTGGCTGTATCGCATCGCCGTAAACCTGTGCAAGAACTACTTCCGCCGGCGCGGCGTGCGCCAGCGCGCGCACGGCCCATCGCTCGATGAGCAGGTCGTGCTCGACGACCAGCAGCAGGTCGAGCGCGAGATCGAGGACTGGAGCCGCGCCCCGCAGCGTCAGGCGGAACGGCACGAGCTGCAGCGGGAGATCGAACGCGCCATCGCCGAGCTCAGCGCGCAGGGCCGCATGGTCGTCATATTGCGCGACCTGCACGGGCTGAGCTACCAGGAGATAGCCGAGGTCGTAGGTGTGTCGGCGGAGGTGGTGAAGGCGCGGTTGCACCGGGCGCGCGCGGCGCTGCGCAAGCGGCTGGCGCCCTACTTGCTGCCTGAAGCCTGACCGAGATGGAGGGAGAGCCGAGCATGGGCAAAGCGTTGGCAGCCTGTTGCCTTGCGATGGTGCTGGCCGTTTCCGCGTGGGCGCAGGAGCCTCCGGCCGCGCCGGCCGAACCGCCGGCGGCAGAGCAGGCGGCGCCCGCGCCGCCGGAGCAAGCGACATCCCCGCCGGCAGAACAACCCACTGCGCCGGAGCAGCCTGCAGCCGCTTCCGACCAACCCGCTGCGGGCGAAACACCACCCGCCGCACAGCCCGCAGCAGCCGAACAGCCGGGCGCAGTCGAACGGGGGGAAGCCCCCGCGCCCCAGCCCGGCCCGGAGCAGGGCCCGCCGATCGTCGCCATCGAGGTTCGCGGCAACGAACACATTGCCACCGACACCGTCACCGCGGCGCTGACGGCCCACGTGGGCGAGGCCTACACCCCCGCGCTCGCCGAAGCGCAGGAGCAGGCGGTGCGCGACCTGGGCTGGTTCTACGACGTCTCGATCACCACCGATCCGGCGGAGCAAGGGGTGCGGCTGGTGGTGGCGGTGGTCGAGAACCCGGTCATCAAGGGCATCGTCATGGAGGGCAACACGGTGTTCTCCGACGAGCAATTGCTGGCGGTGATGGAGACCAAGCTCGGGCAGGTGAGCAACAACCGCACCATCATCCGCGACCTGCAGGCGATCCAGCGCAAGTACCAGGATGCCGGCTACATCTACGCGCAGGTGACCGACGTCGCCACCGACGCCGCCACGGGCAACCTCGTCATCAGCCTGGTGGAGGGCAAGGTCGAGGGGATCCGGGTCACCGGCAACCACAAGACCAAGACCCACGTCATCACGCGCGAGATGCGCACCAAGCCCGGCGACATCCTCAACCGCGAGGTGCTGCGGCGCGACCTCGACCGCGTCATCAACCTCGAGATCTTCCAGGACGTCTCGGCGCAGCCGACGGTGGGCAGCGCCCCGGGCCTGGTGATGGTGACCATCAACGTGGCGGAAAAGAAGACCGGGCTGGCGGCGGCGGGGCTGGGCTACAGCTCGGTGCAGAAGCTGGTGGGCTTCGTCGACCTCGCCGAGTCCAACCTCGGCGGCACCGGGCAGAAGGTATCCATCCGCACCGAGTTCGGCGGTCGCGAGAGTTACGAGCTTGGCTACTACAATCCCTGGATCGCGGCGCCGGCGACGAGCCTGCGCGTGGGGCTGTACCGCAAGCTGATCCTGCGCGAGGCATTCACCCAGGAGCAAAGCCGCCTCTACGACGAGAAGCGCACCGGCGGCAACGTCACCTGGAGCCGGCCGCTGGGGCAAAGCTACAACACGCGGCTGTTCGCCACCCTGCGCGCGGACTCGGTGGAGGCCAAGTTCCCCGGGGGCGCGCCGACCGACGACGCGTTGATTGACTTCATCACGAGCCAGCGCGCGCAGGACGTGCGCAGCCTGGCGCTGGCGGTGCGCAGCGACACGCGCAACATCATCGCCAACCCCACGCAGGGGGGGCTCAACAGCCTGTCGATGGAGTTCGCGGGCTGGCTCGGCGGGGCGGATTTCAGCAAGTTCGGGTCCGACCTGCGCCGCTACTGGCGCGTCGGCGGCAAGACGATCTTCGCCACCCGCCTGCTGCTCGGGCTCGCGACCGGCAACCCGCCTTTTCTCGAGCAGTACCTGGTGGGCGGGGGCGAGACCCTGCGCGGCTACCGCAACGACCGCTTCCCCGGCACGCACATGGCGCTGCTCAACACCGAGCTGCGCATCCCGCTGCAGGAGAACCTGGCGGGGGTGCTGTTCGTGGACGTGGGGGATGCGTGGGGCGGCGCCTTCGCCCGCGACCTCGGCGACACCGACTTCACGGCGCATCTGGGCTACGGCCTGGGCGTGCGCCTCATCACCCCCATCGGGCCGATCCGCATCGACTACGGCATCGGCAGCGAGGGTCAGGAAACGCATTTCAGCGTGGGGCACGCCTTCTAGGCCCCCGCTGTGGCCCATATCGCGGAAAGGAGAATGCAATTGGCGAAACAAGCGGCGGCGATCCTGATCGCATGCGCATTGATCGCGACGCTCGCTGCACCGTCGGCCCTGGCTCAGGAGCGATCGCCCCGCGTAGGCGTGGTTGACATGAGCAAGGTGCTCGACGAGTACAAGGAGTTCCAGGCTTCGGACCAGCAATACAAGGCTTTCCTGCGAGAGCGTCAAGTGCAGCTAGCCGAACGCGCGAGCCTGCGCCTGCTGAATCCGCAGGAGCTCAAAGAGTACCAAAACCTCAAGCAAGTAACAGCCCCCAGCGACGAACAGAAGCGCCGCATCGAGGAGCTCAAGGCGGTCGCCGACACGCGTGAGAAAGAGCTCACCGGCCTGCAGGCGGTGACCGGCCCCAGCGAGGAGCAGCAGAAGCGCCTGGCCGAGCTGAATGACCTGCAGGAGAAGAGCAACGCCGAACTGGCACAGATGGAGGAGAGCGCGCGCGCGGAGATCAACCAGCGCAACAAGGAGCTGTCCGATCAGCTCAACAAGAAGATCGAGGCGGCGCTGGCGGCGGTGGCCAAAGACAAGCGCCTCGATTTCGTTCTCGCCAAAGACGCGGTGCTTTACGGCGGGCTCGACATCACCGACGCCGTGCTGGCCAAGCTCAACGCGCCTCCAACAGGCAAAGTCGCGGAGCAGCTACGGAACCCGGACAGCCTACAAGGCTGGCAGAAAGTCGCTTCGTGGAGCGGCGAGGCCATGAAGTCAACCGACGCGTTCACGGTGGGCACACCCTGGAAGATATGGTGGAACACCGAGCCCGGGGAAAGCGGTCCCGGGAACTTCGTGATATCCATCTACAACCAGGCGGGCGAACTGGTCGGGATTGTCGCTAACGTGATTGGCCAAAACACGGATGAGAGCGTTCAGCACAAATCCGGCACCTACCACCTGGAGATAGACGCGACACAACGGTACGCCGTATCGGTTTGGACCAAGAGCCCATAGACCTCCTGGGCGAGAGCGAGCGGCGAGGGTGCCAAGAGTTCGTAGGGCAGAAGCTTGGCTTCTGCCCTCCCTTCCCACAGTCTGGGCAGGAGGCGAGCTCCTGCCCTACGTGAGTTCAACGGCGATTCCTAGCCACATCTACGGGGATCAGCGGAGACGCGAGATGAGGTTGCTTCGCGCCATCGCCAGGCACTTATGTATGGCGGCGCTGGCGGGAGCGCTGCTGGCCCTTGTGTCCGTGACCGGCTGCGCATCCGCGCCGGCGCCCACGCCGCGCGTCGGTTACGTCCGCTTGGAGTCGCTGGTCGCGCTCCACCCAGGCTATCGCTCGATCGCCGACCTCAACCTATGGGCGCAGGACCTGCGCCGGGCGGCGCGGCAGAGCGCGCCCGCCCTCCCGGCGCCGGCGCCTCACGGCTTTGCGCCCATGCGGGGCGGTGAGCTGGCACAGCCGCAGGCGCAGGAGGCGCCCGGGCGCGTCGAGCGGGTGATCGACCGCCAACTCGCGCGCGTGGCGCAGGAGATGGAGGCGCGCACGCGCGAGCTGCTCGCACGGCGCGCGCGCGACGCGGCGCGAGAGGCGGAGGCGCAAGACGCCGAGCGGAGCCTGCAGCTTGCGCGCGAGTTCGACGGCGAACGCCGGCAGGTGCTGCTGGAGCATCGCCGGCAGGTCTTCAATCTGCAACTGAACGCGGCCAACCTGCGGCGCCTGCTGGAGGATGCGGAGTCGTCCCCCGCAGAGCGCGCGCGGGCGCAGGAGCGCCTGCAAGCGGCGCAGGAGGAGCTGCGGCAGGCGCTGGAGCACCAGTCCCAGCAGCTCGCCGCACTCGAGCGCCGCTATGAGGAACGCCTGGCCGCCCTGCACGACGCCGCCGCGGAGCAAGCGGCGCACCAGGTGGCCGAGCTGCGCCAATCGCTGGAGCGCGAGCGCGAACGCGAACTCGCTGCCGAGCGCGAGCGGCTGAGGGCGCCGCTGGCGGCGGCCGAGCAACGGCTCACCCTTGAGCTGGAGCTGCCCGGAGCGCAGGCCGCGACCGCGGAGCCGGGGGCGATGGGCCGCGACTTCGCCACCGCGTCCGCCGCGCTGCGTATGGCATCGAGCCGCTCGTCGGCCGAGCTCGTCGGCGAGGCGGGCAACATCGCCGCCGCCAGGCGAGAACTGCTTGATCTGATCCGGCAAGACACGCGAGCAGCCGCCGAGGCGCTCGCGCGCGCCCACAACTGGCGTATCGAGTGGGCTGCGCCCCGGGGGCCCCGCGAACCAGGCAGGGACATTACCGCGCGCGCCGAAAAATGGCTGCGCGCCCACTGGGGCAGTGGGGCAGAGCCTGCCCTGAGCCTGCCGAAGGGATTGCATCCTGCCATCTGGTTCGCAGATTGAAAATCTGCGCCACCAGCGCGGCCAGGCGGCGCCGGGGCGTGATGCATGGGGGTTGACGGCCCTTCGACAGGTGGCTAAGCCCGATTCATCGGGTCGCCACGGCGGCCTTAGCCTAGCCGCTCAGGGGCACGCCGAGCGGAATCGAGGGGCCGCCTGGCGACAGGCTCCAACACAGGAGAAGCTCGTGCCCGCACTCACGCTGGAAGAGGTGGCGCGCAAGCTCGGGGGCGAGGCGGTGGGTCCCAAGGAGCTGGTGATCGAGGGCGTGTCGAGCTACGAGACCGCCGGCGGCTCCGACCTCGCGTTCGTTGACAGCCCACGCCTCTTGCCCGCAGCCGAGCGCAGCCGCGCGGCGGCGCTCATCGTCCCGCGCGAGGTCGCGTCCGCAGCCAAGCCCATCATCCGCGCCGACAACCCTCGGCTGGCGTTCGCGCAGGCGCTCGAGCTTTTCTCCCCTCGGCGGCGCCCCACTCCCGGCGTGCATCCGACCGCGGTGGTCGGCGCCGATGTGCAGCTCGGGGGGCAGGTTTATGTCGGGCCGCAGGTCGTCATCGGCGACCGCGCGCGGGTCGGGCGCGCGGCCGAGCTGCACGCCCTGACCTTCGTGGGCGACGAGGTCGAGATCGGCGAGGACACGGTCATCTATCCGCGGGTCAGCGTCTACCACGGGGTGCGCATCGGCAAGCGCTGCGTCATCCACTCCGGCTGCGTCATCGGTGGGGACGGCTTCGGTTTCGTCCGGGGCGCCCACGGGGAGCACGTCAAGGTGCCCCAGGTGGGCACGGTCATCATCGAGGACGACGTGGAGATCGGGGCCAACTGCGCCATCGACCGCGCGACCACGGACGCGACGGTGATCGGGCGCGGCACCAAGATGGATAACCTGGTGCAGGTGGGCCACAACGTCAAGATCGGGCGCAACTGCATCATCGTCGCCCAGGTCGGCCTATCCGGCAGCGTGGAAATCGGCGACGGCGTGGTGCTGGCGGGGCAGGCCGGCATCGCAGACCACATCACCATCGGGCCCGGCGCCGCCGTGTGCGCGCAGGCGGGCGTGACCGGGGACGTCCAGGCGGGTATGATAGTATCGGGGTATCCCGCGCGGCCGCACAAGGAGCAGCTCAAGACCGAGGCGGCCGTGCGCAGACTGCCGGAGGCGCTGGCGGAGCTGCGACGCCTGCGGCGGCGGGTGCAGGAGCTGGAAGAGCGCCTGGGCCTGGGCCAGGACGAGGCGAGCTAGCCCACCCGTCGGGCGCCCGCCTCGCGGGTGGCTAGGGGCTGCGCCCCGCCACGGCGGCCTTTAGGCCTAGCCGCTTAGCCGCCGCGGGGCGGGCGCGAAGCAGTAGGGGCAAGGCATGCCTTGCCCCTACTTTCTCCCCACGCCTCAGCCCGGCCTGCGGGCGACGGCGCAGTACGATGCGCGTTCCACTACTAGCGGTGATGATAACGGTAACCGTCGCTGCGGCCGGCGGCGCGTTGTGGCTGACCACGCGTCGCATCGCGACGCGCGAGCTCTCGCTGCCGTCCATACCGCCCAACATCCAGGTCAAGTTCGACCGCGTCACCGTGCGCGGGCGCGCCGAGGGCGGCCGCCGCTGGGAGCTCGAGGCCAGGAGCGTAGAGCTCACCCGGGATCAGAGCCTGACCCGGCTCGACGGCCTGCGCCACGCGACGCTGTATGCGGGCGACAAGCCGCAGCTCTCGGTGCGCGCGGCCTGGGCCAAGCTGGAGTCGCCCTCGCGCAACATGGAGCTGGGGGGGGGGGTGGAAGTGACATCGCCGGCAGGGCTGATGCTGCGCACCGACCGCCTGCGCTGGCGCGCGCAGGACGAGCGGTTGGATACCGGCGGCGCGGTGGAGATGCGCATCGGCGACACGGCGGTGCGGGCCCCGCGCGCGTATTACCTCGCGCGCAGCGAGCGCCTCGTGTGCGAGGGCGGCGTGCGCATGAAGCAGGGCCCCAACTACCTCAGCGGGGAGCGGCTGACGGCGGACCTTGGCGCCGAGACGCTGGAGATAGCGGGCGACGTGCGCATGCGCATGCGGGTGGCGGAGGGTCAGGAGTTCGCCGGCACCGAAGGCCCACTGGGGGCGATGCAAGGACTGCTGGAGAAAGTGCCAAAGGAGGGACGCTAGTGCGTGCATGGCCGTGGGTCGCGGCGGGAGCGCTGGTGGCGGTGGCAGGCGTGAGCTGCCTCGACCGCGCGCCGTCGCAGCGAGCAAGCGCCCAGCCCAAAGCGCAGGCGCCCGCCGACCAGCCGGCGGCGGGCGCGAAGGCGGAACCGGTCAAGCCGCAACCCGCCGCGGCGCAACCAGAGGAGAAGAAGACCCACGAGGTCGTGCTGGAGCACGCCGATCGCTGGCGCTACGACAACAATACCAAGGACTACGAACTGGTGGGCGGTATCGTGGTGCGCCACGAGGACGGCGTGCTGCGCGCGCAGACGATGCGCCTCAACCGGGAGACGAAGAAGGGCTATGCCACCGGCGACCTGTCCTTCGCCGACGAGCAGACCAGGATCACCGCCGACCGCCTGGACATCGACTTCGATGCGCGCGAAGCGGTGTTCAAGGGCGACGTCCGCATGGTTGCGCAGAAGAAACCCGCCACACCGCCGGCGGGCAAGCCCGAGGACAAGGCGAATGCGCAGAAGGAGCCCGGCGCGGCGGCCGAATCCGCCACACCGCCGGCGGGCAAGCCCGAGGACAAGGCGAATGCGCAGAAGGAGCCCGGCGCGGCGGCCGAACCCGCCACACAGCCGGGTGGCAAGCCCGAGGACAAGGCGAATGCGCAGAAGGAGCCCGGCGCGGCGGCCGAACCCGCCACACAGCCGGGTGGCAAGCCGTCAGCCGTCGGCGCCAAGGGCAACGACGAAGAGGTCAAGCCCTTCCGCGAGTACTGGAGCGAGCGCGTCGAGATTCGCTGCCCGGAGCTCGCCTACTTCTACCGCGATAACCGAGCGGTGGCGCGAGGGGGCGTGACCGCGCGCCAGAAGGATCGCAGCGGCCACGCGGACGAGGCGACCTACACCGACGACGACGAGATGCTGGTGCTGAGCGGCAACGTCGAGATGACCGACGAGCGCGGGCAGACCTTCCACGCCGATAAGATCACTATCTCCGTCAGCCAGGACTGGCTGGAGGCGCTGGGGGCAGTCAGCGGCCGCTTCCTGGTCGAGGAGGAAGAAGCGAAAGGCGAGGCCGCGGCGCCCGCGGGCGAGAAGCAAGCGCCGCAGGCTGCGCCGCCCGCAGCCGAAAAGGAACAAGCCCCAGAGAAGGCGGAACCCGCTCCTTGAGACAGTCGGCCTGACGCGTCAGACCGCCGGGACGCACCCGAGGCGGCGGGCGGCCGCGGCGGGCCAAGAACCGGCGTGCACGGTTCCAGGCAGCACCGCGGAGGGATCGATCATGTCTTTCTGGCAGCGCTTCATCCACGACCATCCCCTGGACCTGGTGTTTTCGCAGGGACTCAAGGTCCTAACCATCGTGGTCGGCGCGCTGGTGGTCAACTTCCTCGCCAACCGCGCGCTGCGGCGGCTCGAGCAGCGCGCCGGGGCGGCCCAAGCCACCAGGCTGGTCGAGGCGCGCCGCGCGGTGACCACCGTCGGGCTGGCGGGCAGCGTGGTGCGCTGGGCCATCTTCGTCATCGCCGCGCTCATGGTGCTCGGCGAGGTCGGCATCAAGGCCACGCCCATCCTGGCGGGCGCAGGCATCGTCGGGCTGGCGGTCGGCTTTGGCGCGCAGTCGCTGGTGCGCGACATCGTCTCCGGCTTCTTCATCATCCTCGAGGGGCAGCTTGCGGTCGGCGACAAAGCCGAGATCAACGGCGTCTACGGCGTGGTGGAGGAGATCGGACTGCGCACCACCCGCGTCATCGCCCCCGGCGGCCAGGTGCGCTACTTCGGCAACGGCTCCATCACCGGCATCGTCCGCTATCCCGCGGGCGCGGCGCCCTACGTCATTACCGTGCCGGTGCAGGCGGACAAGCCGGACGAGGCGCGCGCGGCCATCCTGAACATCCTGGCCGACTACGACGCGGAGCAGAACCTGTTCGCGGCTCCGCCCGGCCTGCGCGACGTCCTCGACCTGCCGACGTACGGGCGCGTCATTCGCCTCACCGCGCGGGTGCTCCCCGCCGCCAGGGCCGGCTTCGAGGCCAAGGCCGCCGCGCGCATCGGCGCGCTGCTCGCCGAGCGGGGCTTCCCCATCCCCCAGGGGCGCGAGGTCACGGTGCAGGCCGACCCGGCCGTGGAGCAGCACCGCGTCGGCCAGGAGCCCTGAGGTCGGGGCGGTTGCGCGGTCGTCGCAGCTCGAGCGCCTGCCGGCAATGGGTCAGCTTTCCCCGATGCCGCGTGTCTTCGGCGCCGGCGGCCGCGCTACCCCGGCAGGCGCCAGTGCGGCCGCTTGCGGAAGGGATTGTGGAACCGCGCCTTGATGCGCCCCTCCTGCTCGAGGTGGATCATGCACGCGCGGATGCAGCCCTTGGCTCCCCCGGTTGCGCCCGTGTGGTGAAAGGTGGTCATCGCCGCGCGGTTGTACGGTATCTCGTTGAGCCACTTCCACGGGTCCTTGGCGGTCTCGTCGAGCGGGGGCAGATCCGGCGGCGCGAAGGGCGAGAACTCCTTGACCCCTCCCGCATAGGCGAAGGTGCAGCGGTCAACGTCGAGCTTGGCCCACTCCAGCGCCTTGCCGCCGACGCTGACGCGCACCGTCTCCGACGGGTGCAAGCACCCGCCGGGGCACTCCGCCACGCACAGCTTGCAGCGGTCGCAGACCTCGCCGTCGAAGAGGGGATCGGGCTCCAGCGGGGCGTCGGTCACCAGCAGCGCCAGGCGCTGGCGCGGGCCGAACTCGGGCGACAGGAACACCTTGCTGTAGCCGATCTCGCCCAACCCCGCGGCCACGGCCGCCAGGCGGTAGTGCACCGTCACGTCGGGCGGCGGAACCCCCGGCCGCACCGCCGCTCGCTCGATCGGCGTGCCGTGGTGGATGTTTACGCTGCTCATCAGCACCATGTTCTGCACCGGCACCGCCTCGTAGCCCTGATCCTCGAGATAGAGGGACACTTCGCGCAGCACGTTGGGCGCGTAAACCAGGTTGATGTGGCTGTAGCCCATGGTCGGGTAGGCCCCGAAGTAGGTGCCTTCCTCGATCCCGCGGAAACACCCCCGCGGGATGCGAAAGCCGAACACGACCACCGCCTTGGCGTCGGGGAAGATGTGGCGCGGGTCCATGCGGTCGGGCGCGCCGTCGAAGCGCTCGACCGGGGCCACGCCCACCAGGTCGGCGCCGCACTTGCGGGCAAACTCCTTCAGAGGTCGTGAATCCATGACGGCGAAACTCCTAATGGTTGGCTGAAGCGGCGTGACTGCGGCCCGCCGCCGACCATAAGATTTCGTGGCGGCAGCGGAGGTTGCCTGCTGCCGCCACGGGCAGGGAGGGGAACATGATGCGTCAAGTTGCGTGTGCAGCGGTGCTGGTGTGCGCGGTGCTGGCGGTGCCCGGGTGGTGCGAGCAGGAGAGCAAACCCCCGCCGCCGCCGGAGGGCAAGGGACACTATTACCTGATGCTGGGCCGTTTTTTGCCGACCGACGGCGACCGCTCCGGGCGCACCGCCATCGGCATCCAATACCTCGCCGCAAACCCGCGGCCCTACTTTGCCGTCGAGTACGCCAACTCATCTCACACCGGCCGGGTCCTTGACACGCCGGTGGAGCTGGAGGACCAGGCAATAACCGCCGTCATCGGCAAGCGCGTGTGGCGCGGCCGTTGGTACGTCGGCGGGGCCGGCGGGTTATCCCGGATCAAGCACGAGGTGCCGGCCGCAACCGGCATCGCGAGCGAGTCCGAGACCAATCTGGCGTGGGAGGTGGCGGTCGGCACCCTCTTGGGGAGACGCGGTATGGCGGAGCTGAGGTACATCGACTGGGGCGACGACGCCGTGCGCGGCTTCGTGGGCGCCGTGGGCATCAGATACTAGCGCGTTTCCCGCCGACAAGCTCGGCGAGCGACACTGCCGGAGGTAACCGTTTGGCCCGCGCGCAGCGGATACTGGAGCTGAAGGAGCTTTCGTGGCCGCAGGTCGATGCGCTCGACCGCCGGCGCACCGCCTTTTTCCTGGTGGTAGCGCCGCTCGAGCAGCACGGCCGCCATCTGCCCGTCGGCACGGATCTCATCGAGGTCGAATGGTGGCAGCGGGCGGCGGTCGAAGCGCTTGCCGACAGGCTTCCCGATTTCACCTTTGTGCTGTGCCCGTCGCTGCCCGTGGGCACGTCGTGCGTGTCGCAGTTCCCCGGCAACTTCGAGGTCAGCCAGCGCACCCTGCGCGCGCTCATCGCCCACGTGATGGGCGATATCGCCTCGTGGGGATTCAAGCACATCGTCGTGCTGGCCGGGCACATGGCCCCCCGTCACCTGCTTGCGGCGGAGGAGGCCTGCGCGCGCGTCAACCGCCGCTTCGGCGAGGTCACCATATCGCCGATGGGAGCGTTCGTGCGCGACATGCTGCGCCAGCGCCGCGCGGGGCGCCTGGCCTCCGGGGTGAATTGCATGACGCGGCAGATAAGCGACGACGTGCACGCCGGCTGGCTCGAGACCTCCATGATGCTCGAGCTGCGGCCCGACCTGGTGGACCCGTCGTTCGGCGAACTGCCGGCGACGCACCTCACCACCGCTGACATGTTGTCGCCGCGGCGCACCCGCCGCAAGGTTGCCGGGCTGGGGCACATCGGCACCCCCGCGGCGGCGAGCGCGGAGTTGGGGCGCGCCATCAACACCGACTCGGTCGAGTGGCTGGCCAAGGCGGCGGAGAGCTTCCTGCGCCGCGACGGGCACGAGCGCTATCGCCACGGCATGTTCTGGCGCGCGTGGCACCTGCGCACCGACTTCCCGCCCTGGGCCGCGGGCGCGGCCGCGCTGGCGGCGGCGGGCGCCCTGGCCTGGCGCGCAATAACCCGCCGCCGCAGGCCCGAGGAGTAGCGTCACGCTGTACGAGCACCACCGTCGCACAGGTTCTGACCACGCCGTGCCCCACGCAAGCACATCAACCATGAGCGGCATTATCCCAAGCATCGGCGGCCGCAGCGTGGCTAGGCGGCTACGGCGGCTAGGCCTAAAGGCCGCCGTGGCGGTGGCGGAGCCACCTAGCTGTGTTGTCTTGAGGCATTTGTCGTTGGCGAGCCTACCTCGAAAGGTCGGTTACTCGTGGCTTTGACCGGCTTCTTTCAGAGCCGACAAGAACGGCAGCAGCGCCTTGATGTGCGCCGGCATGGGCG
>Ga0315291_10006643_pt1 | contig 14352 bp, 10 predicted proteins | sample YL17G12_20_MG_FD_203070 | JGI IMG/M metagenome (GOLD analysis project Ga0315291, IMG submission 203070) | Sediment microbial communities from Yellowstone Lake, YNP, Wyoming, USA - YL17G12_20 | ecosystem: Environmental > Aquatic > Freshwater > Lake > Sediment | place: USA: Wyoming | collected...
AACCGCAGAATTACAAAAAGCCTTTGAAAAGATCAAAGAAGTCTCTCTTGAAATTATATATCGTCTCACCCAGGCAGCTGTTTACAAAGACGAGGGAACAGGAGCACACATAAAGCGTGTGAGTCTTTACGCGGCTGCTATTGCCCGTGCAATGGGTCTGAAAGAAACCATTGTTGAAAATATTTTGTATGCTTCTCCTATGCATGATATTGGCAAAATCGGAATTCCGGACCATATCCTTCTCAAGACAGGTAAACTCAATCAAGATGAGTGGGAAATTATGAAACAACATACTGTCATTGGATCAAAAATTTTAATGAAATCAAATGTAGAATTTATACAATTGGGCGAGATTATAGCGCTCACTCATCATGAAAAATGGGATGGCAGCGGTTATTCTCAAGGACTTGCAGGTACCCAAATTCCTCTGGCTGGGCGCATTACTGCTCTATCAGATGCATTTGATGCTATTGGAAGCCAACGACCATACAAAAAGGCTTTACCGGTTGAAAAGTCATTTGAAATTATTAAAAACAGCCGTGGAACACATTTTGATCCTGATGTAGTTGATGCTTTTTTCAGTATTAAGGATGAGATACTAGCAATTGAAAAGCAACATAAAGACGAGTACGAATTTGGCGCTTCGAATTTTGATAAAACACATATTATTAACGCAATTACGAATAGTTCTATTAATGAAACAATTAAATGCATTTAATTGGAAGGCATCAAATGCAAAAAGCTGAAGTTTCAAAGTTGATAAACAGTTTTAGTGCAATAAAAGGATATTTCGACACGACAAAGAAGTATATGCCGCAGATTGCAAAATTGGTGTTTTTTATCGAAGAAGTGATTCCGCTTCTCAATACCATTCACGATGATCTTCATCAATCTTCGCTAATGATGCCAACTGCTTCCGAGAAGCTCGACAAAGTGACATCTGCGACAGAGCTGGCGACGACAGAGGTAATGAATATTGTCGACAGAGTTATCGGGCGATTGAACACAATGACTGCAAACCTCGATGAAGTCGATGCGGTAATAGCTCAGGAAAAACCAGTTCTAAGCACCATCACTGAAAAAACAACAAGTATCCGCAAGGAAATCGACGTAAGCCAGGAAGACCTGTTTTCAATCATGAATGCCTTGCAGTTCCAGGATATCACAACACAGCAGATTAACAGCATCGGACAGATTATCGAAACGGTGCAAAAGAAACTTGGTCAACTATTAAGTGGATTTAATGACGAGGCATTCTATCTCCCAAAGGAACGCAAAGTTGCGTTTGACGATCAGGCGGAGTATGATTTCGAGCGCTCGAAAAAATCTCAGGAAATGGCGGACGAGTTTCTGAAACAGGCTGATAAACTGTTTTTGTCGGATGATGAAAAAAAGACAGAAGAAAAAGACTCGAACACTGACTCTCGTAGTAATGCGGAGACCGATATCATTCTCGGTGAAGACGGACAGCCCGATATAAGTGCTATCATGAATACACTTAAAAAAGATGAATAATCATGGCTTCAACCGATGGTTATTGATTTAACTACAAGGATTATTATGTTAATTGCTGAGTACTGTATTGGGGAAACAACAAATGGCTGATCAGGATTCATCTGTTAAAATAAAAGTTGACGAAAAAAAGATGCGGGTTCTTGCCACATATATTCCGAGTTCGGGAGAGGGGAAGAAGCTGACAGTCGAGGATGTGCGGAATACTCTTGAAGACAGGGGCGTAAAAACAGGGATTAAGGACGATATTATCGCCAAAATGGTTGAAAGCGATCGTCCGATGCCAAACGTGGTCATTGCCGAGGGGATTCAGCCCGGAATAGGTGAAAAAGCCCGTCTTGAAACCTATGTTAAACCGAATAAGAGGACAGAGGCACTGAAACGCGAGGATGGCAGTACGGATTACAAAGACCTCGGCGAAGTATCCTCGGTAATCAAGGATCAGAAACTCTACCGGAAAATACCCTCGCAGCTTGGAAATCCGGGTATGGATGTTCTCGGCAACGAAATTCCCGGTCTGCCCGGTAAAGATTTCAAGCTTGCTACCGGACCTGGCACCGCAATAGACAAGGACGACCCTGATCTTGTTGTGGCTGCGAAAGCAGGTGAAGTGCTGATAGTCGGCGGTATCATGCAAATAGCCGAAGTGCATACAGTGAAAGGTGATGTCGATTATGAAACGGGGAATGTCAATTATAAAGGTTCGGTTGTCATTGGTGGTGCTGTGAAATCCGGCTTCAGTGTTGAAGCGGATGGAAATATTGAAATACACGGGAATATCCAGGATGCCGAAGTTACCAGTAAAAATGACGTCATTGTCAAAGGCGGCTGCGCAGGCGCAGGCAACGGCAAGATTCTGGCAGGAGGGGACATCAGCATTAAATTCGTTGAAAATCAGACCCTCACTGCGAACCGTGATATCATTATCGACGGCAATTCGTACCATGCAAAGATGTTTGCCGGCAGGTCGATTCTCGGTAAGGGTCATAAGAGTATGATTGTAGGGGGATCCTGCGAGGCAAAACTGTCAATCGAAACGGCACAGCTGGGTTCTGTTGCCTGTGTCTCGACAATAATCAAAGTCGGTATCGATCCGAAGATGGCTGAACGCATAAAACAGACGGACGATGAAATCGGAAAGACAAAAGACTCTCAGGATAAAATCGAGAAAAGTGTCATCTTTCTGTATAAAATGAAAATAGATGGTAAAGGCAAGCTTCCGCCCGATAAAGCCCAATTGCTCGCAAAGCTCGAGGATTTAAAAAACACACTGCCTGAGAAGCTTGAGGCTCTTGAAAAGTACAAAACAAAGCTGCTTGAAGATCAAAAAGAAGTGCAGAATTCGTATGTGATCGCCACCGGCGCCGTTTATCCCAAAGTCAAGGTCTATATCGGTTCCCAGCATATTTCCATTGATGATAACCTGGGACCATCACAGTTTCGACTTGTTGAAGGAGATATTGTACGTCTGTCGAATTAGTGGAAGTTATGTTTACTCATTCAGTACTCAAATAATAGAGAAGGAGGTATACCATTGCCAGATCTTAAAATCTTGATTGTGGATGATTCGCCGACAATGCGGCGTATTCTCGTTAATACGGTTATTAAAGCCGGATATCTCAGTATCAAAGAAGCCGAAGATGGAAAAGATGCCCTGGCAAAAATGATGGCCGGGAAATTTGACCTGCTGATGACCGATTGGAACATGCCGAATATGAGTGGTCTCGAATTGGTCGAAGCTGTCCGTGCAGACGCCAATTTTAAGGGTATTCCTATCCTCATGGTTACGACACGGAATTTGAAGGAGGATATCGTCAATGCAATAAAATCAGGTGTTAACGGATATATTATCAAACCGTTTGATGCCAAAACGCTCAACGCCAAGATAAATGAGATAATGAAATAATGCCGGGGAGTCGGCCAAGACCAGCTAAGAAATGTCACCCCAAGCCGCGGAGGTGTGCCATGGAGAAGCCCAGATTGCTTATTATTGACGATGCAGAATATTTAACTCTTCTCTATAAGGAAGAACTATTAGATGAAGGGTATGATGTGGATGTAACCAATACAATTTCAGAAGCTCGCAAGTTGCTAAAAAATAAATTGTACAATCTTGTGATAGCTGAAATAGAACTAAAGGAGAAAAATAATTATGTCAACATATTGGCCACACTGAATCAAATGAAGAACGAATTACCGGTTCTTATAAATACAGCAAGACCCTTGTCTGATGTAGAAAAGAAACAGAATTCCTTTGAAAGTTATATTGAAAAATCATCAGACATCTCACTTCTCAAAGAAAAAGTAAAAGTTGTTCTCGATAAATATCTTTATACAGAAATGAGTGCATACGCGGGATTATCGAGTACAGTTTTATGAAGATTTCAGTTTTATAGGGAGAACCCGTATTCCGGGAGCTGTTCAGAAAAAATATATTACAAACTTTACCAGTGTAGAGGGTGTTGGGATGGAGGGATAGGGGGTTGTAGTATACCTCATGAACTACTTTTGCAAATGCCTCGATTATTAAAATATGAATATTGTGAACTCATATAGGAGCCAACCATGACTGCAAAGAAAAAAGACAAAGCTGATGATGCGCTGCGGGAGAGCGAACATCGTTACCGGAACCTGTTCGAGTACTCGAGCGACGCCATCTTCATCCATGACGACAAAGGCCACATGCTGAATGTCAACCAGCGGGCCGTGGATATGCTCGGATACACCCGAGACGAACTACTTGCCCTGTCGATGGTCGACTACCATCCACAAGAGGTAGTCGATGTTGCCATGGCAGCGTACAACGAGCTGGCCAAGGCGGGCCATGGCCGGTTTGATTCAAAGTTCAGGAAAAAGGACGGATCGTTAATAGATGTTGCAATCAGCGCACAGCCGATCGAACCCGTATCTGCGGTTTTCCAGACGCTTGTCCGCGACATCACCTATCGCAAGCGGGCTGAGGAGGCGCTGCGGGCAACTGTGAATTATTCACGCAATCTCATAGAAACCAGCCTTGATCCATTAGTCACTATCAGTGCAGAAGGGAAAATCACTGACGTCAACAAAGCCACCGTGAAGACTACCGGTGTGAGCCGGGAAAGGCTCATAGGAAGCGATTTCGTGGATTACTTCACCGAACCGGAAAAAGCACATGACGGGTACCTGAAGGTATTTGAACAGGGGCAAGTCACTGACTATCCGCTTGCCATTCGCCATACATCCGGCGCGATTACCGATGTGCTCTTTAACGCTTCCGTCTACCGAAATGAACAAGGCCAAGTTCTCGGTGTTTTCGCCGCTGCCCGCGACATCACCAAGCTCAAGCGGATGGAAAAAGAGCTGCGAGAGAAGAATGACGAGACGGTGCTCTTCACCTACACGGTCTCGCACGACCTGAAAAGCCCGCTCGTAACGATAAAAACCTTCCTCGGCTACCTGGAACAGGACATTCTGAAACAGGATGCGGCGAGGATGGAAAAGGATATCGGGTATATCAGCGGGGCGGCGGACAAGATGTCCCGCCTGCTGGACGATGTGCTCGAATTTTCGCGCGTCGGGCGCAAGATGAACCCGTCGGTGGAAGCTCCGTTACAGACCATCGTGAAAGATGCTTTGGACCTGGTGGCCGGGCAAATCTCTGCGCGGGGTGTACAGGTCGAGGTAACGGAGGAACCGGCCCTGCTTTACGGAGACCGTCCGCTGCTGGTTGAAGTCTTCCAGAACCTGGTGGACAACGCGGTCAAGTTCATGGGGGATCAGGCGGCGCCTTTGGTGGAGATCGGAGTGGAACCGAAAGGTGATGAATGGGTGTTTTTTGTCCGTGACAACGGCATCGGAATTGACCCGCGGCATCAAGGGAAAGTTTTTGGTTTGTTCGAAAAACTCAATCCCGACACGGAGGGCAACGGCATCGGCCTGGCGATGATGCGGCGGATTGTGGAAGTGCATGGCGGTAAAATCTGGTTAGAATCGGCAGGCTCCGGCAAGGGAACCACATTTCGGTTCACCCTGTCGAAAACAAAACTTCAAAGAACATAGGGAGAAAAATGATGATAACTGGTCAACCCATCGTTATATTGCTCGTGGAAGACGACCCGGCCCATGCCGAAATCGTGCGGCGGAACCTCAAAGACTTTCGTGTGGCGAACCGCATATACCACGTCGAAGATGGACAGGCGGCGTTGGACTATCTCTTCCACCAGGCTGACTACGCCGACCCGCAATCCAGCCCCCAACCGCAACTGATTCTCCTGGATCTGCGCCTGCCCAAGGTTGATGGTTTGGAGGTGCTACGCAGGATCAAGGAGGATAATGACCTCAAGCGGATTCCGACGGTCGTGCTCACAACATCGGACGCCGAATCGGATTTGATTACCGCATACGGCAACGGCGCAGGGAGTTATCTGGTGAAACCGGTTGATTTCGAGAAGTTTACAAAATTGATGGATGTCTTTGGGTATTACTGGTTGGCGTGGAACCGGTTCCCGGAATAAACGACTGGAGAAATTTTGATGAAGGATACAGCCCTTTCCATTTCCATTCTGGTGGTGGAAGACGAACCGGCGCACATCGAAGCCATACGGCGCTCCCTCCATGCCGCAAATCCGAACGCCATGATCCATATAGCCGCCTCTCTCCGTGAATTCCGTGAGTTTGTGGCCGTCCTCACGCCGGACATCGCCCTTATGGACATGAACCTGCCCGACGGCTTGGCAGTTGAGATTTTGACCTCTCCCCCGGAAAACGGCCCTTTCCCCGTGGTGGTCATGACCGGCTACGGCAACGAGCAGATTGCCGTGGATGCGATGAAAGCGGGCGCGCTGGATTACATCGTCAAGTCGCCCGAGATGTTCGACGATATGCCCCGCGTGGTGCGCCGCGCGCTGCGCGAATGGGATCTGCTCCAGGAACGCAAGTATTCGGTAGAGGCGTTGAGGAAGAGCGAAGAGAAGTACCGTCTACTAATAGACAACGCTAACGAATCAGTCATCGTCGCGCAAGACGGCCTGATCAAGTTTGTCAATCCCATGACGATTGTCCTGTTGGGGGGGTATTCGGAGCAGGAACTCATCAATAGACCATTTCCCGAATTCGTACACCCGGATGATCGGAGCATGGTGGTTGAAAATTACCGGCGACGGATCGCAAACGAGGCATTTAAGCCCCGGTATGCCTTCAGGGTGGTTACCCGTGATGGCATTGTCAAGTGGGTGGAAATCAATGCTGCCTTGATTGTATGGCAAGGCAAACCAGCCACGTTGAATTTCTTCACCGACATAACCGAGCGCAAGCAGGCAGAGGACGCGCTGCGGGAGAGCGAGGAACGATACCAGCGGATCACGGAGGCGATCACCGACTACATCTACACCGTGCGCGTGGCGGACGGGAGCGCCGCGGAAACGACGCACGGCCCGGGCTGCATAGCCGTTACCGGCTACCGGGCGAATGAGTTCTCCAACGACCCCTTCCTGTGGTTCCGCATGGTGGCGGCTGAGGACCGTCCCGAGGTGGAGGAACAGGCGCGGCTAATTATGGCCGGAGAAGACCCGCCACCCATCACCCATCGCATCGTCCACAAAAACGGGACGGTGCGATGGGTGAGAAACACCTTCGTCCCCCATCGCGATGAGCACGGCGCTCTGTTGGCCTATGACGGTTTGATCCAAGACATCACCGAGCGCAAGCAGGTGGAACGTCGTCAACTTCTTTCGGTCGAAATCATGAGTATTCTTAACAATCCTAATGACTTTCCTGTTACGATCAATAATATTCTGATCGAAATCAAGCGGGAAATAGGATTCGAAGCGGTGGGAATTCGCCTTCGCGATGGTGATGACTTTCCGTATTTTGTCCAGAACGGTTTTTCCAATGAATTTCTACTCACGGAAAATACATTGGTTGTCCGAGACCAGAAGGGCGATGTTTGCAGGGATAAAAACGGCAACATCAGCCTGGAATGCACCTGCGGTCTGGTAATTTCCGGGCAGACCGATCCGACAAATCCATATTGTACACCGGGTGGAAGTTGCTGGACAAACGACGAAGCAGGCACACCTTTTCAAGATACAAGACTTCATCCTCGGGACCGCTGCCTCCATGATGGCTTCCAGTCCGTGGCGCTGATTCCCATCCGCGCGAATAAGGAGATTGTTGGCCTGCTGCAACTCAATGATCATAAAAAAGGTTGTTTAACTCTCGACATAATCCACTTTTTTGAGGGGATCAGCACAAGTATCGGAGTAGCGCTGATGCGCAAGCGGGCGGAAGAGGCTCTGTGGGAGAGCGAGGAAATATTCAGAAGCTTCATGGAACACAGCCCGGTGTATGTATTTTTCAAAGACGACCATGCACGATCGCTGCGGTTAAGCGCCAATTTTGAGAAGATGCTGGGTAGACCGTTACAAGAATTGCTCGGCAAAACCATGGATGAACTTTTCCCTTCCGATCTTTCCAAAAGCATGATTGCCGATGACCTGCGCATACTGCGAGAAGGGAATCAGGTTGTTGTCGAAGAGGAATTGGAAGGCAGGCATTATACATCGATCAAGTTTCCGATCCATATTGAAGGCAGACCACGCTACCTTGCTGGCTACACGATCGACATCACCGAGCGCAAGCGGGCGGAAGAGGCGCTCCTGGAGACCAATCGCGATCTCGAGGAGGCTATCGCCCGGGCCAACGAGATGACGGTCCATGCGGAGATAGCAAACGCGGCAAAGAGCATGTTCCTTGCCAACATGAGCCATGAGATTCGCACACCCATGAACGGCATGATCGGCATGACAGGTTTGCTGCTGGACACCGAACTCACCAACGACCAGCGGCGCTATGCCGAAATCGTGCGCTCCAGCGGCGAGTTGCTGCTGGGGTTGATCAACGACATTCTGGACTTTTCCAAAATCGAGGCGGGCAAGATCGAGATAGAGACGCTGGACTTTGACCTGCGCGCCATGCTGGACGACTTCGCGGCCCTGATAGCCATACGCGCCCACAACAAGGGACTCGAATTCATCTGCGCCGCTGCGCCGGATGTGCCGTCCTACCTTCAGGGCGACCCCGGCCGCCTGCGGCAAGTGCTCCTTAACTTGGCGGGCAACGCGTTGAAATTCACCCACAAAGGCGAGATCGCCGTGAGGGTGAGCCTGGTGTCGGAAACCGACGACGAAACCCTGGTACGCTTCTCGGTAAAGGACACCGGCATCGGCATCCCGGCGAATAAGCAAGCGATTGTGTTCCAGAAGTTCACCCAGGCGGATGCCTCAACCACGCGCAAGTATGGCGGGACCGGTTTGGGTCTGTCCATCTCCAAGCAGTTAGTCGAGCTGATGGGCGGCGAGATAGGTATCGAGAGCGAAGAGGGTCACGGCTCAGAGTTCTGGTTTACTGCGCACCTTGCCAAGCAAGCCGAACGGGAACGCACTGTTATGCCGCCTGCCGAGATTCGCGGAGCGCACATCCTTGTGGTGGATGATAACGCCACCTACCGCGAAGTTTTGATGGCCCAGCTCCAATCCTGGGGCGTGCGGTCGGAATATGCCTCGGAAGGCTCCATGGCTCTGAGGATGCTCTATCGGGCCAGGGACGCGGGAGATCCCTTTCAGTCAGCCATCGTGGATATGCAGATGCCCGGCATGGACGGAGCCGCCTTGGCCCGGGCCATCAAGGCCGACGAAAAGCTGAAGGTTACCCGCCTGGTGCTGATGACCTCTCTGGGTCAGCGGGGTGACGCCAAGCGAATGGAGGAAATCGGATTTTCCGCTTATCTGATCAAACCGGTGCGGCAGTCGGACCTCTTCGGCAGCCTATCCGCCGTGTTGACAGGTGCAGTCGTGACCCAAACGCCGCAGCCAATCATTACGCGCCACGCGATTCGCGAGATGCGTCGGGGCGCGGTTCGTATCCTGTTGGCCGAAGATAATATCACCAACCAGCAGGTGGCGGTGGGAATTCTAAAGAAGCTGGGCTTGAGCACAGACGCCGTGGCCAACGGCGCGGAAGCAGTCAATGCCCTCGAAACCATCCCCTACGACATGGTGCTGATGGATATGCAGATGCCCGAGATGGATGGACTGGAGGCTACCCGGCGCATCCGCGATCCGCGATCCGCGGTACTAAATCGCAAGATTCCCATCATCGCCATGACCGCCAACGCCATGCAGGGTGACCGGGAATCGTGTCTGGAAGCTGGCATGAATGACTATATTTCCAAGCCGATACACCCTCAGGCTTTAGCGGAAACGCTGGAGAAATGGTTGCCAAGGGAAACAGCGGCAACAACGGAACAAGCTCACAGCAAGTCCGAAAAAACCGCCCCCGTTTCCGTAGAGGAACCGGATGCGCCTGTGTTCGACAAGGCGGGCATGATGGAACACCTGATGGACGATGAAGACTTGATATACAAGGTGATCGAGGGTTATGTTGGCGACCTGCCCAAACAGATCGAGGCGCTGCGGGGCTATCTCGAAGCCGGTGACGCAGCAAGTACCGAGCGCCAGGCTCACACCATCAAGGGAGCATCTGTCGCTGTCGGAGGCGAAGCCCTGTGCGCGCTGGCTTTCGAGATGGAAAAAGCGGCCAAAGCTGGCGACTTGGAATCCGTTACTGCCCGACTGCCGGAACTGGATTCGCAGTTTGCCCTGCTTAAGGAAGCATTGAACAACTTCATCAAACACATTAAAACGATAGGAGAAAGTCAGCATGAAAACACTCATAGTTGAGGACGATTTCACCAGCCGGTTGCTTCTGCAGGAAATTCTGAAAAATCATGGTCCCGCTCACATCGCGGTGGATGGCAAGGAAGCCGTGGAGGCAGTGAGCGCAGCGCTGGAGTCCGGCGAACCGTACGACCTCGTATGCATTGACATCATGATGCCGGAGATGGACGGACAGCAGGCCCTCAAGCAAATCCGCGCTCTGGAGGAGGCAAAGGGCATCCTTTCCACTGATGGGGCAAAGATCATCATGACCACGGCCCTGGGTGATATGAAGAATGTCATGACCGCATTCTCAGGTTTGGCTGACGACTACATGGTAAAACCCATCGACAAGGCCAAACTCCTTGATCAGGTGCGAAAATTCAAGCTGATCTCATAACAGGGGAAACACAGTATTGAGAATTCTAATCGCTGAAGACGACTTCACATCGCGCACCGTCCTGACGGGGGTGCTCAAGAAGCACGGCCATGAGGTGGTGGCGACGGTGAACGGCGCGGAAGCCTGTAATGCCATGCAGCAACCCGATGCGCCCCGGCTGGCCATTCTCGACTGGATGATGCCGGAAATGGACGGAACCGAGGCGTGCCGCCACATCCGCACCATAGAAACCGACCAGCCGCCTTACCTCATCATGATGACGGCCAAAAACGAAAAGGCGGATATCATTGCCGGATTGGAGGCCGGGGCCAATGATTACCTGGCCAAACCATTCGACCCCGGCGAACTCCGCGCACGGGTAGAGGTCGGTCGGCGGTTTGTGGAATTACAGCAAGCTATGGCCGAAAGGGTCAGCGAGCTTGAGGATGCATTGAATCAGGTTAAAATGCTACAGGGAATCATCCCGATTTGCTGCTACTGTCATAAGATACGCACGGATCGGGAATGCTGGGAATTGATGGAGAAGTATATCACCGAGCACTCCGAGGCTAAATTCAGCCACGGCATCTGCCCTGAATGCATGAAGGAACTGTATCCCGAGTTCGTGCAGGACGGCCACGGGAATGCGCCGCAATGAAGAGCGAATAAACAAGGTGGAGCCAATCATGACTGCAAGAAAAAAAGACAAAGCGAAAGCATCGGAAGCGCCGGCGCATGAGGCAGCGTTGCTCGCGCAAGAAGAGGCGATCGCTCACATGGGCAGTTGGCGCATGGTCCTCGAAACAGGCAGGGTCACTTGGTCTGACGAGATGTACAACATTTTTGGCCTCGACCGAACAACGTTTAGTCATGACGCAAGCGAAGCGATCGCCTTGGCGGTACACCCGGAGGACCGCGCGAAGCTGGACGAGCTGAATTCGGCTGTCCTGCGGGACGGGATACCCCGGCCGATGGACTACCGGATCGTGCACCCGGACGGCACCGTTCGCTGGGTCCACGCGCAAGGGGAACAGGAGCGTGACGAGACCGGCAAGGTGGTCGCGCTCACGGGGTTCGTGCTGGACATCACCGAGCGCAAGCAGGCAGAGGACGCGCTGCGGGAGAGCGAGGAAAAGTACCGCGAAATGGCGGATATGCTTCCCCAGACGGTTTTCGAGCTCGATATAAATGGGAAATTTACATATGCGAACAGGCACGGATTCGATCAGTCCGGCTTCACGAAGGAGGATATCGAGAATGGACTTAATGCCCTGGAACTCTTCATACCTGAAGAGAGGCAGAGAGTCATGACGAATCTGAAAGATACTCGGCGGCGAATTATTGGGTCCGAATGAATACACGGCGTTGAAAAAGGACGGATCAACCTATCCCGCCCTCATTTACACGAGACCTATCGTAAAGGATGCGAAAACGGTCGGATTCCGGGGCTTGGTCATCGACATCACCGAGCGCAAGCGCGCGGAGGAGGAGCTTTATAGTTTAGCGAAATTCCCATCTGAAAATCCCAATCCTGTGCTGCGTTTGAATAAAGATGGCATCATCCTGTATGCGAACGAGTCAAGTCGGGCTCTGCTGGATGATTGGAGATGTGAAGTCGGCGGCCGCATTCCCGAACGCTGGCGCGATTTGGTTCGCGATGCATTGAAAAGTAAGTTACAAAGAACTCTTGATATTAAAATCGGTGAGCGCGTCTATGAATTTATTTTTATGCCTGTTACCAATGATGGCTATGCCAATACCTACGGACGTGACATCACCGAACGCAAACAGGCCGAGGAGGCGCTACAGGTAAAGGATTGGGCCATCGAATCGGCCATCAATGCCATTGCCATCTCCGACCTGGCGGGAAATCTGACCTATGTGAATCCCTCGTTTATCAAAATGTGGGGATACAGTTCCCCGGCAGAGGTACTGTATAAATCGTCCGCGGAATTCTGGCAGATGAGTGAAAATGCGGTGGAGGTCATAGAGGCGTTGCGCGCTCGGGGAAACTGGTTTGGGGAAATGGTGGGTTACCGTAAGGATGGTTCACTCTTCGATGTTCAAGTTGCAGCAAGCCTGGTCGTGAATACTGACGGCCAGCCAATCTGCATGCAGGCATCGTTTGCAGACATCACCGAGCGCAAGCGGGCGGAAGAACAGTTAAAAGTCAGTCTTATAAAATATCAAGTTCTATTTGATTCATTTCCTCTTGGTATCACCATATCGGATAAAGCCGGCAACATCAAGGAGAGTAATAAGGCAGCGGAGCGTCTGTTAGAATTATCAACAGATGAACACAATATAAGACAGATTGACGGTAAGGAATGGCATATCATCAGGAAGGATGGTTCACCCATGCCACCCGATGAGTATGCCAGCGTTAGGGCGTTGAAAGAGAAACATCTTGTTGAAAACGTCGAAATGGGCATTGTTAAGGGAACAGGCGATATCACCTGGATTAATGTTACTGCTGCGCCCATTCCCCTTGAAGATTATGGGGTGGCTATTGCTTATGGCGACATCACCGAGCGCAAACAGGCAGAGGAGGCGCTGAGAAAGACTGAAGAGAAGTTCAGAACTGTTATTGAGAATATTTTCAAATTTGTGCCAGAGAGTTTGGTTGTGCTTACGGATAAATTGAACCTCTTCAGGCGCAACAAAGCCTTTGAAGACCTCGTTCGGCGCTATGCGGTAAAGCTCAACTATTCAGAAGAAGAACTTGCGGACATGCTCATTGAGCAGATAAAGACGAAGCTTGTAACCGGGGAGAAATCGGAAATAAGAATTCATAGAAAACATACATGAAAAATGAAAAACTTGGCAATATCATATTTTCAAAAATACTGAAAATGCCTTTGGGCAAGTATCTCGCATTTATCGAGAGATCAATCCCGCAAAGCGGGACAAATGCCTGTGAAAAAAAATAATTTATGCAAACCTGATGTTGAGAGATGGCGCTATTATTCCGGAAATTCTCGATGAGCAACTTCAGATGAGATATTCAGCAAATGGATCTCATGACAGAAAAGTGACGTATGCCTTGCGGTGGATTAACACGAGGAACGAATTTTCTCACCACGTTTTACAAAGCCTTATGACTTATCAGAGAGATTACTTCTTCTCGGGGAAAGAAGTGGATTTGAAGCCTTTGACGTTTAAAGAGTTCTTGTCAAGATACCCCTGTCAGTACCTTGACCAGAGCCGTCTTTCAAGGCTCGTTGGCAACCTCTTGGTGAGAACTCCTCAGGACGAGATCATCAGTCTTAGGAATTTGTATGTCTCAAGAAAAAGATGGTACACATACTACGTCAAGCAAGTTATAGATGAGTCCGCCTCTATCGGAGATAATGCCTTAACCGACGTGGAGATTCAGTCTGAGTTGAAAAATAGAGGCATTTGCCTTACCGTACGGACGATCTGCAATTGCCGAAGACTATTGAATATTCCTCACTACAAAGAAAGAGCTTCTCACTATTATGGAAGAGATGTTGCATTAAGTGACCGCCATGTTGTTTCGGAGAAAAAATTTGGCAAAATCCCTGCGGAACCCGGAGTCTATGAACTAAGCCTGGACTCGAAGATAGATTACCCGAAGCACAAGAGTGACGTGATATATATAGGTTCGTCAGTCAATCTCCGCAAGCGAATTGCGACGTATTCAGATAGAAAATTAAAGAACACTATCCTCAATTTATTGGTCGGGAAAGGTGAGTTATTTGTCCGTTACGTTGTTAGCGGTGAGCACAGAACTTTAGAAAAAGCATT
>Ga0315291_10006644_pt1 | contig 14351 bp, 10 predicted proteins | sample YL17G12_20_MG_FD_203070 | JGI IMG/M metagenome (GOLD analysis project Ga0315291, IMG submission 203070) | Sediment microbial communities from Yellowstone Lake, YNP, Wyoming, USA - YL17G12_20 | ecosystem: Environmental > Aquatic > Freshwater > Lake > Sediment | place: USA: Wyoming | collected...
CAAGAGATAATTTCTTGAGGATTTGAGGATTTTCCTCCATGGGGATTTTCAGATAGTAATCAATCCCGAGACGGCGGAGGATAAGGAATTTATCCTCAGGCGCGGGCGGTATGTAAGCCTGCTGAACTTCCCAGTCGTCAAGATGTATGATTTTGATGGAGGGATTGTAGAGGAGGTAGCGGATATCGTGTGTGAGGAGGGTTTTGCCGGAAAGTGTGTTATTGATGTGGTCTATTATATTTTCATCCTCGCCGAAGACGAGGGAATAAAATTTTTCCTTTGGCATCCCCGGACGGCGGAGGGCTGAGAGTTGCCAGGGATATTCTAACTTGCCGTTAAACCATGCCTCATGTGCAAGTTTGAAATTCATAAGAGCGAAAGGGAGTCCGGGAAGGATGAACGCCAGAAGGCACCAGAGAAGGAACATCCCTTTTGCCAATCTCCAGTTTATGGTCTCAATGCCCCACAGGGAGAGGATTGAAATCGGTATTAATATCGGTATAATCTGATAGAGGTAGTATCCTGCGAGAAAGTAATGGTAGGCAAAAAGGAAAAGGAACAGCAAAAGGGTGAGGATTCCAAAGCGATTTGATGTCCCGAGGTCTTTTATAGCCACATCTGATGAAAGGTCTTTCACGCCCCGGAATATTTTTATGACACATGATATCAGCAGGATTAAGAGTCCCGGAAGGGCAAGGGCATGGAAGGTTGGTGCAAGTGCCCATGACCACTTTGGAGAGGTGATGAAATAGAAAGGGGTTGCATATAATTTTGCAAATAGGGAAGGGCGATTGCGTGGAAAGCCGGCAGGGGTTGCAGCGGCTTCTATCCCATCACCGTTGAACAGCCATTCACCCTGCATGGAGGGGATGACATCAGGATTTATCTGTTTTCCTCCCAAAATGTTATAAAAATAGGGATATACTGGATTGTCTGTCATTTTCCAGTTCCGGAGATACCAGGGTGAGGCAAGAAGAAAGCAGATTAGAACAAGGCGGATAAATGAAGGGGTCTTGATTAATTTCCGAATAGTGGGGGTTTCTTTCTCAAACATGAAATCGTAATGATGCGGTTCCTCGTCCTCTATATCACGGCTCTTTTTACGGGGAGTTATAAAAAGAAGTACCACCCAGATGATTACAAGGATGGGCATCAGATAATTAATATTGCAGGCGAGAGCGGAGACAAGGGCTGAAAGAATAAAATATGCGCGGAGTCCTGTTTCCAGATAGACAAGGGCAAGATATAGAAATGCCGCCGTGAAGAGTATGGCGAGGGCATAATCGGATGTGAAGGTGAAATAGCGTATTGAATAAGGAATGCAGACGAAAAGAAGTGTTATGGAAAGGGCGGTGAGTTTTTCCCTGTTCAGGCGGAGGATGATGTGATACACAAGCAGGGCAGAGAAAAGTCCGCAGGTGGGGGAGAGAATCTGGGCGAAAAGGTCAGACCAGTATCCCGCAAGTGCGCACGGAATGGCGCAGGCAAGGCGATACATCTGGGGATAATTTGAGCCTGTCCCGATGCCCATCTGCGCCATAATTTTGACGGGGAATGAGTGCTTTAGAAAGAGCCAGCGTGCCATGCCAAGATAGGATAAACTGTCCACGTTTATAATCGGGAATAAAACACCGTGGTAGAATGTGAGAAAGATAACTACGGCAATAGCCGCCTTTAAAACTCGCGCCGTCATTTTTTGAAACCATGTTTCCGGCTGGATGAGGGTGGAATTGTAGGCTTTAATCGCAATGGAATGCCTGACCCTTTTCTGGATAAAACTGTCTGCGAGGTCAGGGGATTTTTTTCGAAATTTGCCTGAGGCGAGCATGAGGGAGATGATGAGCGCTGTTAGAGAACCGGCAATCGCCCATTTGTTGAATAAACCCGCCATGCCGAAAAGCATACCGGGGTAGGTTGTCAGCCCGACACCGAGCGCGAAGGCAATGGCTGCCCTCGCCCAGCGAGGCTCATATATTTCAAAGCAGTCAAGAAAGAGATGCCCGACGAACCAGTAAGCCATCATTGTCAAGACTGCAAAGAGGATTTCCTTGTACGGCAGATAGTCAAAAGAGATGTCCCAGGGGAGGGAAAGTGAGGGATAAACAGACAGTAAAATTTTGTTTTTGTATCCGAAATAGAACCACCAGACAAAAATCCAGGCAAGAAAGAGCAGGTTAAATATAAGACGGGTTATCCGCATTATTCCACTTTCTTCGGGGCTATAACCACCTTCAGGTTATAAGTGACGGGACAGCAGACGGAGTGGGATATAAGGCAGTGTTTTTCCACCATATCGGAGAAGTTTTCACCAACCTTTGCGGCTGCCGCTTCATCTACCACATGGAGTGTCGCCTCAACTTTGACAGATGTGAATGCAAGCCCCTTTTCCGCTTTATCCAACACACCTTCCGCATGACTTTCATATCCCGTCACCATGATGTTTATCTTACGTGTGAAGAAGAGGAGTGTGGTCATCAGACAGCTTTCGATAGAGGCAACAAAGAGGTCCTCCGGCGACCACACGCCGCGCAGTCCCTCAAATTCCGGCGGCGGTGCGACATTCAGCGCCGGTTTTTCAGGAATGCTCAAGGTCCCGGTCTTCTCACCTGTAAGTGTCAGTGATACGGCATAGTTATACATCTCTTTCTCCTTTACCTGAATTTTTTATTATGGAACAGGGCACTCGCAGGGATGCCCGGATGGCTCACAAGGTAACCGAAAAAGTTCCAGAAATCCTCCCTGACAAGGTTTCGAAAGTCACAGTTGTTGGAACAATTGAGGCAATAGCTGTGCCTTCTCAGACGCCTGCGTATTGTCCTCGCTCGTGGGGAAAACCATTCCTTTTCAAGAGTTGTTTCGCAGGTGAGAAAATTGGCGAAGGTAAAATCCTCGCCGACATAATGGCAAGGAAGAAGATTGCCTTTGACATCCACATAAGCCGAAAGATAACCCGCAAGGCAGGGATAAGTCCGCCTGTTTTTCACCAGATGGTTGCAATACCTGGAATATAAGTATGCCTTTTCGGGACATTCCGGGATTAAGGTCTTTTCAATAAAGCGCCGTATATATTCGGTTGCCTCAGGGGAAAAACGGAAGTTGTTCTTTTCAAGGTTGCCGAAAAATTCAGCCTGCGTCAATAGCGTGTAAGTGACCTGGTCTGTGAGAGAGGTGTAAAAGGAGTGCGCATTTTCGAGATACGGTGCATTTTCCGGTGTGATAAGGGATAATATGCCAACGGAGAAGTTAGGTTCCTTGATGGATTTCAGGCGCTTTATGGTTTCCACAGCCTTTGAAAAGGCGCTGGGAACGCCACGAAGGGTATCGTGAATCTTCTCCTGTCCGTCTAAGGAGATGCCGATTTTAAATGAGATATGTTTCGGCAGGGAGGAAATGACGCCCCTCGTCGTCTCTTCTATCCTTTCTGAAAGAAGTCCATTGGAGGGGAGGGAGATGCGTTCCAGCCGGGGGATGAGTTGTGAGGCAAGGATGAGCAAATCCTTCAGGTCATTCCGCAAAAATGGCTCGCCCCCTGTCAGGCTCAATATCCGAAGGGAGCGCCAGAGCGGGTCGCGAAAGAGGCGTTCATAATCGCTCAGGGAAGGCTCGACGGGATTTTTTTTTGCCCATATCCGGCACATGGTGCAGCGGCAATTGCACCGCTCTGTGACTTCAAGGAGGAGGAATGTGGGATAGTCTCCCGTTAAGAATGCCTTGTGGAATCTTAATAGACTGCCCCTTGCCATTCCCGTGGGAAGTAATTTGATATAGCCGAGGTTCATAGGCTTTTATTCAAACGATTGAATACGGCAAGATATTTCTTGGCGGTGTTTTCCCAGGAAAACAGTTTCACACGCTCCAGCCCGCGCCTGCTCAATGTCCGCCTCGTCTCTTCATCCGTGAGTATCTTCTCCAGCGCCTTGCACATTGCATCTTCATCTGTGGGATTGACGATTAATGCCGCATCACCGGCGACTTCCGGCATGGAGGAGCGGTCAGAGGTTATAATCGGCAGCCCATGCGCCATCGCCTCTATCAGGGGGAATCCGAATCCTTCATAAAGGGATGCGTAGAAAAGGGCTGAGGCGTTTTTGTAAAATGAGACAAGGTGCTCGGTGGGAGCCCATTTCACATGATGCACACGTTCCTTCAGACCGTAAGACTGCGATTCCCGCCGGATAGTCTGGTCAATCTCATGCATCCCGGCTGCAGGCTGTCCTAAAATAACGAACTCATAGTCCGCCGCCGCCTTGCATCTGCTGAAGACCCTGAGCATTCTTGGGACATTCTTCGATTTAATCATGTGCCCCACAAAAAGGATATATTTCCCCCTGATGCCATGGATGCGTTTTAACGTATCAAATGGGACCCCCTCCTCCTCGGCGAGGTCAGGGTCAAGGGCGTTGTGCGCCACAATGATGCGTTCCGGCGGCACGCCGAGGTATTTCACGATGTCGCGACCGGACGACTCAGACACGGTAAAGATGAGATTGGCAGCCCTGGCTGTTTTTTTGATGAACATGCGGAAATAGTGGCGCTCTAAAAAAGGGAATTCGTGAGGCATGACAAATCGCTTTACATCATGGATGGTGACGGTGGAAAGACAGGGAAGTCTCAGCGGGGCAATATCACTGGGCGACCAGAAGAGGTCTATCTTGCGCTCCCGCGCCATCTTCGGGAGGAGGAAATGCTCCGCCAGAACACGCTTGAACCTTATCAGGTTGGAAACAGGACAGACCACGTTTGAGAAGTTGTCGCTCTTTATGCTGTAATAGCTGGCGTTGTCGCCTCTCAGGAAAATGACATATTCGTTCTCCCTGTCCAGTTTAGAGATGGCAAGGAGCAGATTTTTTGTAAACCGCCCCGCTCCAGTGATACGTTGGTGGAGCTGAAATGTGTTCACACCAATGCGCATAAATCAGACGTCACCGCTTCCTCTATCCCTGCGGAATGGGCTCAGGGTGGAAAGCACTGATTTATAACCCTTAAGCCTCTCCCGGTTTTCCTCAGAAGCCGATTTTCGAGGGATTATTTTTAGAATTATTATACGAAGAAGCATATCCGTAAAAATGGACAGACGCAAGAAAAAATTTCCGGCGGGTCCCTTATATTTGGCATAGTAAATAGTCATACTGTGGAACAGGTGGAATATAGTGCGGGCGCGTGCCTGGATACTGCTTTGACGATGGCTGTGCACAACTTGTGTATCCGGCAGGAGGTATCTCTTCCAGCCCCGTTCGGCGAGACGTTTGCAGAGGTCGGCATCCTCCGAATACATGAAATATCGCTCGTCAAAAACAGGTTCGCCCTCAAGGGCATTCCGCCGCACAAGGAAGGCGGCGCCGGTTGCCCAGTCAATTTCACATGGCTTAAAGTCAGGCGTGAAGGGCGAGTCTTTCCGCAGAAATAGTTTTTTCAACCTATCCCGCAGAGGAAGAAAAATTGAATGCTCCGTCCAGTAATTCCACAGGGAGGGAAATTTGAAAATGGAGTGCAGGATGTTTCCCTTATCGTCGAGGAGTGTGGGCGCTGCAAGGGCGCATTTGGGTGTTTTTTCCATAAAGTCCTGCAGAATCTCTATTGCGCGGGGTTTGATAAAAGTATCGGGATTTAAAAAGAAGAGATAATCAGCCTTTGTGACTGAAGCGCCAATATTGTTCGCCGCCGCAAATCCCAGATTTTTTTCCTGTGGTAGAAAATGAATGTCTGGAAATCGCAGGGGAATCTCCTGTCCCGTGCCATCCACTGAAGCATTGTCCACCACAATGATTTCAAGACCGGGCGGACCATACTCCTTCAGGGATTTCAGGCACCGCGAGAGGCTCTCCCTGCAGTTCCAGCTGACAATAATGACTGCTATCTTTGACATTGTTCGGTTTCTTCGCTTCCCACTGTTTATAAATTTTAAAACCGAATAGCACGGTGTCAACGATTTATTCCAACCAGGGCATTGCGCCCCATCTTTTATTTTTTACGGGGTTATTATTCCTTTTGACTTATCTGGTATAGATAGGGCGTGGGCAGGAATTCCTCGGGAATCCCCGGATGATATGTCCGCTCCCTGACCTTTGCCACAGGTCTGATATTGTAAACATTTTCAAGGTAAGGGTCTGTGGCGGTGAGAAGGATGGGGAATTTGTTGTAGTTGGGCTGAATGACCCAGAGGAGCAGGTCGAGGTAGAAGTCTCCCCTGGATTCCGGCACAGGTGTCTGGCGGATGGTCAGGGATGGGCGGTCTGGTAAGCCACCTTCAAAATATGCGGCATACCAGCCACTATGGACGAAGTTTGTGCCGACAATTGTCACATCCGGTCTGAGCCCCAGCGTCTTCTGCATATACCAGAGGGTGTAGATATCGTTATCGCCAAATGTGAGGATAATGGCGCGATTTGGTGCGTTTTGCATGATTTTGACCCCGTAATGAAAGGTGTCCAGATGTTGCGATTTATCCTGAGTTGTGTAAAAGGACGTCAGTGGAATCAGGGGCAAAAGGAGGAGTGGATAAACGATGAAGTTTATTTTGCGCCCCGTGAAATATATCTCAATCTTGTGAAGTGCGCATAAAAGACCCATGCAGACAGGCAGCAGAATGGCTGGATAAAATGAAAGAAAATATGGCTCAATGTCAGGTATGTTGTAAAGCAGACACATGACTACGCCAAGAATAAACCAGCAGACAAATGCAATGGCGATGGACCTTCTCAACCTGAAAAGCGTCGCTATTCCCCAGAGCCACAATGCGCCAAGTCCAACTGCTATCGCCACTTTTAAGAGATTTGTGTGGGGCGGGAAATTGTAAAGTTCTTCCACAAGCCATCTCACCAGATGGAGCAGGCGATTTACTGTGTGCCAGAGGAAGGTGCGGTTGGTAAAGGGGATGCCGGGCTGGAACGTGAGGAGTTGCCATTTTTTGAAATCGCCGCCGCTTATGACCCAGAAAAAATTGCGGAGTGTGGATGGGTCACCCCAGTTGAGCGCAGGTCGCGCCGCCGCTCGCAAAGGCAGGTAGAGATAGGGTAGAAGTCCAGCCGCAAAAAGCATCCCCGCGCTTAATATATGCGCACGCCGTTCCGCCTTTTTTATAAATAACCAGAGACATGCAATGGCAAGAGGCAGGAGGGTTATGCTGAGCATGTGATTAGTAAAGGCAAGTCCCCAGACACCGAATAAGGCAAGGAAAGATAATAAATCCCCTCTGGTTACATACCTGAGAAATAATGAGAGGAAAAGCATGACAAATAACATGTGCATCGTATAGACTTCGGTCGTTGTGGCATGGTACCAGTGGGTGGGGGAGAAGGCGAAGAGGAGCGCTCCTGCAGCCGCCGCAATTTCTCTGTAATGTGGGTGAAGAAGGTGCCCCGGCGGCAATAGAGCAAAAGCCTTTCCAAGGACAATGAAAAACAAGCCAGAGGCAATGGCGCCGAATAAGGCGCACATGAGATTAGTCCCGAAGGCGGGATTCTGGCGGAAAATCCGGCAGAAAAAGAAGCCAAGCATGGTGAAGAGTGGGTAACCTGTGGGATGGGCAATTCCTCCCGTTGCACAAACGGCGGAAAGCTCGACCCCATCGCCCCAGAAAATAGTGGGGGCAAGGGTGGCAAGGTAAATGCTGAATGTGAGAAGAATGATAAGGCAAAAAAGGATATTCCGCAGATGAGAGGCACTTTCCACGTTCTCATTGAAGGAGGTTTCAATCATATTTCGCTCATTGTCCTCCCAATTCTTGCCGGTTTAAGCGAAGCTCTAAGAGAATTTAATTGCCCGGCTTTCGGAACAGACATAGATGGTCATATTTCTATAAGAAGCCATAACTTCAGGTGTCAAGCGGAATTCAGGGCATTGTGGAGATAAATGCCTTTTGAACCTCATGCGATGAGAATGAGTCGCTGATTTTTTTGAGCCGCTGGAGAAGGTCCTCAGGGCTGTGAAAGCGCACCTCCAGCCGAAATTCGCTCCCTTCAAAGAATGCCGGTGCCTCAAGTGTGACCTCCGGCGGCAGTCTGAGGGAGTGAATGAACTGATTGAAGGTCTCCTCACATGTGGCAAGGTGGGGATACCTGAGGCGATGCAGAGCGGCGCGGAAATGGGCGATACATTCTGCGGCGGGCTTGCTCTCATCTGAAAGTATCTCCTTTAAAGGCGGCTTCCCAAGTAGTTCAAGAATGGATTCCCCCCCGCGGCGCGCACATTCATAAAGATATTCCAGAAACTCCCTTTGCAAGTTGACTCCCGGCTTCAGTTTTTTGGCAACGCTCAGAAAGGCGAGCTGCTCATTTTTCTCAAGGCGTGTGAGAGAAAGGGCGCATGTTGATGAGATATCACCTTGTGCGATGGCATCCTGAACGGGCGCTGGCAAAGCGAGCAGGTCAAGCATGCGTTCCAGAAGATGGAGTGATGGTTTCAGCCCGATGGCAGGCATGATGTCAGTGAGAGTTTTTTCCCTTCCAAGATAATGTTCCGATTTTTTCAACGCGGTCGCCTGCTCCAGGATGTTCAATTCTCGTGAGGAAAGATTGTCATAAATATTGGCAAGAAAGAGGTCAGCATCGGAAGTGGTCTCATCCACAACAAGGCAGGGAATGCTCTCAATACTGATGCTTCGCGCCGCATCGAAGCGTGAATAGCCGAGGACGACAAGATATGAAACACTGCCTTCGGCAATAGACTTTACCCAGATGGGATGTAGTATTCCCACCTTCGCAATAGAGGAAAGCAGGCGCTCCGGCACTCTGCCCGTTGATATTCGGAATGCCTCATCATCCGCACAAAGAAAACCGATATCAATTTTCTCCCATCTCATACATGTTTCATCATTCAATGTAATGATTGGTTTTCCATTTTTCTCGGATTGGACGAATTCTCCTTATGGATATACGGTTTCCACGCGGGAGGAGGGATAATAATGCGCAAGGATTTCGCGGAAGGTTTTACCGGCATGCGCCATTGCGATGGCGCCTGTCTGGCACATACCAACCCCATGTCCCCATCCAGCGCCGCGAAGAACAAAACGTTCAGGTCGCTCAGCAGTTCCCTGGGTATCAACAACAAAGGCTGCGCTTTTCAGGGGCGGTTCAAAGACCTGGCGAATAGCAAGCTCCGGTCCGGTAATAAACGAGTCTTTCTCGCCTTTGAATTCCGCCTCAATCATGCGTCCAGAGGGTCCTCGTTTGAGCGCCCTGATGGCAACAACGCGCCCGATGTCCTTGTGGGAAGCCACCCATTTGCTTAATTCCTCGGCTGTTACTTCTCGTTCCCATCGGAAATTCTTGGATGCCCAATTGGGCACCTCGAATTTGGATGGATTGCAAAAGACTTTTGGGTCGGCTGTCAGCCACCGGCGCAAATCATCTTCACGGGTCAGGTCGTAATTGAAATTTTCATCGCCATCAAAAACTGCGGTGTCCCAGTAAGCCTTTTCGCCGGCGCGATTGGGCCAGACATTGCGGATATCCTCAGTATGCCCGCCACAACTGGAGGCATAGAAGGCAGAGATGGGACGTCCTTCATAAAGAAGGGCAAGACCGCGCGTGGCACGAACCGACTCATCCGACTGGGCTGTGCGTTTCGTGTTGCCGCTGAACGCCTGGGATTCAACATCGGAACCAATATCATAATTCACACCGGCGTACTTCCGTGTGATTAATGCCATAAGGGCTTCTGAGCGAGCCGCCACCGCCTGCGCCCGAAGCGCCTCCTGAGGCGATGTTGGACCGATCTCCGTTGGGACAACGCCACACAGGTAGTCCTCCATGGGAAGCACAACAATCACCTCGAGAAAGTCCTTTGCGCCGGGACGCACCTCAATTCGCCCCTCATAAGTGCGGTCCTGGGTTCCAGCCCACCACCAACCAACGCCGTAAGGGACTTTTTTGATTTCGAGGACGCCTGCCGGTGCGGCGGATTCCAGTCTTATCGCCGCATGATGGGACTTTTCCCCGGCGCTCTCCAAGATAATTCGCCTCTCCTTCAAGGATATCGTTGCTGTTGTTCCACGGGGCAATTCCGCAACAGGATTCCCCTCCAGCGTTTGAACCTTCCAGTTTGCATTAGCAACAATAGTGATTTCCGGGACGGAATTAATGAGCAATACCCGGATGGGGGGATTATTCAAGCCGATAGGATAGGTGTTTGGTGTCTTCAAACTTGGGGTTTGAAACGAACAGCCAGCAAGAAGAAGCGGCAGCAGTGAGGCAAAAATCCTGTTTTCCGAAAACGGTAGCATCGTTTTTCTCCTTTTAGTATTAGTTATTTTGGGACGATAAGTTAATTGAAAACATCAATTAATTATGACGGCTGTTTTGTCAATATTTATTCTACCAAAATCCTTTGATAGTTTCACGCAGTCGCCGACGCTCCATAGCTCTGGCGACGGAGCGAGCACGCAGGGTTTATTCTAAAATTGCTCCATGTGCGGCGGAGGAGATTGCTTAGATATTCCGCAAAAACCATGGTCAGTGTGTCTTTGGTTGAGATGCGGGTCTACGATGTGTCCGGTCACCAATACCCATCAATAGAGCCGAGACAGAGATATCCTCATCAAGGGCATCCCAGTGAAGTCCGTTTCCACCGCCACTGATTGTATATTTCTCACGTTCGGCAGGTGTGGCATAAAGCAAACGGGGAAAGTAAGCAAGAGGGACGCCCAATTGCCGACCATCAGCCAGATGAACCCACATTGTGTCCGCATCAAATCTTAAACTTGTCGCATGTGGCTCACAAACTAAAGTATTCATTCCAATACCTCGCTATTTTTTCTTTGTTCTCCTCCACAACAGTCATAAGTTCGCGCAACTCTGAAGATATCATCCTATAGGATTCTGCTACAGAAACTTCAGGTTTCAACCAGAATTTAGCAACCGCTTCGCCTTTACGTGCATGAATATGCAAGGGCTCCAAAGGCTCACCTTCATTCGAGAAAAAGAAGAAACGATAACCTTTATAATGGAAAACAACCGGCATGTCATTAAACTACAACATGAGCTTATTTCATATATTAAATAGTTTTTTCTATATTTAATTATTTCCTGTCAAGATTATAAAAAACTATTGCTAAACTAAGATAGGATAGCTCCCTGGTCGGCGGAGGAGACCATGCGGGCATAGCGCGCCAGGTAGCCGGAATTTATCTTTGGTTTACAGGGCTTGAAGGTCCTGGCGCGGCGCTTGAGCTCTGCGTTTGAGAGCAGCACCTCAATCTTGTAATTGTTTATATCAATGTGAATTGGGTCGCCTTCCCGGAGGAGACCAATCGGGCCGCCCTCTATTGCCTCGGGGGAGATATGACCGATAGCTGCGCCGCGCGTCCCGCCTGAAAAACGCCCGTCTGTTATCAAAGCCACATCGTTTTCCAGCCCCATGCCCGAAACTGCCGATGTGGGCGCAAGCATCTCCTGCATGCCTGGACCGCCCTTTGGACCCTCATAGCGGATTACAATAATGTCGCCCTTTTTGATTTTGCCTTCATAGATGGCGCGGGCGGCATCAGGTTCACCATCAAAGATGCGCGCGGGTCCTGTGCGCTCCATGTTTTCCGGCGACACGGCAGCTTTCTTTACCACGGCGCCATCCGGCGCGAGATTGCCCCACAAAATCACCAGCCCGCCTGTCTTCATATATGGCTTGTTTAGTGGACGGATAACCGTGGTATCGGCGACTCTGACATTGCGGCAGTTCTGTCCGATGGATTTGCCCGTAATGGTTTTGCAATCCTTGTGGAGCAGTCCACCGGAGGCGAGGAGGTTCAAAACTGCCTGGATGCCGCCGGCATAGTAAAAGTCTTCCATGTGATGGCTGCCGAAAGGACTGAGCCTCACGAGGTTCGGCGTCCGCTCGGATATGGCATTGACCTTCTTCAGGTCAATCTTGATTCCGCACTCATGGGCGATGGCGGGGAGATGCAGCACGGTATTGGTTGAGCAACCGAGCGCCATATCCACTGTGAGGGCGTTTTCGAAGGCTTTGGATGTAAGGATGTCGCGCGGGAGGATATTCTTTTTGACGCATACCATAACAGCCGCTCCCGCCATTTTTGCCAGCCGGATGCGAGCCGCCGTTGGCGCGGGAATTGTGCCATTGCCCGGCAGTCCGAGTCCAACCGCCTCGGTGATACAGTTCATCGAGTTGGCTGTGAAGAGTCCAGCGCATGAACCGCATCCCGGACATGCCTCCTCCTCCAGTTCGCACAGTTCCAGTTCCGTCATTTTTCCCGCCTTGAGGCGTCCCACGCCTTCAAACATGCTTATCAGGTCCACTGCCCTGCCGCGGAAACGTCCGGCGAACATCGGACCGCCGCTGACGAATACAGATGGGATGTTCAGCCGCGCCGCCGCCATGAGCATCCCCGGAATAATCTTATCACAATTTGGAATGAAGAGAAGTCCATCGAAGGGATGCGCCATCGCCATGACCTCGACCGAATCCGCAATCAGTTCCCGGCTTGCCAGCGAATATTTCATGCCGGTGTGGTTCATGGCGATGCCATCGCAGACGCCGATGCAGCCGAACTCGACCGGCGTGCCGCCCGCCGCGCGGATGCCCGCCTTTGCCGCCTCGCATATTGTGCGCAGATGAATGTGCCCCGGTATAATCTCATTAAACGAATTGACGACGCCTATAAGCGGACGCATGAGTTCCGCATCGGTGTAACCCATCGCCTTGAACAGGGAACGATGAGGCGCGCGCTCAATCCCCTTCTTCATCAGGTCGCTTCTCATTTTCAGACTCCTTTTGTGATTTACCGCAAAGGCTCAAAGTTTGCCAATTAGATTTTTCGGGTCTTTGTGCCTTGGTGGTTTATCTTTTTCCAAAAAAAATGAATGATGCCCTTGACAAGGGGGTGTCAAGTTAGATTTATTCCCACAAATTTAACAGGGATGAATTCTGGCAGGACAACAATACTTTTTTTTGTCTTAACCTCGATAAAGGAGCAACAAACATGTCGGGAAATTATAAAGACATCCTGAAAGAACGTCTCCCGAAAGATAGCTATAAGAAACTGATGGCTATTAAGAGTGAGAAAGTGCACAGGTTTGTCGCCGATGCTGTCACCCTCTGCAATCCCCAGTCTGTTTTCGTCTGCACGGACTCACCGGAAGACATTGCCTGTATCCGCCGGCGCGCCATTGAACTGGGCGAGGAAAAACCCCTTGCCACCGAAGGGCATACCTATCATTTTGATGGTCCCAACGACCAGGGACGCGACAAGGAGCAGACCAAATACTTACTTCCAAAAGGGATGACGCTTGGCGAGGAGCTGAATACCATAGATAAGGAAGATGGGCAGGCTGAAATCCGAGGACTCCTGAAAGATTCCATGCTCAGGCGGGAAATGCTTGTCCGCTTCTTCTCCCTTGGTCCCATAAACTCCAGATTCTCCATCTCCGCTGTTCAGATAACTGATTCGGCGTATGTGGGACATAGTGAAGACCTCCTCTATCGCTCCGGGTATGAGCAGTTCATACGCATTGGCGATTCCCCCGATTTTTTCCGCGTCCTGCACTCCTCAGGAGAGCTTGAAAATTTTGTAAGCAAAAACTGTGGAAAGAAGCGCATCTATATTGATATTGAGGATGAAATCGTTTACAGCGTGAACACCCAGTATGCCGGAAACACGGTCGGGTTCAAAAAACTTTCACTGCGCCTCGCCATCCGCAAGGCGCTGAGAGAAGGCTGGCTTGCCGAGCACATGTTTATTATGGGTGTGCACGGTCCCGGCGGACGCACAACTTATTTCACCGGCGCATTCCCCAGCTTCTGCGGCAAGACTTCAACAGCCATGGTGGTGGGGGAGACCATCATCGGGGATGACCTGGCTTACCTTCGCTGTATAGGGGGAGAGGTGCGCACAGTCAATGTGGAATGCGGTGTTTTTGGGATAATCCAGGATGTGAATCCCACTGATGACCCTCTTATCATCAAGTCGCTGACAAGCCCCGGCGAGGTCATCTTTTCCAATATCCTTGTCAGGGGTGGCATTCCATACTGGACCGGCGATGGCAAGAAACATCCAGAGAGCGGCATCAATTTTACCGGTGAGTGGTTCACGGGCAAAAAGGACGCATCCGGTGCGGAAATCCCCGCATCCCACAAGAATGCGCGTTATACCATTCGCCTTAGCGCCCTTCCGAATCTTGACCCGCGCGCCGATGACACGGAGGGAGTCCCTGTGGGTGGTATCATATATGGCGGGCGCGACTCAGACACATGGGTGCCAGTCCAGGAATCCTTCAACTGGAAACATGGCGTTGTCACCATAGGCGCCAGCCTCGAGTCTGAGACCACCGCCGCCACCCTTGGCAAAGAAGGCGTCCGTGCCTTCCAGCCCATGTCCAATCTGGATTTCCTTTCCATCC
>Ga0315291_10006645_pt1 | contig 14350 bp, 6 predicted proteins | sample YL17G12_20_MG_FD_203070 | JGI IMG/M metagenome (GOLD analysis project Ga0315291, IMG submission 203070) | Sediment microbial communities from Yellowstone Lake, YNP, Wyoming, USA - YL17G12_20 | ecosystem: Environmental > Aquatic > Freshwater > Lake > Sediment | place: USA: Wyoming | collected...
TCCGCGACAGGGAACTCAGATCTTTCCAGGGGCGGCCGAGCCCGGACCGCTGCGAGCGGTTGTCCCTCGCGGGAGCAGCTCATCGCGTACAACCTCGGCAAGTTGCCCGAGGAAGTTCTGCAAACCGTGGCCGATCACTTGGAGACGTGCGGCGGCTGTCTGGCGGCGCTCTCCACGGTTGCGGAGGCGGAAGACTCGCTGGTGAGTCAACTCCGCCACCCACGAGTGGGTACCCGACAAGTGGGTGCCCTGCCCGACGGCGAGGAGTTTCTCGATGAGCCGCAGTGCCAGCAGGCTGTGCGGCAATTCGAGGCGATCGGCTCCGAGCCGTCGCTTGTTGCACAGACGGACCACGTTGCCGGCCTGAGTGTTCCGAAGAAACTGGGTCGATATCAACTCCTGGAGGAACTCGGCCGGGGCGGGATGGGGACGGTCTATCTGGCCGAAGACACGCAGTTGGATCGGAAAGTGGCGCTGAAGATCCCTCACTTCCGGGCGGGGGAGAACCCGGGCGTGCTGGAGCGGTTCTACCGGGAGGCCCGCGCGGCAGCCAAGATCCGCCACGCCAATCTCTGCCCGGTCTACGACGTGGGCGAGATCGACGGATTCCCCTACTTGTCGATGGCCTACATTCAGGGCAGATCACTGGCGAGGCTGCTGCAGGGCCACGTGCCGCTTTCCCAGCGCGAGGCGGCGGAGATCGTCCGCAAGCTGGCCCTGGGCGTGCAGGAGGCGCACGCCCACGGCGTGGTCCACCGCGACATCAAGCCCTCGAACGTGATTGTGGCCCCCAACGGCGAGCCAATCCTGACCGACTTTGGTCTGGCCCGCACGGTGGAGGCCGACCGGTCCAAGCTGACGCATTGCGGGGTGCTGGTGGGGACGCCCGCCTACATGGCCCCGGAGCAGGTGGACGGCGATCCCGAGGCGGTCGGCCCGTGCTGCGACGTTTACAGCCTCGGGGTGCTGCTCTATGAGTTGCTGACCGGCGAAGTGCCGTTCCGCGGGCCGCTGTTGTCGGTGGTCTCGCAGATTGGCCGAGACCGGCCCGAGCCACCTTCGCTGCGCTGCGCGAACCTGGACCCTCAGTTGGAGGCAGTCTGCATGAAGGCGATGGCGAAGGACCGCGCCGGACGCTACCAATCCGCCGGAGAAATGGCCGCCGCGCTGGAAGGATACGTGCGGGGCCTGGGCGAGGCCCCTGCTGCTCGCCCCTGGCGCCGCCGGTTGATCTGGATTGCTGCCGTCGGCGTGATTGCGGTGCTCTTTCTGGCGGTGGTGCTTTACTCGCTGCGTCGCGGCGAAGGCGTCTTGGTGCTGGAGGTGAACGAGCCGGAGGTGGCGGTGGCCATCGACGGCGAGCTGGTCCAGATCGAGTCGCCCGACGAGGGAATCTTCCTGCCGGCCGGCCAGCATTGGCTGGAAGTGAGCAAGGAAGGGTTTTATTCCCACCGGCAGTTGCTGGCGGTGGGCCGAGGTGAGAGAGTCGTGCTGGTGGCGACGCTCCGCAAACGGGTGATCGCCGGCGAAGGCGCGGCGGGCAATCTCCTGCAGGTCCTGCTGGATCCCACCCGGGACCCCGGAGACCGGTTCGGCACTTCGCTGGCGGCGGTGGGCGACAACGTGCTGGTCGGCGCCCCGCAGGACGACGCCGACGCGAGGAACGCCGGCATCGTCTATCTCTTCAGCGGCTCGACCGGACTGCTCCTGCGGGTCTTTCGCAACCCGGAGCCTGCCGCCGACGACCACTTCGGCGAGGCCGTGGCGGCCATGGACCAGAACGTCCTGATCGCCGCGCCGCAACCGTTTTCGGGAGGTGCGGGGTTCGTGTGCTTGTTCGACGGTCCGACCGGCAGGCTGTTGCACCGCTTTGAACACCCCACGCCCCATCCCGGCGACGGCTTCGGCAGCTCCGTCACTTCACTGGGCGATAAGGTCTTCATCGGTGCCTACCAGGACGACACCATCGGCACCGACGCCGGGGCGGTGTACGCCTTCGAGCTGGAAGGCTCGCAGTGGAAGCTGCGGCCGGACTTCCTGGCACACGTGCCACGGGCCAACGACTACTTCGGCGGGGCCCTGGCGGCCGTGCAAGGCAAACTACTCGTAGGCGCCGTAGGCGACGACCAGCACGGTACAGACGCCGGGGCCGTGTACCTGTTCGACGCCTCGACCGGCCAGAAACTGCGGACCTTCTGGAATCCCTCGCCGGTGGCCGGGGACGTCTTCGGCCGCTCGATCGCCGCTGTGGGCGATCCGGGCACCGACGGGCACCGAAGCGAAGCTTTGGTCGCGTTGGTCGCGGTGGGCGCCCACATGGACGACACGGGCGCCGAAAACGCCGGGGTGGTCTACCTGTTCGCTGCCGACACCGGCGAGCTCGTCGAGACCCTTTTCAACCCCACGCCGGCCATCGACGAGTATTTCGGCTGGTCGGTAACGGCGGTCGGCAAGTATGTGCTCAGCGGCGCACACCAGGACGACAGCGGTGCGGAGAACGCGGGCGCGGCCTATCTGTTCGATGCCGCCAGCGGAAAGCTGATCGAGCAGTTTCGGAATCCTTCGCCGGCCGCCCACGACCACTTCGGCTACTGCGTGGCCGCCTTGGGCGACAAGGTGCTGATCGGCACCCGCCGCGCCGGGGCGGTCTACCTGTTCGCCGTGCCGGCTGCCGACAAACAGGACAATCTGTCCAGTGCTCAGCCAGAACGGTGAGCCAAGAGGGCGCACCTGGCCGCTTTCAAGGAGCCTTGCTGCGCCGGGCCGAGGACTTGCAGCCAGAGTATCCCGTAACCATAATGGATTTGACGGGATGCGAGAGTCTTTCGAGCCTATCCCAGAACCGTACGGAACGTTCCGGGTGGCCGGGGTCGAGCGGAGCGAGCCCCCGGAATCCTGCGGCTGGGGGCGGCCTCCGGCCGACCGACAGCCCCCGGAATCCTGCGGCTGGGGGCGGCCTCCGGCCGACCGACAGCCCCCGGAATCCTGCGGCTGGGGGCGGCCTCCGGCCGACCGCCAGCCACCCCGATTATCGGTTCTGGGATAAGCTCTTGGGTCCAAGCCAAGAGGGACGTTTCGGGAGAGATCCCAGGCCGGCCAGGTGTGATCAACATGCTGCCGGCGGCCGGGCGGTCTACCTCAGGCAAGTCTAAGCGGCGGGAGGCTCCCGGTTGTGGCAAAACGTGCCCTGTTGATCGCCGTCACCGCTGTGGTTGCGGCCGGCTTGCTGCTGCTCAGCCAAAGGCGCAGCGGGCCGCTGAAGGTATCGGGCTTCATCGAGGCAGAGGAGATCCGGCTGGGCTCGCGGGTAGGCGGCCGCGTAGCCAAGGTGTACGTAGAGGAAGGGGATTCGGTTCAGGCCGGCAAAGTGCTCCTCGAGTTCGAGCCGTTCGATCTGCTGGAGCGGGAGGCCGAGGCACAGGCCAAGCTCGCCGGGCAGAAGGCCGAATACACCAAGCTGCTTCGGGGCTATCGGCCGGAGGAGATTGCCCAGGCCGAGGCCCGGCATGAGCAATTGAAAGCCGTTTACGACAAGCTGGTTAAAGGCCCCAGGCTGCAGGAAAGAGAGGCGGCGCGGGCGCATCTGGACGTAGCCAGCGCCCAGCTCGAACTGGCCGAGCGTTCGTACCAGCGGGCCCAAAAGCTGTCTGAGAGCCACGTGCTTTCGCGGGAGCAGATGGACGAGACAATCCAAGCGCTGAAGGTGGCTCGCAGCACGAAGATCGCTCGCCAGAAGGAGCTGGAGCTGCTCGAGGAGGGGACCCGCCCCGAGGACCTCCAGGCAGCGGCGGCGGAGCTGAAGGAAGCCCAGATCGCGTGGGACCTGAAGCAGAAAGGCTTTCGCGAAGAGGAGATCGCGCTGGCCAAGGCCTCGATGGAAGCGGCGGCAGCGGCCTTGAAGGCCGTCCAGCAGCAGCAGAACGAGTTGAAGATCGTGGCCCCGCTGGATGGGGTGATCGAGTCGCTTGATCTTCAGCCCGGCGACCTGGCTGCTCCTGGCGCCCCGATCATGTCGATGCTGGACACGAGCCGGTTGTGGGTTCGCGCCTACTTGCCCGAAGAGTGCCCCCTCCAGCTCGGCCAGAAGGTGTTGGTCTCGGTGGACGCATTCGAGGGTGACTCCTTCGACGCCGAGGTGACGTTCATTTCCCGACAGGCCGAATTCACCCCCAGCAACGTGCAGACACCCGAGGAACGGTCCAAGCAGGTCTTCCGCATCGAGGTCACGCTGCGGGAAGGTCGAGAGCGGCTTCGTGCCGGGATGGCGGCCGACGTCTGGCTTCAACCGCAGGATGGCGGACCATGAACAGCCCGGTCATCGACGTGCGCCATCTCACCCGGCACTTCGGCGAACTGACGGCCGTGGAAGACGTTTCCTTCGGCGTGCAGCGGGCGGCCATCTTCGGCCTGTTGGGGCCCAACGGCAGCGGCAAGTCGACGATCATCCGCATGCTCTGCGGAGTGCTGCGCCCCAGCGGCGGCGAGGCGACCGTCCTCGACCTGGACGTCGGCACCCAGAGCGAGCAAATCAAGCGCCGCATCGGCTACATGTCCCAGAAGTTCAGCCTCTATAGCGATCTTTCCGTGCGCGAGAACCTGAATTTCTACGGGCGGGTATATGGGCTGCCCCGCGAGCGGCTGGTCGAGCGCCGCGAGGCCGTGCTGCGGCTGACCTCGCTGGGCAGTCGGGTGGACCAACTGACCGGCACGCTCTCCGGCGGATGGAAGCAGCGACTGGCCCTGGCCTGCGCCCTGATCCATGAACCCGAAGTCGTGTTTCTCGACGAGCCCACGGCGGGCATTGATCCCGTCGCCCGGCGGCAGTTGTGGGACCTGCTGTTCGAGCTGTCCAGCCAGGGCGTAACGCTCTTCGTCACCACGCATTACATGGACGAGGCCGAGCGATGCACTGAAGTGGGCTACATCTATGCTGCGCGGCTGCTGCTGCTGGGAAAACCGGACGATTTGAGACGGCTTCCCGAGGTTACACCCGCGGGCGCCCGGCGGTACGAGCTGGTCGTGCCCGCCCCGGTCCAGCGGCTGGCCGCCCTGAGGGCGTTCGAGGCCGTCCAGGACGCGACGCTCTTCGGTGAGACAATCCATCTGCTGGTTTCCGAAGAGGTCGAGCCCGGCGAGCTGTTGGCCAGGATCAACGTGCCCGCCGAGGCGGCGCTGGTCCGCGAGATCACGCCTACGCTGGAAGACGTGTTTGTGTCCTTGACGAGTGCGGCGGATCGGCGGGCCGAGGCAGGCGAGTCGGTCCGCCCCACGGTCCGCCTGGACCGCGTCCCGGGCGACGCGGGAAACGGGGACGAAAAGGAGGGGGCCGCGAAGGGGGAAGGGAGAAGGGGGAAAGGGGAATGCGGACGGGGGAAGGCGGACGGGGGAAGGGGGAAGACGGACGGGGAAAAAGGGACCGCGGAGGTCGCCTCTCGTCTTTTCCGCCTTCTGCCGTCCCCCTTCCGCCGTCGTTTCCGCCCTCCGCCCGATCGCAAGACGACGCTTACCGGGCGGTCCACCGACGGGTTTTGGGCGATCTGCATGAAGGAGTTCTCCCACGTTCGCCGACAGCCCTCGACCTTGTTCTTCGTCTTGATCGTGCCGGTGATCCAGACGCTGATCTTCGGCTATGCCATCGACATGCAGATCGAGAACATCCCCACCGTGGTCTACGATCTGGACGGGCGAAGTCACGCCCGGCAGTTGGTGGAGGCGCTGGGCAACACGCGGAAATTCCGGGTGGTAGGGCGGGTGCACGACGAGGAGTCGTTTCGTCGGGCGATGACCTCGGGCCGCGCGAAAGTGGGGGTCAAGATCCCACCCGACTTCACCGACCGGCTCGTCCGCGCCGAGCAGGTCCAGGTGCAGGTGCTGGTCGACGGCAGCGACTCCCAGGTGGCCACCACCGCGCAGAGCGCGGCGAACCTGCTGGGATTGAACCTCTCGATCCAGATGGTCCGCTCCAAAGCGGAATCGGCCCAAGGCAGCCTGGCACGCGATCCCTTTGGACGGCCCGCGCTGGCCATCGAAATGCGGCCGCGGCTGCTCTACAACCCGGACCTGAAAAGCTCCCACTTCTTCGTGCCCGGACTGGTCGGCATCATCCTCCAGTTGGTGACGCTGTTTCTCACGTCGTTTGCCATTGTCCGCGAGCGGGAGCTGGGGACACTCGAGCAGTTGTTCGTCACCCCGGTAGGACGCGCCGGTCTGATGCTCGGTAAGCTCTTCCCCTACGCCATCCTCGGCTTCGTCGAGACGCTGATCGTGCTCTGCGTGATGGTTTACGTCTTCGGGGTGCCGATCGCGGGCGCCATTCCGCTGCTGCTAGGGCTGGCGACCCTGTTCTTGGTATGTTCGCTGGGGCTGGGACTGTTCGTTTCTACCCTGGCCAAGACCCAGGTGGCGGCGCTGATGTTCGCGTTCATCATCATGATGCCATCGGTGCTGTTGTCCGGGTTCGTGTTCCCCCGCTCAGAGATGCCCACGGCCATCTACGTGATCACCTTCGCCATTCCCGTGACTTACTTCATCGAAATCCTCCGCGGGATTGTGCTGCGTGGGGCCGATTTCCCGGACCTGGTCAACCCGGTCATCGGCCTGTCGATTTGCTGCGCCGTGATCCTGATGCTGAGCATCCTCCGCTTCCGAAAGCAGTTGACGTAGTCGCGCGGTGGAGGGTTGAGTGTTGAGAGTTGAGAGTTGAGAGTTGAGGGTTGAGAGTTGAGGGTTGAGGGTTGAGAGTTGAGAGTTGAGGGTTGAGAGTTGAGGGTCCCAAGATCCCCAATCCCTAATCCCTAATCCCGGCAGGCCAGTTGCATCCTTCGGGCGGCCCCCTCTACAATCAGCGGCGGAGGCACGATATCCAGACAATTCCAGAATGAGAGGGCCTGCCATGTTAGCGGCGATCGAGACAAGGTGTGGTTTGCTCGCCGTGCTGACGCTGGCGTGGGCGGGTGCGTCGAGTGCGTTGTCTGCCGCCGAGGCGACTGAGGCGCCCTGGCCGGGTACCCGCTTGCGGGTGGGTCTGGCCCAGGCCCGCATCACGCCCGAGGGGCCCATCCGCATGTCCGGCTACGCCTCGCGGAACAAGCCGTCCGAGGGCGTGCTGACGGAACTGTACGCCAAGGCGCTGGCGATCGAAGATGCCAAGGGCGGCCGGGCGGTGCTGCTGACGGCCGACCTGATCGGCTTCCGCCGCCCGTTGGCCGAGGCGATCTGCCAACGGGTCGAAGAGAAAACCGGCCTGAAACGCCCCCAGATTCTGTTGAACGGCTCCCACACCCATACCGGCCCCGTGGTGGGCCTGATCGACCCGAAACAAGAGGGAGTCCCCCAAGACGAACTGCGGCAAGTCGAGGCGTACTCCCAGCGGCTCCAAGGGCAATTGCCCGAGCTGGCGGCCGCCGCGCTGAAGGCGCTGAAGCCGGCCAAGCTCTCCTGGGGAGTCGGCGTGGTCAACCTGGTGATGAACCGCCGCGAGTTCACCGAGCGGGACGTGCGCCTGGGGGTCAATCCGCGGGGCTATGCCGACCGCAGTGTGCCGGTGCTGCGGGTCGACTCACCCGAGGGCAAGCTGCGGGCGGTGCTCTTCGGCTGTGCCTGTCACAACACGACCTTGACCGGGGAACACTACCTCCTCTCCGGCGACTATGCCGGTTTTGCCCAGCAGCACGTCCAGCAGCAGCACCCGGACGTGCAGGCCATGTTCATGATCGGCTGCGGGGCGGACGCCAACCCGTATCCACGCGGCACGATTGAGGCCGTCAAGCGGCACGGGCAAGAGCTGGGGACCGAGGTCTGCCGAGTGCTCGGGACCGAGCTGTGGCTGATCGGCGGCCCGCTGCGCGCGGAATTGGAGTACGCGGAGCTTCCGCTCCAGCCCGTGCCGTCGCACGAGCGGTTGGAAGAGATGAACAAGGGGCCAAGCCACATCAAGTACAACGCCGCGAGGATGCTCGAAGCCCTGGAGCGCAAGGAGCCGCTGCCGACCCAATACCGGGCGCCGGTGGCCGTCTGGCAATTCGGCGACGACCTGACGCTGGTGGCCCTGCCGGGCGAGACAGTCTCCGAGTTTGTCCCGCTGGTCGAGAGGGCGCTGGGCCCCAGGCGGCTGTGGGTGGCGGGCTACTCGAACGACGTGTTCGGCTACCTGGTCACCGCCAAGATCATCGCCGAGGGCGGCTACGAGACCCGCGGGCTGTTCGACGAGGTCGGCTTCTTCTCACCCGAGGCCCAGGACGTGCTGCTGGCCAAGGTCCGCCAATTGGCCGAAAAGGCCGGACGGAAGTTGCCCGAGTAGGTTACGGCTGGCAGCAGCCGGCAGGCACCGCCTCCCGGGCTAGCCCCAATACGGTTCAATCATGTGCAGTATCAAGGAGGATCAAGTGGCACCGGCGTCTCGCCGGTGTGGCACAACCCATGGCAACGCGTTCACTTACGTGCCACCGGCGAGACGCCGGTGCCACTGTGTTGACGCCAGGTTCGCGCTTAATTGAACGGTATTGGGGTTAATCCGCTGGTGGTTCGACCTCCTGAGGTATGGAGGGCAGGGCGACTGAACACACAGGGCATGGTGAATTCTGACCAATCGCGCGCAGGTCGAGGACCGTCGGCTCGCCCGGCGGAGGTTCCGGCATCGCGGCGAGGATCAACAGGTCGCAGCGGAGCTGGCGCGCCAAGGCGAGGACCTGTTCCGTCCGATCTCCCTCCGGCAAGCGCTGAACCTCCACCGCGCGCTTCAGTTGCTGTGCCCGCGTCAAGTCCTGCTCAAACCAGTTCGTCTCGGCGTGGGGTTCGGCGTCGACGGGGACGAGCACCACGGTCAAGGCCACGTCGGGGTCGAGCATGGTCAGGGCGGCGGCAAACAGGTCGCTGCTGGCGGAGGTGCCGTAGTGTAGCAGCAGCACGTGGCGAACCCCGATCCCGGCGGACCGCAGTTGAGCGATCGAGTGTGCCTTGCGCTCGCCGGCCTTGGGGATGCGGTTCCCGCCGGCCAGATCGAAATAGAGATCACGGCTACGGCTCAAAATGCGCACGGTGAGCGGTTTGGGCTCGCCCTCGTGGAGGTTGATCCAATAGAAGGCGATCTGCTCGATCTGCGCGTCGGCCGAATGTACGTTCGAGGCCCCCAGGACGAGTTCCTGGGCCTGTAGGTCTCGGGCAGTCTGCACCACGGCAAACAAGGGACTGTTGGTCCGCACGATCAACGGCTGGACGTGCTTTCCGGCCTTCTCCGCCCGGTTGACTACCGCGGTCATCAGTTGGCGGTTGTACTCGTCCAGTTCGGGGCCGCTGTGGGAGGTATCGCCGCGCCCGGCCACCTGTGCCGTCATCACCGCCACGTCGGTAGTCTCCGGATCCGTTTCCGCCAACGTCTTTTCGAGCATGAACAGGTTCTGCGTCGAGCGGATGGCGACCAACTTGCGGTAGGGTTTGGCCAGGTTTATGGCGGCGGGGATAATCTCCTCGACCGTCTGCTGGTTGAATTGCTCCAGATGCTCGTGGGCCGCTCTGCCGCGGCGCTTCTCGTGATAGTGCTCGGAGACCATGAACGTGACCAGCAACACGGAGGTGAAGGTGATGCCCCCGATCGTGGCGACCTCTTTGGTCAACGTGTTGAAGACGGCCGCCAACAAGAGGATCAGGCAGATCACACTCAGGCCGAACGGCACCTCGACGCCACGGATGCGGATGTTCAAGGGCACCTTGAACTCCCGGTGACTGCGGTCCTTGAAGCGGAGCACGACCATGGCCAAGGTGTTGAAGGCAAAGCTCCACACGATGCCGAAGGCGTAGGCTTCGCCCAGGACGTACATGTTGCCGCGGCTGGCGATGATCACCAACAACTGCAGCCCGACAATCAGGTAGAGCACACGGGAGGTGGTCCCGTAGCGGCGATGAGGCTTGAGAAACCAGTCGGGCATCACGCCGTCTTCGGCCACCCGGTTGAGCACGCCGTTGGAGCCGATGATCGCCGTGTTCACCCCGCCGGAAAGGATCAGAAATCCGACAAAGACCACGAAAGCGTTGAGCACCAGCCGGGCGATGGGCGGCCCGATCACGTTCATCGCCAATCCGCCGATGAGGTTGTCGGAGTAGTACTTCATACGGATTTCGTCGGGGATCAAGAGCACCGCGAAGAACGAGACGGTCGCCGTTAACCCCAAGCTGTAGACGAACACGATGAAAGCCGCCTTCTTGAAGTTTCGCAGTTTGGGAGACTCGACCTCGCGGTAGACTTGGGCCAGCGTCTCCTCGCCGCTCATCGCCAGGATCGAGTGTCCGAACGCGATCAAAAGGCCGATGACGCCCACGATGCTCAACCAGTTTCCGGGCTGCCGCAGCCGCTCTGCGAGCCCAGGCCACAGATAGCTGACGAAGCCAAGCGGATCTTCCTGACGCCCGGTCGTCTCGTTCATCCTCGGCACGGCCCTGCGATTGCCTTGCTCGTCGGTCTCCAACCTCGCCACGAGTTCACCGCCCGGACCCCGCTTCCAGACCTCTCTATCCATGCCGGTGTCGGGGTCTTTCACGGTCACCGTCTGGTACTCCACCTTCGGAGCGAGGTCCGGCGCAAGCGGCACGTGATTGGCCGGGCCCTGAACCAGCAGCGTGACGGCACACCACGCCAGCAGCACCGCCGCGACGACGGTGGTGACGATCATGATCTTCAATGCCTTGTCGCTCGACTCGCGGATGCCCAGCAGGTTCTGGCGGAAGAAATAGAGAGTGATCGCGCAGGCAATCACCACCGCCCCCCAACGGCGAATGTAATCCGCCGTACCGGGATCGATCCGCAGATCGGGATTGAACAGGGCCAGCGAATCGAGCAACAACCCCATGATATATTGGCCGGCCGAGGTCGCGCTGGTGGGGCCCGTCAATATGAAGTCGAACATCAAGGCGGACACCGACAACTTGGCCAAGAAGCCGCCCATCGCCGCTTTGACCACCCGGTAGGCGCCGCCCCGCACGAAGAGCGAGCAACCCTCGATGTACACCGAACGCACGGCGTAGCTGAAGAGCATCACGGCAAGGATGAACCACGGGGCGGCAGGGCCGATGGAGTTCTCCACAATCCCGCCGATGTAGTAGGCGGTGCTCGCCAGATCGCCGAGCACCACGGCCGCCGTACGCCAGTAGGAGATGAACGTGAACATCACGCTACTGACGACGATGACCTGGATCGGACGGCGCAGACGATCCCCGAGCCCCTGGCTCGAACTGTGAGAACCAACAGAATCAGACATAGAGCCTTGGATGGTTGGAGCGGTCGAACCTAGGGATCCTTCGTGAGCACCGGAAACGTGACAGCCCTTTCAAGTCCGGCCGAGACAGACGGCCTCAGCCTCCCGACGAGGTTGCCTGCCGGGCTAGGCTCTGGAAAGACCCCGGTCCGGTCACGAACCTCCGCCCCGGAGCCAGCCGCAACCGACTCGTTGGTTCCCCAGTTCCCCCACCTGGAGGTGTGGGCTAGGCTGCACTGCTCAATGAATCTACGGACCTGGCCCGGTGTGGTCAAGGGCCGGGCAACCCCCTCGGCGGGTGGTCAGCATCGGCAGGCAGCTTATGCTGCCCACCCGCCAGTGGTACCCCAGTGGTCTCTCGCACTTTGGCTGACGAGTGGCAGAGGCAGCTTGTCTGCCCCCTGAACCGCAGTGGCGGACCAACGCTTTGCGTCGGTGCCCGCCGCCACTGCCACCCGACGCCGCTAAACCCAGATTATTCACGGGCCGGGGAAAGCCGCCGCAGTGTGCCACTGCTTCGCCAGAAGCAGTGCAGTGCGTAACGTCGATGCACTGCTTGCCTTACGGCAAGCAGTGGCACACCACCGTGAATAATCCGGGCTAAACGGCCAGGTCGGGAAGTTGTTTAATACGCGATTCTTAGCTGCCCTGCTGGGCGTGCAACCCCGCGACCACGGTCTCCAGGAATTCGCGTGCCCGGCGGGCCAGGGCGTCGATGCCTTCCGGCTTGGCGGGTCGCGGCAGGAGCGGGGCGAAGATGTTCTCGCAGCAGAGCGGCAGCTTCAACCCGGTAAACGCCACCGGCTGCAACAGCCGATAGTGGTCGATCTCGCCAAAACCCGGCCCGCAGTCCTCGTCCTTCGGCCAGTTGCGATGGTCCTTGATGCAGAAGCTCCGCACCTCGGCGGCGGACTTCTGGATGTCGGGGATCGGGTCCACGTCGAGATAGTCCATCACGTTGCCGGCGTCGTAGTTGACCATGATCGCCGGGTCGTTCACCTCGCGGACGATCTCGGCACAGGCCTGGCCGGTGCCGGTCGATCCGCCATGCTGCTTGACTACGATCATCACACCATGATCGCGGGCGATGGGCCCCAGCTTCTTCAACCGCGCGATCCAGACTTCTCGGTTGCCGCCCTGGGTGTTCCCGAAGGTCAACACCTGGGGGATGCCGGCCGCGGCGGCCTGCCGGATGCGGTTGGTCAAGACCTCCAGGGCGTTTTCGGCCTCCGGGTAGATGTTCGAGAACATCATCAGCGGCTCCAGCCCCAGGTCGCGGCAGCGCTGGCCCAACTCGCGGGCCTTTTGCGGCGGGGCGTCGGGGGGCATGGCCGCTAGCCGCTGCCCGCCGGCCTCCTGGTGCTGGGTACCCCAGGCAACGTACCGGTAGCCCGCAGCCTTGATCCCGGCAAGTGCTCGCTCGATTGGAAACGACGAGTAGGGCAACGTCATGCAGGCGATCTGAAACTGCGTGGGCTTGCCGGGCACCGCCCGAAGGGTGGTCGCGGCGGCCGTCGCCCGCGAAAACGGCCCCAGCCGGCCCCAAGCGGCCACGGAAGCCGCCGTGGCACCGAGCTTGATGAACGATCGCCGGTTGACGCGGGGCGGAAGTAGGGGCTGGACGGCGGACATGTTTGACCTCCCGTGTGCGATTGCGTAGCGGATCTCTCGACCGTATTATGGTCCCGGACGGCCGCGTGCTGCAACCCGGCCCGCACGCGTCGATGTTTAGCCCCGGCGGCTACGCCGGGGGGGCCACTGCGCCGCGTGGCCGCGGCGGCTAAACGACACGCGCCGCGTGGCCGCGACGGCTAAACGACACGCGCCGCGTGGCCGCGACGGCTTAACCTGCACGATAAGGAGCTTCGTCATGGCTACGCTTCGCCAAACCCTGGGTGTTGTGTTGGCAATTCTCTCTGCGGGCCTGGCCGCGGCGGCGGACAGCCCCCAGCAGGAGCCGCTCTCTCCCGGCAATCGAGTCATCCGCCTTTTCAACGGTAAGGATCTCAGCGGCTGGCACACCTGGTTGAAAGAGTCGGGGCGGGAGGACCCGAAGAAGGTCTTTACCGTCGACGACGGGGCGATCCACGTCTCCGGCGGAGGTCTGGGCTACCTCGCCACGGAGAAGCCGTACAAGGACTATCACCTGGTCGTGGAGTACAAATGGGGCAAGAGGACCGACGGCTCGGGCAACGTCCGCAACGCCGGCGTGCTGCTGCACGCCGTCGGCCCCGACGGGGGCGCCCGGGGCGTCTGGATGACCTCGATCGAATGCCAGCTCGCCCAGGGCTGCGAGGGCGACCTGATCGTCATCCGCGGCAACGATGACGGCAGCAAGGTCATCCCGGCCACGATCACCAGCGAGACCGTGATCGCCTCGGACGGCAAGACCCGCTGGAGGAAAGGCGGTCAAGAGACCGTCTATTCGGGCAAGCAGTTCTGGTGGTCGAAACATCAGCCCGGTTTCGAGGAACGGCTGGATACCCGTGGCAAGGACGACGTGGCCAGCCCGCTGGGCGAGTGGACGCGGGTGGAGTGCATCTGCAACGCAGACCGGATCACGATCAGGATTAACGGCACCACCGTCAACGAGTGCTTCGACGCGCGGCCCTCGACCGGCAGGATTCTCCTGCAAAACGAAGGCAACGAGATCTATTACCGCAAGCTGGAACTGCACCTGCTGAAGAAGTAAACTGCTGGCTTGACCCGGCGACCCGGGCGGTGGGTGGGACAGCTACGTTGAGGGCGTGTGTGAATGGGGGTCCGTGGAATCCCGCGACGAGCGGCCGTGGTCCTCCGCCGCCCCTGGCGGCGGCTTTACACTCTGCAGGCGAACAAGACCGAGGGCCTTTCTTGGGAGGCTTTGCCATGGAATACCGTCACATTTCACGACTGGTGCGGATTCTCGGCCTGTGTTGCCTGGGGTTGGTCACCGGCCCGGCGCCTGGCGCGGCCGATGAGACACCACCGATCGGGTTCGAGGCCTTGCCGGGGTTCGACAAGCTGCCGTTGCTGGTCGACTGGGCGGCCTTCCAGGACTCCAGTTACCACCGGGACAACATCAATCAGGACGCGGGCAACTTCATCCGCGTCGAGCCCAACGG
>Ga0315291_10006646_pt1 | contig 14349 bp, 9 predicted proteins | sample YL17G12_20_MG_FD_203070 | JGI IMG/M metagenome (GOLD analysis project Ga0315291, IMG submission 203070) | Sediment microbial communities from Yellowstone Lake, YNP, Wyoming, USA - YL17G12_20 | ecosystem: Environmental > Aquatic > Freshwater > Lake > Sediment | place: USA: Wyoming | collected...
TTCCCGCCCCCACCCAGCAATCCGCCGCGCCCCAGGGTCTTTCCCAGATGACTCAGCAGACGCGCCCTTCGAACCAGGGCGTTTCCCAGATGAGTCAGCAGGTGGGCTCGCCGGGCCAGCAGGCTGGGAGAGCGAAGGCGCACGGCTGGTACGTGTGGTATTGGGGCCGGGGCATCCATGTTTTGTTCTGGCGCCGGACTCCGGCGGGGGGGATTCTGGGGGCGGAGCTGGACGGCGCGCGCCTGATGGCCGACGTGGTGGCTGTGCTGCCCGAGACGCTCGAAGAAGGCTCTTTTCCGGGACGCGTCACATTATGCGATTCCCTGGGCGAGGTGATCTACCAGTGGGGCGGATATGACCCGCCGGAGGGAGCGATCCCCCTGGCCGAGAAGGCGTTGCGCTATCCCCTGAGCGCCTGGGGCCTGAAGTACTACTTGCCGCCGGGGTATCTGAACACGAAGGGCGGGGCCTTGTACTTCAACCTCCTGTTGGGTCTGGGCGCGGCAGGGCTGGCTTTCGTCGGGCTTGCCGTCTATTTCTACCGCGAGAGCTCGCGGGAAATGCGCGACGCGGCCCAGCGCGTCACCTTTGTCAACCAGGTCTCGCACGAGCTGAAGACCCCGCTCACCAACATCCGCATGTATGCCGAGCTGCTGGAACGCACGCTTCCGGAGGAAGAGGAGAAGACCCGCGGGCATCTTGGCATTATCGTTTCGGAAAGCCAGCGGCTGAGCCGGCTCATCGGGAACATCCTCACCTTCAGCCGCAAGCAACGCCGCAAGCTCAACCTGCACTTGAGCCCAGGCGCGGTGGATGAAGTGGTGCAAACCGTCCTGGACCATTTCCGGGCGTCTCTCGAGGACCAGGGGATCCGGGTGCGGTTCGAAGCGGATGCCGCGGAAACCGTACAGCTCGACCCGGACGCCCTGGCGCAAATCCTGGGGAACCTTTTCAACAACGTCGAAAAATACGCCGCTTCGGGAGGCGAGATGCGCATGGCGACCCGGCAGGAGCCGGGATGGAGCGTCATCACCGTGTCGGACAACGGTCCCGGGATCCCGCCGGGACAGCGGGAGAGGATCTTTCTGCCGTTTCACCGCATCAGCGACAAGCTCAACGACGGCGTCACGGGCACGGGCATCGGGCTTACCATCTCGCGGGATTTGGCCCGCCTGCACGGAGGAGACCTGGTGGCGCTGCCGAGCGAACGGGGCGCGGTGTTCGAGCTGCGGATCGCCACGCCCCGCGAAGGAGGAGTGACATGAAAATTCTCGTCGCGGAAGACGACAGAAACATCCTCAATGGCCTGTGCGAGATATTCGAGGCCGAGGGCTACGAGACGCTGAAGACAACGAACGGCAAACAAGCCCTGGAGCTCTTTCAGTCCCAGAATCCCGACTTCGTGTGCCTCGACATCATGATGCCGGGCCTGAACGGGTATGACGTCTGCCGCCAAATCCGCAAGCGTTCGCCGCACGTTCCCGTGATCTTCATCAGCGCGAAATCCGAGGAGGTGGACAAGGTGGTTGGCCTGGAACTTGGCGCGGACGATTATATCGTCAAGCCCTTTGGCGTGCGCGAAGTGGTGGCCCGCATTCGGGCGGTGACGCGGCGCGTGCTCGCCGCTCAGACGGCTGCTTCCTCCCAGGCCATGAAGCCCTTCCGCATGGGGGATCTCGAGATCTTCCCGGATGAATTGCGCGCCCGGCGCGGCGCCCAGGCCATTGACCTCAGCCTGCGCGACCTGCGGATTCTGTGGACGCTGCACGAAAACGCCGGCAAAGTGGTGACACGCCACGCCCTTTTTCAGGCCGCCTGGGGAGTGGAACACGTTCCCAACAGCCGTACGCTGGATCAGCACATCTCGCAGCTGCGCAAACGCATCGAGCCCGACCCGGCCCATCCCACCCTTATCCATACTGTCCACGGCGTGGGATATCGCTTCGATCCTGTGGGGTCTTAGCCCGAGGTTTCCCCCAATTCCCGCACGGCCCGAGGGTAACGGCAAGCGGGCTAGAAACACGGGCTGCTTCCCCGTCCCTTAAGCGTTCCCCATCGACCGGCTCACTGAATCCGCGCCGCTGCAAGCCAAGGCATTCGAATTGCTTGCGGACTGCACCCAGTGAGGCGGCAGATCAACTTATCGCTGACACACAAATGGCAGCCCTGAATCCAGTCTTCCTGAGGTGAACTTCGCGTTAGCGCGTCGGTCCTCCCGTCCCCGATTCTCGTGCGGGTGGAAGCGTGGGAAAACCACCGCCGATTCACCGCGTGACCGCCTGATTTCGGGGGATGTTCAGGAGGACACTAATCAAGGTAAGCACGGGACCCAGAGAAAAGTGCTCAAGGTTTCACGGTAAAGAAAGCCTTCATGCGAGGCAGAAAGTTGGTGTCAAAGTCTTGAGCTTGCATTTCAGCGGCGATAAAAGGGTAACGGTTGACTAGCTGTGCAAACGTCGCGCTGCCCAAGCAGTACTCGCGAACTGCACCAACGCGCTCGTTCACATAATCGTTGTCGATATTGAGTTCGAGCCGATTAATCGTCGCCACCACACGTGCATGGTCCACAACTGGCAAGGCCGCGTTCGCCTTCAAAAGGAAAGTTCGAAAATCGACGTTGAACCATCTTGGCGCGAGAGTGAACGGATCTAGAACGTCGGAGTGGCTGCCCTTTCGCTTGTTTAGGCGGCGACGACATAGCCTAAAGTTGTCCCATTCATACGCTTGTGATGGCACTGCCGACTTGGGCACAAAATGATCGACAGAACTATCCTGCGGAGATGTAATCGCCGTTGCACGTTTGGTCCACGAACCGCAGTAAGCGCAGATTCCTCTATAGGCTACGAAGAGATCTCCAAGCGCCTTACGCCAATAGTCATGGGTCTGCCATTGAATGGGCCTTGGATTGGGCGTCGTTTTGAGAAAGCCAGTTCCCGGAACGCGCACCTTACTGTGAAAGTCGGCTGGCTCAGTTACTGGAGTGACCGGGATCAAAGCGACACCCCAAATGATTCGGCAAAGAAAATCCATCTGACCCAGAATTTATCTTCAGCGGGCAAGTATCGTCTAAGCCGATCGGTAACAGCTTGAACGTCTTTCTTCGAAGGGTTTTTAAGACTTTGGATACGGATAGCTTCTTCGATGGCCGCCTCCCGTTCCGTCGATCCGGGCTGTTGGATTTCAAAAATGTCGGATGACAGCCAAGAGTCAATGGTGCCTCGCTTTTCGAACTCAACGTCCTTGAAAGAAACTTTGCCGGCTATACTCATATCGATGTGAAAGAGGCGGTCGGCCTCCGTGTCCCATACCGTTTCGCCGGAAGCCAATACCAGCGGTGAGTGACTTGCGATAATCCATTGTACGGCCATTTCAGCGTGTAGATCTTGTGCGACCCCAAGCAGCGCAGGAAGGATTACCCGTTGCCATTTCGGATGGAGATGAGCCTCTGCCTCATCAATAAGCACGACCATCTGGCGTTCCTCGGGTCTGGCCTGTTGTTTGGCCTGCACCTTGTGCTCTTCCCAAGCCCACACTAAGAGGTAGGCGAGCGTGATGATTCGTCTTATGCCTGCTGACTCAAAGAGAATCGGAACACTGTCATAAGGATGAACAAGTGTCGGAATTTCGCGATTGTCGCCCGGAATTCGAATGGGCTCTCCGATTTCCATTGGCCCTAAGTCTGGAGGCGAGACTCTGCGAAGAACTGCTTGGAAAGTTGAAAAGGCAGAATATCGGTCCGGTCGAAGTTTCCACTTTGTCCAGTCGCTAATCAGACCCTCGATTTGACCTTTCTTCCCGTCCCAGACTTCCTCGCGAGTGAATTTGAGTCCGGGCCAGCGGGATACGCCATTCGATCCCGCAAGCGCCCGGTTTGCAGGGTCCCAGACGGCAAAGGACCCATCCAATCTGGCATAAACGACCAAGCCTGAAAGGGCAGCACGCGGGTCTCTTATCTCCCAGTTACCGGTATTGTAAGAGTAGGTAGCCCTGATTGGCTTCGATCCCCCAGGACCGCCTACTGCAAACTTGATGAGTGGTGGTTTTGATGCTGTAACATGAAATGGCGTAGCTGGCCGTTCCGCCCAATCCTGTGTGAGAGCCCACCAAGACAAATCCAACAAGAACGTTTTACCGAGACCATTATCCCCGGTAATCAAGTTGATTCTCTTTGCTGGCTGGAAAACAAGTCGGGGAATTGGCCCAATCGTCTCCGTTTCGAGGTAGGTGAGAATTCCACTAGATTCGGCCGGTACGTCTTTCGGTTGCGAAAACGGCGCGAGGATTTCATGCCATTTGACGGGTAAATCCTGAAATGCTTGCTTTTCCGTAAGTTCCGTAACAGTGTCTATTTGAAAGAGATTGCAAAGTTCCTCGTCGGTTAATCCATACTCGGCAACGATTTGCTTGATGATGTTGTTCCGGTGAATTCCATCTTCCCATGCTCGATATTTGTATAGCCACACGGCAAGATGGAAGAGAGGAATCCTGACTCCACCTCGAGGCAACCTGGCCGCAAGCTGTTGAACGTAGTCTGTTGCCCACCCCCAAGTATTGTCGTTTCTTTCATGTAGGAGAGCATCCCGGAACGTCTGAGTGTTCACTGCCTGAAGCCCAGTGCTTGCGTAATTGGGCTCGACCCAGTCTTTAGTGCTGGCGTTCTGCCTCATTACGCGAAAGAAGTAGCTGGACTTCGGATGGACGTGGAAATGTGTCTTCAGAAACTCTTTATTCTCCGCGTCGAGGGTGAGGCGCTTTTTGGAGCCGATTGGAATCTTGGCCTTCTTCAGAACGAGAAACGAGATCGAAAAAAAGGCGTTGTAAGGCTTAAGGGTCCGCAACGATTCCTGAATCTGCGCAACTGAGAAATACTTCATTGCCTTAGCCTCCGCAGATCGTCGCGGATGTGACCGCAAAATGCCCCGCTAAGCTCTATCCCGATGACAGGGTGACGCTTCTGCACTGCAACGCGCATTGTTGTTCCGCTGCCGCAAAACGGGTCGAGCACTACTCCGGCTGGCGGACAACCCACAGCCAAACACTGGGTGACAAGCTCATCGGGGAAGGGTGCGGTCTCCCGAGCTCCGTTCAACCTAGTGCGTGCTGGAATACTCCAGACATCCTCGGCCCCCCCATTAGAGGGCAATCCTGCTTTGTTGAAGAAATAGTTGCGCGACTTCACAAAAAGGAAAATATACTCATAGCCGCGAGCGGGGCGATCCCGAACACTTTCGGGCAGTGACTTTTGCCTGTGCCAGATGATAGGCGACCGTAAGACCCAGTTCTGTTGACACATTTTTGTCGCAACTCGCCAGGGAATGCCTATGATCGATTTTCGCTGTAGCCCTATTCCGAGGCCACCGCTTTTATCTACCGCTCGAACGCCAAAACGTCTTTTCGAGCTCTTCTTGTCAATCCCATGGGACTCACCCTTGCCTGAGTAATATGTGTCACCGATATTGAGGAAGAGAGTTCCAGTGGGTCTTAGAACCCGAAGGATCTCCGCCATCACGTCTGTTACGGCAACAACGTATCCATCGACACTCTCCTCCAAACCAATCTGTCCCTCGACTTTGTAGTCACGTAACCAGAAATAGGGTGGTGATGTTATCACGCAATCGACGGATGAATCATTAAGTAGTCGGAGAGCTTCCTTGGCCTGACCGCAAAAGAGCCGCCAGGGGCGAGGCAGTTCTGCATGCCATTCCGTGATGCTGTGTCCCGTCACTGGGTCCTTGTGAAACTCCTCAATCTCATCGCTCGCCGCAGCATGAAGGATTTTGCCAGTGGTTGCAGTTTCTGTCATCGTGTTTTCGTGACTTACAGCTCGCCCGCAGGTTGATCCGAGTGCCAAGCACTCATTCGAAATTGCCGAGGAACCATTATCCGCCGCACAGGTCGGACTGTATCTCAGTGACGTTAGCCGGAATTGCCGTCGAAGTCAACCGCTCCGGTTCTCCCGTGTCCAACTTAGGCCGCACCAACGCAGTGTTTTCGCGAATTGCAGCGCTCATGAGCCAGAAGTGTGGCATCCGACTTGACGGAGGTAGCCTTCATCCGTGCTGGTGCGGGGCATCCCCCGCATACTCCCTCCGGCGGAGCCGTTTCCGCGGTCAATCCCAGAGAAAAACAGGATATTCACCACTCTCATCGCCAGATCTGATCTCGGGCCGACCCAGCCGCCGCGCATTCGCACCCGCCAGTAGCTGCCGCGCACCAGAGCACGCAGCACCAGGGGCCTAGACAGCATTGTGCCAATGGCGGGGGCGATTCTCAAGGAAATTCTGGGTAGAGTAGGGCGCATCTCTGTTGATCGTAGGACGGCCTTTCGGGGGGTGACCGAAGGGAATCCCTGGAAGGGTAGCCCCATTGAGTAGGTGGGCCCTCAAAGAGGGCGACGGATGGAGAATCAAGGATTCCCGTCCGCCATGTAACATGTTCTTGATGTTACATCGTGCTCATTGTACATTATGCCCGATTCTTCAGGAAATCCTCGGAATCGAGGAGAAGAAAAAGACGGGCAAATCTACCCGATCATCGGCTGGACCCAGCCGTTGAGGCCGAGGGTCTCCATGCAGTCCACCACGCGGTGGTAGGCGTCGGGGTCTATGCGGCGGTCGAGCGGCGGGGTCTCGTGGGCCTTGTGCGCGGGGAAGTACTGGCTCATGAGCGAGAGGTAGAGCGTGGGCGAAACCTGATCGTGGAGGATGCGCAAGACCTGGATGCTGTCCTCCTCGGCGCCGGGCAGCACGAGATGCCGGACGAGGAGCCCGCGCCGGGCGACCCCATCCTCGTCGCAGACCAGTTCTCCCACCTGCCGCTGCATTTCCTGGAGCGCCGGGATATTGGCGTCCACGTAGCCGGGGGCGTCGCTGTAGAGGGCGGCCTTTTTCGGGTCCGCGTACTTCATGTCGGGCATGTAGATGTCAACGATTCCATCGGCCAGCCGCAGCGCCTCGACGCTCTCGAAGCCGCTGCAGTTGTACACGATGGGAAGTCGGAATCCCTTCTGGACGGCCAGGACGAGCGCCGCCGCGATGGCGTGCAAGTAGTGGGAGGGTGTAACCAGGTTGAGGTTGTGGCACTTCATGCGCTGGAGCATCAGAAAGCGCTCGGCGAGTTCGGCGTCGGTGACTTCGGCGCCGTGTCCGAGTTGGCTGATGGGGAAGTTCTGGCAGAACTTGCAGCGCATGGTGCAGTGCGCGAAGAAGACGGTGCCGGAGCCGCGATGGCCGCTGATGGGCGGTTCCTCGCCGTGATGTGCGTTGCAGCTGGAGACGCTGGCGAGGATTCCGCCGCGGCAGAAACCGAGCTCACCGGCGGCGCGGTCCACGCCGCACTTGCGCGGGCAGAGTCGGCAGGGGGAAGCGAGGGCGCGCAACGCCTCGGCGCGCCGGGCGAGTTCGCCGGTCTGGGCCAGGGCGAGGTACGAGGGCTGGGGATTTCCTTGATGCGGCATGTTCTTCCACCACGGAATACACGGAACACACGGAAGATACCCTTTTCTGTGTGTTCCGTTTCACTATCCATCATTTCCTTGCTTCTTCAGCAGGATTCTCGTGCGGTCCTCTCCAGATGTCATTTCTATCACGCAGAGACGCGGAGACGCAGAGAACTCCATTTTCGATTTTCTCCGCGCCTCTGCGTCTCTGCGCGAGGTTTTCGTTCGGGCAGGTTCTCGGGGAATAAGACGGGTTGAAATCCATGATGCTGATTTCGGCGGGTGATCGGCCAAGGCACATCCGGCGGATTTCTTTCGGAATTCTTTCCTACAGACTACGGACTACGGACTACGGTCCACAGACTACAGCCTACAGTCTACAGCCTTCTTTTGTGATGGGCCAAGGCCCATCCTACGAGAAGAAGCTGGACTGGATGAGCGCGACGAGGGAGACCAGTCCCCATATCACCAGAAACACGAGGACGGCTATCTGGTTGACGCTGGTTCGGCGGATGAAAAAAGCGGCCACGAGCAGGAGAAACGTGAACCCGCTGAAGGCCGCCTGGAGAGCGTCGCGGATGGGACGTCCGAAAAGGTTGAAGCTCTTGAACCTGTCCCCGAAGAGCGCCAGGTACACCATCCCGGCCAGCAGCAGAACGCAGAGAACGAAGATGGGGAAGGTGTTTCCTCCGACGCGCATGGGAGGCTTGCCGGACTTTTCGATTTTGCGTTGAACCACCCCGCAATGGAAACAGTAGTTGTCGTCCGCCAGGAGCTCATTCCCGCAGACTGTGCAGGTGCGATAAAGTTGGACTTCTTCGGCGTCGAGGGGTCCCGCCTCAGTCGCGGCGGTGGGGGCAGCCGTCGGCGGTGGGGCGGTGGGACTCTCCATAGCGCCCATGAGCCGGTCCGTCAGTTTGGCGAGGGCCGAGCCGCCCGCCTTGGCCAAAGCCGTACCGCCTGCCTTAGCCAGGGAAAGCGCTCTCTCCTTGCCGCTGCTCACAACGGGGGCGGTGGAGTCCGGGCGCACGAGGTCCGTGCCACCTCGCCGCACGGACTCCGGGAAGGGCGCTTTGCCCTTGGGTGCGGCGGGACCCTTGCCCACGGCGGGACCCTTTCCCGGCGCCGGCAGAGTATCGGCCGGCTCCGTTTCCTGTTCGATGGCTTCCGGGAGGGAAGCAGCCGCCTGAGCCGCCGCCCGTGGCATCGGAAGCGCGCGGACGCCTTCCTGGTCAATCAGGCCGGGCTGGTTGGACTGAATGGCCCGCACGGTCTGATCCGACAGCAGGTTGGCGAGGCCGGGAGGGATCTGCCCGCCGCCCTTGAGCATCAGGGGCTTGTCGGCCTGGATGACCGCTTTATCAATGACAAAAGTGATCTGCTGGGGCGGGCCGGATGGCGCGACCGGAGTGGGCCTGGCCCGTCCGTCGAGAAACTCGGCGCAATGGGGGCACTTGACGGCTTTTTGCGCGATGCTCTCGCCGCAGAAGGGGCAATGACGGGGCGGGCGGACGGAACGCCGGTTGGCGGCGCCGCAATACCAGCAGTTCCCCTCGGCCCGCTTGACCCGGTTGCCGCAGCGGAAACAATAGAAGACACTGGTGTCAATCTCGGTCATAGTTCAGGGAACGTTGGGGACTTCACCTTTCCCGTCTTGGGATCATAATCCCATTTTCCGGCGATCGGGTCCACAGCTTTTCGGACTTCCGGGGGCAGTTCTTCGAGGGAGGCGGGGTAGCGTTTCTTCTCCAGGTTGAATTTCTCGACGTGGCTCCGGATAAAACCCAGAGCCCCGGAGGTCCATTCCGAAGCGGATTTCCAGCTCAGGATCAGACGCCGGTTCTTGAAACCCTCGTCGAGGCTCTCCTCAGGACCGAGGTCCTTTCGGATGAGGTACCAGTTTCCTCCCGGGGCGGCGTTCGAATACGGGGAAAGCGGCACCCCAGACTTTTTGACGTAGACCTGCTGGGTGATACTCTTCAACATCCGCCCGACGTCTTCCTTCCGCAGGCTTCCTGCGTCCCAGACCGCCTCGAGCAGCTGCATCATTGTCGGATAGTCGCAGGCATCATAGTCCTTAAGGTATCCCTGCTGGTCGAGTTCCTCCAGCTGCATCGGGATTCTCCCCTGATGTTCATCCCGGTATTTCCCAAGCGCGCGATACAGAATGTCCAGGTTCCATTTCTCCGCGATGTCCGGGAAATGTGTTTCCCAGAGGTTCCGATTGGAGGAGTCTCGGGTGACTGCGGCGTTCAGGTAAAAGTCTATCCATCGGTCCAGTCCGGCGCGGAACTCGCCGGACTCCACGTCGACGTAGATCTCGAGCCGCCCCACAAATTCGGGGCAGTCAGGCGCCTTCTGGGCCAGCCGGACCCAGAGTTTCGTGGGGTTCTTCTGTTTCATCACGTACCAGGATATGTAGGCGTTCAGATAGCAGGGCTTGTACATCTTGCGGTTGTTGAGCCAGCCGATCTTGTTGAGTTCGATTGCGCGCTGGGGATCGGCGGCGTTCTCGGACATGACCATCGAGCCGAATTCGTAGGTGTCCATGAAGCGCGGGTCGAGCTCGGCGATGGTCTCGAAATAATCCGCGACGCCGCCGTAGTTCTGGATGGCTTTGTTCCACTGCCCGCCGAATGCCTGCACGCTGCGCAGGAACAGGAAGTCGGCCATGAAACCGTCGTAGCCGAAACTGAGGATCTTCGCGACTTCCTTGCGCGGCAGGAAGAGGCTGTCCAGATAGGGCCGTTCCGCCGCAATTCTCTGGAGCTGCTTGTGCTGCAACACCAGAGCACCGGTGGTGAATGCGGCCAGCAGGAGCAGGAACCCCAGGACCCTAAGCGCCGCGCCGCGCCAGCCTAAAGTAGGGCAGGCGTCTCGCCTGTCTAAAGTAGGGCAGGCGTCTCGCCTGTCTAAAGTAGGGCAGGCGTCTCGCCTGCCGGGTTGGTATGCCATGTTCACAGAGTGCGCCTCCTGCCCGCCTTGTTTTTCTGACCGGGCGCGGGTTCGCAGGCGGGACGCCTGCGCTACTTTACTTGAAGTTCCGCTTCCTGAAGATGAGGATGGCCAGCATCAGCACCATGCCCGTGTAGCAGAACGCATACAGCACCGACTGGCGCCATACGCTGATCTGCTCTGAATACACCACCGAGGAGGTGACGTTGAGGCTGTCGAGGTTCGGCACGATCAGGGCGAAGAACTGGGCGAACCAGACCTTGATCTTCACCGCGAGCGGCAGGGCGGCGAAGGTGACGGCCCCTCCCTCCTTCAGGGCGTCCACGACCACCCGGTTCGCGAAACGGAGGATATCCTCGTTGAGCCGGCCCGCCGCGAACACCATCACGGTGAGCATCGCGCTGAGCGAAGGCGTGGAGAACGAGGAGAACAGAACCGCCACCGCCGTGATGATCATGAGTTCCAGGCAGATCATCGCCACCGCGATCAGCATGTTCTGAGACACGGCGCCGGAGGGGAATCCCAGGACGTTGCCGGCGGACTGCGCGACGGACTTGCCCATCGCCTTGGCCAGGAAGGCCGTCTTCGCCAGGCCGGGGTGCTCGACGAGATGCCTGGCCCCCTGGGCGTCCGGCGGGCTATACAAGACGTTCTCGACGGCCTTGTCGGTGGTTTGCGCCTGGTAGTTGAACACCGCGAAGAAGAACACCGTCATGATACCCACGATCACGTAGATCGTGAGCAACAGCCCGAAAAACTTGCCCAGGAGGAACTGAAACCGGTGCACCGGCTTGGAGACGATCGTGTAGATGGTTTTCCTCTCGAGTTCATTGTACACCAGGGAGATTCCCACGAACACGGCCGTCATCAGGCCGAAGAAACTGATGCAAGTCAGGCCCAAATTGGTGACGGTGCGGTCCTGTGTGGCGGTGGAGAGTTCCTTGACAACGCCCGACGCGAGCATCAGGATCAGCGCGAAGAACAGGATGAAGTAGAGAATGCGGTTGCGGACGGCCTCTCGGAAGGTGTTGAGCGCGATGAAGCCGATTCGCCCGACGATAAGCTGGACCAGGGTGAAGCAGCACAGGAGGTAGCAGACCAGGTCCATGGCGAGGTTCCAGCCGGCCTGGCCGGGCGGCGGCAGGGGTTTCTTGTCCGCGCCCAGGGCCGGCGACGCGATCTCGCGGATATCGTTCCACAGGAGGGGTCGGAACAGGAGCGTGATCAGGCCCAGCCACAGCAGGAGTGGCCAGATCTTGTCCCGCCAGGTAGACTGAGATCCCGGCTCAAACTCGGCAAGAGCACTGAAGGGATGCGGCATGTTCGGTAGTGAAGCAGCGTTGTCGGTCATGCGGCCTCTCCTTTCACGTGACGGATGAAGTACTCCTCCAGGGTCTCGGTGCGCGGGGTGAAACTCAGGACGGTGCCTCCCGCCCCGATCGTTTCCTGGATGCCTTTCTGCGCCTTCTGCTCGTCGGTGTACACCAGCATCAGCTGGTGGTCGGATTCGAGCGACTTGGCGGCGCCGGCCTTCAGCGCCTCCTCCTTCTCGGGCTTCAGGCCCGAAACCACCAGCTCGAACTGGTATTTCTTGGCCGACAGCAGCTCGGTCAGCGAGCCGATATTGATCAGCTGGCCCTTGAACAGGATCCCGACCCGGTCGCAAATCATCTCCGCGTCGGACAGGATGTGCGACGAGAACAGAACGGTGCGGCCCTCTTCCTTGAGCTTCAGGATGATGTCGCGCACCTCCTTGCGTCCGAGCGGGTCCAGGCCGGACTGCGGCTCGTCCAGGATCACCAGCCGGGGATCGTTGAGGAGCGACTGCGCCAGGCCGATGCGCTGGTTCATACCTTTGGAGTAGCCCTTGAGGGGGAGGTTGGCCGCATGCGACAGCCCCACCATCTCCAACAGTTCCTCGATCCGCTTCCGCAAGCGGTGCCCCGACATCCCGTAGAGCTGCCCGTAGTAGTTCAGGAACTCCCATCCCTTGAGGTAATCATAGAAATAGGGATTCTCGGGCAGGAAGCCGATGCGTTTCTTCACCTCGAGGTCGCCGAGGGGACGGCCCATCAGCTTCGCCCGGCCCTTCGTGGCAAAATGGATGCCCATCAGGATCTTGATCGTGGTGGTCTTGCCCGCGCCGTTCGGACCCAGCAGTCCGAAGATCTCCCCTTCCTCCACCGACATCGTCAGGTCCTTGAGCGCCTCGATGTGCCGGTTGCGCAGTCGGATCTTGAGCCGGCCGTACTCCACCCCGATCACGTCCTGCACGTAGGTCTTGGACAAGCCAAAGGTTTCCACAACTTTCATGGCGTTATCCTCTGCGGCGAAATAGTACTTGCTGGGTGTTCCCTGGGGGGGCAGGGAGGCCGGATCCGCCTCTGTCCTCTGCCCCGGGGAGGCACCGTGCCAGATCACCATACCGCCCCCTGAGGTCCTTGTCAAGGACGGGGCTGCGATACTGCAAAAGGGCGGAGTGGGGTGTGCCCAGGCAGCTGGGTCGTCACCGACGACGCAGGGTCTTGCGATATAGGTTCCTTGGCCGGTTCTATCAGAGCGTGGGATGGACGGACACGGACAAGCACGGACGAACACGGACGGAATGGTGAGGGAGCAAGCTATTTCGCAAGACCCTCCCGACGACGCGGGGCGCATCTCAGTTCCTTCCAAGGTCGCACATCCCGGCATTAGGACGAGATCAATCGCTTGACTCGTAAGGTGACTTGTGATTGTATGAACCGGCATTGCTGTGATGATGCGGAAAACAGAACCAGGTTCGAGCGGATGCTGACGCGGCACCAAGCCCAGTTCCTCAAGATCCTGAGCAACTGCGGCAAGATTGACATGATGTGCCAGGACCATTCCAACCGACTTTGCCCAGGAGGATTAGGATGTCTTACGGATTTCGTGACGGTGGGAGCGCGCGGGCCGGCGCAGCCGAAGCAGGCATCGGACGGCGGGAGTTTCTCAATGGCGCCTTGGTTGCCGCTGTGGGGGCCGCGGCTGCCGTACCCGCGGCGGCCGGTTCCGCGGAACCATCCGGGACCGCGTCGGGCGGCCCCCCGGCGTTCGCTGTCTCCACGCCATCGCCGTCCGCTTCCACGCCGGACCGGCGGGGGCAAGACAACACCAAGACCTACGCCGAGAATCTGCGGACACCGGTCGTGGGGCGGTATCAGGTTATCGTGGCGGGTGGGGGACCAAGCGGGGTGATAGCGGCCGTGGCGGCGGCCCGCAGCGGTGCCAGGACCCTGCTGATCGAGCGCTACGCCTTCCTGGGCGGCAACGGGACGGCGGGGCTGATGACGTGTTACAACGGCTTCCGCAACCAGCGGCCTCCCGACGCCCTTCAGACCGTGAAGGGCATCCCGGCTGAATACATTGCCGAGATCGTTCGCCTGGGCGGTGTGGCGGACTCGGTTCCCTACGCTCAGACGGAACACGACGTCCCCAGCGGGGATTTGTCGTATGTCGTTGGTTTTGACGCCGAGGCGGCCAAGGTGGCCTCGCTGAACCTGCTTCGGAAGGAAGGCGTGGCCCTGCGGCTGCACAGCTGGGTCGCCGCGCCGATGCTCGAGGGTTCGCGGGTCACCGGGGTGATCGTGGAGTCCAAGTCGGGCCGGCAGGCGCTGGCGGCCGATATCGTGGTGGACGCCACGGGCGACGGGGACGTGGCCGCGTGGGCGGGCGCGCCATTCGCGGGCCCGGCGGCACAGGGAGACCGGATGGGAATGAGCCTGATGTACCAACTCGGCGGCGTCTCGCCCGAAACGCAGGAGGCCAAAGGGGGAGTCCGGCTGGGCGACCGCGTGGTTCTTTGGGGACCGAGCTTCGGCGGAGACGCCCTCGACGTGGAGAACCTCACCCGCGCGGAGGTGGAAACCCGGCTGAAGCTTTGGGAGCAGGTCCAGGCCATGCGGAAGCGGCCCGGCGCCGCACCGGTGCACCTGGCC
>Ga0315291_10006647_pt1 | contig 14345 bp, 10 predicted proteins | sample YL17G12_20_MG_FD_203070 | JGI IMG/M metagenome (GOLD analysis project Ga0315291, IMG submission 203070) | Sediment microbial communities from Yellowstone Lake, YNP, Wyoming, USA - YL17G12_20 | ecosystem: Environmental > Aquatic > Freshwater > Lake > Sediment | place: USA: Wyoming | collected...
AAGCCTGGGGAAGGTAGTCTTAATTGACACTTCCAATATGTCTGAACAGGAGGAGCTTTTGATCTCCGCGGTTCTTGCCAGAGCGATCTTCTCCAGGAACCGGGAAGCTTATCAGGACCCTGCCAGGTTCAAGAAAATCCTGCCGACTTTGATCGTGATGGAGGAAGCCCAGAGAGTCTTATCTCAGAAAGGAGAAGCAGACATAAATATCTTCGCCCAGGTTTCCAGAGAAGGAAGAAAGTTTAAAACCGGTCTTTGTGCCATCACCCAGCAGCCCAAGTTGATCGATGAGGAACTTCTATCCCAGTTCAACACCCTCTTCATTTTAGGGCTGGCAGATGAGCGGGACCGGAATATCCTGAAAAGCTCAGCCAAGCAGGATATATCCGATTTGGGTACAGAGATTCAGATGCTTGAGGCAGGAGAGGCACTGGTCACTTCTCCGCAGGCACCTTTTGCCATCCCGGCAAAGGTTTATCTTTTTGAGGAATGGCTGAAAGAGAGAAAGGATTTACTTAAGGATAAAAATTCTGTTGACGTGAAAGTGGATGAGGGGTTTTTTAAATAATATAAGACGGAAGATGTGAGACGGGTAGGGGCAGACCCCTGTGTCTGCCCAAATCTTTGTTGAATCTGATTATATGAATACTCAACAAGAAAAAATCAAATTTTATCTCGATAAAAATATTTGGTCTCATAAGATTATGGAGATGTCTTCATCTAAGCTTGAAGACTTTAAGAATTTGATAAAACCACTAAGGGAACAATTGAAAATTGAAATTTATTACTCTCCTATCAATGTGTTGGAGCTAATAAAGGGGATGAAATTAGAGGAATATTTTGAGAAATGCCGTAAAGAAATAAGGTTAGCTGATAGAATAACAAATAAGCATTTTCTTGAATATCCTTATGATCATGTTAGAAGGCGAGCCTTTTGGTTTCTTGGGCAACCATTCAAGGAGCCAGATCTTGCTTTTTTAAAATTATGTGAAAAAATAGCGAACTCGTCATCATATCAGGCAATAGAACCAGAGATTCAGCCATTACGTGACATGCTGAATAGATGGGTTAAGGATTGGGCTGATGACTTAAATTCCGTTATACAAAATCATAAAGAAAAATTTAATTTGGAGGCGGGTAACAGGAACTTCTACATACAGACTAAAAAATTATGGGAGAATGGAGTTATATTGGATAATAGAAAACAAAAGACATGGGTGACTTTCTGTAGACATTTTTCTCTCCCCTCAGAACTAAAGGATTTCCCTTTGGCTTCTGCTTATGATGGATTTCATTCCTTTAGATATTGGGTAAATTGTCGACTGATATATGAGGATAAAATGCTTTTTGAAAATCGAAAAGCTGATCCAAGCGATTATTTTGACTGGCTGCAAATCGTTTATCTAAATATAATGGATTATTTAGTTACAGAAGATAGAAAGCTAAAGGCGATTTTTAATAAATGTGATGATAAAGAGATGCATAATGTGGCTATTAGCTATGATGAATTTGTCGGCTGTCTTAAGAACGATCTGCTTCCTAAGCGAGCACCCGATACCACCTCTGAACAATGGCATAACTCCCGCTGATTGAACCTCTGTGGGAATTGGTCAAGTAAATCTAATTCCTCCTAACTAACTTTTGACGGATTGCTTTGTCGTCCAAATGGACTCCTCGCAATGACAGTTGTGGCCTGCGGGGGCGGACCCTTATGTTTGCCGTGTAATCTCAGATGCACTTCAAGTGATACTTTAAGTCTTTTTAAAACCAGGAGAAAAAAGTCAAATCAGTGCATCAATCTCAGGTCAGGCGAGAATGCTGGCAGGCTTGGGCTATGATTTTTTTGTAAAAAAAGTTGCAAAATGTATGAATTTGCTTGCATAAAATCTGGTTTTGATTATATTATTTACAGTTCTTTGTCAAAGACAGAATTGGATGAAACGACATCATGCAGGAATATGATGGTTACAATTTGAGGGTCGTAACTCTTTAGTGATAACTTAGTTAAATGAATAACATAAAGTTTCATATCAGCAGTGTAGACTGACCTTAAACTGTTACTTTAGGAGTAACTGGACTTGGGCATATAAATTGCATATATCTTTTTCAGGTCGCGTGATATTACTAAGAACTTGGGAGTGGTGTGTGCTGGTATATTAAAACCCAGCCACCCCGATGGATTCGGGGCATCCCCCCTCCACCACTCCCATCAAGTCAATTCAAGCCCCTCTCGCCTTGGCGAGGGGGGATTTTTTTTGGGCGAAAAGATTAAGAGATCAAGGGATGAAGGGATAAAGGGTTCAAAGGAGTCAAGGGAAAGGAAAAGGCAAAAGTCGGGCACAAGGCGCGACGCTACGTACTGTAGATGGGTTGTTTCACCCCCTGCTGGGGTTCGCAATGACGGTGGGTTTTTCGGGCGACGAAACCTCGTACCTACGGAAAAAACTGGGCACGGTACGCCGTGCCCCTACAGTTCAGGGTCACATTTTTTATTCGTCATCCGTCATTCGTAATTCGACATGCGTCATAAGTTATTACATCTCCAGTTTTACCCCTGCGTAGACTTTTCTTCCAGGGTTGGGATAGTCCAAATCCGAAAGAGAATTTCCAAACTGGGTCGGGGTTCTATCATTAAACAGATTGTTTACCTTCAAGCTGAAAGTCAAAAGATTGATTTTCTGGCTGAGATTAAGATCGAAATTGGCACTGGGTTTGATCCTTTTGGTCAGGTACTTTATTTCCGGATAAGAAGAGTAATCCGGATAATAGTTCAGCTTCCGGGTTCGGTAATTAAATGAAAACTGCGCGGATAAAGAAGAAAGGATTTTGAGGTTCAAATTCAGATTGAAACTATGCTCAGGCTGGAACCGGGCTTTCCTCTTCAGTTCCTCAAATCTCTTTTCTCCGGTGAAGTAATCGTCATAAACTAATTCCTTTTTTATCTCCTCTCCTCGATTAAAAGAATAATTCAGGTCAAGGTCTACACCGTCTTTGAGATTATAACCCAGTTGAAATTCTGTGCCCCAGGAATTGAAGCGGTCCAAATTGAAAGGCTGCCATAAGCCGTTTTCACCCAGGGGTTGCCAGGAGATCAGATTTTTCACCTGGCGTGAGAATAAAGAAATCTGGCAGGAGAGCTTCCGGGCACTATAAGATAATCCAGTTTCAAAACTCTGTCCTGTTTCCGGCTTCAGGTCTTCATTCCCGCCATCAGGCCAGTACAGGTCGTTAAAGGTGGGGGCTCTGTAGGCTCTGCCGTAATTTAGTTTCAGAGACAGGTTTTCCCTCAGATGATAGATTGCGCCTAAATTCGGGGAGAAAGATTTTTCAAAATTGCTGGGCAGGTCAACTCTGGCACCAGCCTGAAAAGTGAATTTACCTTTGTTCAAGGAGGAGTTTCCCCATAGTCCAAAAATACTTGAACCAGGATTCCAGGAAGAAACCAGATTAGTCCCGGATGAAGTAAAATGAGAGTTTTTCTCAGCTTCAAAAAGGTCAGAAGAGAAATCGCCTCCGAGAATGAGTCGGTTTTCTTTTTGAAACGATAATGAATACTGGATGAATCCTCCCAAGCTCCTGGCTAAATAAGAATATTCCTCATCCACTTCCCCAAGAAAATCATATTTAGTGGAATAATCCAGATGCCTGCGGTCAAAAAAGAGCCTGGTTGAAAGCTCCTCTTTAGCATCCTCAGAGCGGAAATTGAAGTTCAAATCAGCGGAGAAGTTCTTATCCGCCTGTTTATCAAAAAGGGAAGAGACACTGGAATTGCCGTATTTCGGGATGCTCAAAGGGTCGGGTACTGGTCCGGGTAAACCTAAATCGTCAGTCTGAGCAAGGAGGTAGAGTTTCAGGTCAGCCTGAGAAGATATCTGATAGAAAAGAGTCGAGTGGAAAAATAATGAAGAATAAGCTGAATTCTCCCTTTCGCCTTCAGACTGCTTTTTTCCCAGACCTGATTCAAGCCTTAAATTTTTTATCCCGGAGCTGAACTTCAGAGAGTAAAGCCTGGTTTTCCTGTCTCCAAAAAGAATAGAGGATGAGACCTTCCTCTGGCTGGTTGAAGGGAAGGAGGGGATCAGATTCACTACCCCGCCTAAGGCGTTGGCACCATATAAAGAAGAAAGAGGACCATGAACTACCTCCACTTTATCCAGGTTTTCCAATGGCAGGTCGCTTAAGTTAAAAATCCCGTTAGCCACATAGTTTAATTTTCTCCCTTCTAAAAGAAACAGAACCTGGGAGGAGGAAGAGCCCCTGAGACTAAAAGTCTGCACCTGTCCCAATTCGCCTGAGGATTTCATCTCCCCGTTGGAGAAGTTCTTCAAGACCTCACCTAAAGTGAGAAGATTGAAATTCTTCAGCCTGGAAGAGACGAGCTGAATAGAATAAGACGTGACATTTCTGAGATGTTCCGGATAACGCGTGGCGGTGACGATTACCGGCTCAAGCTGATAAATTTTCTCACCGGTAACAGGCTCAGAAGTATCCTTTGCTTTGGCACTTACAGGTAAGAGCAAAAGCAGGCAGAGAAGGATAACTCTTTTCATCTTTACCTCCTGGTTAAATGTTCAAATGCTCAAAAGTTAAGCCGAGCCTTTACGGCTCGGTAGCAGAGGTTTATCCCGCAAGATGCGGGACTGCTACGCTATATAAGATTCAAACGGTCAACAGCTAACCGCAAATCGCGTAATGAAAAAAAATCCCAGCTTTCGCGGTGAAGCTGGGTCAACTCCTTATCTCCCTTTCAAACTCTTCCCGCGAAGAGCTATTATCATTAATCTTAGGGGCAATTCGTGCATTGTCCCTATCTAAGGGACTTGAACCTGTCAGGTCTCCTGACTTTGCGGCTTCAGGCCTACCGGCTTTACCGTCCCCTTTCGGGTGGCTCAAAAAAGCTTTCGTAGCCGCTTACAGTAGCGGGGCTGTGGCGGATTTTCACCGCCTTCCCTAAAAGATTCATTACCTTTATAAAATAATTTTAAAGGATTGTCAAGGATTTTTTTCAAAAAAGGTGTCAATGCAAATATAAAATGTTGTAGCGGAAGCTTCTGGCACCACCCCCAAACAAGTTTGGGGGTGCCACTCTGCAACCCTTGAAAACTTTTTCCAGTCAGGTTGCCAACAAACAAAATAGTCCGCTCGTAAATAGGTAACCATGAGGTAAAGAAGACAATTTTAGTATTCTTTGAAACTTTAACAGGGAAGGGTATATGTTCCAAGCAAAAAGGTTTTTGCTTAGCGCGGCATTGGTCTTTCTGTTCCTGAGCATTTTTCTAAGAGGGGAGAGTTCAACCAGTGCCCTCAAGACCGTCTCGGTAGTCGATTTTGCTTTCGTTCCATCGGCCGATACGATATTAGCAGGAGATAGCATCCGATGGATAAATAATGGCGGTGTCCCCCATACGTCAACCAGTGACTCCGGCGTGTGGGATTCGGATTCGCTTCACTCGCAGTCATTTACTTTTCAATTTAACACTCCCGGTTCTTATCCCTACGCATGTCAATACCACCCATTCACTATGACTGGTACCATTGTGGTTAAGCCCACCCAGCTTCACAATGTCTCAATTGTCGACTTTGCCTTCAGCCCGCAGGTGGATACCATCACTGCCGGTGACAGCGTAAAGTGGACCAACAACGGTGCAGTGACTCATACCTCTACCAGCAATACACTCGTCTGGAATTCGGGGAATCTGGCACCTGGACAATCCATTACTTTTCAGTTTAACACTCCAGGTTCTTTTCCTTATCATTGCGCGATTCACACATTTATGACCGGAACGATTGTGGTCAAGCCAGCATCTATTCATACAGTCTCCATCATCGATTTTGCTTTTGTTCCCCAGACCGATACCATAACCGCGGCAGATAGCGTCCGCTGGGTAAATAACGGTTCGGTATTTCATACTACAACCAGCAACAGCAGTGTCTGGAACTCTGGAACTCTAAATCCCGGACCGGCCTCTTTTTCGCGCCAATTCAATGCCGCCGGCCCGTTTCCTTACCACTGTAAATTTCATCCCAGCATGACCGGGACGATACGCGTGGTGAAGAGAGGGGATGCTAACAGCGACGGAAAGATAACAGTTTCAGACGTGGTTTATCTGGTCAACTATCTTTTCAAAGGCGGACCTCCTCCTGCAGTTTTCCTGGCTGGAGACGCTAATTGCGATACTAAGGTGACGGTTAGCGATGTGGTCTACTTAGTTAATTACCTTTTCAAAGGTGGACCACCTCCGTGCTGAAATACAGTTTGGAGTTTGAAGGTTAGAGTAGGGGTTCAATCCGCCTCTGGTGGATGAACTCCTATATGTAGATTTTTCTTGACAATTTAAAGATAAAAGGATTAAATTTAAGAAAAATTATAAACTTTTTCAGAGGAGGGAATATGTTTTTAGTGAAAAGATTTTGCCTTTGTTCACTTTTAGTTTTGCTGGCTTCAGTCTCATTTTTGAGCAGCCAGGTTTCAGCCACGATTCACAACGTATCGATTGTGGATTTTGCATTCAACCCACAGTCAACCAATGTTACAGCCGGGGATAGTGTAAAATGGACCAATAACGGAAGCTTTGACCACACCTCTACCAGTGACAGCGGGGTATGGAATTCAGGCACCATTCCTTCCGGGTCATCTTTTACCAGACAATTTAGCACCCCGGGCTCGTTTCCTTATCACTGTGCGATCCATACATCCATGCTGGCTACAGTCATAGTCAGTCCAACCTCGGTCGGGGATGAAAATTCTGCTGGAGTTCCAAAGAACTACATTTTACAGCAGAATTTCCCGAACCCGTTCAACTCCTCCACCAGGATAAGTTTTTACCTGCCGAAAAAAGGGAAGGTCAATTTAGAGGTCTATAACATCCTGGGGCAGAGGATAAGAATCCTGGCTGAGAAAGAAGAGGAGCCTGGTTTGAAAATCATCTCCTGGGAAGGAAAAGATGATAGAGGGCTTAGTGTCCCAACAGGCATATATTTCTATCGTCTGACTGCTCAGGATTTTGTGGATACGAAGAAGATGGTTTATCTGAAGTAGAACGAATAACATTCACAGCAGATTGAACGGGTTAAGCAGAATATAATAAACAAGTAGACAGCAAATAGTAGACAGTAGACAGGGAAAATCGTAGGGCAAGACTGTAGCGTCCCGTCCCCTGACGGGACGTTGCTTTTGGTTTTTCAAATGTAGGGGCGAGGTTGCCTCGCCCAATAGGTGGGTGCCACCCAGCCGTTCCCCCACAAAAAAGAAATAGTAGACCCAGGTTGCCCTCAACCTGGGTCTTAGTTTTAACCGTCGGGTCAGTCCGCCTGCGGCGGACGACTGGCACACAGAGGTAGAAAGGCAGGGCGATGCGTCTCTACAAAAAAATGGCCTGCCGAAGGATTTAGGAGGGGCGTGAACTAACTGTTATATATGACTGATGAAGAAAGGGCTTGACTTCTAGGAAAAATATTATATTTCTAGTTATAGAAAGAATAATGCTAAAAACCTTTAGTAGAAACAGGTGAGATATGAACCTTGAGAGATATTTGAAGTATGTGGTCATCGTCGTTCTTTTTTCATTCTTATTATTATCCTTTGCAACAATTTTCGCTAAATCAGTTCGTTCACAAAAGGCTGACACCCTGGAGAAGGACTTAAGGGAAATCGTACAAAAGGAATTTGAAAAAGCGAAAAAAGATATGCAAGAATATACAGAAACGAACATAAGAAACACAGAATCATGGATTTCCTTTGCAAAAACCGTTACGACCATTTTAGGAGTTCTAATAGCGTTAGTATTTGGATTTCAAATTGTGAAGTCTATTCAGATGGATAAGGAATACGATAGAATCATTGAAATAAGAAAAGAAGCACAGAAAATACTTGAAAAAACGGCCGGTGATTTAGATAGCATAAAACAATTGTTAAGTTCCTTAGTTCAATCTTCAGTCAAAGAATACGCCGATGTAATAAAGGATCAGGTAAAGGTGGAAATATCTAAAGATTTAATTAAACCCGCAGAAGAGCAGACAGTTAAGAGAGGCGAAATCGAAGACAAACTGAAAAACATAGAAGCTCAGGTAAAGCTTCTGGCAAAACTAAATGCAAACGTGTCACCAGTTGTATATAGTAGTAAGGGATTAATTTCATTAAGACAAGGCGATATATCTGAAGCAATAAGAAGTTTTCAAACGGCATTAGAAATTGATCCAAGAGATAAGAGTACTATTTTAAACTTAGCGGAGGCTTACATATTAAATAAGCAGTACGACACTTCAATTGAATTTATAACCGAAAAATCTAGGCACTTACCACATATTGCAGATCAAATAATTCTAAAGCAATTACAGATCGAAGCGCGTTGTTTAGGGGGCCAAGATTATTCTAAAGATTTGACATTCCTTTTGGATTTCTTTAGAGAACGTAAGGGATTCAGTCTGGTTGGCTTATGGGATTTCAAAGAAATCGAGAGATTCCTGACTGAAAATGATATAGACCGAAAGAAAAAGGATTTTATCAGCCGTTTAATTAGGCTCTTAACTGGAAAGATATCGGTGGAGGAATATGAATCAGAACTTGAACTGGGGGTATAAAATATTAGGGCGAACTGAACAGCTCGCCCTAATGTCTTCCTATCTTGGGAATTTTATCCCATATTGTCAATGATGGCAGTTCCGAACTCTGAGGTTTTTACTTTGGTAGCGCCTTCCATTAATCTTTCCAGGTCGTAGGTAACTCGCTTCTGCTTAATCGTCTCCTGAACCCCCTTATAGATTAACTCTGCGGCTTCTCTCCACCCCATATATTCTAACATCATACACCCGGACAGAATGACAGACGTGGGATTGATCATATCCTTGTCCGTATATTTTGGCGCTGTCCCGTGTGTAGCTTCAAACAATGCCATGAAATCGCCAATGTTGGCACCGGGTGCCATTCCCAGGCCGCCTATCTGGGCGGCGCAGGCATCCGATAAATAATCCCCGTTTAAATTCGGGGTTGCCACGACCTCATATTCATCTGCCCTGGTCAAAATCTGCTGAAGCATACTATCTGCGATACGGTCCTTGATCACAATCTTGCCTGGAGGAACCTGCCAATTGTAATTTTTTTCCAGCTCAGCTTCGGTGATCACCTTGTCGCGAAATTCTTTCAAAGCCACATCATAACCCCATTCCCTGAATGCGCCCTCAGTATATTTCATGATATTCCCCTTATGCACCAGGGTAACCGATTTGCGATTATTCTCTATGGCATATCTGATCGCTTTACGCACTAACCTTTTGGTTCCTGTCACGCTGATCGGTTTGATTCCAATTCCCGAATCCGAACGTATCTTGGTTTTCATAGTCTTGTTCAGCCAGGTGATGACTTTCTTTACTTCTTTGGTCCCTTTTTGCCATTCTATCCCGGCATAAACATCCTCAGTATTTTCCCTGAAGATGATGATCTTCATTTTTTCCGGATGCTTAACCGGAGAGGGGACACCCTCGAAATATCTTAAGGGACGCACGCAGGCATAAAGATTCAAAACCTGTCTTAAGGTCACGTTCAAACTTCTGAATCCGCCACCGATGGGCGTGGTCAGGGGACCTTTCAAGGCCACGACATAATGTTTTATCGCCTTCAGGGTATCCTGCGGAAGAAGCTCGCCATATTTTGCCTGGGCTTTTTCTCCTGCATAAACGTCAAACCAGACTATTTTCCTTTTTCCGTCAAATGCCTTTTGCACAGCGGCATCTAAAACCCGTCGAGATGCCTTCAGAATGTCCCTTCCCACACCATCCCCCTCGATAACCGGGATGATCGGGTTTTCAGGCACCTGAAGTTTGTCCTTTACAATCTCTATTTTTTCACCCTCAACTGGCGGGGTGATCTTATTGAATTTCACCATCCTTATTCCTTCCTTTCTTTTAAAATGGAATTGTTTCAAGGTCGAATAAATTAACGACTGAGGTTTTTCAATCTAATTTAAAATCTCCATGTTTTTGAATGTGGTCGATCAGTCCACCGTCATTCAGAATATGAATCATCGCCTTGGGCAGAGGTGCGAATTTCAGGGCAACGCCATTGGTTATGTCTTTGATCTCTCCTTTTTCCAAATCCACTTCCAGCTCATCGCCTGCGGAGATCTTGTCCGTGTCACAGATTAAAGCGGGCATGCCCACATTGATGGCATTTCGGTAGAAAATACGGGCAAAAGATTTCGCCAGAACTGCAGAGACTCCAGCTAATTTGATAATGGTAGGAGCATGTTCCCTGGAGGAGCCTAATCCGAAGTTCTCACCTCCGACAACGAAATCACCTTTCTGAACTTTGCTGGCAAAGGTAGTATCAGCATCCTCCAACACGTGCTTTGCCATCTCCGGCAGTTTGGAACGCAGATGAAAATATCTTCCCGGAGCGATTAAGTCTGTGGAGATGTCATCTCCGAATTTGAATACCTTTCCTTTTAAGATCATAGATACCTCTTTTCACATTTGTAGGGGCGTATTGCTCTTCGATTTCTCTCAGAGCAGTGAGCCTGTCGAACTGCAATAGGCCCCTACACTTTTTCGGAGACGCATTCGATGCGTCTCTACTTTTATTTTCTTTTCCTTTTTGCTACCTTTACTTTTTTGCCTTTGGGTTTCTTTTTAGCTATGAATTCCCTGGGGTCAACTATCTCTCCGGCAACTGCCGCAGCAACTGCTGTGGCGGGTGAAGACAAATAGATGAAAGCATCCGGATTTCCCATTCTCCCTTTGAAATTCCGGTTCTGGGTGGAGATGCAGTTTTCCCCATCTCCTAAAATCCCCTCGTGCACGCCCACACAGGGACCGCAGCCCGGAGCCAGGATTGCGGCTCCGAATTCCACTAATTGCTTGATATATCCCTTGCTCATCGCCTCCAGGAAAACAGATTTTGACGCAGGCACAACTATGAACCTGGTTTTTGGGTTTTTCTTTCTCCCTTTGATTATCTGGCAGGCGATCTCGATATCCTCCAATCTTCCATTGGTGCAGGTTCCTAAGAAAACCTGGTCTATCTTTATTCCCAGGGATTCGTTGATCGGCTTGGTATTGTCTACTGTATGAGGAAAAGAAACAGTCGGCGAAAGTCGGGAAGCGTCTATCTTTATCACCTTCTCAAAAACCGCATCCTTATCCCCTTTAAGCTCTTTGTATTTACTCACCCTTCCCCATTTCTGCAGGAATTCTTTAGTCTTCTTGTCAGACTGGATCAAACCTGCTTTTGCCCCAGCTTCTATTGCCATATTGGATATGGTCATCCGGCTGGAGATCGACATATTATCAATAGTATCACCGGTGAACTCCAGGGATTTATAAGTTGCACCATCTGCGCCGATAAGACCGATTAAATACAAAATCAAATCCTTGGAATAAACCCCGGGCTGGAAATCTCCAGTTACCTCGATTCTAAAAGTCTCAGGAACCCTGAGCCAGGTTTTACCCAGAGCGATTCCAATCGCCACGTCAGTTGAACCCATGCCAGTTGAAAAGGCAGCCATAGCGCCGCCGGTGCAGGTATGGGAATCAGCTCCGATAAGGATTTCACCCGGATTGAGATATTGCTCAAAAATTACCTGGTGACAGATGCCCATTCCAACGTCTGAGACCTGACAGCCGGTTTTCTCGGCAAATTTCCGGATGGTCATATGGTCATTGGAAAGCTCTTTTCTGGGAGAGGGGGCGGCATGGTCTAAAAATAAAACTGTTCTTTTGGGATTGGCTGCTTTTTCCAAATTTATCTTCTGCAGTTGTCTGATAGCTAAAGGTGCAGTTCCGTCCTGCATTAAACATACGTCCACTGGTACCACGACTATCTCGCCAGCGCTCACCTCTTTACCAGCATGTTTCCCGATGATTTTTTCGGTTAAGGTTTTTCCCATTTTGTTCCTCGCTTTTCGGTATTGGCATTTGCTATTCGATCGGTCATTGCGAGTCCGCGTAGGGGACGAAGCAATCTTTTTACTCAGGTAAGGCGGATTGCTTCGTCGGTCAAATGGCCTCCTCGCAATGACAGTGTTGCCTCTTCTTTTTCAACTCCGCTATAACGGAGCCCTACGATTTTTTTTTTCGTAGGGTTACGTTTGGTTGAATCCAAATTTAAAAGAAAAATTCCACAAAGTCAACTTTTTTGAAAAGATTTTTTGGGATTGAAATGGAGTATAAACCATCAGGTTTGTCAACGTGTAGGGGCGGAGTTCAACTCCGCCCCAAGCTTCGTTCACAAAGTCAACTTTTTTTGGAGGATTTTTTGAGATGGAATATAAACCTTTAGGTTTGTCAAGAGACGCATGCGGTGCGACTCTACTCCTGAAAGCGCATCCCGCCTTTGAGGGCAAGGCGGGGCTACCCCCATGAAGGGCTCCCCTACATCTGTTCGTCCAGCCTGGAGGCAAGACCTTACGACTTCATATTAAAAGGTAAAACCAAAGTTTTACGCTCCAGAAAAACAGTCGGGCAACCTTTTGGCTGCCCGACTTTTGTATTTCCCTGTCTACTATCTACTATCTACTGTTTGCTGTCTACTTATTTATTATGTTCTGCTTAATCCACTCAGTGGTCACAGATTTCGGTCTTTCGATTGGAAGACCCAGAGCCCTGTCCCACACCAGTTGTGCTAAAACACCCATTGCCCTGGAGACTCCGAAGAGCACAGTATAGAAATCATATTCTCTTACCCCGTAATACCACTGCAGGACTCCGGAGTGTGCATCCACGTTGGGCCAGGGGTTTTTGGCTTTGCCGTGCTTGGTCAGAATGTCTGGCGCTACCTCATAAATCATACTGACCAGCTTGAAAAGCTCATCCTCTGGCATATGTTTTAAAGCAAATTCCCTCTGGGCGACATATCTGGGGTCAGTCTTTCTTAAGACCGCATGGCCATATCCGGGTATAACCTGACCGCTGTTTAAGGTATCCCACAGGGCTTTGGAAAGCTCTTCTTTGGTGGGAAGTTTTCCACCCAATTTTTTCATCAGGTTTTGAATCCAGTGTAACACTTCCTGGTTAGCCAGACCGTGCAGAGGACCAGCTAAACCATCCATTCCGGCGGAAAGTGAATAGTAAGGATCAGAAAGAGCTGAGCCAACTAAATGAGTAGTATGCGCGCTGACGTTTCCTCCTTCATGGTCGCAATGCAACACCAGATATAACCTCATCAATTCAGAATACTCAGGATTATCGATTCCCATCGTATGAGCGAAATTTGCTCCCCAGTCCAAAGTCTTCTTTCCTCTGACCCTTTTGCCGTCTTTATAAGTCCGTCGATAAATGTAAGCTGCAATCGCGGGGAGCTGTGCCAGAAGATTCATCGTGTCCTCATAGGTGGGTTCCCAGTACTGGGCTTTTGGCAGACCTTCCTCATATTTCTTAGAGAAAAGGGAATAAGGCTGAAGCGCAAGGATGCCGATGGAAAACTGGGTCATAGGATGCATATTCTTCGGCAGTGCGTTCAGGGTTTTCCAGACCTCCTTGGGAACTTCGCTTCTAACTTGCCATTCTTTGGTTACTTCCCTGACATCCTTTTTTGAAGGAAGCTCACCAGTCAAAAGGAGCCAGAAAATTCCTTCAGGCAAAGGCTCTTCTCCGTCTTTGGCCTTGGGGAGTTTTTCCCTGACTTCAGGTATGCTGTACCCTCTGAACCTGATTCCCTCCATAGGGTCCAAAAGGGAAGTTTCCCAAACCATACACTTAATGTCCCTCATCCCACCATAAGCCTGGCTCACGGTTGCCTGAGAGAGAACTTTTTCCCCGTGTTCTTTCAGAATGGACTTAACCTGTCCCTGCATCTCCGTGATCTTTTTGGTCAGCAACTCTTTTAAGGGCATATCTCTTCCTCCTCTATAACTAAAGTGAATTTTTTTAATGGGTTTCTTCGGGTCTTCCTTGCAGGGCTAAGAATTGGTAGCCGCAGACTTTAGTTTGCGTCAGGATGCTTCAATTACTGATACGCCCACATGGGCGGCTACCTTCTTCGACAACAGTCTCTTAGGGTTCACCCTCCAGGGTTTCCTTACTTAATAACGATCTCGCCGCATTGTGCCACAAGTCAAATCAACTTGTGAATTTTTTCACTATAAGATACTATAAAAAAAAGAACCTGTCAACTCTTTTTGCCGAAAAAGAAATCGATTTCTATTTTGGCATTCTCATTTGAGTCTGAGGCGTGGACCGAGTTATGGCAGATGTCCAGGCCGAAATCTGCACGGATGGTCCCTTTTTCCGCTTTTCTGGGATCTGTGGCACCAATAAGCTCGCGCAGTTTTTGCACTGCTTTTTCCCTTTTCAGATGGGTCACCACAATCCTGCCTGAGGAGATATAATCAACCAATTCCTGATAGAAGGGTTTT
>Ga0315291_10006648_pt1 | contig 14343 bp, 19 predicted proteins | sample YL17G12_20_MG_FD_203070 | JGI IMG/M metagenome (GOLD analysis project Ga0315291, IMG submission 203070) | Sediment microbial communities from Yellowstone Lake, YNP, Wyoming, USA - YL17G12_20 | ecosystem: Environmental > Aquatic > Freshwater > Lake > Sediment | place: USA: Wyoming | collected...
TGTTTGCCTTGCCGAGTACGAAAAAATAATCGGCATACTGAAAAACGCTGGAATAATAACTGAAAAAATGAATCTTTTAAAATGGAATATCGCATAGTGTGGCTCACCCCTGCTATGCCAGGGAGCGGGGACACTCCAAAGAGGCCAGTCTCCGCTTCCCTCTTTAAACTGAAAGTAAAGTATGAAAAAGAAAAATAAACTTAATTATGTTCCATACCTATCGGGATGTATAGAAGATTTTATTGATGAAGTTATATTGTATGAACCATTAGGACACTCCAGGCGGTTTCCCGTCCGCTCAAAGCTGCCACGCGGCAGGGGTGTCCCCTACTTTAAAACGGGAGGTAAATGTGTTAAGCGTAAATCGTAAACAGTTAATTGAGTGTCTTAAACTGGCATTGTTATCAGTGCCGAAAACAACGTCACTGGCAATTTTAAGAACTATAAAATTGTCAATAGCAGATAAGGACATAACCGTTGAATCCACAAACCTTGACCAGTGGTTCAAAGGTCGTATTGACGGTCATGGCGACGGTGAAAATAGTGTCTGTGTGATAGACGGGCGTTTGTTTTTCAACGTTATCAAATCCCTTGAAAACACAACAGAAATTAACCTGACATATAAAGATAATTTCTTGTATGTCAACTATCAATCTTTGTTATGCGGTATTATTGATAATTACCCCACCACCCCAGAAGTAAAACAAAAGAAAGGTCTTGATTTTACGTTTAAGACAAAAACAATACAAGAGCTCATACGTAAGACACGGTTTGCAGTAGCGACGGATGAAACAAGAACCTGCTTGTGTGGGCTTAATCTGGAAATCTCAAAGACAGGCGTAAAAATGACTGCAACAGACGGACACCGGTGTGCGAGTCATTTTGTTAAAGAACCTATGGCAAAGGAACTGGAATCGGCAATCCTCCCCAGAGGGGTGCTTGATTTTATCGGTAAATTGCAGTCTGATGGTGTAACTCTGGTATACCGTGTGATTGTCGAAAAAGACAATGATGGAAAAAAGACCGGGGAAATTGACTGGTTGGATGTCATTGCAGGTGCTATGGAGTTAACCGCAAAACTTATCGATAGACCGTATCCTGATGTAAACAGGGTTATCCCAAAAGACAACCCTAAAACGGTTATTGTCAACAAACAGGCGCTGACATTGGCATTGAAAGCCTGCATGATTACGGCGAATGTAAAAACATATTTAATAAAATGTACGTTCTCCAGTAAAGAGCTCGTACTTGCAGTTGATAATACAGACTTAGGGACATCGGTTAAAAAGTCTGTACCTGTTGAATACACTGGAGGTGATGACGGGTTTCGTATCGGTTTCAACGGGGAGTCCTTACTGGAAATACTATCCTATATCGATACGTATTATGTTAAAATGACAATGAATACGGCGATCATTGCAGTACTTATTTACCCGTATGCTGATGCAAAGGATGAAATGTACCTGCAAATGCCGTTGATAATATTAGAGGGATAATTTAACAGAAAGGTGAGGGTCATGAAAAATATGTATTATCTTCTTAAAGATACAAAAACAGTTAAATGTAAAAATTTAATAAAATGGGCACAGACTATAAGTACAATGAATAGAACCGTTGCTAAAACGAAAATAAGAAAGGTTGAAGTCTCAACTGTATTCTTAGGTTTAGATCATTCTTTTGACAGTGAAAAACCTTTGCTTTTTGAAACGATGGTTTTTGGAGGAAAATTTGATGGACACCAAGAACGCTATACTACATGGGAAAAAGCAAAAATAGGACATGATACTATAGTTAAAAAAATTAAAAGTGTAAAGAATAAATGAAAACACTTCGACCAGACCAGCGGTTAGCACTTCAGTACTGCATTAAACAGGGCAATCCCGCTTTGTTTATTGAGATGGGGCTTGGTAAGTGCCTGATTACATTACGGTATATACAATACCTTGATGTAAAAAATGTACTTATCGTAGCCCCATATTCAACGTTTGAAGGATGGCAGTCCGAACTAAAAGCCGAAGGTCTCCCTCCAGCATTGGAATTGATTGGAACGCGAAAACAAAGGTTTGAGTTACTATTTCAGGATTCGAAGTTTTATATTATCAATAAGGAAGGATATCTGGCAATACCTGAAATAGAAATTATTAATTGTGAAATGTTAATACTCGATGAAAGTACATTTATAAAATCTCCTAAAAGTAAAGTAAGTAAATTCTTTTGTGATTATTATAATCATGCAAAATTCCCCTACACAAAGTACAGGATGATTTTAACCGGGACCCCTGCTCCAGAATCACCGCTTGATTACTTTCAGCAGTTGTTGTTTTTGAACCCGGACATTCTGGGGTATAGGAATTATTGGGTATTCCGGCAGTCGTGCTTTTTTGAAATTACTCCGGGAAACTGGACTATGAAAGCTGATAAAAGAGCATGGTTTCACCAGAGGTTAAAAGATAATTGTTTCTATATGTCAAGGAAAGAAGCGGGTCTTGATATACCTAAAGTGTATGAAAAACGGTTGGTTAAATTCAAAAAGGAAACCCAAAAATTATACGATAAATTATTAACTGATTTTATCCTTGAAGGGTACAAACGTACAAAGTTTGAACCGGTCAAGTTTTGCTGGTTACGTCAGCTATGCAGCGGGTATGCTGATAATCAATTGGTATTCAATGAAAAACTGAATGAATTATTGTACCTTCTGGGAGGGGAACTCCAGGGAAAACCGGTTATAATCTGGACACAATTTATATGCGAGATAAAAACGCTTCAGGAAGCTCTCCCAGGGTCATACGCTGTGTATGGTGAGATAAGCCCTATCAAACGACCTGAAATAATTAAACAGTGGCAAAAGGGCTCTAATGCGCTTATAGCGCACCCTGGATGTTTCAAATATGGGGCGGACTTGGGTCATGCTGATATTATGATATATTACAGTAGTCCTCTGGGACTGGAATCACGGCTCCAGAGTGAGGCGCGATTTACCAGAGGAGTTAAAAAAGAGTCGGTTTTGATTATTGATCTGATGATTAAAGGTAGCGTTGAGGAGGATATTCTGGAGGGGTTACAAAGCAAGCAAACACAGGCTGATCTTATAGGAAGGATTGTAGAGAATGAAAGAAAAAAAAGAGCATCCTGTATACATTAAAATACCCGTCGTTGTATACAATGATGGGAAGATAGAAATCAGGAATAATTGCAAAATCGAAAACGGCAGTCATGATTTTATATTCGACAGGAATGTTGACAAGTCAATATACGGCTACAGGGAAGGTTTCGTTTTAAAGGAAATAAAACCTAATGAATAAAATAATGCTTGCCGTCGACCCTGGGTTGAACACTGGATGGGCTGTTTTTGCAGATGGTGTTAAGGATATGCATATTAAAACAGGTACTATAACCGAAAATCACTATGATAATTTTTTTCATACGTTAATAGAAAATTTTATAGAAATTGTCGTTATGGAATCGGCTGTTGTACAGGGAATGAGAACACAGGCTTCGGGTAAAAATTTTACACGGCTTTGTGAAATTATAGGTCTGTATAAAATGGCATGTGATAAATTATCTATACCATATATAATGTATTCTGTTACGCAATGGAAAGGTCAGTTATCAAACAAAGTAGTCCGTAAGTGGATAATAGAAAAAACTGGCCGTGACTACCATCCGGTGCATGTCCTGTGCGCTGTCGGGATCGGGTTATACCACAGAGGGGAGTTTTAGGTATGTGGAAACATGAAATACTATCATCATTAAAAAGTTTACCTGGTAATAAGGATTTTGTAAATTTGATACAGGAATCAGTATTAAAGTCACAACAATTTTTTATTGATGATATGGTTTCAGTTAGAGAATCGTTAAAAGGTGCAATAATAAATGGTGCAGAATTAAACTTTAAACAATATCCAATGCCTTACCCAAATACTCTTTTATGTTATACTGTTCATCATTTTAAAGGAGCCTCTTTGTACTGTGAATATCCAAATACACACCGTAATATTGCTATGATTATAGATTTGAAAACAAACCCGGATAATAATACCGAATGGTTTGTACTACCTATGTATTTAGGTGTAGCAGAAGATGGGAGTTGTCAAATGTATAAAATCAATACTGGCTTTGATGATATTGTAGATAGAAATGATTTAAGTCATTGTGGGAGTAGACTTGTTATATTATCTTTGCTTTTATCTTGTAAAAATATTACTCCATTTACAATAGAACCTCCTCCTAAAGTAAATAAGAAAAGAAATAAAAAAGGGAAAGTTCCATTATACTCATATCATGTTTTGACAATTAAATCTCCTCAATTGTATCAAAATAGAAAAAGCGATAATCGAAATTCGTTATTGCATAACAGATTACATTTTCAGCGAGGACATTTTAAAGAATATTTATCTAAAAACCCATTATTTGGTAAATTTATTGGTCGTTACTGGTGGCAACCTCATCTTCGAGGAAAAAATTTAAATGGATTTATTGATAAAGATTATAGAGTTAAAACTGAAGTTGCTGCTATGAATGATGTATAATTAATAAAAAGGTTTTTTAAAAATGAACATACCATTAAACTGCACAAATTGTCAATTACATAAAACACGTAAACAGGTTGTAGTCGGGCGCGGGACGATACCTGCCGATATACTGTTTATTGGTGAAGCTCCTGGAATCAGTGAAGATACAATAGGGCTTGCGTTCATTGGTGAAGGAGGGAAGCTGCTTGATTATATGATACAAGAGGCGGTCAAGAATACACACCCGGTTCATGTCCTGTGCGCTGTCGGGATTGGGTTATACCACAGAAGGGAGTTTTAAATAATATGAAATGTAAAATAGAATCATTACCAAAATGGGCACAAAAGCATATTGAGTTACTGAATGCAAAATTGAGCCTTGCTGTTGAATTATACCACAAGATAGAAAAACTGAATAAAGAGATGGTCAAGGTTTTTGAAAAAAGTGATTTAGAAGTAAAGAAGGATAAATGAACATACCGTTAAATTGTACAAATTGTCAATTACATAAAACCCGTAAACAGGTTGTAGTCGGGCGAGGGTCTATACCTGCCGATATACTGTTTATTGGTGAAGCTCCTGGAATCAGTGAAGATACAATAGGGCTTGCGTTCATTGGTGAGGGTGGAAAGTTACTTGATTATATGATAAGTGAAGCAATCAAGAATACGCACCCGGTAACATATTATATAACGAATACCGTGCTTTGCCGTCCTCCAGAGAACAGGGAGCCGGAACCGACTGAAATTTTGAAGTGTCGTGTGAATATTCTGGAAATAATACAAGAAGTAGGGGCAACTGTTTTTTGTCTTATTGGTAAAGTAGCCGAACGTTATTACAAAGATATAATTCCATATTATCATACGATTGTGCATCCTGCTGCTATTTTACGCATGGGTAATGCAGGCAGTGATCTTATCAGTCGTAATATCAAAACATTAACCGAAATGATACGGGAAGTGAGGTAACTGATGAAAAGTCTGTATGAGATCAATCAAGAACTGTTTAACGTTATGCAGGAAGCGGAACTGGAAGCGTCGGAAAGTGAGGGGGAAATATCGGATATTATCGGTGAAAAACTTGACGCACTGAATCAAGAACGCTGTGTCAAGATCGGTAATATATGCCGGTTTTATAAATCGCTTCTGGGAGAAGCTGCAATGGTAAAAGAAGAAGCGGCTGCATTAACTAAAAGAGCAAAGGCAACAGCAAACAAAGCGGAAAGCCTGAAAAATTATCTGGGTTATATGATGAAACCTGGAGAAGAGTATAGTGATACTACCAGTAAAGTATCGTGGAGGGTGTCAAAATCCCTTGTTGTAGAAGAAGGTGCTGGTATACCTAAAAAGTTTCAGCGGATTACGATTGAACCGGACAAGATAGGGTTGAAAGAAGCAATCGAATCCGGTAAAAAGTTCAAGGGTATTTTTATTGATGAGAGAAATAATATTAATATAAAGTAAACAGTTTGAGGGTTATAATGAACGATAAACCTTGTCCATTTTGTCAAAGTACGTCATTGAAATTTATTGAGAGTAAGATTGTACGTCACGAATCGCATGTATTGTGTGAAAACTGTAATACTTTCTTTTATTTCGGCCCGTTTATGACAAAATTGCAATTACAGAGTAAATGGAATGATAGGTATAATAGCAGCACTCTAAAAAAGGGTGAAGCTAAAAAACAAAGTACGCCATTACCAAACTGTGTCTCATGTGGCAACGATAAGTGTAGTATGCAGGCTGGCGTTTGTTTAAAGTGGCTTCCGGTTAAGTAACGGCGTACATTTGTCAACATTTATCAAATAACCGAAAGGGGTCAATACATGCAGTTAAAAAAATCAGCATTAACGCTGCCGGAAAGTAAATCAGTACCATGCAGTAAAATTACTGATTACACATGGCTGATATACGGGGAGCGTAAAATCGGGAAGACAGAACTCGTGTCACATTTTGACGATCCGTTTTTCCTGTTTTTTGAACCGGGAGGCAGGGCGCAAAAACTACGGGCGCGATTTGTAAAATCCTGGGATGAGTTTCTCCAGTATATCACATTACTGGAAAGTAAACCGGATTACTGCCGGACGGTAGTCATTGATGTTGGCGGGAAGTGTTACGATCTGGCGTTTGAGTACGCCTGCCGTAAGATGGGTATAGAACACCCGCAGGATGAAGCCGGAGGGGGTAAAGGTTGGAAGACGGTTGAGAAGACATTTATAGAGGCGCATAACAAACTGTTTGCCCTGGGTTTGGGGATTGTAGTCCTTGCTCATTCCGAAGTCAAGGAAATCCGTAGGCGTGACGGGTCAAAGTATGACAAATTTACCCTTCAGCTTGGAGCACAGCCTTTCCGTTACTATGCCGGGACGTTTGATACAATTGCGTACTATCAGTATGATGATGAAGGCAATCGTATCCTGACAATACGTGGTGATTCAAACACTGAAGCAGGTACGCGGTGTAGGGATAATTTCCTGTACACTGACGGAACACCTGTTGTAAATATTCCGATGGGAACAAATAGCGATGAAGGGTATAAGAATCTTGTCAATGCCTTCAATAATAAACTGGTAAACCCGGTTGTTAAAGTGAAGAAAGAAAAAAAGTAACGCAGTCTTATACTGCATATCTTTATCACCTTAAAGTAAGGAGTAGTTTGTATGAGTGATTCGATGAAAAAAGCTCTCCTGCGGATGGAGGAAAATTACGAATCCGCGAAGAAAAAGGCAGGTGCGTTGTCTGTTGACCTGCCTCTGGGGACGTATACCGGGACGCTGCGTAATGCAGAAATCCGGGAGCGCCCTGATGAGTCGTTGTATATCATGGCACAGTGGGTGGTGACTGAAGCGCCGTCCGATGAACTGATCGGTAAGATGCATACCGATTTCCAAAACATAAACCCTGATCATCTGGAGTACGTGATCCAATGGTTCAACGTTCTCGGCAAGGATGCACCGGAACGGTTCCGGGACTATCCTGCGGAGCTTGAAAAAATCAGCAAAGAGGGTATCGTTGCAAAGTTTCAGCTTTCGGAATCAAAGGGTTTTCGCAGACTGCGGATAAAGGAAATTATTTGCAGTGATGCACCTGATGCTGAAGAGACACCCAATACCTCAGAACCTGTACCCGAACCGGCTGCAAAAGGAAAGAAGCCGAAAGGTGAGGTTGATGCTGATGATAGTGCTGATGCTGAAAAGCACTTGACAGTATTGAAAGCTCTTGCGGTGGCAAATAGTATTAGTGGAGTGACAAAAAAAACCACCAGGGATGAAACGGTTGCCATTATGAATGATTTTGAATGGAGTGTCAAAGCCGATAAACTCAAGACGGCGGATATTGAGGCGCTTGAATTTTTCGACATTGAAGTAACTGTAAAGTAACTGAAAGGAACCGGGGTTAATAGCCCCGGTTTTTATAAAAATTATGAATGACAAAGAAAAATTAGTCACGATTGAGCAAGTAAAAACCGGGCTTAAAACTATATTTTGTAAAGCTCATTGTTCTCATTTAAAAGACGATTGTGAATACTGTCATGTATTAAGCAGCAAAAATTTTATAAACTACCTTGAACACAAAGCAATTGTAAATAGTATAGAGAAAGAAAAACATGCTGACAACCTTTGATCTTGAAACTACAGGCTTGAATCCGTTTAAGGATAAAATATTCTCATACTGTATTGGGTATGAAGACGGTCATGTTGACGTGTTTGATTACAACAAAAACAAAGTACAGGAGTATTTTAACGATACGTCAATTGAGAAGATAGCTCATAACTATAAATTTGAATATTCAATGCTGCGGATGCATGGTATTGATATACCTGATGACACCGTTTGGCATGATACGATGTTGATGTCTCAATTGTTAAACAATATGGCATACAGTCATGGACTCAAAGAAATCTACTGGACGTATGATACTGAAGCAGACCGTACTATAGATACTGAAGTCATGCGGCAGGTTAAAGAACGCGGGATGCGGTTCGACCGTGTTGATAAGGATTTGTTTCGTAAATACCAGATACTTGACGGTAAACGTCCTATGTTGCTTTTTAAATTATTCTATCCTAAATTAAAAAGCAATGATGCTTTATATGCTGAATATCGCAACGAAATTGAATTTGTTAAAGTATGTTTTGAAATGGAAAAAGAAGGTTTGCAGGTCAATGTTAAAGAAACGGAATCCCTTCTGGAGTACCTTGATGTCGAGATAAACAAGCTGATTAAAACAGCCGATTACACTAACCTGAAATCAGATGCAAAAGTACGAAACCTTTTATTTAATCAATTAAAACTCCCCTCTGTAAAATATACCGAAGGCGGATCGTTGTCTGTGGATAAGGAAGTTATTCTTGAGCTCCGGGGACGTTTCCCAGAGCATGAATCTGTATTCAACCTTATACTCAAAACAAGAGCGTATACGTATTCCAGGAGCATTATACGCAGTTACCTGAAGTTTAAGGGAGACGATAATATAATACACCCATCAATACAACCAAATGAAGCCGCAACTGGCAGACCGTCTTGTCGGAATCCTAATCTATTAAACGTAGCAAAAGAAGATGTACTTAATAATCCGTATCCCATACCGGCGCGTAAATGTTTCCAGTGCAAACAAAAAGAGATTCTTTATTTTGTTGATTACGCAGGGCTTCAGATGCGTCTCATTGCTGATGATTGCAATGAACAGGAAATGATAGATACTATCAACAAAGGCGGGGATGTCCACCAGGTACCGACTGAATTATTTTATGGGAAGTCGAAAGATAAATTTACAGATAAGGAATGGAAAAAGTACCGGGGTGCAGGTAAAAATACTAATTTTGCCATGCCGTTTGGGTGCTCTCCAGTGAAGGCGGCTGCTGTTCTCGGACTCCCGTTAAATGTAGCAAAAGCAGGGATTGATGCTTATAAACGGTGCTTCCCCAGAGTAGCGAATTACGCGAAATCAAAACAATATCAAGTTAAAACTCATGGGTATATTGTAACACCTCATGGACGGATTTTATACGTACCGAAAAACAAGGCGTATATGGGTGCGAATTACTATATTCAAGGTGCTGAAGCGGGTCTGATGAAACGGGCAATGAATAAGATTTATAAGTATTTTAAAAATGAATGGAATGATAATTTACGTCTTGTGCTTGACATATATGACGAGATTATATTTTCATGTCCGGTTATTCTTGAGAAATATGAAAGTATTTTTGTCAAGGATGTTACTGAATTGATGACGCATATTGACGGTATTAAAATCCGTCTTGATGCTGAATGGAAAAAATCGTACACAACCTGGTATGATGCAAAAGGATTTAAGGTATGAGAAAATCAAAGGTAATAAATTGTAAATTCTTTAAGAGGTTGGGGAATGTTTTTGGTGGATGCAAACACTCAAAGGCAACCTGCGCATGTTTGAATATTTTTATGCAAGATTGCAATAAATCAGAAAAGCGAAAACGTTTTGAACGATAACAAAATATGGAGACCTATATGTCAATTGAAACACAAACAGTTAAAAAAGTAAAAGACCTTACCGAGGACTGTGAGCGATTACAAGTAGCAAACGAAACGCTCCAGAAAGAACTTGAACTATTGATAATGGAAAAAGAAGCGTTAAAAAATGCTTTACGGGAACTGCAATGTCAAAAGATATAACCAGACCTTTGTATTCTATTTGGTACTGTACAATCTTTTTGTATTGCTGTATAACAATCATGTTAATACTCGAATTATTCTTATTTTAAAATATTAAGAAGGGTCACATGAGCAATCCATACTATATGTTTGAGCAGCTTGGTTTTGTGTATGAATCTGAAAATGATACTCAATATATCGGCAAGTGCTTTTTCTGTGGGAAACCTGGACACTTTTTTATAAATAAAAATACACTGCAATGGGATTGCAAAGTCTGTACAAAATCAGGAGGGAAAAAATCAATCATTGCAAAAGTGAATGAATACGCACCTGCTATGTTGAAAGATAAACATTTAAATTTATTATGTAAAAATAGAGGTTTAAAAGCGGATACGTTTCGGGATGCATCTCTGGGGTATCTTCCAGTAGATAGCATATATACGATACCGACTTTTGATATTGATGGTCACATTGTCGGGATGCATGTCTTTGACTTTGGTGCTGGTATACGGGCGCTTAAAGGATTTGATTTACATATTTACAACCTGCAAAATTATGATGCTGCTATTGATACTGTGTGGTTATGTGAAGGCCAGTGGGATACCCTTGCATTGATTGAAATCATGGGTACTGATAAAAATATCCTGGGTGTACCCGGAGCGGAAACTTTTAAGACACCATGGGTTGATTACTTCAGGAAAAAACGAGTAAATATCTTGTATGATAATGACAAAGCTGGACAACAGGGGGTTGAAAAAGTCATAGAAAATATTCAGAATGATGCAACTGAAATTTATACTATCAAGTGGAACGATGACGCGCCAGAAGGGTATGATATACGGGACTTGTATAAAGATAACGGGAAAGACACTTTACAAATAATATTAGATAGTCTTCATTGTGTCAAAAGCAATAAGAAACCTAAATCTAAAAAAATGAAGCTGAATACTGTATATGACACATTTAAGAAATGGCTATACCTTAAAGACACTGATATTATAGACGTGTTATATGGGACGTGTATTGCTAATAGATTTCAGGGCGATCCTGTATGGATGTATCTTATCGCTCCTCCTGGGGGGACTAAAACAGAGTTCATACGGGCGCTTAAGGACGTTTCCAACGTGGTATCTATCAGCACTCTATCTCAACATACCCTTATCAGCGGGTGGGGCTTAAATACCGGTAATGACCCTTCTTTGATCCCCAGGCTTGACGGTAAAATGCTGGCTATAAAAGATTACACAACCGTTCTCAAAATGAACCAGACCGCCCGTGATGAAATAGCAAGCGTATTACGTGATGCGTATGACGGTTTTTGTGCAAAGCCTTTTGGAAATAGTGCAATTATCCGGGAATATACGGCAAAATTTGGGATCATTGCCGGTGTCACTCCTGCAATAGAGCAATTCACTGCGATCCATGCTGCTCTGGGGGAACGTTTCTTGTCGTATAAAATACGTTTTGGAAACTCACTTGCAGAACGTAAAGACTGTATGCGTAGGGCTATTGGTAATATCAACAAGGAAGTGCAGATGCGGGATGAACTGTCAATAGTATCTGTAAGTATTCTGGAGCGTGATTTTAATGGAAACCTTCCAGAAGTCAGCGATCCTATAAATGAGAAAATTATAGCCTTATCTGATTTATTGTCTAAAATCAGAGGTACTATTGTCAGGGATGTTTATTCAAAGGAAATACTTTATAAACCATTTTCCGAAGTTGCAACAAGAGTATCAAAGCAATTGACACAATTGTTATACGGGATTACGATATTCAAGCAGCATGATGAAGTGACAGATGATGAGTACAGGATACTGAAGCAGGTAGCAAAAGACAGCATGCCGACGCTTCTGGAAGAGATTCTTAAGTTTTCATTTTCAGCTAAAAAGCAATCATTTGACAAAAAGGATGTAAGTAAGTATATCCACATGCCACAAATAGCTTGCAGCAGGTATCTGGAAGATTTATATATGCTTGGTATCCTGAAGAAAACTGATGTTATTGAGGGGGTGGGAGAATACAAATGGTCATTAACCGATGATGCTTTACAATTAGTAAAGGAGTGTGGACTGTATGAGTGAATATCGTGATTTAAAAGTAGGTGAGGTTGTTCAAGAGGGGGATGAATTCTATGATTTTGCTGGAGGTATATGGGTTTTGAGTGTACGTGTCGGTGATATCGTTGAGAGCGCCGCTTACCGCCGTCCTTTAAAACCAAAACCAAAACCGATTGACGACACGATGTATGCACAATATTGACCGAGAAACAGTTTATAATATTTTAATATACTCAGGTATATTCTTTGTATTGTTTTATTCAATTTACTGTTTGTGTTCAAGTTTTTAAACCCTTTTCAGGAGGTCTTAAATGTCAAAGTATCCGTATGTTCCAGAATCTCTTTCCAATATGTGTGTTCCGATTGAAACGTTGAAACCGCGACCGGGGAATCCCAGAATCAATGAAGATTCAGTCGTTGAACTGGTCGAACTTATTAAAGCAAACCAGTTTCGTGATCCTATTGAGATTGACGGAAACAACGTCATTGTCGTCGGCGATGCGCGGCTCAAATCAGCTAAAATACTGAAGATGACTCATGTACCTGTTGTCAAACACGTATTCAAAAGCGATAACGAGGCTATGGCTTATTGCGTCTCAAATAACTCTCTAAAAGCACAGGGGAAATTCGACCTTGCAGCACTCAAAACCCTTGCCGCAGCGCCGGAGATGAAACCCTTTAACCTGGGCTTCGATTTCAAAGCTCCCCCAGAGAAAAAAGAACCCGATGAAAACCATGTAAAATTGTGGTTTATTGTTGACGATACACGCCTGGCGGATACCCTTATAATGAAGTACGGTTTGAGCAAAAAAGAGCTAAAAATCGAAGAAATTGTGCCTGCATTAATCAGGTACTTCGGAAAAAAAGAAGGAAAGAAAAACGAAATTGACGGCAAAAAAGCGATTGAGGCTCTTTTGGATTGGGGTAAAAAAGTAGAAAAAGCACCGTCGGCAGCACCCAAGAAAGCTGAAAAACCGGGTAAAAAATAATATTTACCATATACTACAGGTAGTATACTTATACCACCTGTAGTATGGTTTTTAATACATTAACCGTAAATTGTTATAAAATTGTTATAAACATTAGGTATGAAGGGGAGGTAGGTTTTAATAGTATTAGTGTTGCTTATATATAATATCTGATGGTATATTTATATATTTGTAAAGAAAGGGTATATACCCTGTAGAATTATAACAATTTTATAGCAAAAGGAAAAATATGCTGGATAAAAAATTAATAATGATGAGCGTCGAAATCAGCGTCGGGATGATTTATAATACCAAAACAAAAGTGCTGGCAATCGGCGGGAACCAGAGGTTTAAAAACATCATTGAAAGCCTGATTAAACTGTTTTCGAAAAATAAGCCAAAATTCAAACAGGTACAGTTAAATAAAATAAAGTATAGCGTCAAGTGCAAACAGGAACCTTTTGACGAAGGTATTAAATGCCTGCGTAATAGCGGCGTATCTGTAGTCAATGTTAAAACATTGGGTAATATAATGAGGTAGTGATGAAGCGCATACTTTTTATTTTAATCATTATTTACTTTTTACTTTGTATCATATCAGGAATGGTCGTTTTATGATATTGTCAAAAACAAACCTCCAATCGATAGGGATCGTTAAGGATACCCAAATACAAGTATTGGATAACCTGCATATCACGACTGCCGGGGATACTATTGCGATCAATGGTAGTCCCATGACAATACTCTGCACGTCGGCAGTACGTGATGAAATAAAAGAAAATATCCTTATTGAAAATATACCGATTGATAAACCGATAACCGTCCCAAGCGGTATTGTACGGAATGTGCTCAAAGATATGCCTTCGGATAAATTGTTCAAAGGGCTCCGGGAACATTGCGATGTTTCAATGCAAAATACAAAACTTGACATTAAATATAAAGACGGCAGGGATACTAAAGTAACGCAAGGGTCTGCATACAAACATGAGTACGCGGATTACAAAGAATTATTATCGGATATATTAAACAGTAAAACGCGTACTCTTAAGATAACGGCAAACCTGAAAACACTGGTTGATATTTTAAACACGATTATTAAAATGTGTCCTGACGGCAGTGGGGTCAATCCGGTTTTTCTGGAATTTACAGCAGGAGATGATATTATAAT
>Ga0315291_10006649_pt1 | contig 14342 bp, 7 predicted proteins | sample YL17G12_20_MG_FD_203070 | JGI IMG/M metagenome (GOLD analysis project Ga0315291, IMG submission 203070) | Sediment microbial communities from Yellowstone Lake, YNP, Wyoming, USA - YL17G12_20 | ecosystem: Environmental > Aquatic > Freshwater > Lake > Sediment | place: USA: Wyoming | collected...
TCCCGAAAAGGGCAAAGGGGGCAAACGTCTCAGGCAGTGTCCAGTACGGAAAAAAGAAGCCGCTGAAAAGGGTCAAGAGCCCAGCCAGCCAGGCCGTACGCCGCCGGCCGGTGGCCTCCCAGGCCAGTCCATAGGCCACGAGGGGAAGCAAGGCGGCGAGGAACACGAACGGGATCTGCAGGGCGAAGAAGGACCCAGGAAACAGAGCAGCCAGGGGAGCCGCCAGGAGAGAGGGCAACGGCATCCAATACAGGAAACCGGGATGGGGGAGGCCCAATGGATCATCCAGGTAGTTCCAGATGAAGGGTTCGGCGAGACCGCCGGACCGGGCGATCTGGACCGCGCCAGCGGCATAATAGGCTGTGTCCATGTAGCCAGGCCGCCCGATCAGGGCTGCCGTGGCCAGCCGCACCACCAGGGCCAGCACAAATAGACAACTCACGTCACGACGAATCACCGCCGCGCCCATATCCGCTCCCTGATCGTCGCCATCCGGCTCAAGGTTCCCTCCTGCGCACTCGAAAGACCGCCGCCTGGCCTCGCCAGAACACAGGCTCCAGGTAATCGGTCGCGGCCGGGTCAAACGCCCCCAGGGCCCTCTCCCGAGGGCCAACGTAGACGTAACGGACATTCCACCGCTCCAGCCACGCGCGCCGATCTGCGTCCGGCGTGCCTGCGGCGTAAAAGGCCGCTACTTGCCGGCGCTTCGCTGCCAGGTCCACCGTTTCCGCCCAGTGGCCCACCACCACCCGCTGGCCGACGGCGCCAGCAATCCACCCTCCATCCTCGTAGGCAGCCAACACTGTTTCGTCCCATCCCGCGTGGGTGGCCAGCCACCCGGCAGCCGCGACCTCGTCGGCGGTGCGGAAGAGAGTCGGGTGCCGGGCCACTGCTGCAAACGTACAAGTTGCCACCAGGTAGAGGTTGGAAAGGGCAGCCAGGGTCAGAAGCAGCACCTGCACTGTCCAGGACACCCGGCGAGGGTCGCAACGTAGAAAGCGCCCCACCCGTCCCAGCGGACGGGCCAGCGCGGGCATCAGCCCCTGCACCAGCCCGTACCCTGCCAGCACACTTAGCCCCACCTGTATCCCTTCCACGAAGCGACGCTGCAGGCCCCAGGGCAGATAAGCCAGGACGAAGGCGGCCGTGACCCACACCAGCAGAAAAGGGGCGCGCGGGGAGGCCCGCAGAGCGGCGCGAATTCCCCACACCGCCAACACTGCCACCAGCCCATAGCCCAGGCAGTAGTAAAGAGGCGGCGGCGACAGGGTGACGTTTTGAGCAGACCAGGCCTGAAAGACAGGATTGGTAGTGAACACGCGGTAATCGTACAGCAAGAGCGGAGCCTGGGCGATTCCCATCACGCCCAGGGCGATGAGCAGGCCCACAGGCAGCCACCGTCTGGCAACCAGCCACCAGGCCAGGTAGAGGGCCGGGACCAGGTCCGCCAGCAACAGGGCGTAGGGGTGGATGAGCCCCAGTCCCCAGGAGATCAAGACCACCCACACTAGCTTCATGGGTGATACGAAATAACGCGTCCGCATTCCGCATTCCGCATTCCGCATTCCGCATCCTGCCTCTTCTGCCAGCCGCAGCAATACACCGTACAGGAGCAGCAGCAGGGCGATGGCTGCACAGAAGTGGGGAAACGTGAACAGAGAAAAGAAGGTATAGGCGTCCACCAGCCAAAAATCAATGGGCGAAACTCCCCCTGCCGGGGTAGGGCGCACGATCTCCGCCAGCCACCCCAGGCCGGAGGAAGTCGCTACCAGCAGGAAGGCGACACGCCGCACCTCACCCCCGGCGAAGAGGGAGATGAACCAGTAGGCAGCCAGGAGCAGAGCCACGCCGGCCACGACGCGAGCCAGGTGGTAGGTGAGCGGCAGCCCCCACCCCAGCAGCCGCGCCAGGTGGCCGAGGGCAACGTAGAAAGTCTGCAAGTACGCCCCGGCGTGCTCTTCAGGCGTAAACAGCAATTGATAGCGCCACTCTCCCCGGTAGCCCTGCCACATCTTGGCCAGGTGGCTGTTATAGTCCTCCAGGTCGAAGACGGCCCCCACGAAGCGCACTCCCGGCGTCTGGGCCAGGATGCCAGCGGCGTAGGGCAGAGTGGAGATGGCCACGACCACCAGGGCCACCGCGATGGCCCAGCGCCACTCTGCCCGCGAGGCACCGTCACTCACGGCTCCACCTCGCAGTCCACGAAGTGGACTATTTCCAGGTCGGCAACGGCCGTGACCTGGCCCTCCTGGCAGCAGCGCGCACGCAGCCAGGCCCGGTTCGGCGCGTCGGCATAGCCCAGGGCGCGGTACTCGTCCCCCGCCTGTTCGAACGCCACGTACCAGACCCCCTCCAGGTCCCCCACGACCGTCTGGCTGATTGGGGTGGACAAAAGCCCCAGCGCCTCTTGAGTGGGCAACGCCAGCGTGTCTGCGCTCGTGCCAGGCAAATCAGGGCAGAAGGCCTGACGGAGGGATGGATCGTAGTAGTGAGCGGGGAAGAAGGTCAACTTGCTATCGTGGACCACGATCTCTCCAGGGGCCATCCTGGCCCGCAGGAGGGCATTCAGCCGGTCGAAAGGGGGCCGAGGGAAACGGGCGTAGGCGTAATGGTTCCCCAGGGAGCCAGCCGTAGCCACTACCAGCAGCAGCACCACCCCCAGATAGAGGGGGCGCGGCAACCCTCCGCGAACCAGCAGCCACCCCACTGCCACCACGTAGAAGAGTGCAGACGGTAGCAGCGCCCGCGCCAGGTAGACCGGCCGCCATTGAGAGACCAACAGGAGCAGGAGCACCGGCACCCAACACAGGGCCAGGAACCAGCCGGCCCGCGAGCGGGCCTGCCAGGCCCGCATGGCCAGCAAGGCCAGCATGGCTACACTGAGGAAGAGCCCCAGGCCAAGTAGCCACAGCGGGGCCGGCTCATAGAAGGTGAACACGGGGAACATGACGGCGCGCACCACTTCCTCCAGCCCCGGCGGCGCCAGCCAGTACCCCTTGCCCACGAAGCCGACCTGCCCCGGCAGTACGCCGACTAGCCACGGGCTGAAGAGGGCCAGCACCCCCAGGTCCGCCAGAATCAGGGCTGGCAAGCGGGGCCACCACCGGCGACGGGTCACCGCCAAACCGTGGAGCGCCAACAAGACAAAGGCTCCCAGGTTGTGGGCGTAGAGGGTCAGGGCAGCAGCGGCAGTGTACAGGAGCCACCACCTGGAATGAGCAAATGCCAAATGAACAAATGACAAATCCCTGATCCCTGATCTCTCTTCCAATGCCCGCAACGATCCCCAGGCGGCGGCTACGGCTGCCAGGCCCAGCAACGCATACATGCGCGCCTCCTGGGAGTAGGCCACGTGAAAGGGGTTGATCGCCGCCAGCAGCCCGACCACCAGGCCGGTGCGCCGGCCGAAACACCAGGCTGCCAGCCGCCAGAGCAAGGCGACTGTCAGCATCCCCAGCCCGACGGACAGGAAGCGCACGGCCAGAGGAGAGCGGCCCACCCACGCCATCCAACCGTGGAGCAGAAAGTAATAGAGCAGCGGGTGAACGTCGGCGGCGCCGGCTCCCTGCACCGGGGTGACGGTGCCATAGACCATGCGGGCCGGGCTCAGGCCGGCGTAGAACACGGCGAAGGCCTCGTCGTACCAGAGGGCACGCGCCTGGAGGTGAACCAGGCGCAGCCCGAAGGCCAGCAACACTACAAAGAGCACCTGGTATCGCTGCCTCATGGGGGGCCTGCCTGTGCAAACTGGCCGCCCTCCCCTGGCACCGCACGGGGGCTCAAGTACAACAAGGCCAACACCAATGCGGACGGCAAGAGCGGGCTGATGACCCGGTTTTGCCAGATCGTATGCTGGAGGCCGCTACTCACTGGAGGGAGCAACGCCAGGTCCAGCAGCCAGGGCACGACGAGCCACCCGATCTCCGCTGCCACGACGGCCCAGGTCCCCGGCAGCCGCCGGAAGACGAGAAAGAGCGGCAAGAGCAACAGCAGTTGGTTGGCGTGGGTAGTGCGAGGAGCGACCAATGCCCCGGTGACCACCAGCATCCCCAAGGCCCAGTCGCAGGCAGCCGCTCGAGGCTGCGGGGCACGGTACCAGCGGACCACGGTCCAGGCCAGCAACGCCGCGGCCACGACGGCGGCCAACCACTTCGAGCGTAGCAGCATCAGCAGAGGGGGATCGAACGGGGTGTAGCCCGCATATCGCCTGGCCGCCGCCAACCATTCCAGCGGCCAGCCAGGCAGCCAGGGAACAGGCACCAGGACCAGCGCGCCCAGCGCCACGGCAAAGGTGGCGACCAGCCGCCAGCGCCGCCGGTAGACCGCCCAGGCCAGGATGCCAGGCACCAGTAGAAAGGCCATCTGCGGCTTGATGGTGGCCAGTGCCAGGCAGACCCCGGCCAACCCCCATCGTTCAGCCCGCAACGCCCACCAGGCCAGTGCCAATATCGCTGCCACCACGATCGAGGTCTGCCCCAGGACCAGCGCCCACACGTTGGAGTATAGGCCCAGGACGAACACGGCCGTCATCGCCAGCAGCCAGGTAGGAGGGCGCCAGCCGACGGCACGAGGCGCAAGAACGATGAACGCCAGCAGGCCGGCCTCCAGCAGGGAGAACCAGACGGCCTGCGCGATCGGGAGGGGCAGGAGTGCCAGCGGGCCGAGCAGCACCATGCTGTGCAGAGGGTAGGCAAAGGCCTGCTGGTCCTCGTCGGGATGAGCAGGCCGGCCGAGCATCTGCTGCTGGATGGCCAGGGTCACCTCGTCGCTGTACGGGTCCGCTCCGTCGAGGAACATGGCCCGCAGTCCCACCCAGCGCGGATGAAAGTCCCACACGGCGACCTGGACGCGCGAAGTGAATAGCGCGTAGATGCCCCAGGCGTTCAGTGCGAACAGCAGCAAGGCCAGCACGGCCCACGGGGCACGCCGCAGGGAAATCAGAATGGTTGGCACGGTCGAAGGACGGCTCATGGGACCAACTCAAAGAGGGTGTAGGCGTCTCCCCACTCGTCGGCGGGAGACAGGTGACGGGCCTCCAGGTCCTGGAGCGTGGCGACGTCGCGCGGCGTGACGGGGTCGAAGCCGGCCTCTACGATGGCCCGATACCCTGCGCGGTATAGCAGCACGTGGGTGATGCCGTCCGCCTGCCAGGCCCTGGCGATGGCGTCTGCATCGTGACCGTAGAGGTGCGTCGTGTGGAGCCAACGATCCAGCAGCGCGTCAGGCCGGCAGTCCACCGCACAGGAATAACTGCGCGGCTCCCACAGGAAGAGGACCGTAGCATCGGGAGGTAACGTGCGGTTGATGGATTCGACGGCGACGTGATACCACCCCAGGCGGCGATCCAGGTACTCCTCCCGGCTTTCGAACCCCAAGAGCACCCGCACCGGCCCTTCGCGCACCCACGCCAGGCCCACTTCGGCCAGGTTGAGGAGAAGGACGAGCACGATCAGCACCCGCGCCAACCAGCCCAGGTCGAGCGGCAAGCGGGGCGGCCCCCGCAGCCCCTCCACTGCTGCCCCCACCAGCAACGCCAGCAGGCCGAAGGCCGGGAAGAGGAGGCGGGTCTGCCGGAGCAGCGCAGTGCGGGCCAGCCCCCACAGCCAGAAACCGTAGAGGACGGCACCGCAGGTGATCGCCGACCCAAGCCACCGGCGCTGCGCGACCGGCAGTCGCCGCCAGGCCAGGAATAAAAGAGGCAGAAAGGCCAGATACAGGGGGCCGATGGTGGCCGAGTATCCTTCTCCCCCCTCCACGCCCCAGACCGTCGCATCCCACGGCGCGGTGAGCAGTTTCCAGGGTGCAGTGTAGAGCAATCCCGTGCCCGGCCGGTCGTACCACCAGGCGCGCCAGGCGTCCCAGTGCCGCCCATCGAGGAAGAAGGGGTAGACCGGGTTGCCGGCCAGCAGGAGGTTCTTGAGGAGCCAGGGGGACCAGACGGCCAGGGCGACGGCGGTGAGGAGAAGCAAATGGAGGATGGAGAATGGAGAATGGAGAATGGAGGATGGAGAATGGGGATTGCGGATGGTGGATTGCGGATGGGCGAGGAGGAGGGTGAGAGCCAGAGCGGGGAGGAGGGCCAGGGCGGTGTACTTGGTGGAGAGGGCCAGACCGGCGAACACACCACTCAAGAGCAGCCAGGGGCGCGATGAGGAGCCGCCCTCACAGAAGCGCGCCAGCGATAGGAAAGCGAGGGTCGTGTAGACTATCAGCGCCAGGTCCACGTAGGGCCAACCCGCCAGGTTGAGGACAGAGGGAGCCGAGAGCAAGACCGCCGCCGCCAGCCAGCCTGCGGCACCCTCGAGCCAGCGCCGCCCGGCCGTCACCAGCCCGAGCACGGCCAGCACCCCATAGAACCAGTGGATGGGCGCGGCTGCTCGCTCCCCGACCAGCCCCATGCCCCAGGTAAAGAGCATCTCTACCAATTGCGGGAAGCCCAGGTAAGGGAGGTCCAGCGGATGGGAGACCCACCCCGTCGCCAGGTATAACTTGGGGCCGGTCAGGTGGTAGACCAGGCCGTCCCAGGCAATGGGAGGCACCAACGCCCACGTCAGCGCCAGCAGGAGCGCCAGTCCACAGTAAACCGCCAACAGCGCCTCGAAACGACGCTCTGGTCGCCAGGTGACGTCGGCCCAGGCGGCCCGCAACGCCCGCCACAACGGGCGGCCGACGCCGACCAGCCCCGCCGCCGTCAACAGCCACAACACCCCAGGCCGGAGGCCCCCCACTGCTCCCAGCCCCAGGCCGGCCAGCGAGAGGACGCCCAGCCCCACTGCCGCCGCCCAGACGAGCCGCTCGGCCGGGGCCAGGTCTAGCCGGCGCAGAAGCAACACGCCTGCCCCCATCCCCAGCGCCACCAGCAGTCCCATGCCGCCTAACCCCGCCAGCGACCGGCCCACGGCCGCCAGGTTCGAGGCCGTGAACGGCTTGTGGGCCACGTAATAGGCGACCGTCACGACGAAGGTCCACAGCAAAGCGACGACGACCCCGACCGGAAACCAGCACCCGGCCCAGGTGCCGCTCAACCTATGGCGCGAATGACGAGTATCCATAGCCCAACGACGGCGGCCAGCGTCTCCGCCTGGAGCAAGGCGATCGAAGCCCAAGCCCCCACCCACGAGTGGAGGAGCACGTACGGCAAGCGGCATGGCACTGCCCCCATCGCGTATTCGACCCTGCTCCCACAAGCACCATCCAAAGACGTTGACGTTACTTCAGGTGAGTCCTGTCCGTCCAAGCGGTTTCACCTTCCGCCACAATTCGACGATCAGCAACACGAACAGCCCGGTCCGCACCGGCACGGTCAGGTAGAGCCACGCATTCAGCCCCCGCGAAAGGAGCACCGGCCACTCCGCCAGGTTGACGAAACTGAGCGCCAGGATGAACAGCACACTGCGCCTGAGCGGCAGCACCAGCAACAACAGCGGGAAGAGCAATGTCTGCCACTGCGGGCTCCAGCCCTTGGACCACAGGAAGAACAGGACGAAGGTGAGGCAGACGAAGGCCACCAGGCGGCGGGGGCGCTCACCCAGGTGCGCCCGCCAGAAGATGATGGCATAGAGCAGGCCAAAGAACACCAGCCGGGCCCACTCCGGTACTCGGGCGGGGTTGCCAACCGGCGTTGTCGCCAGGGCCAGGTCAAAATGATTGGAGGGCGCGCCCAGGAGCCCGGTGCGCAGGTTACCATCCAGCAGTGCCCACACCGTCTGCCACGAGGACCAGCCAGCAGGCGACCGGAACGAGGCCACCGCCACCGGTCCCCCGACTAGCAACAACGGTACCACTACCGCCCCCATTACCGCCACGGCGATCAGCCCATAGACCAGCCACTGTTGCCAGGGCCGCGCGCGCACCACCGCCGGGAAGACCAGGAGCGGCACCAGTTTGACCAGCGCGCCCACACCCATCGCCGCGGCCGACCAGCGTTCGTGCCCGCTCAGCAACAACTCGAGCGCCAGCAGGAGAGAGAACACGGTCAGCGCGTCAAAGTTCCACCAGGTGTAGATCAGCGGCACGAACAGCACACTATAGACCCACCCGAGCCGCTCAGCGGCCTCGTCACCCGCCAGGCGCCGGGCCAGGCGCAGGAACAAGGCCAGGTTGCCGGTGCTGAACGTGAGCATCACCAGGCCCATCAGGTAGATGTAGGTGCGATAGTCTCCTCCCAGGAGACGCGACAATTGATAGACCCCGACCGACAGGAACGGAAAAACAGGGGGGTACTCGGACCAATAGTGAATGAAGGGCAGGTATCCCTGGTCGGAATAGGCGGCCAGTTCGTAATAGTAGACGGTGTCGCCGAACAAGGCCAGGTTGTCGGCGGGGAAGGTCGCCAGCATCATGAGCCGCAGGGCGACGAAGAGCACAACGACAGGCAGGTACCGTCTCCACGCACGCATCGCCACTTCTCGGGCCTCTCTCCAGATCGTTGCTCAGGGCCAACGCACGCTGGCGCAACTGTTCATGCGACAGAAAACCAGTATAGCACACCCTACCGTTCCGATCAAGCAGTACCTTGGTACCAGTGGTGCGCGGGGTGGAGCAAGGGGCTGGCCCCGGCCGGGGGATCCAGCGGGGGCCAGTGGCCCGGGCTAACGTTTGTTGCGCAGCACGACGGGCAGATATACTTTCTCCGGATAGCGCTCGATGTAGTAGGCCTCGCAGCCCATAAAGTGGCCGCTGCCGTTGTAGCCGCACACGCGCCAGTAGAACGTGCCTTTCGTGACGGCACTGGGTATCTGCTCGGGCGCGAAGATGGTGTTGTTGATCTTGTCATACTTTTGGGCGCTGGAGAAGTTCTGGTCCGCAGCGACTTCCACCTTGTAATATGCAGCGCCGGTGAGCGGCTCCCAGCGAAAGTAGACCGTGTCGGTGAGCGTTCTGGGGTCAGTCGGGAAGAGCGCCGCCGGCACGTCCGACCCCTTCTGGAAGCGCCCCGAGGCATAGTTGTCCAGGCTCCAGTTCCCGCTGCCGTCAATGATGCGCACGCGCCACTCATAGTCGCCGTTGGGGATAGCGTTGGCAGGAATGTAGGAGTTGGAACTGCTACCCGGCAGCGTCTCATTGTAGGCACCGCCGATCAGTTCGAAGCGGTAGCCGGCCGCCCCCTGGACCGGGTCCCAACTAAAGACCGGCGTCGTATCCACGTACAGGAGTGTGCCGCTGACCACGGCACCGGAGATCGTCAGGTGGGTGGGGGTCTGCGCCCGCTTGGTGAAGCGCACCGGCCGGCTCCACGTGCTCTCCAATGTGTCACTCCCCAGTTTGTACCGCGACAGGACCTGCCAGTAGTGCGTCATGTTGTCTGCGTAGACGCGGTGGGAGAGGTAATAGGGGTTGGAGCCGGAGAAGACCATGGGATCCTTGGGAATCCTCCCATACTCGGTCTGCTGGCCGGAGAAACTGACGTCCACGTTGGAGCGGAAGCGCACGGTGACGATGTTGGCCAGCGTGTGCCAGGTGATGAGCGGCATGCGGGGGTAGACCACGTGGCGGGCCTCGTCCACGTGGCTGGTGGGCGGGGTGAGAGGGGCCGGGGCGGTGCTGACGGTGACGTAGCCGCGCTCCATGGTGTCCACCACCTGAGTCGTGGTCGGATTGACGGAGACGAGCAGGCAGTTCATGGTGGCCGGGCTCCTGATCGCGGTGTGGGGCACGGCCAGGAGCACGAAACCGGCCGTGTCGCTGTAGATGCTGGTCTCGGTGTACACGGCGCGCCCGCCGATGTCGAGCAGCCAGTCATAATCCCACTCGCTCCCCAGTTTGGAGAACAGGGTGACGGTGGGCATGCCGCTGGCGCCGAACATGTCCCACTGCAAGACGTACTCTGGCCGGTATGGCTCACTGGCGTTGGGCAGCGTCCCCCCCTCGGGGTAAGGGTAAGGGCTGGTAGTCAGCCCTTCGCCGTCGGCCCCTTCGAGGTCCAGGTACAACTGGAAGCGTACCGGCTGGGTGGAGGCAAAGACGCTCCACCCCAGGTACCAGAAGTTGTTGTCCAGCGACGTATAGAGCGCCGCCAGGTCGTACCCCTCCCCCTCGCCGCCGCTCTGGTCGCCCAGGGGGTCTTCCGTCAGCAGGGTTTCCGCAGAAAAGGGGGCGAGCAATCGTTCGAGGCCGACGCTGTACAGGGCTTGCGGAGCGAACTGGCGCATCAGCGCAAAGTGATAGACTTGGCTCCACCCGACGAGGACACCGTCGGCGCTGTCTCTCGCCTGCACCCGCCAGTAGTAGGTATCGGGAGGATAGCGGGTGACGGGGGTGTAGCTGGTCAGTTCGGTGATGGCGGTTTCGACGAGCGAGGCAGTAAAATTGGCACTGGTGGCGATCTGCACCACGTAATGGTCGGCCCCGCTGACGGGCACCCAGTCCAGGTGCGGGAAGTGTTCCAGCACCTGCTGCCCGTAGGTCAGGCCGTCCCCCTCCAGTTGGCAGGTGGGGTGCACCAGGCGAGGCGGTGGCGCGGTAGGAGTGAACACCCGGCGCGCCTGGTCTACCCGCGTCTCCCAGCGCTGGCTCCAGAGCACGGGGCTAGCGAGCGCATCGGTGATCGCCCGCACGTGCCAGTAGTAGACGCCCGCCGTGTGCAGGGACTCGGTCACGAGCGGCGTGGCGCTCAGGTTCTCGGTCGTGAGCGTCCAGGTGGGGGAGAAGAACTTGTTGGTGGCAACCTCGATCGTGTAGGAGATCGCGCCGGGGACCTGGTTCCACATAAAGGTCGGCACGGCGGCGGTGCGGTCTTCCCACACACTGCTCGTGTAGACGGGCTTGTAGTAGAACTCGGGGAACAGCAAGTCGGGCACGATGGATTCCGAGACCGGATTGGCCCACGTGTCTTCAGGGCGAAACGAGGCGCTGGCATTGGGCGTCTCGTTGTTCCATTCCCCATAGACGTCGTAATAGTTCTTGGCCCGCACACGCCAGTAAACCTGGGTGATGAGAGGGGGATAGCCCCAGTTTCTCTCGATCGGCACCAGCAGGCCCGGGTTGGCCACGTTCTCGAACACCACGATGCGCTGGTCCGCAGGCTCGAAACTGGCGTTCCGGTGGGCCTCCAGGTCATACGCCTTGGCCCCTTCGACCGGCGTCCAACTAAAGTAGGCGCTCTGGATGTGGTCCTCCAGGTTGACCGGGGTCAAGGGAAGCGGGCGGCGCTCGTTGCCAGCGCCGAGTTCGGGCACCAGGTTGCACGACCAGCAGAAGCCAAAATCGCCGCTGGCGCTCCAGGGGCCCCAGCGGTACTCCTCGCTCCCGGCCGCGGCTCCCACGGCCCGTACGCGCCAGTAGATGTCCTCGTCGTTGGGTATCTTGTTACTACCCTGGGTCGCCAGCGCGAACGCCGTATTCCGCGTGGTCAGTTTCCAGGTAAAGTTGGGCCACTGTTGGGCTGATGGATCGGGGAAGTCGGGATCAGAACTGACTTCCAACTTGTAGTATTCGGTCCCATCCACAGGGGTCCAGGAGAGCACCGGCGGGCGGGTGAGGACGGCCGACGCGGTAGGCCAGGCAAGCACAGGCACGCTGGCCCAGTGGCGGGTGAACCCCCGCCAGGGAGACCAATCCCCCCATGCCACAGGTGTCCCACCGTAGGCCCGCACGCGCCAGTAATAGGTCAACCCGTCCTGGATGCCGTGCCCCGAAAAATCGTAGGCGGTGGGACAGTACGTGGTCTGCCGGACGTCGGGCTTGGACAGCACAATCGCTGTGTCCTGTTGCACTTCGGAGACTTGCAGTTCATACTTGGTCGCCCCGGCCACGCTCCCCCACCGGAAGCAGGGGACACCCAGCGGCCGGTACAGCACCCGGCCCGGCGTGGAGTCGGCCGGATTGCCCGTCGTGTGAGCGCCATTGGCCGGCTCCAGTGGCTGGGGGGCCGGGAGCGCGCCGGGGGCCAGCGCTGGCGGCCAGCCTGGCTGCGGTGTGGGAACCTGGCCCGGTGCCAGGCGAACGAGATCGTTCGTCGCCTCAAGTAGGCCGAGCGGCGAACCTGTTTGGGGCGCAACCGGCGCGCCAGGCTCCAGCGACGCGGCGGATACACCCGAGGGGGTAGAAGCGCCAACCCCCACCATGGCAAGCAACAAGGCGGCGATGAGGGGGCCCTTGAGCCTATCCTTTCTTTTTCCTGAACGGCATACAGACAACATGGCAATACCTCCTGGGTATTATTGAGCCCGCCCGTTACCCTCGTCTTGCTCCAACATCCACAATCGTACCAGCCCCAGCGCGGCGTCGGCCGCCCATTCCCGCACGCTGGCCCGGTCGCCGTTGAAACTGAGGCGGCGACTGGTCTCCCGCCCTCGCACGTTCACCGCCACGTGCACCACGCCATAGGGCCGCTGGGGAGTGCTATCCGCAGGGACCACCACCTCCCCCACCCCGACGCCGACGTCAGCGCCCGTGGCGCCCCGGGCGCTGGCCGCCATCGTCAGCGCGGTCTCCTCGTCCACCAGGTCGTCACCCTCGGATTCCTCAGAGGCAGCCAGTTCCGCATCCAAGACTATGCTGCGGCGGAACCAGCGCCGGGACCCCTCTGGCTCGGTCAGGCGGGCCGCCACCAGCCCACCCGTGCCGAATTCAGCCGTCGCGATCGTCCAGCCCCGTTCCACCAGCAGATCGGCCACCACTTGCGGTAACTCCCGCTCGTCCTCGCTGATGACGTAGCGCCCCAGGGCGGCCCGCAGCGGGACCAGGTCGGCCTCGACCAGCGCGTCCACCGCCTGCGGCGTCGGACCGGCGGCCACCACCTCGACGGTGATGGTGCCCCGGTGGGGAAGCAACCCCAGTAGCGGGTTGCGGCCGCGCGCCAGGAGCGGCCGGATGCGCTCGTTGATCTCCGACTCTGGCAAGCCATAGACCTTGAGCGCCGCGCGCCGGGTGCAATGGCCGGTGCCCACCAGTTCCCGCAGCCGGGGCAGGATGAACCCCTGCAGCATCCCTTCCATCTCGTCGGGGATGCCGGGGGTGACAAAGATGTGCTTGCCGTCCACGGCCAGGTAGAAGCCGGCCGCGGTGCCCCGGTCGTTCTGAATGATCGTGCTGCCGGCGGGTACCTGGGCCTGGATGCGGTTGCTTGCGGGCATGGGGCGGCCGCGGTGAGCAAAGCGGGCCCGCATGCGTTCCAGCGCCTCCTCGTCTTCGACCAGGTCCAGGTTTAAGTAGGCCGCCAGCGCCTGGCGGGTCAGGTCATCTTCCGTGGGCCCCAGCCCGCCGGTGACGACGAGGACGTCGGCTTCCTCCAGCACGACGCGCAACCCCTCGTGGATGGCGGCCAGATCGTCGCCCACAGTCAGATGGAGGACCACATCGGCCGGCAAGGTGGCCAGGCGACGCGAGATGTACTGGGAGTTGGTGTCGAGCCGGTAGCCGGAGGTCAATTCGTCGCCGATTGCCAGGATGGCCGCCTTCATTGGACCACCTCCCGTGCGACCCGCCTCCCCAGTTCCACCGCGTAGTTGGACCCACGATCCCAGGGATAGACCTGGCTCATGTTCGCCAGCCACAAGCCGGGGATGGGCGTCTGCAGCGGGGGCACGTGGCGGGAGTGGTGGAGCCCAGGCACCGGCTGGGCGTACGTTTCGGTGAACATCCAACTGGCACGCACCCAATCGAGGCGGAAGTCGGGGTTGATCTTGACCAGCCCCGGCAGGTAGGCCTCCAGCAGTTGCTCCCTGGTGTAGGCGAAACTGGGGTGCTCGGGGGGCAGATAGTCGCCACAGTAGACCAGGTAATCGCCGCCATAGTGCTGGGGGGAGATGTAGTTGGTGTGCTCGACCAGCCCCATGAAGGGAAAGCCCTCTCCTGCCGGGATGTTGATCCAGTAGTGACGGGAGACCAACGAACGCCGCAGGGCCAGGACCAACACCAGCGCGCCCATGGACTTGAGGTGGGCCAACTGCGCCGCGTAATCAGCGGGGAGGTCAGGCGTTAGCCGCAGCATTTCCTGCGGGGAGCAGGTGGCGATCAACTGCTCGTAGTCGGCGGAGCCAGCCGCTGTCTCCAGCCGCAGGCAGCTAGATTCCTCGCTGCGCTCGGAATGACAACATACTTTTGCGACGTGGCGGACGGCCTGCACCGCAGCCTCCAGTCGCACCTCGCCGCCCTGCGCCCGCACGCGCTCGACCAGCAGGTCGGCAAAGCCCTGGAAACCACCCACGAAATAGCCCAGGCGGGCGGTCCGCTTGTGCAGGCGGGCCCACAGCCAGGCCATGTTCACGTCGCGGTAGTGCTCCTCGCCGAACTTGCTGATCAGGAGCGGCTTCCAGAGCACCTCGTAGGCCCGCCCGCCGACGGCCCGGCGCATCCATTTCTCGGCCGTGATCCCTTCGAGCGGTTGCCAGTTGCGGGTG
>Ga0315291_10006650_pt1 | contig 14342 bp, 9 predicted proteins | sample YL17G12_20_MG_FD_203070 | JGI IMG/M metagenome (GOLD analysis project Ga0315291, IMG submission 203070) | Sediment microbial communities from Yellowstone Lake, YNP, Wyoming, USA - YL17G12_20 | ecosystem: Environmental > Aquatic > Freshwater > Lake > Sediment | place: USA: Wyoming | collected...
CGGCCTATCGCGAAGAACTGCTGCGGCAGATGTATGCCGGCGCCGAGCCGTCGGCGGCGGTGCAGGCGCACCTCGCGACCTGCGCGACGTGTCGCGCGGCCCGCGCGGCCGCGCAGGAGCTGGCTGGGGCATTACGCGCGGCACTACAACCGGAGCCGCTGTCCGAGGAAAGTGTGCAGCGTCTGCGGCAGCGGCTGACCGCGGAGACCTTCCCGGCACGCTTTATTCGGCCGCGCCTGGTCGCCGTGGTGGGCGCGGCCGTGGCAGCGGGACTTTTGGGCGCGGTGCTCGTGCCCTGGTGGATGCAGCCATCGGCTGCGCGCGCGCCGCAGGGCAGCGCACCGCATGAGATCACGCTGTCCGAAGAGGACGCCGCCGCGATTGTGGCGGCCTACACGCGCGTCGGCTGGGAGGGCCCGACGGAGACTTCGCTGAGCCTTCTGGCGGACCAGGTCTCGGACGTGTCGCGGGGCATCGGGCGCGAGGCGGGGGCGGAGACCTACTTGCCGTGGAGTCCGGAGAACGACTGGGACTTGCCCGCCGACGAAGGCGGAGCGATTGGCCTGCAACCGATTTGGTCGTTTTGCAGCGTGGCGGGCGACCCGTGGTGTACGTCAGGCTGCTGTGGGAACGAAGACCCCGGCTCGGGCGCGCGCCGTGGCGTGCGCACATCACCGGAACCGATTTCGTAGGAGTATGCCCATGAGACTGAAAATGGTTTTCCTGTTGGGTTCATTCGTGTTGCTGGCGTCGTCGTTGAGCTGCGCCCAGGAGCGGGTCGAACCCGGTCAACCGCCGTCTCCGCCGTCGAGACCGGCCGGTCTGGAGCAGCCGCCGAGGCCCGAATTGCCGCCGCCACCGCGAGCGCCGCGGCCCACGGGGCCGGACCGGCCCGGCTGGGATGATCGACCACGAGGCGGACCGGAGGGTCCCGGTGGCCCGCCGCCAGGGCGGCTCGGTCCGCCGGAGGGTCCTTGGCGGTCAGGGCCGCCTTTGGAGGCGTTGCTCGGGCTGATTGCTGAACGCCGGCCGGAGCTGGCCGAGCGGCTGGAGCGGCTGCGCGGCGAGGCGCCAGAGCGCTTCCGCGAGGTGCTGCTGGATGCCCTGCTGGTTCGGCTAGAAGACTCGTTGGACAAAGCCGAGCGCCGTCCCGGGCCGCCGCCCATGCCGCCGGACAGAGCCGGTGGGCCCCATGAGCGTCCGGGGGCGGGCGGCGAACCGGAGGGTCCGTTCGCGGAGTTGCAGGGGCGCGTCCGGGAGCTCGAGCAGCGCCAAGCGCAATTGGAAGCTCGGTCCCAGGAGTTGGCGGCGAAGTCTCGCGCCCTTCGCGGCAGCGACGCATCCGGCGAGCTCCAGGGGCTGCGGGACGAGTTGGCGGGTGTTGTGAAGGAGCAGTTTGAGGTTCGCTCCGAGCTGCGCAAGGTCGAGCTGCAACGGATCGAGCGGGAGCTGCAGCGGCTGCGGGAGACGCTGGACCGGCTGCAGCGCGACCTGGACCGCCGCGAGCACGAGCGCGAACCGATCATCCAGCGGCGGATCGAACAGCTTCTCGGCGAGGGCGCCGGCGGCTGGTAATCGAGGACCCCCATCTGAGCCCCGAGCGCAAGCGACGGGCCGCGGCCCGGACCCGGAGGGTAAGCGACAGGCCAAACACGCAACGGCCGAGCTTCCGCCGCGGCGGAAGCTCGGCCGCTACAGGCTCATGGACGCCACAGAATCCAGCGTGGCGGCACGGCCGCCAGTTTGGATGGCAGTCCTATCCGCGGACTAGAAGGTCGCCGCCATCGGGACCATCTTCCAGCGGTTGTAGCCCTTCGCGCAGGGATAGTACTTCGTCAGCAGGTTGTGCAACTGGTCCACGCACGTCATGCGGCCGTAGACCGTCGTACCCTGCGGGTAGTTGTTGGCGCTGGTCAGAGTCACGTTCGGGCACACGGTGGTGCCGGTGAGCGGCGTGTAGACATCCATCCCCGACTCCAGGGGGTTCCCGTTGTCGTAGTCGGTGCAGGTCGCGTAGACCTCCAGGTGCGCCAGGAACTCGCACGTCAGGGTGAACCTGAACTTCTTGGTGGCCGCGTTGGTCTGCGTGATCTGGAACCACTCGGGGTCATAGGACGGCGCACCGTTCTGCAGGCCGGCGTAAATCCGGCCGCAGTACGTGGTGCCGAAGTTGAACGTCATAAACTGCGGCGGCGGCCCGTTCGGATCGTCGCAGCCCGCATTCGTGTCGTAGTCGGTCAGGTCGTCGCAGATATCGTCCAGGTTCTGGCCGGTGCACGAGAAGCCGCACGGGGTACAGCTACTCGCGTCGGTCAGGGCCAGGTAGTAGTACCTGCCGCAAGGCGTGGGATGCGACGGATAGACCCGCAGCCAGTACTCCCGTCCGCCGGTGCCGCCCTGGTAGCAACGCCTAGTCCACTCGCCGACCGCGTGCTCCGGCTCACCCAGGTCAAGCCCTTCGGCCGGTCCCTTGGCGCAGCCCACGCCGGCCGCGTTCGGGTCGTTGGGGTCCCAGATCTCCCACGTCGCCGCGAAGGCTGCGCACAGTAGCACCCGGAACCGCTTGTTCTGCGTCAGGGTGAACTTGTACCAGTCGTAGTCCTTCTTCAGCGAGTTCGGGTCATTGGGATCTTCGCGCCAACTGCCCGAACTGGCGCACCACGCGGTGTTCGGGTCCACCGGCGAACCCGACGGGTTAAGGGCGATGGTCTGCATCGGACCCGGCGGCGACGCGGCGTCGCACCCACTGTTATAGGTATCGATGTACCCAGGCCCACAGCCGGGCTCAGCCTCCATGTTGCCAGCGGGAAACTGCTCACAGGGGTTCTGGGGCGGGCCGGGCCACAGCGTGATCGTGTAATCGTTGCCGAGGTCCACGCCGCCCATCGGGCACGGATAGCCGTGGAAGATCGGGGTTTCGGCCGCCGGATCGCCTTCCGACGGGGCAACGAGGAACCAGTAGGTGCCGGCGTTGTAGAGGATCGTCGGCTGGTTCCAGGTCGTCTCGACGCACGCCGGGACCATCGTCTGGACCCAATAATAGTACTGGTCGCAATTCACCGGCGGGCCATAGGAGCCACCGCCGAGATTCATGAACAACAACGTGGCCCGCACCGGCACTTCGCTCAGTACCGTCCACGCGAGTTGCGACGACGACGGCAACTGGATGCTGTACCAATCCGTGTCACGGTGCCCGTCGTTCGCCCAGAGCTTGCCGCAGAACGTGAACGTGCAGGGCGAGCCCACACAGTTGGGATCCGCGGGGTCATAGGGCAGCGGCTCGAACGTCTCGTTCGGATCGTTGCAGCCGCCGTTCTCAGGATCAAACGTCGGGTCGCCGGGGTCGGCCATGCAGTAACCCGGATCCGGCGGGTCCGGGTAGTACGTGCCTTCCAGGTAGGAGCCCTCCGGGCAGGAGACCTGGCACGGATCGCACGGCGTGCATTCCACGGTGATCTTGTAGTCGGCTCCGCAGGGCACGCCGGAGAACAGCACCGGCTCCACGACAAAGAAGTAATACGCAGGCTGTCCGGGTTGGGCCGCTGCGGGCAGGCAACGCGTCGTCAACACCACGTCGGTGCACTTGTTGTGTGTACCGGCCGCCGGCTCGGCGGGCGTGGCGACCTCCTCGTAGCCGACACAGGGCTGCGCGTGGTTGGGCCCCTCGCGGTACGCCCGAATCCGCACGTCAAACTCGGCCCGGACCGTGACCGTGAAGACCTGCGGCCAGGTAACCGACACGCGGTACCAATCCGTGTCGCGCTGGCCTTGCCCGAAGTTGCCGGATTCGCCGTAGATGGTCTGGCCGCAGGCGATCGTCGAGAACAACGGCGAAGCCATGTTGCAGCCGCCGTTGAAGGTATCCGGAGCGCAGTCATTCGGCTCATTCTCGAGCGATGCGCCGGGCGGCACGAAGACCGTGCAGCAATCGTCGCACGTGGTGTCAACGCCCGCCCAGGTGTCACCACCCGGGCCGTGGCAGGGCCAGGGCGGCGGGCAGATAATCGGGCCAGGGCAGGGGCAACCGCCGGTGCACTGCGTCATGAGGGCCACGAACGGGTTGATGTCGCCGAAGTCGGGACCCCCGTGAAAGCAGTACGTGCAGTCACAGTTGATGTCGCCGTTCTCTGGCGGGCAGCCCGGGAACGCAGCCTGCCACGCGTCGCAGTTCGATAGGTAGAGCACGAACGGGTTGATGTCCCCGAAATCGATCCACCCATCGCAGTTCAGGTCACCCACGCAGTAACTAACGCAACCAGGATGATCGGGGTCGCAGTCACAGCACTTCATGTCCTCGGTGCAAGTCCCGTCATTATGGCAGCAGGCGCCCGTAGCATCGCCGCACGGCGGGTCAAGCTGGCTGCACGACAGACCAGGAGCGAACCAGCCGCCGATGCTCGCGCAGTACACTTCGTTGGAATTGTCGATGCACATTCCGCCACAATCGCAGCAGCAGGCGCCTGTCGTCTTCTCGGCGAAGCAGTACGCCTGGTCGCACTTGTCGGTGACGTGCAGGTAGGTGTTGTTGAAATCCGTCTCAAACCACTGGTAGAAATTGTTGTCGCCCTCGTTCGAGCCTTCCCACAGGTGGTAGCAGCCGGGGGTCCCGTCCCCGCAAATCGAGAACCAGCCCGTGGTCAGGGTGATCGGGGTGGTCAGCACGGCAGTGAACCGCCACACCGTCGCCGGCACAGAGGCGAACGTCACCGTGCGGCCCGTGTCCGTAGCGGTCGCCACCAGATTCTCGGTGTAGTACCCGGTCAGCGGGTCTGCGGGTGGCGGGATCGCTGGCGGGGGGGGCGTGTTCGGATCTTCCAGGTAAAACCGGATGCGGAACAGGTGCTGCGGCTTGGTGCAGCCATTGCTGGCGTCATCGACGTAGACACCCGTCCACGAAATCACGCCGATGGGGGCGGTGATGGTCTGGCTCGGCGGCGGGAAGTTCTCGCAACGGACGCGCTTGCAGGTGGTGGGGGGCGGATAGCAGAACTGCAAGTCCGTGTAGAAATACCACTGCGTCGTGCCGCAAGCGCCGTAGTCCTGCCAGCAAATGGGGTCGTTCGGGCAGTCAGCGCCGGCACGGTAACCGCCCGCCGCGGCGGGCTGGCCGAACGCTGGCACGGCCAACGCGTCCGTGTCCCCGGCGACGAACCCTTGCAGCGCGCCCGTCTGCGCCTCCGCGCGTGCCATGAAGCTGCTGGCCGCTGCTCCTGCGGGCGCATTCGGCTGCCCCCGTACCGCGCCAACCTGGCCATACACGGCCCCGGTCGCCAAGAACAGGGCCCACAACACACTGAGTCTCGCCCATGCTGCCATGTTCGTTCCTCCTTACGCTGGAAGCTGGTCTCAGGATACGCCTGGCTGGGCCGCGACTTGGAATTGTGACACGCTCGCGGCACCGACGGCGCAGAGCGCTCCTCCACGTCTTAATAGTCGCCACCAAGTCAAGTGCGCAGCAGGGAATATCAAAGAAATCTTGCTTTTCCTGGGGGGCACACCATCTCCGGCCCAAGTCGTCGCTGGCGTGCGTTGCATAACTGCAACATGCACGGGGATAACTCCCGCGATTGTGCGCTGGCTGTGCCTGCGGGCTGGCCTGCGACCCATTTCCCGCCCCTTTCTCCCTTGGGAAAAAGACTGCCGACCCCTTTTCTCACTCGGAATTGGTCAAAACTTCGGGGGGGATGTCGAGGCGGTCGCCTTCCTTGATCCCCAGGCGACCGAACGTGCCCTGCTTCACCTCCAGGGCAAACATGGCCGGCTCGATGGAACTGAACGTCTGCAGCGTCCGCGGCGGCATCTGCCAGATCTTGACGATCGTCCCGTCCATGCGGGCAAACGCGATGTCCAGCGGCGTGATCGTGTTGCGCATCCAGAACCCGCGAATGCTCTCGTCGCTGAATACGAACAGCATGCCCTGATCGTCGGCGATCTCCTCCGGCGGCACGAACATCAGGCCCTCTTCAACGACTGTGCGGTCTGCACCCCGCCGCGGCTGGGCGGATTCCTTCGCCAGCCAGACCCGGAAGCTGTGGTCGTTGATCTTGATCGTGGCGACGGGCAGCGAGTCGAGCGGGTAGCTGCGCTGGGCGTCGCTGGCCCGCCGGGCGGTCGCGCTCGTGGGGCTGGTGGCGGGCGCCGTGGTGGTTTCGCCGCCGGACGGACGGACACAGCCGAACGGTGCGTTTAGACCGGGCACGAGGAATAGCACCGTCCAAGCCGCACGTGTAAGGACGCTGAACCGGCTCATGGCCGCTCCTGAGATCACTCTCTTAACAGCATAGCGCAGGCGCTTGGCCCTCGGCAAGGACCCGCACGGGGAGTATAAGAGCGCCTAACGCAACTCGCCTCCGAGCCGCAGCCTTCAGGCTGCGCGGCCCGCCGCGCGGGCTGAAGCCCGCGGCTCACCGGGTTGCGTCAGGCGCTCTCAGACCACGGTCGTGGACACGCAGAGGATCAATGGACGGCATCATTAACCTCCATAAGCCGCTGGGCATGAGCAGTGCGAAAGCACTGACGTGCGTTCGCCGGCTGGTCGGCCAGCGAAAGAGCGGCCACGCGGGCACGCTGGACCCGCTGGCGGAGGGCGTGCTGCTCGTGTGCCTCGGCCGGGCCACGAAGCTGGTCGAGGCCCTCATGGACCAACCCAAGGTCTACCGGGCCAACGCCGCGCTCGATGTCACCAGCGCGGGCTTTGACGCGGAGACGCCCCCGATCCCGGTGTCGGTGCCGCAGCCGCCCGACCTGGAGCGCGTGGCGGAGGTGCTGCGCGGCTTTGAGGGCACGAGCGAGCAGGTTCCGCCGGCGACGAGTGCCGTGAAAGTCGGCGGCCGGCCGGCGTACAAGCTCAGCCGGTCCGGGCAGACGCCGCGGCTGTCGGCCCGGCCGGTGCACATCTACTGGGTACACGTACACCGTTACCATTGGCCGTTGCTGGACTTCGAGCTCGCGTGCGGGCGCGGGACCTACGTCCGTGCGCTCGTGCGCGACATTGGCGTGCGGCTGGGCACGGGCGGCTGTCTCATAGCGCTGACCCGCCGCGCGGTGGGACCTTTCCGAATCGAGGAAAGCTGGTCGCTAGAACGGCTCGCCGCGGAGTCTGACCCGGCGCAAGCCGTTGTGCCGCTGGAACGTGCGCGCGCCCTGCTGGCGGTGCGGCCGATCGTGATTCCGCCGCGCCCGGGATGAGCGGCGTTCGCGCGGCGCGGGTTCGGGACACTTCCGGCGGACACCCGCCGGCGCCTGGCGTGTCCGTGGCGTGGTAGCGGCCGGGCTCCGTCCCGGCCATGGGAGGTCAGTTGTCCATCCACGGCCGGGACGGAGCCCGGCCGCTACGAACCCGCCGTTCGCGTCGCGCAGCCTGCGTGGCCCAGCGCGTTAGCAAACTCTTTACAACCGCTTTACCGTTCGGTAATATGCCGCTCGTACCGTTGGGCGCGCGAGGGGGTGGGCTGCGGTCGCTCACCTTCAGGCGCGTCGCCGAACGGTGCCCGCATCGAATGCTGATCTGGTCGCTGGAGAGGTGAGCACGATGGCCGGCTTCGGGGCACGCAACCGCGGCAAGCTTTCGGTCGCGCTGGCCGTAGTCGCCGTGCTGGGCGTGGGCGTTGTGCTGTACGGTCAACTGCGCGGGGCCCGGCCGCTGCCGAATACCGTCAAGTTTGTGTGCGTGGCCACAGGGAAGACGTACGCGGTCAGCCGCGACAAGGTCAAACGCATCCCACTTGAGAACCCGGAAACCGGTGAGCGGACGCTACTGCCGTGCATCGAGCGTGACGGCCAGCTCTTCGTGAGCGATCACTACCGCGGGAGCGTAGGCAAACTCGGAGAGAGGAATCAGCATGTCGATCCTGAGACCCTGGCCGTCCAAACGGCGAAGTGACTGGCCCGCAGGTCACTCCAGGCGAGCCCGCACCAGGTGGGGCTTCACGCTGATTGAGCTGCTGGTGGTCGTCGCGATCCTCGCGCTGCTCATCTCCATCCTGCTGCCCAGCCTGAGCTCGGCGCGCGAGCAAGCCCGCGCCGTGGTGTGCGGCCAGCACTTGCACCAGTTCGGCGCCGGGCTCCAAATCTACCTCGGCGAGAACAAAGACTTCATCCCCGGCATCAACACGTCGGGGGTAACGTTGACGGCGAAACGTTTCACGATGAACACCAATCCCAGTGTCCTCTTCAGACCCAAGGTGCCCGTGCAGACGTTCGACTGGATGACGCCGATCCTCACCTACTCGCTGGAGCTGCCGGCTTTGCGCTCCGAACGATTCAAGTACCTGATCACGCGCTACCGCTGTCCGTCCCAGATGTACACGGCCGTGATGTGGGACAGTAGTTCCGGGCCGGACCTGGATGCGTTCGGGACCCAGGATCCGCTGCCGGCGACGAGCTACCTTATGTCAGCCTGGTTCCAGTACTTCGGGCAGAACTGGTACGACCAGGCGCTGACCCACGACGAGCGGTTACACGGGCTTCCAGTACTCGCGAAGGTGGCGGACCCGGAGTGGGAGGTCCGACTGGACGATTACCAGGGCCGGCTGAACCAGATTGGGCAAGCGGCCCGCAAGGTTTTCGTCGCGGATGGTACGCGCTATCTCGACGCGTCACTCGTGCTCGACTACGATTGCAGTCCCATCGCCGACCTCTTCGGGGCCTTCACGGCCGGTGGCGCCTGGTGGTGCGGTGACCGGGCCTATGGGGTTCGTGCGGGATCGGCCAATTACTTCGGCGCCACGACGCCCACCGGGTCGCCGAGCGATGGACAGAACCTCCCGCTGTCGTATCGCCATGGTACCCAACAGGGTGCCACTTCCGGCGACGCGCACGGCAACAAAGGCTCGATCAACGCCGTGTTCTTTGACGGACACGTCGAGCGCATGACGGATCGGCAATCGCGTGAAATCGGCTACTGGTACCCGAAAGGCGGCAAGGTGCAGGTGCCGACCGAGGGGATGACCGAAGTGCCGGAGAACTACGTGATCCCGTAGCCGGCGGCGGGGCGCAGTCGGACAGGGTTGCGGACGGCCGCGGCCAGCGGGAAAGAGCAGCGCCGGCGGAAGGGAGAAGCAAAATCGCGGCGATTCACAAGCATTGCGGGCGGGGTCCAATTCGCGACGCGAGTCGCGTGTTCCTGTTGATGGTCAAGGTAGTGAGATTGGCGAAAGAGGCATCAGCGTTCTGAGGAGGATGGCAGCATGAGAAAGTCGTGGCAACTCGCGCTCGTGGCGGCAGTCGTGGCACTGCCCGCATGGGCACAGGACAGTGTGTCAAAGAACCTGGGCGGTCTGCCCGGCGATGCCCTGTGGCCGTGGAACACGACGCACCAGTGTGCGCCGTACGTCGTGGACCTGACCCCGTTTACCGGGTCGTGGGGCACGGAGTTCGGGATCGCGCCGCTCGTGAAAGCGAGCAAGTCGGACACCGCCGCGATCCCCCCGCCGAACAAGGAGTATTTCAACGGTCAGCTTTCGGCCCAGGGGATCAGCCGCATTCAGGCCCGCAACGTGCCGTACGCGGTGCCGACCTACAAGCTGTGGGCCGACACGCCGGGGCAGGGCGCGCACCCGACCCAGAACAACCCGCCGGGGACCATCAGCCCGACGGGCAACAGCAACCAGTTCGGCGTGACCTTCGCCGAGTTCGGCCGGACGGACAATCTCCAGGACTACAACGGGATCATCGGGGCGGTGGTGAACTATGACGCGACCAACCCGATGCGGCTGTATGTGAAGCGCGTCATGGCGGCGACGAACGGCGCCGCGCCGGCGGAGAACCGGGCGCAATTCGGGATCGGGGCCGTGGACGAGCAGGGCAACGTCATGCTGCGGGCGGACGGCTCCGGCGCGACCGGCCCCAACGCCCTCACCGGGGACAACATTTTCAGCGTGGGCGCGCTGGCGCGGCAGTGCGGCCTGGTGAACTACATCGACAACGCCGGCCAGGTGGACGCGGCCAGCGGCGCCTGGATCGTCCAGCACAACGCCACGATCCACAACACGCCAAACATCGGTCCGAAGGCGGTTTTCGGCACGCCGTATTTCCTGGGCACCAACTTCAACAAGGAGTACGGCTACGGTCCGACGAATCCGCCGACGTACACGACGGCCCACCGGCCGGGCACAACGGACCATCGCGGCGGCGTGGCGTACATGACCAAGAACGTGCCGTGCGTCGCGGGCACGCACGGGACCGCGGCGGTCCTCAGCAAGAGCACGGCCGGCGGCGGCGGGCCGACGGACTCGTTCAGCGTGTGGGGCCTGAACGCCAACGGCAGCGTGAGCGGCACGCTCCTGCTCACGAAGCCCACGACGCAGATCACCGACCCGACCACCGGCAAGCGCACGTACGCAACCACGGAGTTTGACCACTACCACAGCCAGGTGGCGTACCGCGGCGGCAATGCCCCGCTTGCGCTCAACGTGGATCAGCAGGGGCGGCTGCTGGCAGCCGGCGTGCTTTATGACACCTCGGGCGGCACGATCCCGGAAAACCCGTTCAACGACATCGTCGCCGCGCGCGTGACCTGCGGCACGCCGAACACGATCCAGTGGTCGCTGGTGGCGTATGCCACCGACGAGAATTACACGCTCAATTCGGGCAAGCCGATCCTGAACGGTCACGGCGGCGCGGCCATCGGGCGTCTGGCGTTGATGTACGAAGTCACCGGCGGCGCCCCGCTCGGGCCGTCGCTGTCGGCGCCGATGATCGACTCGGCCGGGAACATCTGGTTCGTCTCGGCCATGAAGTGGTTCGGCCCGGACGGGAGCGAAGGGACGCCGGATGACGACTACGACTCGGCGCTGATCCGGGCCGTGTACAACCCGACGACGGTGGGCTGGGAGCTCGAGCTGGTCGCCGAGCTCGGCATGGTCTTTTCCGGCCAGAACTCGGGCCTGCCGTGGGCCATCAACTTCATGGGAGTGGCCGACGCAGACTCCGTGTCCTCGGGCACCGCCTGGTCCGGCAACATCAGCGAGACGGGGCACCTGGGCGTCAATCCGACCCCCGACGTGCCCACCTGGGCGCCCACCACACTGGGCGGCCTGGTGATCAACTGCAGCATCGTCTATGACGTGAACGGCGACGGGGTCTACAACGACCCCACGTCGTCGTACTACGATCCCACCAAGCCCGCGGATGAGGCTTACAACGCGCTGCTGTACATCGGCGCGCGGCTCCCGGGGATTCCGCCGGCGTGCGTGGGTGACCTGAACTGCGACGGGATGATCGACTTCGGCGACATCAATCCGTTCGTGCTCTACCTGTCCAATTTCGCGGCTTGGCAGGGTGCTTTCCTAGGCTGCAACCCGGAAAACGGCGACATCAACTGCGATGGCACGTACGGGCAGGGTGCGTTCGGCGACATCAACCCGTTCGTGACCATCATGACGCAGTGCAGCGGGGGATGCACTTGCCCTGGTCCGAATCCGTGCCCGTGACGGCGGGCGGCGGCGTTGATCGTCCGCAGTGAGCAGTCCAGGCCGGCCGGTGGGCCCTCCATCGGCCGGCCTTCTTCTTGACGCGGCCCATCCGTATACTCGATCGCCCGCCACAGCGGGCGCGCCACCCGCGCTGGCGGCGAAAGGACAGCGCCATGACGAGTCGGATTACCGCGGGGGCCCTCATACTCGGGACACTCCTCACCGCGTGTACGCGGCAAGCGGAGACACCGGCTGGCGGATCCGTTCGCGCGGCCGGCGGCGAGGTCGTGATCTACACGGCCCTGGACCGGCAGTTTTCCGGGCCGATCCTCGACGACTTCACAGCGCGGACCGGCGTGAAGGTGAGCGCCGTCTATGACACGGAGTCGACGAAGACGGTCGGGCTCGCTAACCGCATTCGGGCCGAGGCGAGCCGGCCGCGGTGCGACGTGTTCTGGAACAACGAAATCCTGAACACGCTCCGCCTGAAGAAAGAGGGGCTGTTGCAGTCCTGCAACCCGGCAAACGCGAAGGAGTACCCCCAGCAATATCGCGACGCGGAGGGCTACTGGTTCGGGTTCGCTGCCCGGGCCCGCGTCCTCATTATCAACACCGATCTCGTCATGGCCGAGCAGTGCCCGACTTCCGTGAGCGCTCTCGCCGACCCGGCCTGGAGCCAGCGGACCGGGCTGGCTAAGCCGCTGTTCGGCACGACGGCGTCACACGTGGCCTGCCTGTTTGCCCTCCTGGGAGAACAGCAAGCCGCCGACCTGCTGGGCTCGTTCAAGAGCAATGGCGTGCAGATCGTGGCCGGGAACAAGGCGTGTGCCGAGATGGTCGCAGCGGGACGCCTGGCGTTCGGGCTTACCGACACGGACGATGCAGTTGGCGAGCTGGACGCCGGCCGGCCGGTCAAAATCGTCTTCCCGGACGCTGCCGACGGGCAGATGGGGACATTGTTACTCCCGAACACCCTGGCGCTGGTGCGGGGCTGTCCGCATCCCGACGCGGGCGCGCGACTTATCGATTACCTGCTATCGCCCGAAGTGGAAGGCCGGCTGGCGGCCGGCCCGTCCGCGCAGATTCCGCTGCACCCAGCGACAACGACCCAATCGCGGGTTGGTCGCCTTGAAAGCATCCGGCCGATGAAAGTCGACTTTGCCCGCGCCGCTGACGCATTCACCACCGCGAGCAGGTACATTGAAGAACGGTTCCTTGGCCAATGACCGATCTGCAGCGTACCCCCACTGCCGCAGGCCTTCTGCGGTAGCGTCGAGACAGACGGCAGTCCGGCCCCGATCGGGACCGTAATAGCGGCCAGGGGGGAAGGTGTTGCGCCGGGTCACCCCGGCAATCCTTTCATAACGACCGTCGCCGGTCAATATGGCGGCTCTGGTCCATTAGACCCGAACTCGTTGTGCAGGAATGGATAGCGGAAGGAGCCATACGGACGTTCTATGTAAACGGCGATCCCACCGGGCAGACCGCTGAGTGGCACAGCGGTGAGGCGACCGAGTTGGACCTGGCAGTAACTGGCCGGCAGGGATGATCCGCCAGCGCTTGCGGAACGAAGTTTGCCCTGTTGCAGGCCGGGGTCCATCGGCTATAATAAACACTCGGCCATGAGCGGCTACCGCCGTTCGTTGGGCCTACCGGAGGAGACAGCAATGAGTACGCGACTTGTGTCTTGCGTGGTCGTGGGAGCGTGCCTGGCTGCATCTGCGTTCGCGACCGGGACGGTGTCGGTTATCCTGGAATCACCCGCCGCCGGCCAGACGATCCCGGGCGGTTCCCCGGTCAACTGGACCATCAAAGTCACGGTGTCGCCGGGTGACAATTACGGCCTGGCCCTGATCTCGTGCGACCTGGCCCAGGCCGCGGCCAACCCGGCGAAGTTCGATCTTCCGCCGGGCAACCCGGGCAGCATCCCCGCCGAGATGGCCGTTTTCAACCGTCCCGCCGGCGTGACTAACCCCGGTGAGAATGGGGCCGCTTCTGGCTACATCGGCGTGCAGCGCGGCACCGCCGGGCAGAAGAACCTCGTGCAGATCGGCGGAGCCCAGAACACCTTCGGCACCGCCATGGCACCGGGTTCGGGGATCGGCGAGAACGCGATTGTGTCGCCGGGCATCGGCCAGGGCGGCGCGCCGCAGATCGTGCTGTCCGGCTCTTTCGCGGCCCCGACGACGATCGGGAGCTACACGTTCAGCCTGCAAAACGGCGTCGCGAACGTGCTGACCACCATCGGGGCACCGCCGCAGTTCTCGCAGTGCAGTTCCGCCACGGTCAACCTCGCTGGGGCGAGCTTCACGTTCACGGTCGGCCCGTCCGGCTGTGTCGGCGATCTGAATTGTGACGGCACGATCAACTTTGGCGACATCAACCCGTTTGTCTTGTACCTGTCGAACTTCGCAGCCTGGCAGGGGGAGTACTCGGGCTGCAACGAGCGGAACGGCGACATCAACTGCGACGGCACCTACGGGATGGGCTCGTTCGAGGATATCAACCCGTTCGTGTCGCTCATGACGCAGTGCGGCAGCGGCAACGGCTGTGGCTGCCCGGGGCCGATCGTGTGTCCGTAAGCGAGGTCCCGCCGCACGGCGGATACGTGGAAAGATAGCTCACTGCGCAGGCCGGCATTGTGCCGGCCTGCTTTGTTAGAGCCGTTTCGGTTTGGGTGTAGCGGCCGAGCTCCGTCTCGGCCGTGGGCGCCCGGAGAATTCTATGGCCGGGACGGAGCCCGGCCGCTATCCATGAAAGGCTCTCTCCTGTCAAGCGGACCGTTCCGTCTCGCGGAGCCTTTTTCTTCGGGCGTTTTCAGGCCCGCCGGGCAGACTCACTGCGCACCGCTCACCCCGCCGGCCCAACCCGGAGGGGAAAGAAGCAGAAGCCTTCTTCTTCCGCATACTCGTCCGTGCACCGGCCTCG
>Ga0315291_10006651_pt1 | contig 14342 bp, 10 predicted proteins | sample YL17G12_20_MG_FD_203070 | JGI IMG/M metagenome (GOLD analysis project Ga0315291, IMG submission 203070) | Sediment microbial communities from Yellowstone Lake, YNP, Wyoming, USA - YL17G12_20 | ecosystem: Environmental > Aquatic > Freshwater > Lake > Sediment | place: USA: Wyoming | collected...
CTTCGGGCCGTTCCGGCAAATTGGACCTGTCCCCTTTTCCGCCGCCGCGCGCCGCTGTTTCCGCTCCTGCCGAATTTGCAGAATCCGCCGCACGTCGGTGCCCGCCGCCGAGCGGATCTTCCGCGGCAAGTCCTCCCGCAGCGCGGCCTTTGTCTTGGCCCCGTAGTCGGGCTTCGCCAGGTAGTCGACCGCGCCGCGATCCAGCGCGTCCAGCGTGATGTTCGCCTCCAGCTTGGTCAGCGAGCTGACCATGATCACCGGCGTGGGCCGTCGGGCCAGGATGGCGTCCAGCGTAGCCAGCCCCTCCATGTTGGGCATCTGGATGTCCAACGTGATCACGTCCGGCCGCAGGCAGTCAAGCAGTTCCAGCGCCCGCCGGCCGTCGCCCGCCGCGCCGACCACCTTCATGCCCGGCGTGGCCGCGATGCTGTCGGCGATGATCGAGCGGACCACCGCCGAATCGTCGACCACCAGCACTCGGATATCTTCCGACGTCATCGTATATCACTTGCGGGCTCCACCACGTGGCACTGCGTCCTTCGCGGAGCCCGTCTTCGTTCCGGGCCTCTGCAAGACCTGGTCCCGGCAACAATGCTGGCTGCGCCTTGCCCGCGGAATCCGGTTGCTGATACCCTCCGGCTAGGGGGCACGTTCAGCCGCCTCGTTTGCGTCCACCGTCGTGCGCCAAGGTTGCTGCCCTCTGAAGTGTAGATTGGGTTTGTACTGGGCACCGATGAGAGTACACTAGGGGGTTGCAGGGTGGGCCGCCCCCTCGGCAAACAGGGGGGGGGTTGTCGGACTACAGGCTTGGCACGGGGGATCGAGTCATGGCCGCCAAGCAACAAGAACCTGCCTCGGGGTCTTCCTCGTCTCGACATGGGGGCCACAAGAAGCGGCCATCGCCGGGCGAGCCAACCGCCGCGGCTCGTCTGCGGGTGGACGTTCCGTCCGTTCAGGCAGCAGAAGAGTGGCAGCGGACTTTCGACGCCGTGTCGGACCCGCTTACCCTCATGGACACGCAGCACCGGATCGTGCGGGCCAACAAGGCCATGGCCGATCGCCTGGGTCTGGCCAAGGACCAATGCGTCGGCCAAACCTGCTACCGGTTGGTTCACGGCGCCGACGAGCCTCCCTCGTTCTGCCCCCATGCTCGACTGCTGCAGGACGGCGAAGAACATACGGTCGAGGTCCACGAAGAACGGCTTGCGGGCGATTTCTTCGTGAGCGTCTTTCCTCTCCGGGATTCCACCGGGTGTCTCGTCGGCAGCGTGCATGTTGCACACGATATCACCGAGAAGAAACGGGCAGAGAAGGTGCTGCGTGATTCTGAAGCGAGATATCGGTCCCTGGTGGAAACTGCCCAAGAAGGAATTGGCATTGTCGACCTCGACGAAAACATCATCTTCGTCAATCAAGCCTATGCCGACTTGCTGGGCTACCGGAAAGAGGAACTCCTGGGGCTGAATCTCAGGGAACTCGCCGACGAAGCCGAGTTTGCCAAGTATCGAGAAGAGACCCGCCAGAGACGCGAGGGCAAGTCGTCCCGCTACGAGACGATGTTGCGCCACAAGACCGGCGGACCCAGGTACTTCAGCGTGTCGGCCAGCCCGCTCTTCGATGACCGGGGGGATTTCATCGGGACCATCGGCTTGCTCACCGACATCACCGAGCGCAAGCGGGCGAACGAAGCGCTTCGCAACAGCGAGCAGCGGTTCAGAGATCTGGCCGAGCTTCTCCCGCAAACGGTCTACGAACTCGACCTCGAAGGTCGTCTCACGTTCGTAAACCGACAGGCGCTGGAGACGTTCGGCTATGCGCAGGCGGAACTCGAGGCGGGCGTGAGCTGCTTCCAGATGCTGGCTTCGCAGGAACACGACCGAGCCCGACATAACATCCAGCGCATTCTTGACGGCCAAGACTTGGGCGGGACCGAATACACAGCCCAACGAAAAGACGGAACGCAATTCCCTGTTATCATATACAGTTCCCCGATCCTCCGCGACCAGGTGCCTGCGGGCCTGCGAGGGATTGTTTTCGACGTGACGGAAAGCAAGCGGGCGGAGGAGGTGCTGCAGAAGAGTGAGCAACGGTTCCGAGCACTCATTGAACATAGTCACGATGCTGTGACTATGATCGCAGCCGACGGGACAGTACTTTATGATTCCCCTTCAGTGACTCGTGTGCTTGGATATGCCAGCACAGAAAGGCTTGGCAGGAAAGTATTCGAGTTTGTGCATCCGGACGAACGCCAGAGTATGGCCCTGGGGTTCGCCAAGTTTGTCCAGCAGCCAGGAAGCACGATGGAATATCAGGGGCGTTTCCTTCGCAAAGATGGCAAACCAGGCTGGATCGAAGGACTACGTTCAAACTTGCTGCATGAGCCGTCGGTGCAAGCCATTGTGGTCAATTACCGCGACGTGACGGATCGCAAACACACGGAGGAGGCGCTGCGGGAGAGCCAGAGGCGGCAGGCCGAGGCGGAGAGGCTGGCGGCGGTGGGGCGCATGGCCGCGCGGGTGGCCCACGAGATTAATAACCCGCTGGCTGGCATCCGCAACTCCTTTCGGCTGGTCCGCGACGCCGTGCCCGCCGAACACCCCGACCACGACATGGTGGAGCGGATCGAGAGGGAGATCGACCGCATCTCCCACATCGTGCGGCAGATGTACACGCTGTATTCCCCGCGGTCGGAGAAAATTGCCGATTTCGTGATCGCCGACGCAATCCGGGACGTGCTGCTGACGCTCGAACCGATACGCCGGGAACACGAAGTGCAATTCGAGGAGAGCTGCACCCCCCCCGGATTAACCATCCGGATCACCGAAGGCGGTCTCCATCAGATCCTGTACAACTTGACGGCGAACGCCACTGAGGCGTCCCCGCGGGGCGGAATCGTGACCGTCGCCGCCAAGTTGGCCGATGATAATAACCACGAGCATGAGCTTGTTGAGATCACCGTCCGAGACCAAGGGGGGGGCATACCCGCCGAGATCCAGCCTCGGATCTTCGAGCCCTTCTTCACGGCCAAGAGCGGCGACGACTCCGGCAAGGGGCTTGGCTTGGGGCTTTCCGTCGTCAGGAACATCGTCGAAGCGCACGGCGGGAGCATCGCCCTGGAAAGCACACCCGGACAGGGAACGGTTTTCCGTGTGTTTCTCCCTCACAACCCCAAAGAAAAGGAATAGTGAAATGGACGGCCTTGGATCGATCTTGCTGGTCGACGACGAGGAGACCTTCCGGGAGTCGACCTGCCGGCTGCTGCGGCGCCAGGGCTTCGATTGCCACAGCACCTGCGATGGCGACGACGCGGTGCAGGCCCTTCAAGGCCGACGATTCGACGTGATGGTCGCGGACATTCGGATGCCGGACAACCCGGACCTGCGGGTGGTGCAGGCGGCGCGAGAGCTAGACAACCAGATGCCCGTCATCGTGGTCACCGGCTACCCTTCCACGGATACAGCGATCCGCTCCATCGAGCTGTCGGTCGCGGCCTACCTGACCAAGCCTCTGGACTTCGACGAGCTGCTCGGGCACGTCAAAACGGCGATCGACCGCTCCTGGAATCGGCGGGCACTGACGGCGGTTCGAGAGCGTTTGCAGACCTGTCTGGCCGAGTTGGAGACGGTGCAGTCCAGGGCGATTTCCCGGACGGCTGGAGACGACGAGCTGGTCTCGATCGGCACGATTCGGACCTTGGCTGCCTGTTTGTCCGACTTGCTGAGGCTTGGCGCGCGGTCCGGCGTGGACTGGGGTTCGCACAACCTGTGCGAACTGCTGGACTGCCCCCAGCAGCCGGCTCATCGTCAGGCCATCGTCCAGACGATCGAAGTCCTCAAGCAGACGAAGGAGACCTTCAAATCCAAGGTACTGGCCGACTTACGAACGAAACTCGAAGATCTCTTAGAGCGCGCACGAGAATAACTTGCCGGATCTCCGGAGCTGTAGGAGGCGACTCCTGTCGCCGATTACCCCGGAATTCAGCCCAAATCGGCGACTGGAGTCGCCTCCTACAAAGGCTCGAATTCGGTAACTTATTGTCGGACAGCGCCTTAGGCCCAAAGGAGGGGTTTGCCTGCCAAGACTGATCGCGTGCTACAGTTTAACATTGAGTTCCTGACGGCTCGTAGCCGGCGAGGGACGGGCCCACCTGGATACCGTGGGCCGCCTTAGTGGACGAGTTCGGGACCCGCCAACTGAAGGCACAATGGAAGTCGGCCCCTTCATCGGGGAGGCTGACTTCGGTTGTGCCTTGTTTGTTGGCCCACGGTCGGGCAACGGGTGGGTCCATCGGCACTCGGCTCGCGCCCGGTGACGTGGTCGGAGGTGGTCATGTCGCAAGATGAGGAACTCCTGCCAACGGAGCCGTTGCGAACACGGCTTGACACACTGCACCGGCAGGTCGCGCGGCTTCCGCAAACGACACGGGGGAAGTACCAGACCCTGCTGGCCGAACTCGAAGCACAGCTCCAGCGGAACACTCCAGAACCCGCGCAGGCTTGCCCATTGCTCGACGACATCGAGGCGATTTCCAAGTGCATCGAGGTCGAGTTGGATGGCTGAAGAGGAGCTTGGCCATGCAGCCTGCTTCCAAGAGCATCCTGATCGTTGACGACGACCAGGCGGTTCTCCGCCTGCTCAGGGGCCTCCTCCAGAGCGAATACCGGCTGGCCGAAGCCACCAGCGGTGAACAGGCGCTCGAAATGCTGCCCTCCTTCCGTCCTGACCTGACGATGCTCGACGTCATGATGCCGGGCATCGACGGTCACGAAACCTGCCGTCGCATCCGCTCCAGTCCTTTCGGGCACGGGAGTCAGGTGATTATGGTCTCAGCGCACTCCTCTCGGGAGGAACAGGCCCGGGCCTATGACGCGGGGGCCGACGACTACGTAGTGAAGCCCTTCGATCCGCATGAGGTGCGTTCAAGGGTTCGGCTTCATTTTCGGCTTCGCGGCGCCCTTGAGAGCATCGCCTCCGCGACCCGCGACGGCAGTCCGCGCCTCGGCACGACGGAACAGGTCTCCGTCCAAGACGTGGCGCACGCCCACGACGTCACCGTGGCGGCGCTGACCAAGGTGGCCGAATTCCGTGACGCGGAGACAGGCGAGCACCTCGTCAGGATGCGTTCCTACACGCAAATCCTCGCCGAGGAGCTCGGCCGTTACGGCCCCTATGCCGACGAGATCGACGAGCGGTTCCTTGACGATCTCTATCGGGCGAGCCCGCTGCACGACATCGGCAAGGTCGGCATCTCAGACGCGATTCTGCTGAAACGGGGAGCGCTGAACCCCGGCGAGTTCGAGACGATGAAGCAGCATTCAACGCTTGGGGCAAACATCCTCGACCATGTGGCCTTCGGGGCCCCCGGCGTGAGTTTTCTTCGCATGGCCGCGGCGGTCGCGCGATTCCATCACGAGCGGTTCGACGGCAGCGGGTATCCGGCCGGCCTGGTCGGCACAGAGACCCCCCTGCCGGCGCGGATCGTTGCGCTGGCCGACGCATTCGACGCAATCACCTCCGCCCGACCCTACAAGGACCCCCTGCCGGCCGACGCCGCGAGAAGGATCCTTGAGCGGGATTCGGGCAGCCACTTCGATCCCGTCGTCGTGGAAGCATTCCTCGCCCGCTTCGACACCGTGGTGAGTGTTCAGAAGCAGATTGAAGACCGCCCGCCACTCGTCATCGGGGCCAATTCATTGCTCCCCGAGCAGTTGGCAGCCTTGGGAGGATAGACTTCCCACACCTCGAGTCGACCTAAGACCATCCCCCATCCGCTGACACGGCAGCTTGACGGTCTGCCATGATTTGGTAGTATCATACGTATGCCTTGGCTTCGGCCTCTTCCCCGCTCGCCAGCCGGAGGGGGCGGCCGTTGGGGCCGACATCGGCATTCCATGCCTGGGAGGACTTCTTGTAGTATGGTTTCGGTGTTCGCATTGCCCGTGTCTCCCGTGTTGCCCATCTTCCCTTTCGCTCGTTCCAGGGACAGAATCGAGAACAAGACGGCAACGGAGCCGACATGGCAAGCTGTAAGTCATTGCAGAGCAAGATGTTGCGGGAGTAACTCAGGGGTAGAGTGCTAGCTTCCCAAGCTGGACGTCGCGGGTTCGAATCCCGTCTCCCGCTCTTGCTGCAACCCGTTGACAGCAGTTGTCAGCGGGTTGTTTTCTTTGACAGCGTAAGCACTTATGGCGACCGTCCCGCGCTCCCCGATTTTCCCAGCCGCGCTTGCTACCTTGTCGATGATTGACTGCAATACCCCCGGTTTGCCACTGGTCGGTACAAGCAGCGGTACAAGCGGCGAAGGGGTCGAATCATCGGTGCCAGTTGCACTCAGGGCGGCGGCTTCCCGTTGCCTGCCGTCCACCAGGGGCAGAGTCGGCAGCGCTTCCATGGCCCCGGCCACGTCCAAGAGCTTGGGGTCTGTATACGTGTTCATTGTGAGGTCGATGGTGGAATGCCGCATGGCGGCCTGCGCGGTCCGCGGTGCAACTCCGCCCTTGCTCAGCAGTGTCCCGAAGGTGTGCCGTAGGGCGTGAACATCGACCGTCCGGCCGCGTTCATCGCGCTTCGGAATCCCGGCGGCCCGAAGGTCCCTGTCGAGAATCCGCACCAGGTCCCGCGGTACCGTGAACACCGGCGTATCTGCCGGCAGGCCGTAAACGCTGGTCACTTGCTGCCAAGACTGCCCCGAGAATCCCCCAGAATCGCTCCTGTTGCGTTTTCGCGGTTGGACGGCTTCCGAGTCAAACCAAACCGCCGGCGCCTCACTGGCGGCGTCCTGCAACGCGGTAGCTTTCTCGGCAAGCCAGCCCCGGAGGTCCGTGGCAAGGTCGGCCCGCAGCGGAATCGAATTGCCTTCGCGGTTTTTTTCGTCCGCGGCGTCGAGCACCAGGAAAGGCGGGTCGGCATCGAGATCCAGTTGTCCGATGGTGAGCGAGGCCAGTTCCCCCTTCCGGAGCCCTGTTAGCACCAGAGTCTTGTACATGAGCGCCCGCTCCCACCCGAGCGCTTCCAGGGCGCGACGGGTTTGCTCTTGGAGTCTGGCGACCGCTTCGCCTTTCCGCTTCCCCCGACGAATCGTCATCGCGTCCAAGAGCGGCCGGCGACGGGCCACGTCGAGCAACCGGATCAGTTCATTCTCGGTCAACGCCCGGCGCTTGCGGCGCGGGTCGGCCTCTTCGTCGGCTTTCTTCACCTGCGCCAGCGGGTTGCGCGTAAGCCGGCGCGTTGCCACGCACCAATTGCACAGCGCCACTGCCGAAGCCCGGTGCAAGTTCCGGGTCCGTGCCCCCATGCCCTCTCTTGTCTTCACCACCAGCCACCCCTCGAAAACATCGCGGTTGAGGTCGGCGAGCATGGTCAGCCGGCACTCCACGGCGATTCGACGCAAGCAGCGGTTGACGTTCTCCCGGTGGTCGGGTGAGGTTCCTTCGGCCTCCAAGTGCGTCAGGTAGAGGGCGAAGTGGTCGCCAAGTGGCGTGCCCTGGTGGTCGGCCACGGCGTCTTCGGCGACGGTGAGCACCTTCGCTTTAACCAGTTCGGCCCGGCGTTCCAGTTCCGTGAGCACCGACCGGGCGGCCGCTTCGTCCCGGCAGCCGGTAGAAATCTTGCGGACGATGCCCGAGCCGTCGCGGTACTTAGCGCTATAGGTGCCCGCTTCCACAGCGATACGGTCCCCGGCGGCGGTCAGCGGCGCGGTGCGGGTCTTGCCCTTGGCGTCCTTCCATTCCGCAAGCCGCTTGCCCTTGCGGACGATAATCTTCGCGCCCGCCGGCAGCGGCTTGGTAAAGGTTTCCTTGTAGACTGTTCCCATCTCATTTCGCCTTTCGTCTTGGTTTTCGTCTTGCCAGCATCGGGCGGGCGAGATTCTCCGGCGTCGGTTTCGGAGGTTTCGCGTGGGGGTCGCGCACTAGCCGCAGTCCCAGGTGGTCGGCCAGCAGGTCGGCCTTGTCGAGCCGAAGGGATGCCGCGCCTTGCATGAATCGGCAAAGGGAAGGTTCCGTAATCCCAGTGTCTTTGGCAATGCGGTACTGCGACAGCCCGCTTTGTCGAACGGCCTCTTTCAGCACGTCGGTCATCGTCAATTTGCCCTTCCTCTTCCTCATGCTTATGTTTTACTAAATATCGGCGTTTCTGTCAAGCGCTTTCTTGCGGGACTCACAGATCGTGCAGGTAGCGGTACTCTGTGGCGCGGCGCTTCCCGCGCGGGTACTTTGTCACGGCGACGATGATCTTGTCCCCTTCCAGCGTCTTCAGGAGGCGCCACGCCTGAGTGTCCGAAACTCCGATCAGCGGACCTGCCGTACGCCCGGTCAGGTAGAAGGGTTTGTCACCACTCAGCCGCTGAAGCTCCCGGCAGAGGGCCGCCAAGAGGGCCCGCAGGGAGCCCTGGCCGTATTTCTCGACGGCCACCCTTGGAGGCGGAGAAGAACGCGCCTTTTGCAGAATCCCTTCCATGGTAGCTCCGTATGGTACCCGCGCCTCTTCCCAACCGTACACGAAATCTTGCCAGGACTGCCAGAACTCTGCGTGCTTCCCGCTGGTGTGCGGTTTCGCCAGCTTCCACCAGTCCCGGACATAAGGCTTCAGGAAACCGATTTCCGCGGCCGGCAGGTTGACGAACTGCGGCGTGAACTTGATCCGGCGCACGAGCTCAAACAACTTCGCCCGGCGCGTCCCCGGCCTGGATGGAATGCAACGGACCACGCCTGCCCGGACTATGGTTTGGGCCTCGACGGACAGCCGAACGGCGTGCGCGGTGGAGACCCGCCCCCCTTCACCCCCCTGCACCCCCTTCACCCCGCTCCCCCGCACCCCCTTTACCACCACCTGTGACTTCTTGTGCTTTCCTTGCGCTTTCTGTGTTTCATCGGGGGAAAAAAACTCCCGCGGCAGCAGTCCGGCCGCCACAACATCCTGAATGTAAGGCAGTTCGCCCCCCGGCAACGGGACCAGCCATTTGTACTGGGGACCGCGGGGATGCTGACTGGGCGGCAACAGGCAAAAATGTCCGCTGTCCCCACGATACTCGCCATGCGGGTGCAGGTCCTTGAAGACCTGGTGTGACACCGGCGAGCGAAAGTACACGTGTCGCCCTGGTCGGGCCGTCTCCACCGTGGGCAGCATCCGCGCCAGGTCACGGTGTCCGCGCCTCCATTGGCGGTAGGAAGCAAGGTTGTCGAAGTCCCGGCACGCCAACCCGCCGGAAACCTCGCCGAAGATCACCGCCAGGCCGAGATCATCCCGGCCGTCAAACCAGTCCCGCAGTTCCTCTTCGCTCGGCCGGCTCTTCTGGAACCGCTTCCACCGGAATCTTTTCGGAGGTTTCTTCGTGCCGGCCACAACCGGGATTATCGACCAGCCGCGCCGCAGATACTCCAGGGCCGCCGCCAGGACCAGCCCGCCAGGACACAGCGCATCTTCGAGGTTGGCCCCTTCCGCTGGGGCCGCAGATCGGTTAGACTTCATGGACACATTCCATCATCTTGCAGCGCCGGCGGGGGGCACCTGCCGGCGTTGTGTTTGCCGAATTGGGTCATGGTCGATTCTCGCCCCCGAAGTCCCCGAGGGATTTCAATACCGCCCCCCGCTGCGCCTCTAGGAAGCCGGCGTCGGCCTCTTCCGCCGTGACTTCGGCGTTGTAGGCGTCCAGGTCCAACACCCCCTCCACGGCCCGCGTGAGAATCTCCTGGAGCGTCTCCGGCGGCAATCCCTCGACCTCCCAGACCTCTTCCCCGTGCTGCTCCACGAACGCACCATACCGGGAGGAACTCGCCTTGGCCGTCATTCGCGCCGGGAGTTGATACTGCTTCACCTGCTCGGCAGTCAGCGCGACCTTCGCCGCTGTGACCGTCCGGACGCCGAAGTCATCCCGCAGTGACCGTAAGAAGGAGTGGCAAATGTCCTCTCCCTCCGGGTCGAAATCGGCAATCATCAACACCACCAACTTCTGCTTGCCACTCCGCCAATATCGCTCCACCATCTCGTGCCGTGGGTCCAGGGAGCAGTAGCCGCGTCCCAGTGTGTAGGGAATACAGAACTCACGGGCCACCAGCTCGATGACCCCGTGCAAGGTGTTCTTTTCGCCCACGATTTCCACGTGCTGGGGTTGGCTCTGCTGCAAATCGCGCCAATATGTCCTGAACAGGCCGTCGAGGGTTTCGCGGATGTATGGTTGTACGCTCGGACACGTCGGCCAGACGACCATGGGGCGAGTCTCGTCGCTGATCGCCTCCCACGGGATCAATCCCCGCAATCGCGCCCGCGTCAAGAGTTCGACAAGGTTTTTGTAGCTCGGCTGGTCGTTCCCGTAGGTGGAGCCCGGCTTGCCCGCGTGTTTCAGTGGTGGATCGTTCAAGAGCATGTAGTGCAGCATCCGCACCGATAGGGGCCACAGATTTTGGTGCCGCTCAATCAGCCCCTTGACGGCCGCCAGCATCGGTCCCTTCGCGTCGCTGATCTTCGCCCGCCGTTTTGTGCCTTGAACGGCAATGCAGTTCCGCGGTGTCTGCCCCTGCTTCTCGCGCTGGCGGTATTCCGAGAGCCTCTGGTGTGCCTCGCGGGGGTTCACGTCCAGCACCGCCTCGCGGAGCAACTCCGCGTGCGTCTTGATCCTCTGCCGATTGCACTCCCGCAGCAGTTTGGTGAAGCGGCTGAGATCGTCCTCGCGCCGAAACGGCAGCACCAGGCAGGGGACGGTTTTCAGGCCCGCCAGCAGCGCCGCCCACCGCCGCTGGTGACCCGAGACGATGTAATAATCGCGGGTCACGATCAGCGGCTCCTGCAAGCCGTGCTGGCGGATGCTCTCGGCCAGCTCGATCACCTCCGGGTCGTCGTACCGCACGACGCGGTATACTTGCTCGTTCTCTGGTGACGGTCTGATGGAATCGACCCGCAACCGGCGAATCGGCGCTAGTCGGGATTCGCGCTTTCCTCCCACTTTCATCGCCCGCGCCCCTCCCGGCAAGAGGGGCAGCCGGCCGCTTCCCATTCCTCCAGAGACGTGATGCTCCACCTCACAAGCCGACCGAAGTGTACGGCTTGCGGAGCCCGGCCCGAATCAACAAGGCGCAACCAGTGTCGCCAAGAAAACCCGTAGCGGGCGGCGCACCCTTGCGCGTCCAAGTAGCGTGCCGGAGCTTCCGACATCAAAACGGCACTCATGCTGAATCCTTTCTCTGAGGATTCCCGGCCAGCACCGCGCCGACCGCATGAGCGCCACGATAACGGCGCGCAATTTCGCCGCCTAAAGAGAAAAGCCAGACAACCCGAAGTAGGTTGCTGGCAACACGTTGCAGCACCAGACAAAGCAGACCGGCGAAAATCCTCCGAGAATTACGCCGGTTTTCGCCGCTTCGCGTCGGATTTCCCTGCGGGGTAAGCGCGCTGGTATGTGCACCGAAGCGCGTCGGCAGACGCCTCCTTGTCCTTGGGAAACCTCTTCGCGTATTTCTGAAAGACCTCCGGCCACGTCAGCCCCTTAGCTATCAGCAGCTTGGCAAACTCGGCCCGCTGTTGTGTCTCTCCCTTTGTCGGCCGCCCACGCCGCCTGTTCGTGCTCTTGTTTTTGCCCTGCGCGCTCTCGCCACCCCTGCCCCCGCCGTCCCCTTCACCTCCACCCTCATCAACAGCCGCCGGCTCCTGCCCGGACCTGCCGGCCGCTTTCTCCTCCAAACGACGGGCCAGCCCGTCCAGCAAAGGCAGCGCCCGGGCGAGTGCCGCCGCTTCCGCCTCCCGCGCCGCGCTTTTCGCCGCGGCCGCCGCCGTGTCGTCGGCTGAATAGGGCGGTACCCCGGGCACCGATGCGACGCAATCCCGAATTTCCTCGGCCACCAGTCCAAACCCGGCGTTTTTCAGCCGCTCGGCGGCTTCCAGGCAAGGGGATCCCCAAGCCAACGGCAAGGGAAGGTCATGCAGCCCCGGTCCTTCCTCTAGCCCCTGAAAACAGCCCGCCAGCAACTTCGCCCGGGCCTGGGCGTACTCTTCGTGGAGCTGCTGCACGCGCCGCACCTCAGCGGCCGCCGATTGGACGGCCTCCAGGAGAATCCGCGCGTCGAGTGGGTCCAGCGCTGCAAACGCCCGGCTGGCCTGAGATTCGCTGGCCGCCATAGAACCTGCCTTTCGTGCTGAGGGCCTGGGCGGCCGCCAGCCGAAAGGCAGAAAAGCCGGCAGCCCCCCAGGTCCGTCTCCGCCCGCCGAGGTTTGCAACCCCGCGGCGGGCTCACTTCACGCTACCGAAAAACCCCACCTTTCGGCAAGCCCCGGCTGCAAATACCCCCCTGCAGCGTTGATTTTCCCTGCCGGCTGTCAGGAACGGGGGTCGAGCGGCGGAGTATAGGAAAAGGATTTCCTTTTCCGCCGGGGTCGCGTGCAGGGGGACAAGACCATGAAACGATTGGATGTTCCATTGGCGGCGATGCTCATGCTGGCGGGGGCCGGCGCAGCCCGGGCGGATTTCGTTCTCACCGGCAGCGAGCACCTGGATGTCACTTCGTCTCACAGTCTTGGCATCCTGTGGGACTCCAGCACGGCGGATGTCAGGTCAGGCGGCCAAATTGACAACGCCTACGTCAATGACGAGGCCCGGCTGGGCATCTGGGGCGGCGGCAGCATCAGCCACGTGTGGGCCGGCAACTCCAGCACCGTGGACATTTCCGGCGGCAGCGTCGGCGCCTCCCTGTCTGCCTCGGGCGCCAGCACCGTGAACATTTCCGGGGGCACTATCTATCGGCTCCAAGCCGGCGACACCAGCACCGTGTACATTTCCGGCGGCGCACTCTCTTACCAGGTCTCTGCCTACGATACCAGCACCCTGGACATCCGCGGCGGTACCCTGTCCGGCTCCCTGTCTGCCTACAACTCCAGCACCCTGGACATCCGCGCCGGTACCCTGTCCGGCGTGTCTGCCTCGGGCGCCACCACCGTGGACATTTCCGGCGGCAGCGTCGGCGGCGTGTGGGCCGGCAACTCCAGCACCGTGGACATTTCCGGCGGCAGCGTCGCCGGCCGCTTGGTTGTCCGCGACTCCAGCAGCGTGAACATCTCCGGCGGCACTATCTCTCAGTCTCAGCTCGAAGCCGGCGATACCAGCACCGTCACACTTTGGGGCTATGATTTCCGTGTAACGGGCGGCCTGCGTCTGGAAGACGAAAGGGTGTTGGGCACGGGCCTATTGACCGGCAAGTGGTTTGACGACACACCGTGGATGGTAAACATATCAGATAACCCCTCCAGCGCGACGATATGGGCTCTGCCCCAACCCACCACTCCCCGGGAGTGGAAACTCACAACCGGCGGCTCGTACAACTACTCGTCGAACTGGGCATGCCACATCATGCCGAACGGCGTCGACGCGGTGGCCAACTTTCTGGGTAGGATCACCACCGACAGCACGATCACGGTCGACTCGCCCGTGACTGTCGGCACGATCAACTTCGACAACGCCAACAGCTATACCATCGCCGGGCCGGCCGAGATCACACTTCAAACATCCAGCGGCGACGCCCGCATCAACGTGCTGAAGGGCAGTCACACGATTTCGTCCCCCGTTTCGCTGGCTGGGGGCCTCACGGTCGATACCGCCGCTGAGACGACACTGACGTTCGGTCACGGCAGCCCGAGGTTCGTGATCGGGGCCGTCACCAAGGATGGTCTCGGCAAATGGGTGCTCGACGGCGGCATTCTGCCGCTGGGCGAGATCAACGTCAATAATGGCACGCTTCAGGTTCGCAGCGGCTTGCTGGCCATGCCGGGCGGAGAGGTCAACATCGCCGCCGGAGGCACACTCAAGACCGGCGGCGCCGTCAACCGCCGCGTTGTCGGCACACCTGGGAGCACGCTGGAGGCGACCGGCGCCATGGACGTGGGTGTCTTGGACGATACCCATGGATACGACTTCCAGGGCAGGCTGGTCGTCGGCCCGTATATGGTCGGCCTGAAGGACGCCAACCTGGCCGAACTGTACGGTGCCCAGTTGGCCGGCGGGACGCTGTCGAGCTTCAACGGCATCGAGGTCCAGCCGTTCGTTCCGGCGGTGCCGACCTCGATGGTGCAAGGCACCGGCACGATCAACGGCAACGTGACCCTCAGCCGGCCTGGAGCGGGTTTCGCGGTGATCCGCGGCACCTCCACGCTTCTCCCGATCACGATGACCGGCACCGTCAACGGCAACGGCACCATGGTCAACGTGATCCGCACCGGGTTGTACAAGCCCGGTTTCAGCCCCAGCTTCATCCCGGAGACCCCGCCCGAGTTCCCGCCTCCGCCAGAGCCGGGGTATGGGGCGAACACGGAGATCCAACTGCTCGGTCCGAACAGCGGTGAGATCCATGGGCTTCCCGGGT
>Ga0315291_10006652_pt1 | contig 14341 bp, 11 predicted proteins | sample YL17G12_20_MG_FD_203070 | JGI IMG/M metagenome (GOLD analysis project Ga0315291, IMG submission 203070) | Sediment microbial communities from Yellowstone Lake, YNP, Wyoming, USA - YL17G12_20 | ecosystem: Environmental > Aquatic > Freshwater > Lake > Sediment | place: USA: Wyoming | collected...
TTTTCGTGCACGGGGGTGGCACTCTCAAACTTGTTTGAGGGTGAGAACCCTGGTTTTTGAAATTCAATTGCAAGGCTGAAGTCTCAAGACCTTGAGGGCCTTGCTCTGCAAAACTGAGCGTCGTCCCGGATGATGCACCCCATATCTTTTTCATCCGTAATTCGATATTCGTTATTCGTCATTCTTCGTTCCGCTACAGCGGGACGAAGAACCTTGTTAAAAATTTCACAAAAAAGTTCTTGCATACCAAAAACGGTTATACTATATTTTTTCTCTGATTTGCGTAGAAATTATGTAAACTTAAAGGAACCTTATGAAAATCAACCTAAAATATGGCGACTCTTATAAGGAACTCTCTCTGCCGGACAAAAACCTCTTGAAAGTTCTGGAATTGGAAAAAGTCCCTGGGCTTTCAGACGTCAATCAGGCTACAATTCAGGCACTGCAGAATCCAATCAAGAGCAAAAGACTAAAAGAGTTAGCTAAGGGTAAGAAAACCGCAGTTATAGTGGTCAGCGATTTCACCCGGGGTGTCCCTTACAAGCGTCCAACTCATAACCTACTCCTCCCTATCGTTGACGAGCTTAACTCTGGCGGGATAAAGAGCGAGAATATCACCTTCTTGGTCGGAACAGGAGCGCACAGACCTCATACTGACAAGGAAAACCGGGATAATTTCGGGGATGAGATCGTTGATAACTTTAAGTTAATTAGCCACGAGTGTGATAAAGATTTAGTCTCCTTTGGAAAACTTTCCACCGGGAATGAGCTTTTAGTCAATAAGCTGATCAAAGATTCAGATTTAGTGGTGATGACCGGGCTTATCACCACCCATTATTTCGGTGGATATTCTGGCGGCAGAAAAGGGATTTTACCCGGGGTAGCCGGAAGAGAAAGCATCCGGGCAAATCACGCTATGGTATGCAGACCTGGCGTAGCTATCGCCAGTCTAAAAGAAAACCCGATTAATCTGGAGATGGAGGAAGCCGCCGCAAAAGCTGGAGTGGACTTCCTGGTAAACGTAGTCATAAACGATAAGAAGGAAATAGTAAATATCGTTGCCGGTGATTTGACAGATGCCTTTTATGCAGGTGTGGACGCCTGTAATAAACTTTACAAGGTGAAAATCAACCGCTTAGCTGATGCAGTTATCGCCAGTGCTGGAGGATATCCCAAGGATGTTAATTTATATCAGACTATGAAGACGATGAACAATGCCAGGCAGGTAGTGAAGGAAGGCGGGACTATCGTGATGCTGACCGAATCACGCGAAGGGTTAGGCTCTGATACTTTTGATAAATGGCTATCCATAGCTTCATCCCTGGACGAGCTACTCAGTACCAAGGAAAAAGATATAGTGGTAGGCGGGCATACCGCAGTGATCAACTCGAAAATCCTTAAAAGAAATGACGTATATGTCATCTCCTCGATGAAAAAAGATTTCTTAGAGCAGAGATTTTTCAAGTACGCAGAAAGTCTTGAAGATGCCTTAGATAAGATAAAATCCGAACACGGGGACGATTTCAAGGCATATATTATGCCCCAGGGCGGGTTGATCTATCCCTGCCTGGAACATACGTGTAAGTCAGGAGTCCAGGATTCCGGACTCATCTATTAAAGAGCCTGAAACTGCGAGGTTGGAAGCCCTGTTTGCTGTAGTTGTAGGGACAGAACATTGTTCTGTCCTTTACAGGAAGTAAGTCAAGAGACCGAGGTTTTTGATTCATCTACTTTCGAAAATAATAAACTTTTAAAAAAGGAGTTGCGATGGCAGAAGTAACCGTAAATGACGAAAAACTGAGTAAATTCTGTACTCAGGTATTCGTCAACTTAGGAGTTCCGCAAGCAGATGCAGAGGTAACCTCAGACAACTTAGTGCAGGCAGATTTAAGAGCCATCCCCTCTCACGGGGTTGCCAGACTGATGAGATATGTCAACGGGATTAAAAACGGTAAGATTCTTCCCGGGGTTAAGCCCAAGATTTTGCAGGAAACCGCGTCGACTGCGGCAATCAGCGGAGAAAATGGTCTGGGCCAGCCCGCAGGGTTATTCGGGATGAAATTAGCAATCAAAAAGGCAAAAGATGCAGGAGTGGGTTTTGTCACTGTTTGCAACTCCAACCATTACGGAATTGCCGGGTATTACTCGATGATGGCTATAAAAGAAAACCTGTGCGGGATTTCTATGACCAACTCAGCTCCCCTGGGCGTGCCGACTTTCAGCCGGGATATGATCATCGGCACAAACCCGATCAGCGTGGTCTTCCCTACCGGCAAGGAAAGACCCTGGGTGTTGGATATGGCTACAACTGTCGTTCCCAGAGGAAAATTAGAGGTTTACGAGCGCCTGGGCAAACCCCTCCCCCTGGGCTGGGCAGTGGATGAAAAAGGTATCCCCACAGCTGACACCAAAAAGGTCTTGGATAATATGACCAAAGCCGCAGGAGGCGGAGTTCTCCCCTTGGGCGGCGCAGGCGAAGAGTTCAGCGGGCACAAAGGTTACGGGATGTCGGTATTAGTTGACATTTTCTCCGGGATTCTCTCCGGCGCGGCTTACGGTCCTTATGTCGATTCCAAAAGAGACCCTTCCCAGAAATTCTCCAACGTAGGACATTTCTTCGGCGCGATAAACATCGAAAACTTCATCCCTGTGGATAGATTCAAAACCACCTTGGACCGGATGATCACCGAACTGAAAAGCTCCAATAAGGCTGAAGGCGAGAACAGGGTATTTATCCACGGGGAAAAAGAGTTCGAGAAATCGGAGTACTATAAGAAAAACGGCCTGCCCTTAGAGGAGAAGGTATATACTCAACTGGAGAAGTTATCTGCGGAGATGAACATAAAGTTTGATATAAAATAAGCGTTGAAACGTTACCGTAAAATAATTTTTTTAGGGGCACGGTGCTGCCGTGCCCTGTTTATCTGTGTTCTTGACTCCATTGACCTATCAGGTGTGCAGGGCACCTGGCCTACAAACTGCAACACGCAGAGACAATAGGTCAGGAGCCTTCAGACCCTGATGCTATCTGACGTTGTTTATGTCGAAAGTGAGGCACGATGCAAAGGTTGTTGTGTGCAAGCCGTATAATCAGTAAATAAGTCTCTATAATGAGAATAACATACACCCCGCATCTGAAGTTTCGGATGAAACTGAGAGGTATCCCCTCTCAGTTACCCAAAAAGATTTTCAAGGAAGCAAAGGAACACTATTACGATAACTTAACCAGACATTATGTGGCTGTCCACAAACTTAGATTTAATAGAAAATTGAGAGAAATTGCCGTAGCGTATGATAAAAAAGATGAGATAATAGAAATAATCACCATTCACCCTTTAAAAATCTATCAAAAAACAGCCCGAATAAGCTCGGGGAGGTGGCGAAGAATATGAATAAGAAACCCATAATAAACTATGACTCTAAATCAGATATTCTCTACATTGTAGCTAAGAAGGGGAAAGAAGAGGAATTTGTAGAGATCGCGCCTGGTATAAACGTAGAGCTTGATGACAGAGGTCAAGTCATTGGGATAGAAATCCTTAATGCTTCCAAATACCTGAAGCCCATTGCTAAACCCTTATATAAACATATGGAATTGGTTTAGCTGAACAGTTGTGTAGTCCCCGGAGCCCCGTGCTCCTGACACTATTAATTCATCAGTCCCGTAGGCGGGGCTCCCAACCCCTCAAATTTGAATATAATCTCTTTCCCATTGATGACAATGCGGAGCAAGGTGCTCCGCCTACGAACTCACAAAATGTCATTCTGAAGGAGTCTCGCCGAAGGCGGACGACTGAAGAATCTTTTGAACTCACTCCTGTACCCCCTCTCTTAATAAGAGAGGGGGACTAAGGGGGTGAGTTTACTTGTGTAGGTAAGTTCCGTAATCGGGGATGAGGTCATTTCCCATCTTCCTTTTTCCTTCTTCTATTTTCTGTTATGTCCTGTGCCCGTCAGGTCCCCTCACCTGACGGAAAAATTTTCGTTGCATATTTAAACAAGGCAAGTTATCTTATCTTCAGATATTTTTTAATTTTCATTCTATCAAGCATATTGAAAATTTCGCAATGTTTGTTAAGTTATTTCGGCAGTCTAATGTATGTTCAGGTGCTCGTGATCTCTATGTAAAGAGGTGTCGCTTATGGAATGGACTCCGCTCATAATCGGTCTCACTGTCGCTTATTTCCTTGTCACTTCGATAACCACATTCGACATTAGGTTGAATCAAGCCAAACGTCAGGGGATTTTGCCGCCCGATGAGCCTACACTACCCGCGTGGGTGAGTGTGCTTTATTGGGTGCAGTGGGCAATTTTTCTCGTGTTGTTGTACCTAAACTGGAAATATGCTCTTGTGCTATTTGTTATAAAATTCGCGCTAAAGGTGTTACCAGTGTTAGAAACAGTAGGAAATATTTTGATGTCGCCTTTTAAACCCCGATAAGCTGTATGAGATAAAAAGAAAGGTAAGATTGGAGATCATAGCACACAACATAATTACCAGTTCGCTGGCAACTGCCTGTGAAAACGAAAGGATATAAAAAGCAATGGACAGAGGATTAAAGTACTGGCTTCGCTGGATAGCAGTACTCCCCGGCGCATTCATTGCTGGTATGCTCGCAACCTTTCCTCTGCACTGGATACTCTACTCCACGCTAAGTAACTTCATAGAGCCATACCCCGAACTGCCTGAACGCCTTCTGATACCATTTATCATAGCTGGTGTCTTCATTTGGGCTGGCTCTCGAATTGCGCCTCAGTACAAAATTGAGACATCCGTCGTCCTTTTTGGATTGTGGACATTCTTAATCGGTGGTTTCGTTTTCCTTACGCTATCAGGTGTTGCCTTAATGGGCAACCAGTTATACTTTCGGGGTGGAGGAGTTGCTACCTTGATGGCTGTCGCTGGTGCACTTACTGCACTTTACTTCGTGCGAAAAGAGCAAAAAAAGCAAAGTGAAAAACAATAAAATTATAATGTGCACGTTCCTGAAACACGCAGAGATAGTAGGTCAGAAGCCTTTTGCTTCTGAAACTATTGATTTAGCGGGTGTGCATAGCACTTGACCGACAAGGCTTTAAAGATGTAAAAAATATATCTTAAAATAATTTTTATAAGGCCCTTATTTTAACTGCAAGGTGCATTGAACATGTCTTTTTGGACAAGTATATTCTTTCTGGTTGTGGGTTGGATGCTCGGACTTCTGAGCCCGATCTTAGTGGATAAAATAAAAAAACTATTTAACAAAAAAGAAGTTAAGGCAGGTATTTTTACCGAACTAAAAGAAGTAAAATTTAGATTGGCAATGACTGTTTTTCAGATAATTTCAAAGTATGGAACACTGGATAAGGATTTACTTAATTGGTTGCGTCCTTTAGTAGAAGAATCCAAAGGTACATATTCAAAAGATTCATTAGACGCAATAGAAAAATTATTAAAGTTTAACGATGAATATTTCAAAACATTAAATGAGTATGCTAAACTTCATGCACTATCGGCTATATCTTTAAAGAAATATCATCTACCTTTCTTAGATTCCAAAATTGGTGAGTTGTCATTATTTGACATGGAATTTCAGAACAAAATCTTTGAGATTAGAGCGCAAATTAGTTTCCTTAACGAGAATATCGAGCAATCTCAGTTTTTTTATGAAAAGACTTTCGATTCTACTTTAAATATAGAAAACCACAAAATAATCAATCAGAATCTCAGAGATGGCTATCGAAATATTTCAAATAATGCTAAGGTGATCATTGATTTAATTAGTAAATTAACTGGCAGTAAAAATAACTCTGTAAATAGTAAGTCAGGAACTACCCACTCCTGACGCTAATTACTATATCGCTGTCAGGTGGTAACACCTGACCGCACATCAACGCTGGGGAATCTCATGACATTTTACAGAATCCTTGGGACTTTTTTCGTTCTCATCGGAATAATAGGTTTTTTTACAGTTGCAGATGATTTTCGCCACTCTGGTGAACTGGTGGGTGTGGGAAGCGTGTTGATGGCTGGTGTAATTCTGCTAATTGGCCAGTCCAGGTGGTCAACAACCAGACATCTGAGACTCCAATGGATTGCGTTTGGTTTATTGGCCGGGTCAATCCTGGGCGCTGGTCTCGACAATATGCTGCTTGGGGTCGGGCTGGGAACCGCAGTAGGAATAATGGTAACATTTTTAGCAGCAGAGAGCAGGTCAGGAGCACCGTACTCCTGACGCTATTAATGGTTTGGAACTCACCCCCATACCCCCTCTCTTAAAAAGAGAGGGGGATCAAGGGGGTGAGTTTAGTGGTAGCTCGGGCTATTGAAAACTGCCCGACTAAAACTCTTTCGTCGGGTAGTCCCGCCAAAGGCGGGGCAACCCGACCTACTCCTGAACTCTGGCGTTAGCCCCTGGAAAAAGAACTCATATAAGTTGATGCAAGAGAATTTGTGATCAAACAGTATCCCCTATTGACTGAGAAAACAGATGTTATCATCATCGGAGCTGGCGCGTCAGGGTTGATGTGCTCAATCGAGGCTGGCAAGCGTCACCGTAAGGTGCTCGTTATCGATCATGCAAAAAAGCCGGGACGGAAAATTTTGATGTCCGGTGGCGGGCGTTGCAATTTTACGAATTACCATATAAATGCCGACAGCTATATTTCCCATAATCCAGATTTCTGCAAATCGGCACTCAGCCGCTACACTCAACGGGATTTTTTGACCTTGGTGCAGAAGCATCATATCGCCTTTAGCGAGAAAGCCCAGGGACAACTCTTCTGTGATGGCAGCTCCCGTGACATTCTGAACATGCTGTTATCCGAGTGCGAACAGGCCGGGGTCTCTTTTCAAGTAAATTCGAAAATTGAAAAGATTGAACAGCTGGGTGAGCATCATTTCAAAGTATACAGCAGCCGGGGCAATTATGTCTGCCAGTCGTTAGTCGTTGCTACAGGTGGATTATCCATACCCGCGATAGGCGCAAGCCCTTTGGGGTATGAAATTGCCGAGCAGTTTCACATCAAGGTGTGGCCGCGACGTGCCGGCTTAGTTCCCTTCACTCTTCAGCCCAAGGATAAAGAAAAACTATCAACCCTATCTGGTATTGCTGTTGATGCCGTGGTCAGTAACAAACGCCAAAGTTTTGGTGAAAACATCTTATTTACGCACCGGGGTTTGAGCGGCTCTGCCATCTTGCAAATGTCATCCTATTGGCAACCCGGCGAGGAGCTTACCATAAATCTGTTACCAGAGGTTGATCTGGTCAATGTACTCAAAGAAGAACAACGACAGCGCCCCCAGCGGAAGGTGAAATCAGTGTTGGTGGAATATCTGCCTAAACGTCTTGTGGCGATAATGGTAATGAGTGATCTGGCAGAAAGCCCCTTACGGACAATCTCTCACAACCAATTTAAGGAGATTTCAGCGCAGCTCCAGCAATGGACCATCAAACCAAGCGGCACCGAGGGATACCGAACCGCGGAGGTGACTCTGGGGGGAGTAGATTGTAATGCGATTTCATCCAAGACCATGGAAGCTCATCCGGTGGCGGGGCTATTTTTTACTGGTGAAGTACTTGATGTGAGCGGTTGGCTGGGTGGTTATAATCTCCAATGGGCATGGTCATCGGGCTGGTGTGCCGGACAGTATGTTTAGCGCGTCCGGGAAAATACGTTGTTCCTTATCCTCCTCAGAAGAGTAGGTCGGGCTGTTGAAAACTGCCCGACTAAATCTCTTTTGTCGGGTAGTCCCGCCAAAGGCTGGACAACCCGACCTACTGCTGAGAAAATCGTAAAGCTAAAGCTTTACACTCCACTTTCGATTTCATTTCGTATAAACTAAGACAAGTGATGTCAACTTTAGATTCAGAAAAGGATCGGCAAAAATGAAAGAAACCCTGTTTGAAGACCTAAAACAAATCTTCGGTGCAAAAAATGTCTTCTCCACTTATGAAGAAAGGCTCACCTATTCCTATGATGCCACCAACACCAGCTTTATGCCCGATGCAGTTGTAATTCCTCAGAATACCGAGCAGGTAGTTCAGGTGATGAAGTATGCCTCAGCTCACAAAATCCCGATTGTCAGCCGGGGCGCTGGTTCAGGCTATACTGGAGGCTCTTTACCAGTCAAAGGCGGGATCGTGGTCAGCTTCGAGCAGATGAACAAGATTCTCTCGGTGAACAAAGAGAAGATGTACGCTGTGGTCGAGCCGGGAGTCGTAACCCAGAACTTTTTTGATGAGATGGAAGAGCTTGGGCTTTTTTACCCGCCTGACCCTTCTAGCCTGAAGACATCGACTTTAGGCGGAAACGTGGCAGAGTGCGCCGGAGGTCTGCGCGGAAGAAAATACGGAGTCACCAAAAACTACGTCCTGGGACTGGAATTTGTGCTCTATGACGGCCAGATAGTCCCTACGGGAGTCTTGAGTCCAGAAGGGGACTCAGGGTACGATTTATCTGGAATCGTAATTGGCTCAGAAGGAACCCTGGCGGTAATCACCAAAATCGCTTTGAAACTGCTGAGAAAACCTCCTTATGAAGAGACTATCTTAGCAGGGTTTAATAATATGGAAGACGCGGCTAAGGTCGTGGCTGATATAACAGCATCTGGAATCACCCCATCCATTCTGGAGTTCATCGATGGCGACACCCTGGCTTGCGTTTTGGAATTCATCCAGACAGATAGAGTGGAGAAAGCTGCAGCAGTGCTTTTGATCGAGACTGATGGCGAAAAAGAACAAGCACATAAAGAAGCAGAAGAGATTATAAAGATCTGCAAAAAAAACAATGCAAAAAGCTTGAGATTTGCAGACACCAAAGAAGAAAAAGACGACCTCTGGAAAATCCGCAGGTCAGTCTCAGCGTCCCTCTTGAGACTTTCCCCCACCAAGGTGAACGAGGACGTCGCTGTCCCCCCAAGCCAGCTTCCTGAACTAGTCAGGGGAATCAAGAAGCTGTCAACAGACTATAATGTTCAGATTAATACCTTCGGACATGCCGGTGATGGCAACCTGCACGTGAATTTTATGACCGACTCCAGAGATAAGGCAAAAATGCACCGGGTCGAGCAGGGAGTGGAGAAATTGTTCGATCTGACCTTGAAATTAGGCGGAACTCTTTCTGGTGAGCACGGCATCGGCACAACCAAAGCTAAGTTTATGGAAAAAGAGGTGGGCAAATCCGGAATCGAGTTCATGAAGAAAGTCAAACAGGCATTTGACCCGGATGGAATAATAAACCCGGGAAAAATATTCCCGGAATGAGTTACCTTTCCCGTCTCCTTAAGGAGACGGCAATGCAAAGAACTGATGTAGAGACGCATCGAATGCGTCTCTTTTTTTGACCTCACCCTGACCTTCTCTCACAAGGAGGTATTCCTTTTTTACTTGACAAACTCGAAGTACCGCTTATGTTATTCTCAGGTAATGCAATTTTACCGCTCTTTTAAACCAGGGAGGATTTATGAAACTTCAAAATATATTTCGGTCAGTGTTCATGGCAATAGTAATATCACTTTTAGTTCATTCTATATTGTTCGCTCGGCCACCAGAGTATCGGGTGGTACCGATTCCGGCGCAGTTGGGGTATGGGCGTTTGAACGACAGCGACGTCGTTGCAGGAACAACGTGGAGTCCAATTGCGTGGATGTGGAACAAGGGATTAGTCACAAATTTACCTGGCCTTGGCTCAGGAGACCGGTGGGCAAGGGATATCAACAATGACAGAGTTGTCGTCGGAGCTGTAAGCGATTCGAGAGGATTGGGGCATGCATGCAAATGGCAAAATGGCATTCTGAGCACTTTCGATGCACCTGGTCATCTGGTGACGTGGGCGAGTAGTATCAACTCTGTTGGGACTGTAGTCGGGCAGGCATATGACACCACTGACACTGCGTGGCCGATTTATCCATTTATTCTCACCGGGTCTGTTACCACTTTGGACAACCTGGAAAACTATGAATTCAATGCCATAAACGACGGCGGTGTCATCGCGGGCACGTCCTGGTCGTCAAAAACGCATGAAAGTGGAAGAGCGTTCATATATGATGGCGGAACTGTTACTTTCTTGAGCGATCCCGGTTCCTTTGCCGAAGCGTTTGCCATAAACAACTCCAATCATGTGTTATGTGAGGTCAACCACGTTGCATTTTGTTTATGGAAAAATGGGACTCAGGTATTTCTGGAATCGTTTACCAACTTCGGTGGTCTTAACGATCATGATGTTGTTGTTGGTCACTCGTCGAGTCTTGGCGCCGTCATTTGGGAGAATGGCGAAGTTCGCCAGCTTGATGCTTTGATCGATCCTAACCTGGGTCTTCATCTTTCGAACGCCTGCGATATCAACAACAAAGGGCGGATTTTATGTATGGGATCGGATAAGATGGCCTATCTGCTTATTCCCATCAGAGCGATTACTGTTCGCGACGCCAAGAATGACACCATTCCGAATGTGGAGTTTGATCTCATCAAAGTTGCCAACAATCCGCCAACTTTCACCGAGGATATGCTGGGGTCGTTTACCACAGACAGCTTGGGACAGCTGAAGTTAACCATAGTTGCGGAGGACACCTTTTCCGTGGAATTGAATACGGGCACGAAAGAGCTTGTGGTGGGGGACAGTCTCAAGATTGCCAAACATATCTATACCCAGCCAGCGGTGAAGCATTCTGGCGTATTAGGGACGATGTATTCCATTTTCTTAAACAATGCCAAGCTTGACTCTGCTGGTGTGATGTCATTTGATACTTTGAATTCTAAGGGGACGCAGGATATAATTTTAGACCATACAGAATTAAGATACAATCTTTTGGTCTCTGTGGAGTGGGATGCAGAGGAGGAATATCTTAATGGGCTTCAATCCAGCTTCAGGGCAATGTCTAATTATTTATATGACGTCAGCGACGGACAGATAAGACTGGATACAGTGATGATTTTCGATGACCGAGAGCACTGGCTGGAAGCTGACATGAGGATAAGAGCGAGCAATGTGTTCGAACCCTACGGTTATCTTTTTGGGATACAAGTACCTGATCTGACCAAGGTAATAGAGATTCCCAGAAAATGGTTTGGAAATCAGGACTTCAGCAGAATCGAAACTTACCATCAGCATCCCTTGAATGTCGCCATTAGCACTGATTACCGGGGAAGTGCCCACGAGCTGGGTCATTATGGGCTGGGTTTTGATGATGAATATGAATTTGCTTATGGTCAGCGGTGTGGCTCAGTAGATAATTATGGATTTATGGATAACTACCATACACACGGCGGTGAGTTAAGCACAGAGATGTCAAGCAGTCTCCGCTATATAAGCGCATCCTGCCAGAATACCAACCAATATGCCTACCGAGGAGCTTCCTGCTGGGATTTCTTGGAAGCATGGGCACAGGGAGATTATGAAGTGGATAATGATACTATCTATGTTCCCATCATTAAGCCAGATGATCCTGAACGAACACTGCCATCAGGATATGATTATTTCCCCGGACCAAATAACGACAAATATACTCCACCTGATTTAATGGACTATGACGTAGGTTCACTCATTAAATTTACAGAGCCAATTCAACACCCCTTTGCTGGTTCACTTGAGCTATTGATAGTAAATCCTTCAGGTCAGCCATTTCCCAAGGCGGATGTAACCCTATTGAAATCGATTACCGGAGGAGGCTGGCTTACAATAGAACAGGGGCAGACAGCGGATAATGGAAAAATCTGGGTTTTAGGAGCAAAGTTTGGTGACCAGTTGAGAACGGCAGGTAGTTATGTGATACTTTCCTCTTCAGCCTATAAGGTTGCCAGTGCCGGAGATAAGGGATGGTTATTTGGACAGGGAACTATTGGCAGTTCAGATACTCTTTCTATAAAGTTGAAGACAGTAGAGGGTGATTATCCCCTGATCTGCAGAGTCGAACTTGGGGATAATACAGCAACTTATAAACTTAATATATTAAACCCGTTTTCAGCTAACCCAACCGTAGATTTACTCCCGGAGGGAGACTCATTATACTCTCACACTTTCTTATCCGACTCTGGAGGATATTCAACCTTAATCACCGACAGTTTAGGTTATGCAGGCACATTCACCATCTGGGCAGTTGATGATTCAGGCCAGAATTTCTTCTTCAATACAGATTATACCATAACTCAGCTTGATACCAGTGCATTAATCTGGAATTTGATCGGACCACAGGGAGGAGCAGAGGTCTGGATTGATACTTCAAATTCTACTCTACAGAAGGGAATGATACTTTCCTCACCTTACTTAATTATCAGAACTGGACTGGATTCAACTAATGTTCAGGCTGGAGAGACTCATTCCCTTTCAGTTTATCCCCCAGTTACTTTAGCTGGTAACAATCGAATCATTATTCGCTATGCAGATAGTGATTTGGATATTGGCAATGGAATAAAAGGAAAGGAAAGCTCCTTAAAAATCTTTCACTGGGATGAAAGCTCTAACCAGTGGGAGAAAATAGGTGGAACAGTTGATACCATTCAGAATGAGGTTTCTACAGCCATCGCAGACTTAGGAGTATATGCTGCCTTCACTACCGAATTACTAACTGATGTAAAAGACGAAGAACGAGGTTCAGTCATACCTGAGAAATTTGAATTAAAGCAGAACTATCCGAATCCTTTCAATCCAGTGTGTAACATAGAGTATGCTCTTCCAAAAGGTTCTCATGTCACGCTTAGCATCTACAATATCCTCGGACAAAAAGTGAGAGTATTAGTAGATGAATATCAGAGTGCTGGATATAAATCTATTAAATGGGATGGAAGAGACAAACTGGGAAAAGAAGTAACCAGCGGAATCTATTTCTACAGGATAGAAGCGGAGAAGTTCACTCAGGCTAAGAAGATGGTACTGATTCGTTAGTAATTGGCAGACCCAGAGCCTGCCCGTAGGGTTGCCCTCAACCTGGGTTAATCACCCCACCTTGCGGGCAAGGTGGGGTTACCGCTTGACCTCACCCTATCCCTTTCCTAAAAGGAGAGGGCAGAAAATTCGTAGAGACGCATCGCCATGCGTCTCTTTTTTTCGTCATCGCAGAACCGTAGGGGTTCAAAATTTTGAACCCCTACTATTTATTGACTTCCCCTTGACTCTCTTTTGAAGAAAGAATAGGATGGAGAAATGTAGCATCGGGCTTTATGCCCGACGTGAAAGATCGTCAGGGATAAACCCTGACGCTACGAAAACTAATGACTTCCCTGTCAAGCGTGAGTAAAATCTCAAGGACTTACGACTGGGTTATTTCCTGAATGAAACCTAAGAATTTATCCTTACCCTTACGATCCGGATAAGAAAAGATATTCATCGGCACCTGCCACCCCGGAGGAGTTTTGATTGCATTAGAGATATAATATTTTACCCTTTCCCCTAACCTCTTTGCCAGGCTTTTGGCACCTTCTTTTGGAGTTTCGGAAAGGAGCAACAGAAGTCTCTGGTCCTGGACTCCTGAGACCAGGTCAGTCTCCCGAACGCTTTTCAGGATCAACTCTTCCAGTTCTTGTGAGAGAACTTCCATTCGCCGATAACTCTTGAGAGCTCCTCTTTTGGCAAATTTAGAGAGACTGCTTAGATCAATTATTAAAAGGGAAAGAAATTCACAATACCTTTCCGCTCTTTTTAACTCATGTTTCGCCCTGAGTCCAAAGTTACGGTGATTCTTGTAAAACTGATCCATTTCCTCCCTTTCTTCACCTTCCTGGTAAAAATCATGTTCATCCTTGAAAGTCTCCATCCAAAAATCTCCTTTTGACAAAATTGTTTGTTTCAGCTTTAAATAGCTTTTTTGTTTTGATTGTATTGCCTTTAAAAAAAATAAGAATTCGGCATCCCAGCCAAAATTTACGTTCTATCTAATTTTCCACGAAGGGGCACAAACAAATCGTTAATTGTTCAATAAAAAAGCAAAACCTATGCCACAGGTCTCCCGTTTGACTTATAGCTCTAGATTTTATAAATATAAATTTTAGAATTCTTGAGCTCGTAAAGTGTAAGGAGTAACTTAAAGAAACACAAAGGGTTATCTGGAGGGTATTTTGAGATTTGGATTTTCTTTATCCTTGAGAAATTCTTAAAGCTCTTTGCAAAACGGTAAAATATTTCTGACTTTATATCTTTTATAAAACTTTATATGCAACTCTATTCACAATCTTTGCACATACTTACATAAGAAAAATTTTTCTGCTGTTTATTCTCCGGTTTCATTGATTCGGTATTCTTTGATCTTATAGAGCAGGGAACGATAACTTATCTCTAAAAGCTCAGACGCTTTTCTTCGATTCCAGTTGGTTTTGTTCAAAACCTCCAGGATCAGTTTCTTTTCCTGATTAGCTGTCGACCGAGCTAC
>Ga0315291_10006653_pt1 | contig 14340 bp, 13 predicted proteins | sample YL17G12_20_MG_FD_203070 | JGI IMG/M metagenome (GOLD analysis project Ga0315291, IMG submission 203070) | Sediment microbial communities from Yellowstone Lake, YNP, Wyoming, USA - YL17G12_20 | ecosystem: Environmental > Aquatic > Freshwater > Lake > Sediment | place: USA: Wyoming | collected...
GCGGGCGCTTCCAGACAGCGACCATGCCCAGGCCCTTGGCCCCGGCCACGTCGCAGCGCAGCGAGTCGCCCACCATCACCGTCTCCTCGGCCGCCACCGCCAGGGCATCGAGGGCGTGCTGGAAGATGCGGGGGTGCGGCTTCAGGTAGCCCACGTTCGAGGAGATGGTCACCTCCTGCAAGTAGGGTTCGAGGCCGTATTCCGCCAGCTCGGCCAGGAAGCGCGGCCCGCCGAAGGCGCGGTCGGTCACGGCGCCCAGCTTCAGGCCATGTTCCTTGAGCCAGCGCAGAGTGTCGAGGGCATCGGGGAAGAGGGTGCGGCCGAAGAACCGGCCGCCCAGGTTCCAGGCGTCCCACAGCTCGTGCGTCTGCTCCTCGGTCAGGCGCAGGCCGAAGCTCCCCGCTATCTCGGCGCACAGGTCCAGATAGTCGGGGCTCACGTGGTCGGTGCGATAGGCCTCCCCCGTCTCCCGCTCCACCGCGACGCGGATGTCGCGGCCCAGGAAGAAGAGCGGGCCCTCCGGCTCGATGCCCCAGCGGCGCAGGAGGGCGTTGATGCGGCGCACCGTCTCCTCCCGCACGAGGATGTGCGGCGGCATGCTGGGGAAGTGCCACAAGGTATCGCCGAGATCGAAGAGAACGGCGCGGATCATTCTGGGCCGCCGGTACCGACGTAGAAAGAGCCCCAGTTCACCGGTATGGTCAGCTCTGCCATCCCGAGTGCAACAAGCGTCGGCGTGTAGTACGCTGTCACTGCGTACTCACCCTCCAGATCCGTGGACCCGCCCCGGAAGTCATCGGGAAAGACCAACTGGGGCTGGGAGTCGGGCCAGAGCTTGGACAGCGACCTGCCATCCGGCATTCGCACCTCACACATGTAACTTCCTACCGGGAGGTCGGAGAGGCGAGTCGGCCGCCAGATGGTCACGCGCTCGCCAGATCCAATCGCGTGCGGATGGATCACCAGAAAGTCCCACTTCGACCAGCCGAAATGAAGCCAACTCCTGCCCTCGCGGTCTCCGAACTGCCTAAGGGAACTGAGGTCGCGCTTTAGCTCGACCACGATCGTCTTGAGCTCGTCGTCGCCCGTCGCTTGCGACCTCTCCTCGACGCCTGCAACGTGCTGCTCAACGCCCTCGAGCCTTTTGACCACATCCTCCGCCATGCTGGCGCGCTCCTGGCCGATGGCCGCTTGCAGCACGACCTTGAACTGTTCCTGCAACTCCTCGCGGGTTCCCGTCGTCAGACCCTTTATCTCTCCCAGGACGCCGTGCATCTCCTTCGCGAACTTGTTGATGGTGTCGCTGATTCGGGCACCCTGCTCGGTCTGCCATCTGTAGAACAGGACCCCGAAGAAGATGGTGCTAAGCGATAGGGCTATGGCCGCCACCGCTAGGCCGTCGGAGAACGTCATGCCCGCTACCCTTCCTCCTCCAGCATCTGGACGCGCGCCTGCACCCGCACCGGCAGGCCCCAGATGTGGATGAAGCCCGGCGCCGCGCTCTGATCGTACACGTCGCCCTTATCATACGTGGCCAGGGAGAAATCATACAAGCTCTTGGGCGACTTGCGCCCCACCACCACGGCGCTGCCCTTGTGCAGCCGCACCCGTATCGTGCCCGTGACGTGCCGCTGAGTGCTCTGGACGTAGGCCGCCAGGTCCTGGTGGTGAGCGGTGAACCACAGGCCGTTGTAGATGAGGTCGGCGTACTCCTGGGCGATGCGCTCCTTCAAGCGCACCTGCGGCTTGGACAGCGTCATCTGCTCCAAGCCCTCGTGGGCCTTGAGCAACGTCACCGCCGCCGGCGCTTCGTATATCTCTCGCGACTTGATGCCCACCAGCCGATTCTCCAGATGGTCGATGCGGCCGACGCCGTGCTCGCCAGCTATCTCGTGCAGGCGGGTTACCAGCGACACGCCATCGAGCTCACGGCCGTCCAGAGCGACGGGCATCCCCTGCTCAAAGCCGATCTCCACGTACGCCGGCTTATCGGGCGCCGCGGCCACCGACTTCGTCCACTCGAACACTTCCTCCGGCGGCTCGGCCCAGGGGTCTTCCAGGACGCCGCACTCGATGCTGCGCCCCCACAGGTTCTCGTCGATGGAGTAGGGGCTCTCCTTGGTCACCGGCACAGGGATGTTGTGTTGCTGGGCATAGGCGATCTCGTCCTCGCGCGTCATCCCCCACTCGCGCACGGGGGCGACGATGCGCAGGTCGGGAGCGAGGGCCTGCACGCTGACGTCGAAGCGCACCTGGTCGTTCCCCTTGCCGGTCGAGCCGTGGCCGACGGCCGTGGCCCCCTCCTGGCGGGCGGTCTCCACCAGCAGCTTGGCAATCAGCGGCCGCCCCAGGGCGGTGGCCAGCGGATACTGCCTCTCGTAGACGGCGCCAGCGGCCAGAGCGGGGAAGGCGAAGTGACGGACGAACGTCTCCTGGGCATCGGCCCAGCGGAAGGCGACGCCCCCCGCAGCCAGCGCCCGGCTGTGCAGCGTCTCGCGGTCCTTCTGCATGCCCACGTCCACGGTCAGGCAGACGACATCGTAGCCCCGCTCCTCCTTCAGCCAGCGCACGGCCACGGATGTGTCCAGGCCGCCGGAATAGGCAAGAATAAGCTTCTCAGGCATCTCTTTCCCTCTTTTCTTCCTCCAGCTTTGCCAGCACCCCATCGATGGTCTCCACCGCCCGATCCAGCTCCTCCTCGCTCACCACCAGGGGCGGCATGAGGCGCAGGGCAGTCGGCTTCACGTTGTTGACGATGAGCCCCTCCGCCAGGCACATCCCCACGGCCTGCTCGGCCAGCTCGCCGGCCAGCTCGATGGCCCACAGCAGGCCACGGCCGCGCACGTCGGTCACGATGGAGTGACGGTCGGCCAGGCTGCGCAGGCGGCGTTCCAGGTGCTGGCCCCTCTTGACCACCTGGCCGGGGATGTCGTTATCGATGACGTATTTCAGCACGCAATAGCCGACGTGGGTGCACAGGGGGTTGCCCCCGAAGGTGCTGCCGTGGTCGCCCGGCGCGAACACGGCGCAGTGCTCCTTGGCCAGGAAGGCCCCAATGGGCAGACCGCCGGCCAGGCCCTTGGCCAAGGCCATGATATCCGGCTCGGCGGCACACTGCTGGTAGGCGAACAGGCTGCCCGTGCGGCCGATGCCCGTCTGGATCTCGTCCAGGATCAGCAGGATGCCCGCCTCATCGCACCAGGCCCGCACCTGGCGCAGGTAGTCGGCGCTGGGGACGTTGACGCCGCCCTCGCCCTGGATGGGCTCCAGGAGGACGGCGCAGGTCTTGGCGCTGGTGGCCTTGCGGATGGCCTCCACATCGTTATAGGGCACATGGACGAAGCCCGGAGGCAGAGGCGCGAAGGGCAGCTTGTATTTATCGGTGCCGCTGGCAGTGACGGTCGCCAGCGTCCGGCCGTGGAAGGCGTTGTCGGTGCAAATGACCTCGTAGGCGCCTTCCCTCTTCTCCTTGCCCCACTTGCGCGCCAGCTTGATGGCCCCCTCGATGGCCTCGGCGCCGCTGTTGCAGAAGAAGACGCGATCCAGGCAACTATTCTCCACCAGGAGCTGCGCCAGGCGAAGCTGGGGGATGCTGTACACAAGGTTAGAGACGTGCGCGAGGACGCCGGCCTGCTCGGCCAGAGCCGACACCACCGCCGGATGAGAGTGGCCTAGGCTCACGGAGGCGATCCCCGCCACGAAGTCCAGGTACTCCCGCCCCTGGTCATCCCAGACGCGCACGCCCTGACCCCGCACCAGGGTCACTGGCTGGCGCTTGCCGGTGGCGAAGAAGTAGCGTTTCTCCAGTTGCTGCCAGTCGCTCATGGCCTCTCCTCGCCCGCAGCGATGGTCGTTCCCAGAAACCGGCCTTGCTGAACCGCCGCCAGGAGAGCATGCGGCTGGCGGCCGTCGATGATGGCCGTGCGCGTGCGCCCCTGGCAGGCCCGCAGGCAGGCCTCCACCTTGGGGATCATGCCGCCGGAGACCGTCCCCTGGTCGATGAGGGCCGTCGCCTCCTGGCAGGACAGGCGGGCCAGCGAGGCGCCGTCGCTGCCGCTGACGCCTGCCACGTCGGTCAGGAAGACCAGCCACTGGGCGGCCAGGGCGAGGGCCATCTCGCCAGCCACCGTATCGGCGTTTATATTCAGGATCTGGCTCTGAAGCCTCTGGTTCTCCCACAGGATGCCCAGGGGCGCGACGACAGGCAGGTAGCCCGCATCGAGTAGCCGTACAAGCATGTCGCTGTCCACCCGCTCGATCTGGCCAACGTAGCCCAGATCGGGGTCTAGCTGGCGAACGCGCAGCAGGCCGCCGTCGGCGCCCGAAAGGCCGATGGCCTGGCCGCCGAGGGCGCTGATGGACACCACCAGCTCCTTGTTGATCAGGCCAGCCAGCACCGCCACCACCACCTGCAGGGATTCAGCGTCGGTGACCCGCAGGCCGCGTACGAAGCGAGTGGGGGTGGCGCGAGAGTCCAGCCATTCGCTTATAGCGGCACCGCCGCCGTGCACCACAGCCGGACGCCAGCCCTCCCTTTGCAGCGCCACCAGGTCCTCCAGGGTGGTGTCGTGGCTGCCCAGGGTGCTGCCACCAATCTTCACCACAATGATCGGCGATTCACTCATGTCACGTTGTGTAGGCGCTGTTCAAGCGCACGTACTCCTCGGTGATGTCACAGCCCCAGGCGGTGGCCGCGCCCTCGCCCAGGCCCAGCTCCAACCGAAGCTCCACCTCTGCCCCTGCCAGGGCGGCGCGAGCGGCCCTCTCATCGTAGTCCAGGGGACGGCCTCGCCGATAGAGGCAAACGCCGCCCAGGTGGAGGGTGGTCTTGTCCTCAGCCATGTCGGCGCCGCTGCCGCCCAGGGCAGCCAGGATGCGCCCCCAGTTGAGGTCCTCACCGTAGACTGCCGTCTTGACCAACAGCGAGCCGGCCACTCCCCGAGCCGCTCGGCGGGCGTCGGCGTCGCTGGCCGCTCCTTCCACCCGCACCTCGATCAGCTTGGTAGCCCCCTCGCCGTCGCGACAGATGGCCTTGGCCAGGTGAGTGCAAACCTGCGTCAGGGCATCGCCGAAAGCCTCCGCCGCCGGATGCTCAGCAGCGAGCGGCTCCCCTGCCGCCAAGCCGTTGGCCAGCACCACCACCATGTCGTTGGTGCTGCTATCCCCGTCGATGGTGATCATGTTGAAGGAGACATCTACCGCCCGCCGCAGGGCAGCGTCCAGGAAGTCCTGGCGAACGGGCGCGTCGGTGGTAAGAAAGCAGAGCATGGTAGCCAGGTTGGGATGGATCATCCCCGCCCCCTTGGCCACCCCACCTAGCGCATAGCAATGCCCCTGGCAATCGAAGCGAACAGCGATCTGCTTGGGTACGGTGTCGGTGGTCATGATAGCCAGAGCCAGGTCGTCGCCTCCCTCGCTCGAAAGCACAATCTCGCCGATGCCCGCGCGAATCCTGTCCATGGGCAGGCTATTGCCGATGACGCCGGTGCTGGCCACCAGCACATCCTCGGGCTCGATGGCCAGCTTAGCAGCGGTCAGTTCGGCCATCTCGTAGGCTTGCCGCAGGCCATCCTCGCCCGTGCAGGCGTTGGCGCAACCGCTATTGGCCACGATGGCCTGAGCCCGCCCGTTGGCCAGGTGCTTCTGGCAGAGGAGGATGGGTGCAGCCTTCACCAGATTGCTGGTGAAAACGCCGGCCGCCGCGCAGGCCTGCTGCGAGTAGAGGATGCCCAGGTCCAGCTTGTCGACGCCCTCTTTGATGCCCGCACGGACGGCGCCGGCCAGAAAGCCGCGAACGCTGGCGACGCCCCCCTGGGGAATGACCACAATCTCCGAACTCATCGTCGAGAGGCCCGGCCCGATCGGCTCACGGGTAAACAGCGGGCAGGTCGAGGCCAGCGGCCTCGGGGAAGCCCAGCATCAGGTTCATGTTCTGGATGGCCTGGCCGGCCGCTCCCTTCACCAGATTGTCGATGCAGCTCACCACCACCAGGCGGCCCGCTCGCCTGTCCACCATGGGATAGATCAGGCAAAGGTTATTGCCCCAGGTGTGCTTGGTCTGAGGCGGCTCGGCGGTCACCCGCACGAATGGCTCGTCTTTGTAGAAGTCCTCGTACAGGGCGTGCACCCCTGCCTTCGTTAGCGCTCGTCCGTCCGCCACGGGCGCGTAGCAGGTGGTGAGGATGCCGCGGGTCATGGGAACGAGATGCGGCTGAAAGGTGACCCGCAGCGAGGCCGCGGCCTTTGACCACAGCCGCCCCAGCTCCTGCACTATCTCCGGCAGATGACGATGGCCCTCCATGGCGTAGGCGGCCGCGCTCTCGTTGGCCTCGGCGTAGTGGTAGCTGAGCCCGAGGCTGCGGCCCGCTCCTGATACGCCCGACTTGGCGTCGATCACGATATCAGGCTCGATGATCTCGCCCTTGACCGCCGGCGCCAGAGCCAGCAGCGCCCCAGTCGGGTAGCAGCCCGGGTTCGCCACCAGTCGCGCCTCCCGAACGGCCGAGCGGTTCAGTTCCGGCAGGCCATAGACCGCTTTCGGCAGCAGCTCCGGCGCCGGGTGAGTTACGCCGTACCAGCGCTGGTACTCGGCGGCGTCGCTCAGGCGGAAGTCAGCGCTTATGTCGACCAGCGGCAGGCGCTTGCGCACCAGCGGCACCAGCGCCTCGGCGCTGGCACCGTGCGGCAGGGCGGAGAAGACGAAGTCCACCTCGTCCAGTTCAATGCTGACCTTCAGGTCCAGCGGCCAGAGGTGGGGGAAGACCTCCGCCAGCGGCTTGCCCGCCGCGCTGCGCCCGCTAACCGAGGTGACCTTCGCCTCCGGGTGCAGGTAGAGGAGGCGGGCCAGCTCGGCGCCAGCGTAGCCGGTCACGTTGATGATGCCAACCCTGATCAACTTGCTCCCTCTCGCTGCTCTGGATGGCTAAAGTATACACAGGGGCAATAGGTGCGAGCAAGGAGAGAGACGAGCCGTTGAGGGGTCCGTCCCCCCTACCGCGCCAGCCTGTACAGCCCCTGCGCGCGGGCCAGCTCCACGGCCTCCTGATATTCCTCGGCGCTGATCCGCCGCGATAGCTCAGGATAGTTATGGGCCTTGTTCTCCGGCCGATACTGGGCCATCACGTTCACGTAGGAGTGCACCGATAGCTCCTGGGCAATGAAGCGCATGACCTCGGCCGTGCCCGCCAGGCCGTCGGGCAGCACCAGATGGCGGATGATCAGCCCTCGCACGGTCACGCCGTCCTCGGTCGCCAGGTCGCCCACCTGGCGGTGCATCTCCTTCAGCGCCGCCCGTGCGACCGGATAGTAGTCCTTCACCAGCGAGTACTTGCGGGCGAACGCCTCGTCCGCGTACTTGATATCGGGCATGTAGACATCGAAGATGCCGTCCAGCAGGCGCAGGGCCTCCAGCGAGTCGTAGCCGCCCGTGTTGTACACCAGCGGCAGGCGCAGGCCCCCCGCGACAGCGTACGGGAGGGCAGCCAGGATCTGGGGCACGTAGATGGTGGGCGACACGAAGTTGATGTTGTGACAGCCCATGGTCTGAAGCTCGAGCATCGCCCCCGCCAGTTGCTCGTCGGTCACCTCGCGGCCCCAGCGGGCCTGGGAGATCTCCCAGTTCTGGCAGAAGACGCAGGTCAGATTGCAGGAGGCCAGGAAGATCGTGCCCGAGCCGCCGACCCCCACCAGCGGCGGCTCCTCGCCGAAATGGGGGCTGAAGGACGACACCAGCGCCCGCATGCCCGCCCGACAGAAGCCCCGCTTGTCGTCCTGGCGGCGGTCCACCTTGCAGTGCCGGGGGCAGACGCGACAGGGGCTGGCCATCAGCTCCCACGCCTGCTCGCCGCGCTGGCGCAGCTCCTGGAGCGAAAGCTTCAGGTAGGATGGCCTGTGCAGAATCGTTCTCCCCATCACAGCCAATATAGCATTGGCCACCACCTCAGAGCACCGCCGAAGGGCACCCGTGGGCCAGCACGCACTGAGGGCACAGCGGCCGCTGAGCCTTGCAGATGCGCCGCCCATGCTTGATCAGGCTCATGTGGAAGGGGTAGACCTTTTCGGGGGCCAGCATGCCCTCCAGCAGTTCGTGGGCAGCCGCTGCCCCCACGCCAGGCGGCACCAGCCCCAGGCGCCTGGCGACGCGATAGACGTGGGTGTCCACCGGCAGGGCCGACCGGCCGAGGGCGAACAGCAGGACGCAGGCGGCGGTCTTGGGCCCGACCCCCGGCAGGGAGCGGAGCCAGGCCTTGGCCTCCGCCAGGGGCATCTCCGCCAGGAAGGACAGGTCGAAGGAGCCCAGGCGGGCCCACACCTCCTCCACGCTCGCCTTGATGCGCGGCGCCTTCACGCCGCCCAGGCCGCCCACGTGGATGGCCTCGGCGATGGCCATGGGGTCAGCGGCCAGAAGCGACTCCCAGGTGGGGAAGCGAACCAGCAGGCGAGCGAAGGCGCGACCGGAGTTGGTGTCGGAGGTGTTCTGGGAGAGGATGGTGCGGACGAGCTCGCTCATGGGGTCGCTGCGTGGCCGCCAGCGAAGCTCCCCGTACTCCTGGCGCAGAAGGTCGATGATCTCCCTGGACGTCAGCACCGAGGCCCTCGATTCGATTCTAGCACAGCCGCCCTTGTGGTGGCCGAAAGAGGAACCGTATACTGGTTGCGTCCGTATCGAGGGGAGGTCTATGACCAGGAAAGAGATCCGCCTGACGGAGCTCGCTTCCTGCGCGGGTTGAGCAGGCAAGGCTGGGCCGGAAGCCCTGGCGCAGGTCTTGCGCCAGCTCAATGACGTGCTCGCGGGCACCCACCTACCCAACCTGCTGGTAGGCCTGGATGCTCGCGACGACGCCACCGTCTATCGTTTGAACGACGAGCAGGCGGTGGTGCTAACGGTGGATTTTTTTGCCCCGCTGGTCGATGACCCCTACTCCTACGGCGCCATCGCCGCCGCCAACGCCATGAGCGACGTCTATGCCATGGGCGGCGAGGTGCTCCTGGCCCTCAACGTGGCCGCCTTCCCCGAAGACCTGGGCCAGGACATCGTCGCCGATATCCTGCGCGGCGGCGCCGACAAGGTGTTCGAGGCTGGCGGCATCATCGCCGGCGGCCACACCATGATCGACAAGGAACCCAAGTACGGCCTGTGCGTCCTGGGCCTCGTCCACCCTCAGCGCGTCTTCACCAAGAACGGCGCCCGCCCCGGCGATGCCCTCTACCTCAGCAAGCACCTGGGCACGGGCATCGTCACCACCGCCGCCATGATGGACATCGCCGCGCCTCACCACTTGGAGGCGGCCATCGAGAGCATGGCTCGCCTCAACCGTCACCCCTCTCACGTCGTGCGCGAGGTAGGTGCCCACGCCCTCACCGATGTCACCGGCTTCAGCCTGCTGGGCCACGCCTTCGAGATGGCGGAGGCCAGCGGCGTGGCCTTTCGCATCGAGGCGAGCCGCGTCCCCATCCTGGAGGGTGCCCTGGAGTACGTCGCTCAGGGCGCCCGCACCGGCGGCGAGTCACGCAACCGCCATGCCTGGCAGGAGAAGACGACCTTCCAGGACGGCATTGCCGACGAGCTGGCCTCCGTCCTCTTCGACCCTCAGACATCGGGTGGCCTGCTTATCGCCGCCTCGCCGGAGCAAGGTCGAGAGCTGGAGCGGCAGTTCTCTTTGAGCCACCTCACCCTCTGGCGCATCGGCGAGGTGGTCGAAGGGCAGGGCATCACGGTGGTGCGCTAGGGGCGCCCCTCCCTCAGCAGGGCAACCATGCCCATCACGCCATCGTAGTCGCCCAGCTCGGCCGGCCTGAGCTGCACTGCCTTCAGGGCCTCCCGCATGGCCCGGGCTTCCATCTCGGCCCTGGCGGGCGCCAGCAGGAGCTCGCCCGCCTTGGTCAGCCCGCCGCCGATGATGATGACCTCGGGGTTGAAGATGTTCACGTAGCTGGCGAGGCCCACGCCCAAATAGTATCCCGCTCGCTGAATGATGCCCTGGCAGGCAATGTCACCCTGCTCCGCAGCGCGCGAGACGGTCTCGGCGGTGACCTCCCCTTGCTCCTGCGCCAGCCTGGCCAGCAGGGCCGAGCCCCCCTGGGCAACGAGCTCCTCTCCCTGCACGGCGATGGCCGTGCCGGAAGCGAGGGCCTCGAGACAGCCGTGATTGCCGCAGCCGCATAGCGGGCCGTCCGGCTCGATGGTCATGTGGCCGAGCTCGCCGGCGACTCCCGTCGCCCCCCGGTAGAGCCTGCCGTCGATGATGAGCCCGCCGCCGATGCCGGTACTCACAGTCATGTAGATCAGGTGGCGACAGCCGCGGCCTGCCCCGTAGACGTGCTCGCCCAGGGCGGCCGCGTTGGCGTCGTTCTCCAGGCGGGCGGGGACGCCCAGCCTCTCCTCCAGGTATCGACAGATGGGGACGTCCCGCCAGCCAGGGAGGTTGGGGGCGCTGGAGATCACCCCGGCATCGACATCGCAGGGGCCGGGTGAGCATATGCCCACCGCTGCCAGGTCGCCCTGCCCCAGGCCCGCCGTCGCCAGGGCCTCCGTCAGGGAGCCGACGATGCGCTCCATGACCGCGTCCGGCCCTGCTTCAGCGTCGGTGGGTCGCCTATCCTCCCCCAGGCGGCGGCCGTCGCCTTGGGCGACGACCGAGAGGATCTTGCTGCCGCCCAGGTCCACCGCCCCCAGGTATTTCTCTCCTCGCGGTGCTACCGTCATAGCCCCTCCGAGCGCCAATGGGGCCGGTTTGGCCGGCCCCATTCCTATTACACCGCATTCAGCACAACCGCTAGTACATCTCGGAGGGCACGTGCGGCTGCCCCTTCTTCTCGGGGATCTCCGCTACCAGGCAGTTGGTGGTCAGCACCATCCCGGCGATGCTCACCGCGTTCTCCAGGGCGGCCCGGCTCACCTTGGCCGGGTCGACGATGCCCCGCTCGATCATGTTGCAGAACTCGTCGCGCTCGGCATCGTAGCCCTCGTTCGCGGGCAAAGCCCTCACCTCGTTGACGATAACCGAGCCATCCTGGCCGGCGTTGGTGGCGATGCGCCGCATGGGCTCCTCTAGAGCGCGGCGCAAGATGCTGACGCCGGTGGCCTCGTCGCCCTCCAGCTTCAGTTCGTCCAGGGCTGATTGAGCGTTAAGGTAGACCACGCCGCCGCCGGCCACCAGCCCTTCCTCCACAGCGGCGCGGGTAGCCGAGACAGCGTCCTCCACCCGATGCTTCTTCTCCTTGAGCTCCGTCTCGGTGACAGCGCCCACCTTGACCACCGCCACCTTGCCCGCCAGCTTGCCCAGGCGCTCCTGCAGCTTCTCTCGATCCCAGTCGGAGGTGCTCAGGTCGATGGCCGTCTTCACCGCCTTGGCCCGACCCTCGATGGCCTCAAGGGTGCCCTTGCCCTCGATGATGGTGGTCTCCTCTTTGGCTACCACCACCCGGCGGGCGCGGCCCAGGTCGGCGATGGTCACGGCATCGAGGCGACGCCCCACCTCCTCGCTGATCACCTCGCCGCCGATAACGACGGCAAGGTCGCCCAGATTGTCCTTGCGCCGGTCACCGAAGCCCGGCGCCTTCACGGCGCAGACGTTGAGGGTGCCCCGCAGCTTGTTCACCGCCAGGGTGGCCAGGGCCTCGCCATCGCAGTCCTCGCAGATGATCAGCAGGTCCTTGCTGGCCGCCTCCACTATCTTCTCCAGCGCGGGCAGGATGTCGTTCACCGCCGATATCTTCTTGTCGGTGATGAGGATGTAGGGGTCCTCGATGACCGCCTCCATGCGCTCGGGGTTGGTAACGAAGTAGGGGCTGATGTAGCCGCGGTCGAAGGCCATCCCCTCCACATACTCGACCTCGGTGGCGATGCCCTTGGACTCCTCGACGCTGATGACGCCATCCTTGCCTATCCTCTCCATCACCTCGCCGATGAGGTCGCCGATGGACGCATCCATGGCCGAGATGGCAGCGATCTGAGCCATCTGCTGGCGAGTCTCCACGGGGGTGGCGCTCTTCTTGATCGCCTCCAGTGCCGCCTCGCAGGCCTTCTCTATGCCCCGCTTGATAGCCATAGGGTTGGCACCGGCGGTCACGTTCTTGAGCCCCTCGTGGACAATGGACTGAGCGAGAACAGTGGCGCTGGTGGTGCCGTCGCCAGCGATGTCATTGGTCTTGGCCGCCACCTCTCGCGCCAACTGGGCGCCGATGTTCTCGAACGGGTCCTCCAGGTCGATGTCCTTGGCGATGGTGACGCCATCGTTGGTAATGGTTGGCGGGCCGAACTTCTTCTCCAGGACCACGTTGCGGCCCTTGGGGCCCAGGGTTATCCTCACGGCGTCGGCTAGGGCATCGACCCCATTCTTGAGGGCCTGCCGCGCCGCCTCGTCGAACAGTAGTTGCTTTGCCATCTGTCTCCCCCCTCGTTGGAAGCCATTAGCACTCTTGAGGCAAGAGTGCTAATCATATTCTTAGCCTAGACAACCACAACGTGCAAGGGGTTCTGGGAAATGACCGGCACTGAGAATGAGAAAATGCCTTCTTTTGGCCCTCCGGCGATCTCTGTTATGTCACCTTGCGCCCCCGCTCTCCCCAGAGGTATGCTTTCCCTGACGTCCGATGGATAACCCAACCGAGCAGGCATCGACTACCGCTCCACCCACCGTCGCTCGCCAGCCGCAGACGCTGGGGGAGAAGCTGGCGGCCGGCCGCTTTGTGGTCAGCGTGGAGATAGACCCGCCCCACGGCCTCAGCCCGCGCCAGGCCCTGGTCGGGGCTTCCCTATTCAAGCAGGCCAACGTCGACTGCCTCAACATCGGCGACAGCCCCCTGGCTCGCGTCCGCATGAGCCCTGTGGCCATGGCCGTCTACCTCCGCCGCGAGCTAGGGATGGAGACCATCGTCCACTACACCACCCGCGACCGCAACCTCATCGCCATCCACGCCGACCTGGTGGGAGCCCACGTACTGGGAGTGCGCAATGTCCTCTGCCTGCGCGGCGACCCACCGGCCCTGGGTGGCCACACCGATGTGGTGGCCGTCTGGGATGTCGGCTCCGTGCAGTTCATCCGCATGCTCAAGATGCTCAACGACGGCATCGACTGGACGGGCAAGTCCGTGGGTCAGACTGCCTCCTTCCTCATCGGCGGCTCGGCCAACCCCAACACTGACGCAATTAAGGCAGAGCTTAACCTGATGCGCCGCAAGGTGGAGGCAGGCGCTCACTTCTTCATGACCCAGGTGATGTATGACCCGGAGCTCTTGGAGCGCTTCTTGGATCAAACAGCCAAGTTCAAAGTGCCGATCATTGTGGGCATCCTGCCCATACTGAGCCAGCGCCAGGCCGAGTTCCTCCACTACCAGGCGCCAGGCATCACCATCCCCCAAGAAGCCCTGCAGCGTCTGCTCGGCGCCAGCGAGGACCGCGTGGCGGCTGAGGGCCTGGCCATGGCCCGCGATGTCCTGGCAGTGGCCAAAGCGAAGGCAGCAGGCGTCTACATCGTCCCCTCCTTCGGCCGCTACGAGCCCCTGCTGGACCTGGTGGCCGAAGCCAAGAGCTAGCGGCTGGAGGGCATGGTCATGAATCGAGAAGATGCTTGGGCCCTCCTCTGCGAGTACACCCAGAGCGCGGGCTTGCGCAAGCATGCCCTGGCGGTGGAGGCGGCGATGCGGGCCTACGCCCGCCGCTTCGGCGAGGACGAGGAGAAGTGGGGCATCGTCGGCCTCCTGCATGATTTCGACTACGAGATTCACCCCACCCTGGACCAGCATCCTCAGGAGGGGGCCAACATCCTGCGGGAGCGCGGCTACCCCGAGGACGTCGTCTACGCCGTCCTGTCCCATGCCGAGCACCTGGGCCTGGAGCGCAAGTCCCCGATGGACAAGGCCATCTACGCCGTGGACGAGCTGACCGGTCTGATCACCGCCGTGGCCCTGGTGCGCCCGAACAAGAGCCTCTTCGAGGTGGACAGCGCGGCCGTGCGCAAGAAGATGAAGGACAAGGCCTTCGCCCGCTCGGTCAACCGCGAGGATGTCGTCAAAGGGGCGGAGATCCTGGGCGTGGACCTCGACGAGCACATCGCCTTCGTCATCGAGGCGATGAAGGACGCAGCCGACGAGCTGGGCCTGCGCGGAACGAGCTAGCACTCTCTAGAGTGGGAAAGGCCGTGGCTCTTGGCCACGGCCTTCGCCTTTCTCGACAGTCTGACGGCTCGTCTGCCGCTTCACCACCCAGCTCGACCGAGCTGTGTCAGTGTCCTCAGCCGCCGCTGCTGGGCACAGTAGGGATTGCTGTGCCGGACTCGCCCCCCGTGAGGGCAGCGTCGATCGCCTGCTGGAAGGCGCTGAAGGGCTGAGCGCCTGACA
>Ga0315291_10006656_pt1 | contig 14337 bp, 12 predicted proteins | sample YL17G12_20_MG_FD_203070 | JGI IMG/M metagenome (GOLD analysis project Ga0315291, IMG submission 203070) | Sediment microbial communities from Yellowstone Lake, YNP, Wyoming, USA - YL17G12_20 | ecosystem: Environmental > Aquatic > Freshwater > Lake > Sediment | place: USA: Wyoming | collected...
TCTCACCAACACCCCACGTTGGATCACAGTGTGCCACTGCTTCGCAGAAGCAGTGCGGGGCGGAACCCCTCAACACTGCTTGCCTTACGTCAAGCAGTGGCACACTGTGGTGAGAAATGCGGGCTACACCTAATTCAACCCTATTGGGCTAACCGCGGTGCCAAGCCCGCGCGGTCGGGCCGAGACGGCGGTTTCTCTCTCAGCAGCCCCGGCAACGGAGCCCGGACTGGGGCGATCTGTTTCTGCTCAGGTCGCCGATTTTCGTGCGTACAGTACGATATCCTGGCGGAAGGCCGGCGAATGCACAGCAGCGCGGTCTTCGCCCCGGACTGGCTGCGCAGGGGCGAGAAATTGGCCTTGTTTCGGGTCGTACCAGCGGGCGATGAAGGGATCAGGCGTCAGCCTCAGATTGATAGTAACCGGGCCGTCGCCCAGCACGTAGCAGACGTAGTGTTCGCCCGGTTGGGCCAGCGTGAAGACGTAAGACTCCCCCGCTGCTTCCACGGCCGCCAGATCGTCCTGCGGCGTCATGGCCCAGAATGGGATCTTGTGATCGGCGAGGAAATCGAGCAGGTATTGTCCGCCGCGGAGGATTTCAGCCGGTGGCGATTGCGAGGGTTGGCCGTCCTCGGAGGTTCGCCCCCTGCCGCGCCAGAAGGAAAAATCGTAGAAGTTGCAGTGCCCGCCCGCAGTAAAATCGGCCCACATCATCTTCCGCGGAAAGTTGACGTCGTCCGTGCTGCGGTTGGCGAAGAGGAAATACTCGTTGTGGCTGACCGGCTTGCCCACCCGGAACCGCAGCAGGGCCGCATGATGGTTGCGGACGTCGGCATTGGTAGCATACGGGCCTCCGCCGCCGCGATGCTTGGCGATGACGTCGTTGGCGCCTTGGCGAGGGTCAAAGGAGGTGGTCTGTTCGCCGGCCGAGACCAGCCGGCCAGGGTGGGTGGCATGGCGGTGGATGTAATCGATCAGATGTGCCACCCACCGCCGGCCGCCGGTCTCGTTAGCGATCTCGTAGATTACGTTGCCGAACTCGGCCGTCTCTGCGAGCACCTTGTCGACGTAAGCGTGTTGCATAGCCATCAGACGCGGGTTGTCCAGCGCGGCGTCCGAGGTCGCCTGGCCGGGTTGTAGACCCAGACGATTGACGTTGTTGGCCTCGGCGTACAGGCTTTCGGCGAAGCGGCGCTGGGTTCGATCGTCCTCAAACAGCGTGAGCTCCACGTAGATCCCACGCCGCCCGGCCTCGCGCAGAAAGGGTTTCAGCCGCGTCTCGAAGTACGCGTGGTCGAAGCGGGCCAGGTCGAACTTCGGTTTGCCGTCGACGGCTTTGCCGGGCCCCGTGCGGGTGAAGGGCCAGGCCGGGCTGGAGAATTGTGCGGGATAATCGACTGCCGCCCGCAGTTGGCCCCAACTGCACACGTCCTGCCGCACGTAGTTGAGATGCTGGGCCGCCAGGTCGTCGAGGCACTTTCGCCACGAGAAGCCCTTGTCGTTCTCCCAGATGGCCAACAGAGAACGGTCGGAAACACCGACCAGCACCACGTGCCGATCGCCGTCGCGGAAGTAGTACGGGTGCTCAGCGCAGATTTCCAGACGGCCGGCCGGCGCCGCCGCCACAACGCACAGCATCCCGTAAAGAGGCAGCCAGCTTCCGATCGTCGCACCCATGTCAGTCCTTTCACTCTCGCTATCCTTCGAGGCGATACGGCGCGTCCGAACGTGCGTTTGCGGCCAAGTCTTGGCCGGCAACCGGCCAGGATGCCTCGCCCGGACAGGCGGGTCTGGCGGCCGCCGGCGCCTATTCCAGCTCCGCGTGGCTCATCCCGCCGAGCAGCGCCCGATAGCGGCTGCGGGCGTTCCAGGTGATCCAGCCGAGATAGAAGTTCGCCCCCAACGAGCCGAACAGGGTGAACAGTGCGACGATCAACGGCATCCAGGGTTTTGCGGTTGCTCCTGGCTGCGACTCTTCCCGTTCAGACGGCTGTTCCGACGGCGATTTCGATTCGACTTGCGGCGCCGCGGACGGCTTTTCCAGATAGCCGGCCTCTTGGGCGTCGATCCGCTTGCTCTCTGGGGTGGGCTCGAACAAGTTCGGCGTGGCCGGCGGTTCGGCCCCCTGCTGCCTGAGCGGCGGCGGGCTGCCGGATAAGTCCGGCCACATCGAGGGGCTGGCGGGCGGGGGCAGAAACGGATCGGCCGGAGGTGGGTTCTTTGCCGCCGTGGCCGCAGCAGGCGAGTCGACCTCCGCCGGCGGCAGTTGCCGCGGCAACTTGGCCGTGCCCACCACGATCCGGTAGGAGCGAACGTCCTTCACGTAGGATGGGACGTCGCTCTGGATCGGCTCGCCCGACTTGAGCGTCTCGAGCAGTTGCGGCTCAATCTGGATGATGTATTCCATGCCGCCTTCGGGCAGCGGCTGCCAGCCGGCGTCGACCCCCAGCAGGACCGCCGCGATGCAGGCGATGTGGCCACACATGGGAAAACCTCCCGGGCGTATGGTGTCGGTTGCCCCCCTTCCCTCCATGTTAGCCCGGTTCGGGTGCCCGGGTAAAGGCGGTCTCGACTCACCTGGACCGCTTTGAGCCCCCAGCACCCGGCCAAAACCGTGAAACCGTGGTTGATATTCCGGCTGCGCACTGATATGTTGTCGTAGTGCTCAGATCGGCAGAGGCGGACCTGGAGCGGCTGGACGTCGAGACGTATGAACCGGGCCATTTGGAAGAAGGCAGTCTCGGACGCCTGGCTGCAGTTGCTGATCTCCAGCGTGATCCTGGTGCTGTTTGCCTGGGTCTTCGTGTGGCTGATGAGCCAGCTTCCCGACCGCGCGTTCGGTGCCTTCCTCCGCTGGCTGCCGAACTGGATCGAGCCGCTCTTCGGAGTTCCGTTGGGCAAGCTTGCCAGACCGACCGGCCAACTCAGCCTGATCTACGTGCACGTGGTGACGGCGCTGGTCTGCGTGGGCTGGGCGGTGGGCCGGGGCTCCGATTCGATCAGCGGCGAGATTGCCCGCGGCACGATGGACCTGATCCTGTCCTTGCCCGTGCGGCGGGCCTCGATCCTGGTGGCCCCGGCCGTGGTGGCCACCCTGGGGGCGGCCGTCCTGCCCGGAGCAATCCTGTTGGGGACCCAACTCGGACTGCTGACCTTCCGCTTCAGCGACGGCGTCTCCACCCGGCAGTTCCTGCCCGGGGCAATCAATCTGTTCTGCCTGATCTTCTTCATGACCGGCATGACAACCTTCATCTCATCCTGGAACCAGAACCGGTGGCGAACGATCTCGCTGGCCGCCGGATTCTACGTGGTTTCAGTGATCGTGGAGCTGATCGGGCGGCTGTGGAAGTGGGGAAGCTGGCTGAAGTACTGTAGTTTCTCTACCGCGTTCCAGCCGCACAAACTGATCCTCCAGCCCGAGGAGACCGGTGTGTTCGCCTGGTCGTACAACGTGCCGCTGGTGGCACTGGGTCTGATCGCCTTTGCCGCCGCCGCGGTGATTCTCTCCTATCGCGACATCCCGGCGGGGAAGTGAGCGGCGGGCCGTAGCATTGTTCAACTCTTCGCCGCGTAGAGTTCGGCGTATTCCAGCACCCAGCGGTCGATCATTTCCGTAAACGAGGTCAGATCGACCTCGGTGAGGCGCTGGAAGTGAGACCGCTTGAAATACTCCCGGTTGCGAATGGTGGCCTTGGCCGTGAGGTCCAGCACGTAGTAGGAAGAGGCGGGTCGGATGAGCATTTCCAGGCGGCTGTAGGAGTTGACCCGCCCACGGCCGGCTGGCAGCTCGATGTCGTCGCGGCTGAGTGCCGCCCCCCAGCCGCGCTCGTTGACGATGGTCTCGAAACGGAAACCGGGATACCGCTCGGCCAGTTGCCTCAGGCAGGCCTCGATCCGCTCGGAGAGGTCCAGCCGGTACTGGGAGTGGAGCCGCGCGAGCTCCTTTTCCGTGACGGCCTTTTCCGCCTCGGCCCGCGCCCGCGCGCTACCCGCCCGCTGCCCGCGTTCGATCGCCTTGTTGAGTCGTTGCTGGAATTCCATTTGATCGAGTCTGCCGAGGGATCACTCATTTGGACGATCGGCCCCACATCACCGGTGATTACTGGAGAGGATTTCGTGACTGCGGAGATTCCGCAGTGTTTAGCCCCGGCGGCCACGCCGGGGGCGGCCGCCGCGTAGCCGCGGTGGTCGGGACGATGCTGTTTTCCGATGTTTTCGCCGCGTGGCCGCGGCGGCTAAACCCGGATTATTCATGGGCCGGGGAAATCGGCCGCAGTGTGCCACTGCTTCGTCAGAAGCAGTGCCGTCCGTAACATAGGTGCACTGCTTGCCTTGCGGCAAGCAGTGGCACACCGCTATGAATAATCCCGGCTAAACGAACTCGTGGAGAACCCATTTCCGCAACAAAGACTATCTACACGCCGGGCTCGCCTTGTTCTCGGACGTTTTGTGCCGCGTCTGGAGTGCCTGCTGCCAGGTCGTCGGCCGAGGGCGGCTGGCTCGGCGTGGTTGCCTCGGGCTGGGCGTCTGGTATTTTCTCGTGACTGGTCGCTGCTTCCGACGCGGCGGCTTCCGCCGACCATTCCTGCGGAGCGGCGCCCGCGCCCGCCGGCGGCGGCGGGGGCCCTGCGGCCGGTGCTTCGCCCTTGGCCGCCGGCGCTTCAGGTTTTGCATCTTTTGACGGTTTCCGTTTGCTGCCGTCGGGTTGCTGCCGTTGCTGCTGGAAGAACTGCGCCAGGTCGCCGAAGGTCCGCATCGGTTCCTTGCCGGCCTTCATGCCGTCGGTGATGGGTGTCACGGGTTTGGACGGCGGCTTGGGGCGGTAGGGGGGCTTGGGCGGGCCTTTCTCCCTGGGGGCGCCCTTGGACCTGGGCCGGCCCTTCGGCTTGGGGCCCCGCTGATCGCGGGGCTTCGGCCGCCTCGGCGCCCGTTCGCCGCTGTCCTCGCGACGGCCCGGGCCGGGCTCACCCTTGGCGTCGCGGCGTGGCCCGCGCGGCCGCTCAGTCCCGGGGGGGACCATGCTGAGCGACACCCGACGCCGCTCCTTGTCTACCTCGATCACCCAGACCTTCACCACGTCGCCCACCGCCACCACCGTGTGCGGGTCGCGGATGAACCTGTCGGCCAGTTGGCTGATGTGGACCAGGCCGCTATCGTGCATCCCGATGTCCACGAAGGCGCCGAAGTCGACCACGTTGAGCACCGTTCCGGTCAGCTCCATCCCGGGGATGAGGTCTTCCAGCTTCAGCACCCCTTGCTTGAACACGGGCGGAGGCAGGTCTTCACGAGGGTCGCGACCCGGCCGGGCGAACTGCGCCAAGATGTCCTTCAGCGTCAGCGCGCCGACGCCCAGTTGCCTGGCCATCGCCTCCAGGTCCACGCCCACGATCCGTCCGGTCAGCGTCGCGCCTTCGCTCTTGGCGGTCAGATCGGCCACGGTGCACCCCAGGCTGGTCAGCACCCGGCTGGCCGCCTCGTAGCTTTCCGGATGGATCCAGGTCGCATCCAGCGGCTGGTCGCCGCCGGCGATCTTCAAGAACCCGGCCGCCTGCACAAAGGTCGCCTCGCCGAAGCCGGGCACCGCCCGAAGCTGCTCGCGGTTGCGGAACGGGCCGTGCTCGCGCCGGTGTTCGTACACCCGCCGGGCGGTCAACTGGTTCAGGCCGGAGACGTAGCGCAACAAGGCCGGGCTGGCCGTGTTGACGTCGACGCCTACGTAATTGACGCACGACTCGACCACCTCGTCCAGCGAACTCCGCAGATGCTTGGCCTTGACGTCGTGCTGGTACAACCCCACGCCAATGCTGGCGGCGTCGATCTTGACCAGCTCGCTCAAGGGATCCTGCAGCCGCCGGCCGATGGAAATCGTGCCCCGCAAGGTGGCGTCGTATTCGGGGAACTCCTCGCGGCCGATACGGCTGATCGAGTAGACGCTGGCGCCGGCCTCGTTGACGATCACGTAGGCCACGCCCCGCTCCTTTAGCTCACCCGAGATCAGCTCGGCAAAGAACTCCTCGCACTGGCGGCAGGCCGTGCCGTTGCCGATGACCACCACCGAAAGCTCGTGGCGGTGGAGGAGGTCGATCACTTTCTGCCGGGCCTCCGTGCGGCGTTCCGGCGGGCCGACCAGGTAGATCACTCCCTGCTCCAGCATGTTCCCAAACTGGTCCAGAGCCGCCAGCTTGCAGCCACTCTTAAAACCCGGATCGACCGCCAGCAGGCGGCGGTCGCGGACCGGGGGCTGCAAGAGCAGATTGCGGAGGTTTCGAGCGAACACGCCCACGGCGTGGGCCTCCGCCCGGTCGGTCAACTCCCGGCGGATCTCCCGCTCCAGGCTGGGAAGGATCAAGCGGCTCAGGGCGTCGCGGGCACAGCCTCGCAGATATGCGGCGTGGGGATGCTCCGGGGGCACCAGCAGCTCGTCCAGCGCCCGCTGCATGGCCTCTAGGTCCGACTCGATCTTCACCCTCAGCACCTTCGCCCGCTCACCCCGGTTGATCGCCAGCACGCGGTGCGGCGGGATCTTCTTGACCTCCTCGCGGTAGTCGAAGTAGTCGCTGAATGCCTTGATCCTCTTCTCTTCCGCCTTCTGCTTCTTGAGGTCTCTCTTGTTCAACCTCGCCGGCCTCGGCTCCTGCCGGCGCCCCTTCGGGCGGGCCTCAGCCATCGGCGGAGCCGCTTGCCCGGCCGACGCTGGTGCCGCTCCTCCTGCCTGTACGAGCGTGGGTTGCTGAGCTTCAGTTGCCGCGGGCTGCTCAGCTTGAGGTACGCCGGGGAGATCGTCTTGTGCCGCGGCAGGCGGCTCGGTCTGGGCCGCCCGTGCGTGCTCCGCCGGCGACTCGTCCAGTCCTTCGCCTTCTGGCAGCGCGGCCGGCTGTGAGGTCTGCTCGGCCTGCCCGCTGGTGCCAACCGCGGCCGGAAGCGTCGTGCCGGCGGCGGCCACAGGTTCCGCCGGGCAATCTTCTCCGCTCGCCCCGCTTGCGGGGAGAGGGGCCGGGGGTGAGGGGTTTTGGGACAGGCCTTCTCCCCTCGCCCCGCTTGCGGGGAGAGGGGCCGGGGGTGAGGGGTTTTGGGACAGGCCCTGATCGGTCGCCCCCTCAGGTCCCACAGCCCGCACGGCCTGATCCTTCTGCTCGCCGCCGACCCGGATGCTGAAGAGCTTCCCGGTCCGCTGCAGGATCTCGCGGAGTCGCTGCCGCAACTCGGCCTGCTCGCTGAACTGTTCGGCGAGGATGTGGCCGGCACCCAGCAGGGCGTCGGCGGCCGTGGGGACCTGGCGGTCGGGGTTGACGAAGTCGCGAGCCCGGGCGTCCAGGTCGGCACAGGCGGGGTCAGCCTCGAGGATTTCACGGGCAAGAGACTCCAGCCCGCGGGAGCGGGCCAGCGTGGCCAGCGTCTGCTTCTTCGGCTTGTAAGGGAGGTAGAGGTCCTCCAGCCGCTTGGTCGTGCTGGCCGAGTGGATCTGTTTGGCCAGCTTCTCGGTGAGCTTCCCCTGGGCCTCGATGGAGCGGAGGATCGTCTGCTTGCGATCGGCCAGCAGGCGCATCTTCTCCAACCGTGCCTGGACCTGCCGGATCTGGTCTTCGTCCAACCCCCCCGTCTGGTCCTTGCGATAGCGAGTGATGAAAGGAATGGTGTTTCCTTCATCCAGCAACTCGACCACCGCCTGAACTTGGCGCAAGGGAATGCCCAGGCCGCGAGCCACATGCCGCAAATCAATGGTTACCGTGCTGGCCATAACGGGTTGGCAGGCGTCAGGCAGGAACAGACGCAGGTCGTGCGTCGGTGGGCCGTTGATCGAATGGGAATGTAGCGCATCGCCACCCGGCTGTCAAGAGTCGCCAGTCGAACGTCTCTTCTCCAAACTACCCAATAGACCGGCAATCTGCAAAAGATCGATCCCTCGGGCATCACCGCGCCAGGATCATCCTTGGGCAAAAACCGTATTTTCCTCCAAGAAGGTCAAACCCGCAAGACAGTTCCTGCCGATACAGAGGCAGGAAAAACAGGGCGGGCACGTGCAACCGCGCGCGGCACGCGCAAAACCGGCCTCAGCCGGGGGGCCCCAGCGGAGCTGACGACCGACAAGAGAGCTTTCCTTGGAGGAAGGAGTTCGTGTCATGAATGCAAGCCATCTCCGCCTGTATTACGGCCCCGAGGAGGATTCGGCCACCGTCGGCATCGCCGAGAGCCAGAACCACCACGATACGGTCACTGTGCCCCTGATGGAAGTCATGCCCCTGTTGGCCGACGCCATCCAGTCGCAGCGGACCTGGCTCCAGGATTTCCAGGAGGACGAGGTGACCATCTCCACGGACCTCTACGAAGTCCTCTTGGCCTACCGACACTACCGACGCCCGTCCGCCTGAGCCGAGCTGAAGAAGCGGTCACGGCGGGGAGGAAAAAAGGGGACAGGTCCAATTTGTGCGAAGCACCCTTTGGGCCGTTCCGGCAAATTGGACCTGTCCCCTTTTTTCCCTGAATCACGCAAGCCTATTTAGGGCGGCCACCGCCTGATCCCGTGTCGGAAAGGCCTTCCAGAGGCGGTCCAGCCGGGTCACTCGCAGCACTTCGGCGCAGGAGGGCCGCAGCCCGCATAAGACCATCGTCCCGCCCCGTTCCGTGAGCCGTTTCCAGGCCCGCACAAGCAACTCGATAAACGCCGACCCGACGTAGCTGGTCGCCGACAGGTCCAGCACCATCCGCGGCGGCTCCGCCTTGGTCGCCTCGGTCAACAGCACGGCAGTCACCTCTTCCAGGACGCCCGCGTCCAGCGACTGGTAGTTGGGGCCCAGTTCCACGACGGTCACGTCTTGCTGCCGGCTGATGCGGATCATGGTGGTGAGTCTAGGGCGGACACCTCTCGGAGGCAAGCGGGAAGGAAAAAGGGGACAGGTCCAATTTGCCGGAACGGCCCGAAGGGTGCTTCGCACAAATTGGACCTGTCCCCTTTTTCCCGGCGACCCATTTGGGAAATCACGCGGCGCTGGTAGACTGGGCCTGGTCAGGGGCATCATCCCTGGAAACCGGCTCGCGGAGCACGATCATGGCACCGGTGCCGTTCGGAGGACCACAGGAGTTCCCGTCCACCCGCTGGTCCTTGGTGGCCCGGGCCGGACAACCCGACGCCGAGGCGAAGCGGGAAGCCCTAGGGCAACTGTTGGTTCGCTACCTGCCCGCCCTACGGGCTCACCTGGTCTATCGCAAACGGCTCCCCCCCGAGAAGGCCGACGACCTGGTCCAGGAATTCGTCACCAACAAGATCCTGGAAAAGGACCTGATCGCCCGGGCCGACCAGCAGTTGGGCAAGTTCCGCACCCTGCTGCTGACCGCGCTGGACCGCTTCGTGAGGAATCAGATCCGAGACGAGCACGCCAAGAAGCGGGCCCCCAGCAGTGGGGCGATGCTGGCCTTCGACGAGCGCTTCCAGGATGTGCCGGCCGGGCAGCAGCCCTCGGAGGCCTTCGACGTGGCCTGGGCCCGGGGCGTCATCGCCGAGGCCCTCCGCCAAATGCAGGCGGAGTGCGAGACCCTGGGTCGGCAGGACGTCTGGGGCGTCTTCCAGTGCCGCGTCGTCGCGCCGATCCTGGAGGCGGCCCCGCCGGTCGACTACAAACAACTCGTCGAGCGGTTCGGCTTCCAATCGCCCACCCAGGCCGCCAACGTCCTGACCACCGGCAAGCGGATGTATGCCCGGGCGTTGCGGTCGGCAGTCAGTCAGTACACCGAGGATGAGCAAGAAATCGAGGCCGAAATCAACGAACTGAAGGAGATCCTCGCGCGCTGCCGGACATGAGGCCCGCGGCACGTCTGGGTATTGACCCTCAGGAACGTATTGGCACATCGTTTAGCCGTCGCCGGCACGGCGACGGGCGCGTTTCTCCCGCAATGGCGAGATACCATCCGCACCACCATGAACGACGACGTACATAACAGCGATCCGCAATCGCTCACGCAGATGATGAGCCTCGACGCCGGCGACGAAAAGCTCTGGTCGCCGGAGGAGCTTGGTGCGATCCTGGAGCACCAGCTCTCGGCCCCCCTGGGATGCGACCTCGGCCACCTGGACCGCGAGTTGGCCCGGCGGCTGCGGGAACTCAACTCGGCCGCCCACCCAGAGGGTACCCGGCCGCTGCAGAGTTTTCGGGATCTCTTGAGCCACCCTTCGCCGCCGCTGAAGCTCCTGGAGCTGACCAAGCAGTTCGCCAAGGACTGCCGCAACAATCCTCAGGGCCCCCTGCCGGATGAGATCGCCACGGTCCTGTACTTCTTGAGCATCGCGGTGGCAATGACCCGCTGCGGCCGCCGGATCACCAAGATGGATGACCGGTCGCTGGAGTTCAGCCTGAACTGGGCCCTGCGGCAGCCCTGGCTGGACGAGGCCTCGCGCGGAATCCTACAGGAAGGGCTCCACGCGGTCGGTTCGCCGGAAGCGGAATCGCCATGATTTGCCAGCCGCGAGCGTTTATTGATCCTCAGAAAAGTAATGCCGCACCGCACAAATCGCCCAGGTTGCCAAGTCACGTGAAAACCAGGCTGAACCACGCAAACTGTGCATCCGTATACGACATTAGATATCTGAGGGTCAATAGCCCGGATTATTCATGGTGGTGTGCCACTGCTTGCCGCACGGCCGTTACGCACGGCACTGCTTCTGACGAAGCAGTGGCACACTGCGGCGGCTTTCCCCGGCCCGTGAATAATCCGGGTTCAGCCGCCGCGGTTGCGCGGCGGAGGGTCCGTGTTGCCGCCCGCGGCTCAACGCCTGCGCATTCCACCAGGCGTGAGATCCCCTCAGGATGGGGCCTGCGGCGGCAGTATTACGGGCTTCGCGGCGGCATCCCCACGACCTTTGCGCCCACCCCGGCTTCTCTGAGGTAGTATAATCAACAATACGGGGGCTTTGTTGCAGAAAGGTCATCGATGAGTCGTGCAATCCCCCCCAGGTCGCCGTTGCCTGGGGACCAACGCGGCAACGATAGTGAGGATCGGGGTCGTGCTCTGGGTGCCGATCATCCCGATCGAGCCGGCGCCCCGGTCACCCCGCAGCGGATCGCCGGGCTGATCGAGAAGATCAAGCAGTCGGCCGACATGCTGGCCAGCGACCAGACCAGCCGCGGTGATCTGAAGATCCTCAGCCGGACGCTGCGGGAACTCCGCTACGCCTTCAAGGTCTTCACGCCCTATCGAAACTGCCGCAAGGTCACCGTCTTCGGCTCCGCCCGCGTCACCGCCGACGACCCCACCTACCGGCAGGCGGTCGAGTTTGGCCGGGCGATGGCCCAGCACGAGTGGCTGGTCGTCACCGGCGCCGCCAGCGGGATCATGGAAGCCGGCCACGTGGGGGCAGGCCGCGAACACTCCATGGGCCTGAACATCCTCCTGCCCCTGGAGCAGATGGCCAACCCCGTGATCGCCGGCGACCACAAGCTGGTGCACATGAAGTACTTCTTCACCCGCAAACTGATGTTCGTCAAGGAGAGCCACGCCATCTGCCTGTTGCCGGGCGGGTTCGGCACCCTGGACGAAGGCATGGAGGTGCTCACCCTGCTGCAGACCGGCAAGCGCGACATGGTCCCGGTGGTCTTTCTCGACGAGCCCGGCGGAGACTACTGGACCAGCTTCCGGCAGTTCATCGAGCAGACCCTGCTGCGGCGCGGGATGATCTGCCCGGAGGACCTGGACCTCTTCCGGATCACCGACCGCGTGGACCAGGCGGTCGCTGAGATCCTCCGGTTCTTCAGCACCTACCACAGCATGCGCTACGTTCGCAGCAACCTGGTGCTGCGGCTGACCCGGGCGCCGAGCAAGGAGCTGCTCTCGCAGATCAACGCCCAGTTCGCCGACCTGCTGGCCGGCGGCCGATTCAAGGTCGGCGGCCCGCTGCCGGAGGAAAGGGACGAGCCCGACCTGGCCGAGCTGCCGCGTCTGATCTTCCCCTTCAACCGCCGCAACTACGGCCGACTGCGGCAACTGATCGACCTCTTGAACCGGGGAGCCTAGCCCGCATTTCTCACGAACACCCGACGTCGGATCACAGTGTGCCACTGCTTCGCAGAAGCAGTGCGGGGCGGAATCCCTCGTCACTGCTTGCCTTACGTCAAGCAGTGGCACACTGTGGTGAGAAATGCGGGCTAGTCATACCGCCACTGCAAGGCCGGTTCCCCGAGCCAACTCTGCGGTCTAGGCAAAGTTTGCGGGCTGGGCGGCCGATATTACGAGACAGCGCGGTGGGCAGAGCGGGCTGGTACGCGCGGCCCGGACCATGGCCCCATCCGGAGTGGGGCCTCCACGCGATGGACCGAAGTCGAGCTTCAGAGAGCACCCTCATGGCCGATGCGACGCCTGAGACTGCGGTTGAAGTGGCCGCCGGAGAGATATCCGCGGAGGCCGCGGCTGGCAAGCCCGAGGCCGTTGTCCGGCCCAAGCCGAACCCCGGCGGCCGAAAGACCCGGCTGAAGCAGCTCCCCGGTTACACCCGCAGTCTGCTGCGGATCAAGGTCCCGGTGGTGGTCACGCTGGCCGAGAAGCGGCAGGCGTTCAGCCGGATCGTGGAGTTGGGGGCCGGCTCGATGATCCAGTTCAACAAGTCGTGCGAAAAGACGCTCGATCTGAGTGTCGGCGGCCACCGGATCGCGGCCGGCGAAGCCGTCAAGGTGGGCGACAAATTCGGGCTGAGAATCACCTCGATTGTCCTGCCCGACGAACGCTTCCAGCCCGTGAAGGCCGGAATGACGACGCGCGAATGACGAAGCCCGAATGACGAATGACGAGGTTTGCGTGGTTTCGTCATTCGTCATTCGTGCTTCGTCATTGGTCACTCCCCCCTCTAGCGGTCCCCTTCCGAACGCCGTAAACTGGGCAATAGTCCCTCAGTCTGCACGCCAGTGCCTGCCATGATCGCGTTGGTCGACAACTACGACTCGTTCACCTACAACCTGGTCCAGCGGTTGGGCGAGATCGATCCGTCGCTTGAGTTGGAGGTCCACCGCAACGACAAGATCACGGTCGACCAGCTCGCAGCCCGCAATCCGTCGCACCTGATCATCTCGCCCGGCCCGTGCACCCCGGACCAGGCGGGCATCTCGGTGGCCTGTGCGAGGCATTTTGCCGGGCGGATCCCGCTGCTGGGCGTGTGTCTGGGGCACCAGTCGATCGGCCAGGCCTTTGGTGCGCGGATCGTGCGTGCCGGGAGGTTGATGCACGGCAAGACCGACCTGATCCGGCACGACAACCGGGACCTGTACGAGGGCCTGGAAAACCCGTTTGTCGCCACCCGCTACCACAGCCTCGTGATCCAGCCCGACACGCTCAGCGACGAATTCGAGGTCTGTGCCTGGTCCGAGGCCCCAAACGGCCAACGGGAGATCATGGGCATCCGCCACCGGCGGTTTCTGCTGTTTGGCATGCAGTTCCACCCGGAGAGCTTCTTGACCGACGTGGGAACGACACTCTTGCAGCGGTTCTTGGGGCTTCGGGCCTAAGTGGCCTTGCGTGATTCCAGGAAAAAGGGGACAGGTCCAATTTGCCGGAACGGCCCGAAGGGTGCTTCGCACAAATTGGACCTGTCCCCTTTTTCCTCGCAAGGAGGACCAAGTGGCACCGGCGTCTCGCCGGTGTGACACAAGGGAAATCGCTGCCACGAGTTCCGTCACACCGGCGAGACGCCGGTGCCACTGTGCTGACGCCAGGTTTGCCCTTGCTTGAACGGTTTTCGGCCTAGCCAAGCCGGCCAAGTCCGCGTACTCTGGGCGCCATGTTGCCGAGACTACAAGACTGCTACGCTACCACCTTCGGCCAGGCGTTGATCGGGGCGGTGGTGTTCTGGGCGGCGCTACCGCCGCTGGATCTCTGGCCCCTGGCGTGGATCGCCCCGGTCTGGTGGATCCTCTTGATCCGGCGTCAACAGCTCCCCGGATCGCGGCCGTACCGGGCTCTCTGGCTGGTGGGATTCCTCTTCTGGCTGGCCGCAGTGCACTGGGTGCGGCTGGCCCATTGGACCGCCTATTTCGGCTGGGTCGCCCTGGCGTTCTACCTGGCCTTCTACCTGCCGGTGTTCGTGGGCCTGACGCGGGTCGCGGTACACCAGTTCCGCCTGCCCGTGATCCTGGCGGCGCCGACGGTCTGGACCGGCCTGGAGCTCGCCCGGGGACACCTCTTGACCGGCTTCACCATGGCCAGCCTCTGCCACACCCAGTACCGCTGGATCGCCCTGATCCAACTGAGCGACCTGGCCGGAGGCTACGGCGTGAGTTTTGTGATGGTGCTGGCTGCGGCCTGTCTGGCACGGATGATTCCCTGCCGGGAGGGGTCAGGGGTCAGGGGCCAGGGGCGAGGGGC
>Ga0315291_10006658_pt1 | contig 14335 bp, 10 predicted proteins | sample YL17G12_20_MG_FD_203070 | JGI IMG/M metagenome (GOLD analysis project Ga0315291, IMG submission 203070) | Sediment microbial communities from Yellowstone Lake, YNP, Wyoming, USA - YL17G12_20 | ecosystem: Environmental > Aquatic > Freshwater > Lake > Sediment | place: USA: Wyoming | collected...
AAGACATCATTGCCCGCATCAAGCAGTTGGAGCAACGGATCGCGATCCGCTTCTACCTGAAGCCACTCGACGAGCCCGAGACCATGCAGTACGTCACCTATCGGCTGCAGAAGGCCGGGGCGGGAAGGCCTATCTTCTCCCAGGAGGCGCTCCAGCTCGTGTGGCGGCATGCCCGGGGCGTCCCGCGCAGCATCAATACCCTGTGCGATCTGTGCCTGCTGGAGGGGTACGCCATCCGCGCCCAGACCGTGGATGCGACCCTTGTGCAGCGGGTTGCGGCAAGCCTGTCGTGAATACATTTCGGAGTGCGGATTGCGGAATGCGGAATGGAATCGGAAATCCGAAATCCGCAATCCGAAATCCGCAATCCCGCGAGGAGAGTTTGCCATCGTCCGCCTGAGTGATCTGGTCCGGAAGCCAGACGCCGCCAAGGATACTGCACAGGGGAAGGATAAGACCATCTCCTTTGCAGAGATGGGTTCCCTTGTGCCTGGATCGGTCCCGGCCGAGAGCCCGGAGCCGAGTGGTCGTCCAGAGACCCTCTACCAGAGCGCCCGGCAAGAGGTCACCCGCGTCGTGGAGGCGGTCAGCGCGGGGAAGCCGTTCGAGGTGGGCGTACTCCAGCGCGTGGTCGCCGACCTGATCGAGTCCCTGACTCGCGGCGATGAGCTGCTGGTCCGGGCCCTGGAGGGCGGCGAGACTCACCTGGACTTGGCCGGCCACACTGTCAACGTGGCCATCTTCGCCATCAGGATCGGGCAGGCGATCGGCTACGGCGAGGAGGACCTGCGGCGGCTGGCCCTGGCAGCCTGCCTGCACGATCTGGGCATGGCGAGCATCCCCCGCCGCATCCTGGAGAAGCCCGGGGCCCTCACCCCCGACGAACTCGCCCTCATCCGCCAGCACCCTGAGAAGAGCCGTCGCATGCTGCAGACCCTCGGGCCGGAGTTCGACTGGCTGGCCACCGTCGCGTTCCACGAGCACGAGCGCGAGGACGGCAGCGGCTATCCCCAGGGCCTCAAGGGCGATCAGATCCACGAGTATGCCAAGATCGTCGGCCTGGCCGACGTGTACGAGTCCGTGACGCACACGCGACCCTATCGGAGCATGCTGGTCCCATACGACATCGCGGACATCACACGCAATCAGGGACGAGTCTTCCCGGACCGGCTCCTCCGCGCAATGGTCCGCGCCCTTTCTCGATCCCTGGCGAGCAGCCGGTTAAGCCAGGCCGCCAAGCCGAAGGACACGCAGGAAGGCACCCCGGAGGCGCCCGTCTCCCCCGTCCCGCCCGCCAGCGCGGAGGCCCTGTACCAGCGGGCCAGGCACGAGGTGGCCCGCCTCATGGAGGCGATCAGGCCGGAGCAGCCGTTCGAGGTGGGCGCGCTCCAGCGCGTGGTCGCGGACCTGATCGAGTCCCTGGCACGCGAGGATGGACTCCTGATCGAGGCCCTAGAGGGAAGCGAGACCTATCCCAATCTGCCCGCCCACATGGTCAACGTGGCCATCCTGGCGGTCAAGATCGGGCAGGGAATCGGCTATGGCGAGGAGGACTTGCGGCGGCTGGCCCTGGCGGCCTGCCTGCACGACGTGGGCATGCTGAGCATCCCCCGACGCATCCTGGAGAAGGTCGGGACCCTCACCCCCGACGAACTCACCATCATCCGCCAGCACCCCGAGAAGGGTTTCCGGATGCTGCAGGCCCTCGGGCCGGAGTTCGACTGGCTGGCCACCGTCGCGCTCCACGAGCAGGAGCGCGAGGACGGCAGCGGCTATCCTCAGGGCCTCAAGGGCGACCAGATCCACGAGTATGCCAAGATCGTCAGCCTGGCCGATGTGTACGAGTCCCTGACGCACGTGCGCTCGTACCAGAAGACGCGGGTCCCCTTTGACGCTGTGAAGGAGATCATGAGCACCGACCGCCGCATGTTCCCGGACCGGATCCTCAAAGGGCTTATCCAAGGCCTGTCCACCTTCCCGGTGGGCAGCCTCGTTCGCCTGAACTCCAAAGAGATCGCCCGCGTCGTGGCCACGAATCCAGCCTTTCCCTTGCGGCCGGTGGTCGAGGTTCTCACAGACCCCGGCGGGGGGCGGCTGGCCTCACCGCGCCGTGTAGACCTGGCGCAGAACAGTCTCTTGTACATCACGGACTCGGCCACCCGCGACGCGGCCACCGGCTCGGGAGCGGCCTGATCCGTTCCCATTGGAGCAGTGCGCCCACCTGCGTTGCGGGCCGCAGCGGTCCGCTCCTCGCATTGGCATCACCTGACGTCCTTCTAACGTGGATTTTCCGGGCGGCGCAGGTCCGTTGGTATCCTTGATGAAATGCGGGTCTGGAGAAGGTGAAGCCTGCCCACGCAGCATTTTCGGGCATCTCACTTCTCTTGCACCCTCTGGCGAAATCTGCGGGCAGCCGCGGCCGTCCTGGGCCTGTAGGCCGGTCCCCTTGATATCTGGACCGCACCGCCCGTGGGCGGGCGGGCCGTTGGGTGCCCTCGATCGGGCTTCACTCCCACAAATATCCCACTGTGGTGAAGAAGGTGGAAGGGTGATTTAGCCCCAATCCGAAATTCCTAACCGCCAAGGCGCCAAGAACGCCATGACCGAAATGGCCCGTTGGGAAGGAACGAACGAATCTTCTGAAGGCTCCATAACTGCCTTTTCAGGTTCTTCGGTGCAGAGCCCAGAAGATCGTATCCTTGGCGACCTTGGCGTCATGGCGGTTCAAGGTTTTTGTCGGATCAGGGTTAGGTCGCCAACAATGCATGGGCTAGCGTGGCAGGCGCCATCACAGTGTAAGCAAACAGCGTGGGAACCAGTGTGCGCACAGCTCCTCAGAGAGTGGATTGAGGCCGGGCAGCCGGCATGGCTACCCCTGAGCGGGGGCAGCATGACCCCATTTCTCCCCAGTGGATCGAAGGTGCTGGTCTCCCAAACGGCACCTCGCCGGATCTTCTGTGGCGACCTCGTGGTGTACGAGGTCGAGGGGAGAATGATTTGTCATCGGGTGCTGGGACGGCGTACGCAAGGGTTCAGTCATGCCTTTTTGATGAAAGGCGATGGCTGGCGAATGACTGACCCTTGGGTATGTGCCGAGCAAGTCATCGGGAAAGTCATTGCCATTAACCGGAATGGAAGCGTCGTAAGGCTTGACACCCCTCTGCGCCGGCTGCAGGCGGTGGCCGCTGCCGCGCTCTCGTTTGTCGTGGCCGGAACCCTCATGGTCATGAGACAGGGAAAGCAACTCCTGTCGGTCCGCCTGAAGCGCCTTTGATCGCGCTCGAGCTTTTCCGGCCAGACGCCAGAGGAAGGGGTCACGTGGTGACTTGTGCGCCGCGGGTTACACACCTGTTACCCCATGCTTGTGTTCTGGGCGGGGGCCGGTCGGTGCTCGAATGGGTGTTGAACAGCGCGACAGAGCTCGGCAAGAGGCTCCCCTGTCGTCAGCTCGCCCAGACGTCGGGGCCGGAGTTCTGGAACCATGCCACCCCGCGCGCGTGACCGAAGCGTCCACCTCGAGATTGCCGGGCTCGTGTTCCGGGTCGTCGGCGCAACTGGACCGTCCCTCGCCTGGATCAAGGAGCGGTATCGGCCCTTTCTCTCCAAGAAACCCTCGCGGATCTGCCTGCGGGTAGGAATCCAGCAAGCCTGGCTGACAGGCCGGCCGCCTCAACCGCGTGTGGACTGGCAGAACGGCGACTTCCGGATCAGGATGCCAGCGTGCCGGGCCCAGGCGAGCATTGCCGGCAAACGGATCCGGCTCTCCGTTCCACCGGTGCCGACGGCGCTGAGCCCGAGTCTCTTGCGGCTTCTGTGCTCGCTTCTCCTCCTCAGAGAGGGAGGCTTCATGCTCCATGCGTCGGGAGTGGCCCAGAACCATCGCGCCTGGGTTTTCTGTGGGCCGTCGGAAGCCGGCAAGACTACCATCGCCCGACTGGCAGGAGAACGGCTGGTCTTGAATGACGAGACCGTGGCCATTGTGAAGCGCGGCCGGGGCTACGTGGCCTGCGCAACTCCGTTCTTCGGCGAAGGCGGGCCGGTGATGGCCTCGGTACAGGCCCAAGCACCGCTGAAGGGGATGTTCTTCCTTCGCAAAGCGAAGCGCTTTGCGCATCAGCGGCTCACGGCCTCCCAGGCGGTCGAGCGAGCCTTTCCCCAGGTCTTCCTTCCCAAGAGGGACCATACGGTGGTCGCTGGCATTCTGAAGACCCTGGCAGACTTCGCGGAGCGAGTGCCTTGCTACGACCTCTTCTTCCAACCGCACCCGGACCTCTGGGAGTATCTCGATGAAATCGCATAGGACCTATCCGTGCCGGAAACAGGTGCCCTGGAGGGTGCTCGACACCGAGGCGCTCGTCGTGGATGTCAAGGCCGGCCTCCTCTACCCCTTGAACAGCGTCGGGACCCGGATCTGGCAGCTTTCTGATGGCCAGCGGAGCGTGGATGAGATCGTCCGGATCATCACGGATGAGTTCGATGCGAATGAGGAGACCGTCCGGGAGGATACGATCGATTTTCTCACGGAGTTGGCGCAGGCGAAACTCCTCTCCCTTGAAGAAAACCCGCGCCCACCCTCGGCCGCCGAAGCAGGGACTCGGCCTCACGACACGCGAGGGTAAGACGTGTCCATAGAATCGTGCGCGCAGAATGCCGGGCTCGACGGCGATTCGCTCATGCAGTTGATCGCCCTCAAGGCCGAGCGACGCCGCGTGCCTCTCAATGTTCACTTTGAACTCACCTACCGCTGCAATGAGCAGTGCATTCACTGCTTCTGCGTGGTGCCGCACGGGCAGGAGGAGGAGGCAAAGAAGCGGGAACTGACTTATGACGAGATCACCCGGGTGCTCGACGACCTGGCCGAGATGGGCGGGCTACATCTGACCCTCTCCGGCGGCGAAGTGCTGGTCCGGCGGGACTTCTTCGATATTGCCGCCTATGCCGAGGAACGAGGGTTTGTCCTGCGCATCTTCACCAACGGGATTGGGCTTACCAGGGAACGGATCGAGCGCATCGCCGCGCTTGAGCCGCTGACGGTGGAGCTGTCCATCTTCTCAGCCGACCCGGCGGTCCACGACGGCATCACCCGCGTCCCCGGCTCCTTCGATCGGCTGATCAGGAATGTGCACCGGCTGAAGGCCCACGGCCTCCGGGTCTACTTGAAGACGGTCGTGATGAAGCCCAATATCGCCGACCTGCTGAAGCTTCGCGAGCTTGGCAAAGATCTGGACGTGTTCACCCACACCTTTTCTTGCGAGGTAAGCCCTCGGATCAACGGCGATATCCACCACCCCAGCCAGTACCAGTTGAACGAAGAGGAGCTGTTCGGGTACCTGGCCAGCTCCGCCTGGAAGAAAGCGCCGCAGCCCGTCCCTCAGGGGCCGCCAGAGGAAGTGGCGAAGCAGAAGCAGACGTGCGGGCCCGCGATCAATGGCTGCTGCATCGATCCCTACGGCAATGTGTTTCCCTGCATTCCCTTTCGCATCCCGATGGGCAACGTCAGGGAGAAGCGGTTCAAGGACCTCTGGCACTCGCCGCCGCCGCCCATTGAGGACCTGCTGTCGGTCCAGACATACGCCGACCTGCCGGAATGCCGCTCGTGCGAGCTGGTGGGCTTCTGCGGCCGCTGCCACGGGGACAACATGCTGGAGCGGGGGGGCGGCTGGAGGGCCTGCCACCAACGGGCCCGCATGCTCGCAAGCGCTGAACAGACACTGTACCAAATCCTGCTGAAGGGCCAGGAAGGAGTGGAACATGAAGACCACATCGAAGCGACGGTATGAACGGCCGACACTGGCCCCGAGTAGCGCCTTCGGCGCCGAGGCGATGTCAGGCTCGTGCTGCCGCGGAGGCAGTTGCAGCAACGCCCAACGGAATACGAGGCGAACGTCCATCGACCCGTCCAAGGTAAAAAGTAATGTCGCATCCTAGGCCGGAGTCAGGCTAGGTCGGGCATGAGGCTTGGGCCGGAGGGCTTGTTCCTGGTCGGTCGGGCGGAAGGGTTGTCCCTGGCCGTCTTCCATGAGCTGACCGAACGACCCCAGCCCTTTGCCCTGAAGGTCGATTACCGTGGACTCCCTCCCCCCGTCGAGGAGCTGGACCTCGTACACCTGATTCCCGCCAGGCGATCAGAGGTACGCCGGGGCACGCTGGTCCTTCGCGGCGGCGCTGACGGCTTTGAGTTCCTCCGCATCTCCCCGTGCGGTCACGCGGCCACCGACAGTGATGAGCGCATCGCCAGGGTGGTTGAGGTCGAGCGTCCGGGGGTGGTGATCCGGTTGGACTCCCGGCGGTGGCGGCTCCTCGGCTCCCTCCTGGTCGGCGTCCCCGGGTTCCCTCGGGCCTACGCATGGTGGCGCCGCTTCTCGTCGCTCGTGAAGAAGCTCCTCAAGCCACTTCCCTGTCCTGTCAGCCTCGGCCCGCCGGAGGCGCTCGCCAGGGGGGTCATCGAAAAGTATTCCCACCCCGGCGAGGTCGAGCAGCAGATCAAGCTCTTGGACGGGGGGCTGGAGGAATGGGAGGAGGACCTCTTCGCTCGTGTGCTGCCCCGGCCCGGCCGCCTTCTCATCGTCGGATGCGGCGCCGGACGGGAAGCGGTCGCCCTGGCCAGGCAGGGTTTCAGGGTGGTGGGCATCGATCCCGCTCCCGGCCTCATCGAAGCGGCCCGACGCCATGCCGAGGCCCACGGGGTGCAGGCGATCTTTGAGGTGAAAACCGTCAGCGAATTGGACGGTTTCCCCGAGTCATTCGACGCCATCCTGTGCTCGCGCTACGAGCACATCCCGACACGGCGCCGCAGGATCGAGATGCTCCGACAGCTTCAACGCCTCGCGAGACCGCAGGGCATCATCATTCTCACTGCCGGCTGGCACCCAACCCGCGGACCACGCCTCGCCCTGGTTGACGGTCTCCGGTGGCTCCTCTGCCGGCTGCTCGGCGGGCGCTTTGCAACAGAGCCCGGAGACCGTCTCATCCGGCATTTGAGCCTGGCCAGTGACGCAGAGGTGCCGTGTTTCTACCACGCCTTTCGGAGCCCGCACGAAATCCGGCAGGAGATCGAGGCGGCTGGATTGACCGGGGAAATGGACCCGCAGGGGCCGTGGATCATCAGGAGGCCCGGTTGATCGGGATGGGACCGCTATCAGGAAGGCGTCCACCGCTCCGCCGTGAAGAGCGTCTGCTCCTCCTCTGTGCCCGCCTCTGCCTGGATGATCGAACCCATCAGGAAATCGAGGGGATCGCCCGGGACGGCGTCAATTGGGATGTGATCCTGGAGCGGAGTCGGACGGAAGGGACTCAGGCCCTGCTGCACACGCACCTCAGGAACCTGGAGCATATCAAGGCCCGGGTCCCCTTGGCCGTCTTGGCACGCCTGGAAGCGAGCTACCGGGGCAATTGGGCGAGAAACGTCCTTTTGACAGAGCGGTGGGCCGAATTGATTGCCCTGCTCACGCGCGAGGGGGTGGATGTCATCACCCACAAAGGGGTAGCCTTGATCCATACGGTGTATCCAGACATCGGTCTTCGACCGATGGCCGACATTGATCTCTTGATCCGCCCAGGAGATGTTCCGACAGTCACGCGGATGCTGCGGGCGGCCGGCTATCGAACCCCGGGAGAGTCGATGGAGGCCGAAGAGGCCTTTCGTGGCTACCTCCACTTTGTCCGTGACTCCACCGTCATCGATCTGCACTGGGAGCTGGCCCACTATTCTCGCTTCGAAGGAATCGTCCGCGTCGATCACGATGGCCTGTGGAAGCGTGCCCGCCGCATGGCGGTCGGTGGGGCTCAGGGCCTGATGCTTTCTCCGGAAGATCTGCTCCTCCACCTGGCGCTCCATGTGACCCTGGGCTCGGAGTTCGGTCGTCTGATCTGGTTTACGGATCTTGATGCCGTCCTGCGGCGATTTGGGTCCATTCTGAATTGGGACCGAGTGATCGAGGAAGCAGCGCGCTGGCGGGTCAAGGCTCTTCTTGGAGTCACGCTCCGGATCTGTCAGGAGTCGTTCGAGACACCGATACCGACTGGGGTCTTGCCGAGTCTCCTGCCAGGACGATCTCGGCTGGCCCTACTGAATACGTGTATCGGGACAACCTGCCCGCCGAACCTCTCAGGGCAGGTGGGCGACAGCAGAATTTACCTGGGGGAAGCGTTGATGATGGACCGCCTACGCGATGTCTTCCGAGTGCTGTGGTGGAGCCTCTTTCCCCCGCGGGCCTGGGTGAGATTCCACTATGGGCTGACGTCGCCTTGGAAGATCAGTCTCCGCCAAGCGCTCCATCCATTCCGCGTCTGCTATCTCGCCGTCAAACATTTTCGCTGACCCTCGAATGCGCAATTCATCTGCGCCATTCGCCACTTTGACTTTGGCGGGACAATGCGAACAGAATCAATGCCAATGATAGCTGCACCAGAAACCGTCCGGCCCTTCAGTATTCCCTTCCGAATTCCAAGCTGAAATCCAGCCTTCCTCGTTTCGAAAAGAAATCCAAAACGTTTGGGGCTTCCGGCGTTCAGCGATGGTCCCGTCCGTTGTCTGGCACAGCGTATGCCCTCGCATTCCATTCAACCCCTGGCTGCCCGGACATCGTCGGGCCACCGGCCAGTCAAGCCGAATTGATCCCTGCAGCCGGTTGGAAACCTGCCGCTGATGTAAATTCTTATGGAAATTGGCCTAACCCCTTGACATGCTTGGAGGCGGAATATACTATCCTTTGTGTGAATGCCGGGGAGAACTCAGTGTTTGACGGAGGGCAGCCGGATAGCCTGAGTGCCGCGTCTTGGTGGGGCATGGGGCGGCGCGTCGCCGTAGTCTGCCTGTTAACCGTCATGCTGGCCACCCAGGTTCTCATTTCCTGTGTCCGGTTCCAGCCGCCTACCCCCACCGTCGTGAATCCCGAGACCTTCCCGCAGGCTCTTCCTCCAAGCCCCCCGCCGGTTCCATCGGAGCTTCCGCCCCCGGTCACCGAGAACCGGACCTTCGTCACCCTTGACGGCATCCGGCAGTACAAAATCGGTCCGGGGGACGTCCTGGAGATATTCATCACCAGAGGTCCAACGCAGGAGAAATTCCAGACGCCCGTCCGGGCCAACGGCCGCATCTCCGTGAGCTTCGCCGAAGTCCAGGTGGATGGCCTGACCGCAGACCAGGCCGCCAAGGAACTCGCCCGGGCGCTGTCCGTCTACTTCCGGAATCCCCAAGTCGAAATCCAGGTCAAGGAGTACAACAGCAAGAAAGTCTCCGTCCTCGGGGCCGTCGGGGGTGCGCCCCGGGGCGGAATCGGGACGATCCCACTGACGGGGCGAATGACGCTCCTGGAATTGATCGCCAAGGCCGGGGGGCTCGCACCCAATGCAGGCCTGGATCGGGTCCGGGTGACTCGCGAATCTGGCAAGTCGTACACCGTCAACATGTTCCGGTATGTCCAGGAGGGCGATCTTTCCCAGGAATTCATCCTGGATACCGGGGACGTGGTGTTCGTTCCGGAACGGGTTCCCGGAGAGGAGCGACGGGTCTTCTTGCTGGGCGAAGTGAAGACGCCTGGGCCGGTCCCGTTCTTCCCCTCCATGACCCTGGCTCAGTTGATCGCTCAGGTCGGGGGATGGAACGACGGAGCCCTGTTTGAGGAGGCGCGGATCATCCGGTCCGATGCCAAGGTGACGGAGATCATCGAGATCGACCTCGGTCGTCTGATCCTCGAAGGGGACCGGCGCATCGATCAGTTCCTGCGGCCAAACGACGTCGTCTTCATCCCGCGGACCCGGATCGCGAACTGGAATGCGTTCTTGGCCCAGTTGCGACCAACCCTGGAATTCCTGACCCTCTCGGTTCAGCCATTGATCCTTTATCGAACTATCAAAGAATGAACACACAAATAGAGGAGCGGCGAGAGGACCTGAGAAGCTGATGGCACAGTACGATCTGAACCTGCGCGATTACTGGCGCATCCTGCGGAAGCGCAGGGGGGTCGTGGCGGTTGTGGCCCTGACCTTCGGGGCAATGGCCTACGTTTTTGCCGAGGTGCAGAAGCCTCAGCCGATGTACCAGGCCACCGCCGTGGTCAAGTTCGAGCGGACCACCACCCTGGTGGGACTGTTGGTCGAAACCATCTCGCTGTCCTCCGGGGACAACCTGGCCACGCAGGCTGCCGTCGTCCGAAGCTTTCCCGTGCTGGAGCGGGTGACCAAGACGTTGCGGTTGATCCCGGCCGACTTGGATTCCGACGCGATCAAGCGGAATCCGCGCTACGTTCAACTCGTCAGTGACTTGCGAGCGCAGGTGGCCGCCGCCCCCGAAGAAAACACGACCCTCATCAATATCACCGTGACCTCCCCCGATGCCGCCCAGGCCACCCGGACCGCCAACGCCGTGGCCCAGGCCTACCGGGAAGAGAACGTCCTCACGCGGAATCGCCAGATCCGCGAGGCCCGCCGTTTCATCGAGGAGCAGTTGGCGGAAGTGGGCGGGCGGCTGCACCAGGCCGAGGATGGAATCCGCGCCCTGAAAGAACGCCGCGGGTTCGTCTCCCTGGCGGAGGAGACCACCTCGTCCCTGGCGCGGCTCACCGCCCTGGAGAGTGAGCACGAGAAGGTTCGCCAGGTCCAGCAGGAGACGGCCAACCAGATCCAGGCCCTGCAAGAGCCCCAGGTCGTCGCCGGGCAGGTTCCCCCTCGGATCTTCACGGACGCCGGCGACCCGACGATTGCGAAGCTCAACGCCAGCCTTCTCGATCTCGGCGTGGAGCGCGAGAACCTGCTGACCACGCTCATGCCCGAACACCCCCAGATCCGGGAGCTGAATGCCCGCATCGCCACCACGCGAGAGAACCTGGTGCGGGAGCTGCGCCTCAAGATCCAGACCTTCCAGGGGCGGGCGGCGGACCTCCAGCGGCAGATCCAGCGCATCCGGCAGGAACAGCGCACCCTTCCCGACGTGGCCCGGCAGTACGCCCAACTGCAGCGGGACATGACGATCAGCGAGAATCTCCTCTCCCAGCTCCGGTCGAAGCTGCAGGAGGTGCAGATCAAGGAAAAGGAGCAGGTCGAGGAAGTCACGCTGGTGCGGCCGGCCACCGAGCCGAGCCGCCCCACCAATCCGCCTCAGACCGCCGGCAAGGGGGTCGTCGGGCTGTTGATCGGCCTGACCATCGGCCTAGTACTGGCATTCGTTTTGGAGTCGATGGATACCTCCATCGGCACTATCCAGGACGTGGAGGCCTATATCGAACTTCCGGTCTTGGGTTTGATTCCCAACATCGACGCGGCCAAGGATCCGTCCCTGGCACCCCCGGAGGGCGAGGAGGGGGACTCGGCCCTCGGCAAGATGCGGCCGTTTCTGATCTGCCTGCTGAGCCCGAAGTCCACCATTTCCGAGGCGTACCGCTCCCTCCGGACCAACGTGGAGTTCCTGTCCCTGGAGAAGCACATCAAGACTATCTGCCTGACCAGTGCCTCGCTGATGGAAGGCAAGACGACCACGGCGATTAACCTCTCCATCGCCGCGGTGCAGATGGGCAAGAAGGTCCTCCTGGTGGAAGCGGACCTGCGGCGGCCGTTCGTCCACCATGCCTTCGGCCTTCCGCGAGATCCCGGCCTGGCCGAGGTGATCGTGGGGAATAAGGACTGGCGGGAGTGCCTCCGGACCGTCACCGACCTCATGCTGGGTCCCCTCGGCCTGGAGAAGTTGATGGCCGCGCCGAACATGGACAAGCTCTACATCCTGACGAGCGGCACCCTGCCGCCCAATCCCGCCGAGTTCCTGAGTTCGCAGCGCATGACCGATCTCATCGCCGCCTTTCGCCAGGAATTCGACCTGGTCATCTTCGACTGCTCTCCGATCCTGCCAGTGACCGATGCCGCCATCCTGGCCTCCAAGATCGATGGCACGCTGATCGTGTACCGCGTGGGTCGGACCGCCCGCGCGGCGTTGAAGCGCGCCAAGGCCCTCCTGGAGAGTGTGCGCGGCAAGGTCCTGGGGATCGTCCTCACGGGCGTGCGGGCCGAGGTCAGCCCCGACTACGAAGAACTGGAGTACTACCGGTACGCCTACGGTCAGGAGTCGGGAAGTCGGGCTTCGGCGCGCCTGGCCAGCCAGAGCCGTGAATCCTTTCTTCACATGGCGACTGGCCTCCTCAGGCAGATCTCTCTCCCCATCCGTGCCGTTCTTCTGGTCTTTCTGGGCCTCTTGCTGATCGGGGCCTTGATTTGGTGGTTCGGCATCTGGCCCACGGACTGGGTGAGAGGTCAGACTCCACAGGCTGAAAGCATGGCCACGGCAGCCCAGCCTGTGAGAGAGGAGAGTCGCGCGACAGCCACGCCAACGCCAGCGGTCAAGGAGACCTCTGCCGATGCCCCGGCGAAACCAACCTCGCCTTCGCCCCAAACGGCGACAGTCTCTTCGTCTGTTGAAAGGCCGACGCTGCCCTCGCCACCGACCGAGCCGCCGCGTCAAGGAAGCCCGGAGCCCTCTGGCTCAGCGCGTCCCTTCTCACTTCAGGTAGCTTCCCGATCGGACCGGGCAGTGTCCATGGCCCGCGCCGAAAGCCTCAGAAAAGCAGGCGTAGAAGCATTCATCGTCCCGGCCCAGGTTCCCGGAAAGGGCACCTGGTACCGGGTCCTCATCGGGGGGTTCGATTCTGCCTCCAGGGCGGCCGAGGCAGGGCAAGACCTCCGCACCAAGGGCCTGATCGGGGAGGCCCTGGTGGTTCGGCTTCCCTACGCTGTGGATGTCGATGTCGCCCCGGGGGATCAAGCTGCCAACACCGTGGCCTTGGCCCACCGATCCGGATACCTTCCCATCCTCCGATCAGAGAACGGGAACCCCTCGGCCGGCCCCAAACAGGTCCTGCGAGTCGAGGCTTTCCGCACGCGTGAGGAGGCAGGGCGCTTGGCCGAACTCCTGCGTGCCGAAGGCCTCAGCCCCCGAGTGATCCGGCGGTAGCGAGAGACGGAGGATGGGCAACCGTTCACAGCAGTATCTGACTGGTCCCATCCCACAGATCGCGCTCGTCCTGGCGCTGGCAACAGCCGGAGGCCTGATCGTCGCCCAGACGTCGGCCGGACTCAGCCTGGGCGCCGCGCTCCTGGTCATCATCGTCTTCGTGAGCTTCCTCAATAACGAGCTGGCCCTGCACATCATCCTCTTGTCGATGCTCCTCTCGCCCGAGATCGTCGTCGGTGGTATCGGGGGTATTTCCCTGGGCAAACCCGAGGTGAAAGGCGAAGCGTTAGTCCTGCGCATGGAAGACCTCGTCCTCGTGGCGGTGGCCCTGGCCTGGTTCGGCCGGACGGCCTTCTTCAAGGAATTAGGATTGATCCGAAAGACCCCGCTCAACTCGGCCATCTTTGCCTACATCGTATCCCTGGTCCTCGCCACGCTCCTGGGTGTCTTCACGGGGAACGTGCGGCCGGCCCGAGGGTTCTTCTACACGCTGAAGTACATCGAGTACTTCGTGGTCTATATCATGGCGGTGAATTACATCCAGGAGGAACGCCAGCTCCGCCGGCTGCTAGCAACAGCCTTCTTGACCTGCGCGATCTCTGCTGTCATGGGGATCGCCCAGATCCCGTCCGGCGAGCGGGTGGCGGCACCGTTCGAGGGGAAATTCGGGGAACCGAACACTTTTGGCGGATACTTGGTATTCATGTTGGCACTAATCCTGGGGCAAGCCCTTTCGGCCAAGGCCCTGCCTCGGGAGGCGGGATGGTTCGCCTTCGCCGGCTTAGCTGCGTTTCCCCTCTTGTACACCCTGTCTCGCAGTTCATGGCTGGCGGCAATCCCCATGCTGCTCACCCTGGTCATCCTCAGCCCGCGTCGCCTGATGCTGATGATAGGGCTGGGAATCCTAGTGATCCTGGGCCCGGTTGCTTTTCCCAAAGAAGTTGTAGATCGTTACAACTATACCCTGAACGCGAAGGAGGACCGCGGCGAATACCGCATCGGCGGCTCCCGCCTCGATACATCAACCAGTGCACGCCTGAAGAGTTGGGAACAGGGATTCCAGGCCTGGCAAAGGAAACCCCTCCTCGGGTTTGGGGTGACCGGTTTCGGCTTCATAGATGCCCAGTTCGTCCGGGTGCTTGTTGAGAGCGGCCTGGTCGGGCTTGCGGCTTTTTTGTGGCTTCTGTGGCGGACCCTACAAACCGCACGGGACGTCCACCGGCGGGTCGTCGGTACCCGTTTCGAGGGACTTGCTGCAGGTTACCTGGCTGGGGTGGTTGCCCTGATCATCCATGCCATCGGCGCCAACACTTTCATCATCGTCCGAATCATGGAGCCATTTTGGTTTATGACTGGGATCATCACTCTCCTTCCCTCCCTAGTCGGGAAGGAACCATC
>Ga0315291_10006659_pt1 | contig 14334 bp, 20 predicted proteins | sample YL17G12_20_MG_FD_203070 | JGI IMG/M metagenome (GOLD analysis project Ga0315291, IMG submission 203070) | Sediment microbial communities from Yellowstone Lake, YNP, Wyoming, USA - YL17G12_20 | ecosystem: Environmental > Aquatic > Freshwater > Lake > Sediment | place: USA: Wyoming | collected...
CCCAGGGGTTGCGGGTTCGAGCCCCGTCGCTCCTCCCATCTTGTTGCGATGCGCCTGTAGCTCAACTGGATAGAGCATCGGTCTTCGGAACCGGAGGTTGGGGGTTCAAGTCCCTCCAGGCGTACAGAAGAGGCCTTCCGAAGGGCTTTTGTTCACGAGACCTGACGGGACGGCCTAGCCACCTCAGTGCTTTTCTGGCAGGAATCGATCTGCCACTTTCGGGGCTCCGAAGTCGGCGTTCGAATCCTCCACTCCCAACAAGCAGCGAAAAGTGCGTTCTATTCTGCATTACAGCGGTGGCGCTCGCATTCTCAGGAGTCCTAGAGCTCGAGCCGCCTCCAGTTCACAGCAGGTTCGAAGTGGAAGAGCAGCTTGTGTCTCGGCCCGAGGCACGGTTTGGCCCAGTGAAATCCCTCCCTCAGCCGCACGAAATCGCGGCGCAGTGGACGGTTGCTCGCATCCGATGTGCTCCGCGTGAGCTTGAGGAGATCCTTAGGTCGGCAGTTATGGACATATGTGTATAATCCTCGCGGAGGTCGACTATGGCCAGGCCGCCGTGTTGCCGAAGAATCGCGGCGCTGCCTATTGCGGAAGCATTCGGGCCGGTTCCCGCTTCGGCACCCGAGCCTGATCAAGTTGTCGTCACTCTCGACGAGTTCGAAGCGGTGCGCCTCGCTGATCTCGAAGAGCTTTACCAGGAACGCGCTGCCAAGAGGATGGGGGTTTCCCGGCCCACGTTCAGCCGGATCATCGAGTCCGCACACCGGAAGATCGCCGAGGCCCTAGTCACTGGAAAAGGTCTCCGAATCGAGGGCGGTTCCGTTAGCATGGACCGGGAGGGTCCATCTCGCTGCCCGCGGTGTGGACGGGAGTGGACCGGCACGTGTGAGTGCCCGCGCTGCCGCGGGGATTGCGACGCGCTGAGCACGCAAGAGGCAGGTGCCGTTTTCGGGCCGGCACATCGCCGCAGACACGGGCGGAGGGAGACCGACGGAATCACGTACGCCGGGTGCGTGGAGCACCCGGGAAAGGAGAGAGGAAGATGAACCTCTGCATCCCAGTGACTGAGGACAAGGGACCTCAGAGCCCAGTGAGCGGGCATTTCGGGTCTGCGCCCCTCTTCGCGATTGTGGACCCAGACACCGGCGCTTTCCGCACCATCACCAACGTGAACGCCCACCACAGCCACGGCGCGTGCCACCCTCTCATGACCCTCGCCGACGCAGGCGTAGACGCCGTGGTGGTCAGCGGTATCGGTGCGGGCGCGCTAAGCAAGCTACAGACAGCAGACGTCCGCGTCTTCCTGTCAGAGCTGCCAACAGCCGAGGCCGTGGTGGCGGCCTTCAAGACCGGAACGTTGCGGTTGGCAACGCCCGCGACTGCCTGTGCGCACCACGGGCACGGCCAGTGTCATCAGGAAGCTGCGTGATGAGCGCAGTGTCAGAGATACCCAGGAGCTGATGGCCTGGGCGGTGCTCTTCACCCCGGGCGGGCAAACAGGAGGCTGGCGTTGGATACGATCATCCTGTACGTGATAGCGGTTGTCCTATTGGCAGTCTCAGCAGCTAGGGACCGCGAGAAGACGAAACGAGCCATCCTGAAAGGTGCGAAGGCGTTCGAGGGCATACTGCCGCAGCTCGTGACGGTGCTGCTTGCCGTCGCTGCCGTCCTCGCGGTGTTCAATCCGGATATGGTCTCGCGGGTGATCGGCGAGCGATCGGGCCTCTTCGGTGTTGTTGCTGCGTCCGTCGTCGGGGCGATTGCGCTCATCCCAGGGTTCGTCGCCTTCCCCGCCGCGGCAGAACTCCTGAGGAGCGGTGCGGGAACCCTTCAGATTGCGGCCTTCGTATCGTCCCTCATGATGGTCGGCATTGTGACGCTGCCCATGGAGATCAAGTACTTCGGCCGCCGCGCGGCCATCGCTCGGAACTCATTCGCTTTCGCCTTCTCCTTCCTTGCGGCAGCTTTCGTTGCGTGGGCGGTATCGCTGTGAGCATCCGGGTTGGCGCACGGCGGTACCGCGTGGCGATCATTGCTGCCGCTGCCTTCCTGGTTTTCGTCCTCGCCTTCCCCGCCGTCGCGCCCAAGGCCGGGCGCTCCTTCGTCGATCAGGTGAAGACGATGCTCCTCGTTCTCCCGCCGATCTTCCTGCTTCTGGGTCTTCTTGACGTCTGGGTCCCGAGAAAGACGCTGATGAAGTACATGGGTCCCAGGTCGGGCCTCAAGGGTCCCCTCATCGCCTTCGCGCTAGGCTCGGTGGCGGCGGGACCTCTCTATGCTGCTTTCCCTGTTTGCGCCATCCTCATGAGGAAAGGCGCGAGCTTCACCAACATCCTCATCTTCGTCGGTGCCTGGTCGACAACGAAGATACCGATGTTCCTCTTCGAGATGCACGCCCTCGGCACCCGCTTCGCCGTCGCGCGGCTTCTCATTGACCTTCCCGGCATTGTCCTCATCGCCCTCGCCCTGAAGGCGATCATCCCCGCCCACGAGGTCGCCCGCCTCTACGCGGCAGCGGAGTCGACAGGAACTCCTGAGGAATGAGGGAGCACGTGGCGCCCGGACGAGACCTCGAGATCTCCGACAGATGGAGTGACGTTTCGCCTAGTCACCAGCGGCCCCACCAAGCCAAGTCCTCGGTGGCTCAGCGAGGGAAGGAGGCCGCTACCCAACTGCAGTAGGACAGAGAGACGGAGTACATCGGCGCGCGCCCACCAGTTGGCGACGGCGGCGCGCGTTCCTAGGATGGCCCGCAGACTCCAGCGTGACCGGCTCGAACCGACACTCGCGACCACTCCGCCAGGATGACTCAGTCGAGCGGACTGCTCGCCAGAGTTCTAAAGCTGTCCACCACTCCCAGCCAGCAGCGGAAAGCACGTTGCATTCGGCATTGCTGACCAGCCCCCGGGGACGGTCCACTTCTCAAGCTGGCCTAACCCGGCTCCGGCGATCCACGCCAGAGCCTCTGGCGCAGGCGACCAGTAGCCAAGACTGCTTTCTGCGTCGGGCCGCACATCGCTCTCCCGCATCCCAGCGCACGACGCGGCCGGTGCCCTCAGAGGGACGGGACCTCGATTGTCTCGGGATCAAGCTCGGTGAGAGTTCGAAGCTTGCCCACTACGGGGTACATGTGGCTCTATGAGCCTTGCAGTCTGAATTGCAGAGTTCGCGTCCTCTGTGGTTTCGAGCGCGCCTATGCCTTGCTGGCGACGGGAGAAGTATTGCACCGGACTGCGCGCTCAAGTCCCGGAAGGTGCAGATGCGGTTATGCACGCGGATCAGGCGCGCCGCTGTAACTGCCGTGCTGATCAGACACATCAGGGCGATTGGAACCATGCAGGTCCTCTTCATCGTCCTCCTCCGAGCTTCTCCTACGGGCAGGAGATCAGCCCCTTAGACCACAGACAACCGCCGCAGGTCGGGAGAGGATTGCCGTAACAGTCCTCCTCGTTCCCGTGAACGAGCCCGCACCCTCCGCAAGAAGCACAAGGCGCAAAGCTGAAAGCCTTCACCCGTTGGCGGAACTCCTGAAACTTCTGGGCATTCCACAACTCGAGCAGATTGCGATCTGTCACTCTCCCGACGCTCCAGCGTTGCGTGAACCGCTCTCCCCCGTTGAGGAAGCTTCTCGATCCATGCAGAAGAGGAACGCAGGGGCTAACGGAGCCGTCCCAGCCGATGGCGACAGCCCCGGACTCAATGAACGGACAGCGCCCACCGATTTGGGGAGGGCGGGTGGATGGAACCTGCGGGTAGAGCGTTTCCTCAAGCATCTCCGGCGTGTGCGCGAGGAGGTGACTCACGTGGAAGTGCGCCACGCCCAGGTGGCCGGCGAGGTCGCGAAGGGCGGGAAGGTCGGCGATGTTCCGCCGCATGGCGACGAAGGCGATGCCAGTCTCCGGCCCTCTACCCCCGGCGCGGCGACCCTCGCAGAACAGGGCCAGGTTGCCGAGCACGTCGTGCATGGCCGCCCCGAGGCGCAGGTCGCCGTAGCGCTCAGGAGTCGCCCCGTCAATGGAGACCCAAAGAAGGTCGAGTCCCGCTTCGATGAGGGCGCGACCCATCGCTCGACTGAGAAGTGTCCCGTTGGTCACGAGCTCGACGCGCGCGCCCAGGCTCTTTGCCTGAGCGACCATCTCTGGCAGCCGAGCGTGGGCAAGAGGCTCGCCGATCCCTCCGAACATGACCGTCGGACGGCGACTCAGGACGTGGACGCCCTCCAGAATGGCGGCAAACGTCTGTCCGTCCATATCCCCGAGCGACTCGTCCCACGCCCGCCGGACGCAGAACTGGCAGTCCAGATTGCAGCGGGTCGTCGCCTCCACGTAGATCTTCGATGGACCGACACCTGACGCCGGCAGGATGGGGACATCTGCACCGCACGAGATCTCTCCGATCGGTATCGTCCCTGGGGCTCCCTTCATTGCGTCACCCCCCTGCTGCGGCAGCTCTAGCCGAACGCTCGAAACAGATGCACCAGTGTGTAGTAGATGCCTACTGCCACGAAGACAGCGCCGGTGGCGCGACGCGCCCATTTCTCAAGCCCAGTCAGACGTTTGAAGACGTGACTCACCGACTGACTCCCGGCCGCAAGCAGGCCGGCAAACAGAAGCACCGGGACCGCCGTTCCAACGCCGTAGAGAGCGGGGACGGTCGCTCTCGACCCGACCTTCACCGCCAGTGGCAGGAGACTGCCGAAGAACAGGGCTGCGGAGACGGGACAGAAGGAGAGAGCAAAGAGGATCCCGAGGAGCCCGGCTCCCCACACGCCCCAGCCCCCCACACGCTCGCTGGCCCGTGCCATTGTGCCTCGGCCAAACCTTGGGAGCACCAGCAGATCAAGCAGGACCATCCCGACAAGAATCAGGATGGGGCCGAGCACACGGTTCATGTTCCTCTGGAGTGCAAGAGAGAGCTGCGGTGCCGAAAGGAGACTACTCACCAGGAGAACCCCAAGCACAAGGTAGGTCAGTGCCCGACCGAGCGTGTAGAGAATCCCGGAGAAGAGGACGGCGCTCGGGCGAGCGACCCGCCTGGCAACAAAGGACATCGCCGTGATGTTCGTCGCGAGGGGGCAGGGGCTGATGGACGTCAGTATGCCGAGCCACACAGCCCCCCCAGCAGCGAGCCACGAAGACCTCAACGGATCTCCCTGAGCCATGCCCCCACTCCAGAGGCGACGTACGAGCTGAAGACCTCCGGTTTCCCATGAATGAGGCTCCAAGTCTCACCCAGCAGCTTGAACCGGAGCTCGCGTTCTCCGGCCATCTCCGTGATCACAAGAGACGCATAGGACAGGCTGTAGTCCTTGACGTAGTGGCCGTTCCCCTTGTCTTCCACGTTCACCGTGCGCCAGACGAGTTTCCCGGAGGTGAAGTCGGAAGCGAAAGCAGTCTGGAGTGCCGCGCGTGAGTCACGCTCGATGGCAAGGCACGTCGGGCACCGGGCTGTGCTGTGGAAGTAGCTCGCGAGCACCCAGCGACGGGGCTCCTGCACAGACGGGGTCGGCGTGCTCTCCTCGACCGCAGTGCCGGAAGCTGTTTGGATCCCCTGATCGGCCGCCGTGAGCGATGTGGGCTGGTCAGACAGGCTGGATGATGCGGCGACTGACTCAGTCGGGGTCAACGGACCCTTCGCAGTGGCAGGAGGCGACGCAAGCTCTCGAACCAAGAACGTTCCCACACCCGCCGCTATGAAGAGAAGCAAGGCGGCGACGGCCAGGCGCTTCGCGGTCATTCTTTTCCCATCCTCTCAAAGAGATGTGTCATCGCGTTCCTCCAAGGAGTGCCCTGACCTGTCCGACCGTCAGCGCTCTCCCAGCGCTCTTGATCTCCCCGTCGATCGCCAGGGCGGGAGTGGCCATCACTCCACGCTTAGCAATGGCGTCGATGTCCGTCACCTTCTCCACAGTGGCCGGAAGCCCAAGCGCCCGCACCGCCGCGTCCACGTTCTTCGCCAGGGACTGGCACTTCGGGCAACCTGTGCCCAGGACTTCGATCCTCACCGTGGACCTCCCACCTTCTTTCACCGTCCTCTCGGCGAGAGCGCTCGAGAGTCTCTGACCGAAGACGGCCGCGCCGCGGGCCCCCAAATCCCGTCCAGCACACCATCCGCCAGTGGGCCGCGCTCCCGGCTCGCATCCGTCAATCCTGCACCACAATCTCGGGATCCATACGGATCGCCGACTTCACCGAATTGGCGACCAGGCTGTACTTCTGCGCCGCTTCGAGCGCGCGCCGTGCCCTAGCCTGGACAACGTCCTCAGGCTCGCCGCCTGCGGCCACACAGATTCGCGGCTGGAAGTGCAGACAGGTGAACAACTCTGTGCGATCCAGTTCGATCACCTTGGTGCCCTCTGCCCGACACTCGTAGGAGATGAGCTTGAGCTTGAAGCGCTCGCTCGCCCAGATGAACATCAGCATCACGCAAGCATTCGCGGCGGCCACGAAGGCATCCTCCGGCGTGAAGACGCCGGTGTGACCCTGTGCGTCTGGGGGAGCGGAGAAGTCCATCTCGGGGCCGTTCCCCAAGACGAGATGACCCCAGTGTTCTCCTGTCCAACGCACCGTCGTATGATAGGTCGCCGTTCTACTCATTCTTGACTTCCTCGTCTCTCCTGGCAGGCCGAGCACTCGTGCGGCTCGTTTGGCGGCCGCGATGCGCGTGGCCCCCAAGGATCTCCAGCACCAACTTCTAGACAGCGCACCCTCCGCGACAGGAACAGCTGCCCCCTCTTTCCTCCCGGCGCGCAGAGGCGCCCGCAACCCTGGCTGTGTCCGAAACGTGCCTCTCTTGGCCGAGCACGGCGTCAACGAGCGCCGCGAGGCGCTCGGCCGTTGACTCAACTGCCTGCCTCCCCGCCTCATTCAGTTGCCGTCGTCCTTCTGGCTTTCTGAGACCCTGCTCGGCGACCAGTTCGCTAACGACCAGGCTGTGGACCGGCTTGTTGGAGTACATCTCCGTCGCGCGCGAGGCGCAGCGCAGATCGCAGCCATCCACAGTGATGGTTGGGTGATGACGGGCGAAGGTCCGGTCGTCAGGCCCTCCCGCTAGGAAAAGCGGCAGGCAAAGGGTGACCGTGTCATGCGGCCTCAATGAGTCGAGCACCCTGAGCGCCGCTAGCCTCGACACAGTCCCCTCGGCCAGTTCCTCGCCGCTGCAGGCAATGATCCCGACCTTGCGCTCCGGCACGTCAGGCATGGCTTTCTCCTTTCGCCACCTTGGCTGACGCGATGGCGTCCACTGTGTCAGCCATTTCCTGGGCGATCGCACGGGCGAGCTTCCGCCCTGCATCATTCAGTTCGGCAATCCCCTCCGCCTTCAGTTCTCGGTGGCGGCGAAAAGCGTCCAACACCGCTACGGCGTGTATAGCGGTGCCGCCGCTCTTCTTGACCATCTTGGATGCGCACATCTGCTGGCAGCCGTCTATGGCCACGCAGGGGGTCCGACCCACGGTCTTACGGGTCGCGGCGTCACCCAGTACCAGCTTGGATAGGGCGACGAGTTGCGTCTTCTGAGGGCGCAAGCTCTCGCACAACTCGTATGCCGCCTCACGACTGACACTCCCGGACGGCTTACCGATGCCGCTACACGGCACGACGACCACGCGTCCCTCGTCCTTGCTCATGGTTTCTCGAGTTCCTCCTGTACCAGAGACTGCATGTGGGAGAGGTACTCCCTGGGCCCGAGTAGCCGTGCGCGATCTGCCCCCCAGTCCGCGGGCTCGATCGTGGCCAGCCATCCTTCGCCGTAGGAGTCCTGGTTGATGAGTTCCGGTGTCAGGTTGAGCGCGGGATTCACCTCCACCACAGTCCCAGCAACGGGTGACGGCAGCTCCAGGAGGGTCTTGATCGTCTCGACCTCGGCCAGAGTCTCGTCCGCCAATAGCCTCGCGCCTGATGGCTTCACAAACGCAAAGGCCACGTCGCCGGAGTGCTGCTGCAGGTAGTCGGTGAGGCCCACTCGAATGCGGTTGCTGGGCCGGTCGCCCTCAGAGAGAACCCAGATCCCTTCGGCAGTGTAGAGGCGATCCTCTGGCACCCGGAACGTGAACTTGCCCGCCGTCATCTCTAGACCCTCAGGCATGGTCATCCCTTTTCGAGATCCTTACTCTCCTCTCGGCGCAGGCTCCCGACTTCCTTCGATCACGCTTCGGAGGCAGTTCGCGCGGTTCAAGGCGATTGCCTCGGCGTCGCTCAGAAGATCGATGACCCGCGGTGAGGCTAGGTTATACAGCACGCGCACGCCTTCCCGGCGCGCCACAAGGAGTCCAGCTCGCCGCAGCGCCGCGAGATGCCGCGACAGGCCCGACTCGTCGACGGGAAAGAGCGGCCGTATCTCACACAGGCACGTCTCACCCTGGGCGACGAGCCGTAAGATCGCGATGCGGATGGGATGTCCTACCGCTTCGCCGATCTCAGCCACGAACGAATCTAGTGGACCGGCCGGGGATTGCACATGGATGGTCTCTTGCACCATAATGCACCATTCTATTCGGGTCGTTGCTTCTTGACAAGTCGGTCCTAAGGGTAGCCCGCCGGGCAGGAGGGCGGTTGCCGTCCTCTTCAAAGCTCGGAGCCGCAGTGAACCTCCCGACATCCTGGGAGGGATTCCCGAACCTACAGGGCTAGTGAAAGTACGAAACGCAGAGCAGAGAAATGGTGGGCACCCTGCTCGGGCTACTACCACAGGATCGTCAATCCAGGAGGTTGTCTATGGGAGTTGAGCGGAGTCTGGCCGGCGAGCAGAAGCGGCGTCTCTCCTTCCTCGACCGATTCCTGACGCTATGGATCTTCCTCGCCATGGCGATCGGCGTCGGCGCCGGGTACCTCTTCCCTGACCTCGCGCCGCTCCTCAACCGGGCGAGCGTGGGAACGACCTCGATCCCGATCGCCGTCGGGCTCATCCTGATGATGTATCCCCCGCTCGCCAAGGTGCGCTACGAGCAGATGGGCCCCGTGTTCCGGAACACTAAGGTGCTCGGACTCTCCCTTGTCCAGAACTGGATCATCGGGCCGATCCTGATGTTCGGCCTCGCCGTTCTCTTTCTGCACGACAAGCCCGAGTACATGGTTGGCCTCATCATGATCGGTCTCGCCCGCTGCATTGCCATGGTCATCGTTTGGAACGACCTCGCGGGCGGCGACACGGAGTACTGCGCGGGGCTCGTGGCCTTCAACTCGATCTTCCAAGTCCTCTTCTACTCCGTCTATGCTTACGTCTTCATCACTGTCCTTCCCACCTGGTTCGGCTTGAAAGGGGTGGCGGTTCACATAACCATTGCCGAGATCGCGAAGAGCGTCTTCATCTACCTCGGCATTCCCTTCCTTGCGGGCGTGATCACGCGGTTCTCGCTCATCAAAGCGAAGGGCAAGGCGTGGTACCACGAGAGCTTCATCCCGAAGATCAGCCCGATCACGCTCATCGCCCTCCTCTTCACGATCGTCGTGATGTTCTCCCTCAAGGGGGAGTACATCGTTGCGCTCCCGCTCGACGTGCTGCGCGTGGCCGCTCCACTCCTCATCTACTTCGTGGTGATGTTCTTCGTCTCGTTCTTCATGAGCCGGAAGGTCGGGGCGACGTACGGCCAGGCGACGACCCTCAGTTTCACCGCGGCGTCGAACAACTTCGAGCTCGCGATTGCTGTCGCGATTGCCACCTTCGGCATCAGCCATGGGGCGGCGTTCGCGGCGGTGATCGGGCCGCTGGTCGAGGTGCCCGTCTTGATCGGTCTGGTCAACGTCGCGTTGTGGCTCGGGCGGAGGGTCTACGGCAGACCAGCCGACGACCGACACGTGCAAAGGAGAGCATGACGAGGATCGAAGTGCTGAGGACTGGTTGCCCAAAGTGGCAGGCGATGCTCCGCAACGTGGAGCGAGCGGTCAGCGACCTTGCTCTCGCCGCAAGGGTAGTGGAGGTCACGGACATCACGGAGATGGGCGAAACCTGCGGCTGGCTGAGGTGTAGCTACGAGGTCAGATCGTTCACCCGAGTCGCGCAGGAGTCGTGCGCGGGATGAGGGCAACGAATGCAGCGCAGACGCGCGATCAGCGCGCCAAAGGAGAGGAAGTGAAGAGAATCCTTGGTGTCTTGTTTGTCGCGTGGGCGGTCCTATCCGCCAGCGTAGCGGCGGCCGGAGTACTTTGGGTTGACAACGCCAGCCATGACTTTGGGGAGGTGCTGTCAGGACAGGTTCTCACCCACGCCTTCCTTCTCTCAAACTCGGGCGACGTGATGCTGAACATCACGGACGTACGGACCGCGTGCGGCTGTACGGTCGCCTCGTGGCAGACAGCAGACCTTGCTCCTGGAGCCTCGATCCCTCTCGAGGCGACGTTCAGCACCGCTGGGTACCACGACGGAAGGGTTGCGAAGGCGGTCACCGTCTACTACAAGGACCAGAGCACTGGCCCCACAAGGACTCTCGCCCTCACCCTCTCCGCGACGGTCCTTACCCCACAGCCGTACGACCTGCCCGCGGGCGAGTTGGAGTACACTTTCCTACTCCTCGTCGACCTGCGGAGTTCGGATCTGTACGCGGCCCATCACCTCCTCGGCGCGCTCAGCATTCCCCATGATGAACTCGCGGACTGGATCGGAGTCCTCCCGCGAGGGGTGTTCACGATCCTCTACGACCAGGACGGGACGGTTGGCCCGGCCGCCGCTCAGGCCTTGAACGTGGCCGGCTACCCTGAGGTCCAGTGCCTCCAAGGTGGCATCAGCGCATGGACGCAACGGTACGCCAATCGGTTTGCTGCCTCTGGCCCTGCGGCCGAGGAGCGGTTCCTCCTCGTTGCAGAGTCTCCCTCGTGGGCCTCGTCCGGGGTCCTGGCTCCCGTAGACGTTAGCTACCTCAACCGGGAGTTCCTCGTCCTGATCGACCTGCGGACCCCGGAGTCGTACGCCGCGGCGCACTTCGCTGGAGCGATGAACCTCGAGCCCGCCGATCTCCCGCCTTGGGTTGCTCGTCTCCCGAATGCGACTCACGTCCTGCTCTACGACGAGGATGGCTCGGTCGCCCGCCGCCAGGCGATCTCCCTCTACAACGCGGGCTTCACGAAGGTTCAGGCCTTGTTCGGGGGGCTCGCGGAGTGGCGGGCGACGTTCGGGGACAGGCTCCTTGTCGCGGCTCAGTAGCCGCCGAGGAGACCCTCTGAGGGTCCCTCCAAGTCGGATGCTGGGATCGCCGTACTTGGCAGTGGATAGCAGTAGAGCCACGCGTTCCTGAGGAATGCCCCCACACGCGCGCGGGTCCTGCAGGTGTCCCGGTCCCCGGGACACAGTGGATACTTCGATTGAGTACAGACTCGTCCGCTGCCAGAAGCTCGATTTGCGGAGTTCGAACGCAGTCCTCCAGAGGTACGTCAGGGGCAAGACCTTCAGCGGAGGCCCGTTTACCTCGCGGGCGTAGAGCTCTCGAACCTGGACGGCCTTGCCGCCACGTTCGTGACCCCACGTGATCCTCGCCGGTTGAAGAACGCCGCGCACCGTGCGACAATCCGATTGCGCGCCTGCACTTGGTGCTCGGCGTTGGGTTCTCTGAAGAGGTGAGGTGGAGTGGACAAGAACCTGACCGCTTGGTTGCTGGCCGTCGTCGCCATGATCCTTTTCGCCGGTGTTGATCTCGTACTGCAGAGCGATCAGGCGAGTCCGGTCTACGGGGTGAGATTCGTGTCTCCCTTTCGCGCTGTCGGCGGCATCGAGGGGACCAGCGAGGACTACGCCAATGAGCTTGTGACACTCGAGAACGCGGGCCAGCGTGCGGTTGATTTCTCAGGGTGGACGCTCTCGAACGGCCTTGGTGAGGTCTTCGCTTTCCCTTCCGGGTTTGTGCTTCCTGTAGGCGCTCAAGTGGCCCTCCACTCCACTTGCGGCGAGAACACGGCGGCCGATCTCTACTGGTGCTCAGGCCATGCAGTGTGGGATGACAAGAAAGACACAGCTCGTCTTCGGACGGCTGACGGACGCGTCGAGGCCATTTACGCCTACGGCCACACCTGCTCAATCTGCGGCAGCAAGCGCTAGCTTCCGCTGCCAGCTGGGGTGGCGGGACTGCTGTTGTCGCGGCCGTACGGCGAGAGGGCTCTGGGTCGCCTTCTCATCCTAGTCCTCGAGGGACCTCGCGTGCAGGCTGACCTGCCTGCACTGGCTTGTGCGGAAACCCACACACCAGAGTGCCCCCGGTGGGCGATCGACTGACCTGATGTCATGAGCGCGCTGCACCTGCCCCCGTCGTCGGTCGAGACAACCTGACAGGGAGTTCAAGAGTAGTCCCGTAAGGGGTACAGAAGAGGCCTTCTAAAGGGCAGTTGCCGCTAGACCAAACGGGACGGGCTGGCCACCTCAGTCCTCTGCTGGGAGGAGTCTGCCTACGACTCTGGGGGCTCAAACCGCGGAATTCGAAGGCCAATCCTCGAATGGGAAGAACACCGCCGCTGGACTCGTCCTTGGCCACGCTGGGCTCGCCGCCTCCCCAGACCATCTCGACGCGACGAGAAGAAGGAAGAGGCTCCCGCTCCAGCCGGCTTCGCTCGTCGAAAGGGGCTGAAGCCACTTGCGCGGTCCAAGACCGCTCAGGGACCGAGTTGGCTTGCATCGCGCCCTCGCCCTTGTAAGATCTTCCTCGACTTGGGGATGGAGTCCCCCTCAGAACTGCTCGGTTGGGCTGATGACTCCTACCGATGTGCTGACGCTGGGTAGGGAGTAGCCTGCTGGGTGGGAGTCCCGGCGCGGGCCGGTCGTCCGCAGGCCCTGCGGCAGCACGTCGCTGAGGAGGACTCCGTGGGAGAGGCTCTTCAAGTCGCCGCCATCTGGTTCGGTCTCGCTGTCCTTTCCACCATCCTCGCCTCGCGCCTCAAGATCTCCATGGCGCTCGTTGAGATCTGCGTCGGCGTTGCCGCAGGCGCCATCGCCACTCGGTTCTTCAGCCCAGGGGCGATGGGTTCAGATCTCCCCTGGTTGAGCTTCGTAGCCAGCGCGGGAGCGATTCTCCTCACCTTCATGGCCGGTACAGAGCTCGACCCAACCGCTCTGCGCCTGAAGTGGAAAGAGGTTCTCGCTGTGGGCTTGGTCGGGTTCCTCGCGCCATTCCTCGGTTGTGCGGCGCTGGCACGGTATGTGCTCGGCTGGAGCTCCCCGGCAAGCTGGCTCGCTGGAGTTGCCCTTTCCACCACCTCGATGGCGGTCGTCTACGCTGTGATGCTTGAGTACGGCTTCAACAAGACGGAGTTCGGGAAGGGAATCCTCGGCGCGTGCTTCGTCAATGATCTGGGGACCGTCATTGCACTTGGACTCATCTTCGCGCCGTTCACCTATCGGACGTTCGTCTTCATTGGCGTCTCTGTGTGCACATGCCTGCTCCTTCCGCTTTTCACCGCGCGGCTGACCGCACGCTACGGGAACAAGACAGCCGCCGTGAGGACGAAGTGGATTCTCTTCGTCCTGTTTGCACTGGGAGCCCTAGCGGTTTGGGCGGGGAGTGAGGCCGTGCTTCCTGCCTACATCGCGGGGATGGTTCTCGCCCGAACGGTGAGCAAGGATCAGTTCTTCATCCGCCGTCTGCGGACATTGACCATTGGATTCCTGACTCCCTTCTACTTCATCCGCGCGGGCTCCCTCGTGTCCTTGCCCGCCCTCCTCGCGGTCCCGGCGGTATTCCTCATTCTCCTTGCGGGGAAGGTGGTGGCGAAGATCCTGGGCCTCCATCCGATCATTCGAGTCTTTCGTCAGGATCGGAAGGAGCGCTGGTACTACACACTCCTCATGTCCACCGGGCTCACGTTTGGAACGATCTCAGCGCTGTACGGCCTCTCCCATGGCATCGTCTCCCCGAAGCAGTACTCGTACCTCGTAGCCGTCGTCATCGGGAGTGCCCTCATTCCGACCCTGATCGCGAACGCCTTCTTCATGCCCAGGCACCTGCTGAGTGACAAGGAGAAGGCATCTGAGGAGGGTCTCGTATCGCAGCAGCGAGACGGAGGATGCCTTCATGGCTGACTTCGCCGTGGCGATGGACGGAGGGCAGATCAAGACTGGCTCGGCTTGCCGAAGCGAGCGAATCGCCAAGTACAACCGCCTGCTGGAGACCGAGCAGGGACCGGGGCAACAGGCGTGCTTCGAACAGCGATGCGGAGGCAATGCATGACCCAAGAAAGCTTCCCACCACAGGTCTTCGGCTGTCCGCCACCGTCGCGCGACGCGTCTTGCCAGTCAGGCACCGGCCCCATACGTTTCCATAGCATTCTGTTCCCCGGACTGAATGACACCGCCACGCAGGAAACGAGCGAAGCACCTGTATTCTTTCGTGACCTGAATCTCGACCAGATCGTAGACGCC
>Ga0315291_10006660_pt1 | contig 14330 bp, 12 predicted proteins | sample YL17G12_20_MG_FD_203070 | JGI IMG/M metagenome (GOLD analysis project Ga0315291, IMG submission 203070) | Sediment microbial communities from Yellowstone Lake, YNP, Wyoming, USA - YL17G12_20 | ecosystem: Environmental > Aquatic > Freshwater > Lake > Sediment | place: USA: Wyoming | collected...
TGCACAAGCCGGGACTCTCGGCCCTCCAACTCCAGCACATGCTCGGCCTGGCCCGCTACGAGACCGCGTGGCTCATTCTCCACAAGCTCCGGCGAGCCATGGTCAATGCGGACCGCGAGCCGCTCAATGGCACGGTCGAGATCGACGCGACGTTCATCGGCGGTGAGCGGCTCGGCCTCCGTGGAGGACGGCAACTCCCGGGTCCCAAGGCGCTCGTCGTCGCCATTGCCGTCGAGGTTCGAGGAAGTGGGTCCGGCCGCTGCCGGGCGGAGGTGATCCCCGACGCGACCGCGGCGGCCCTGTCGCCGTTCATCGTGCGGAACATCGAGCAAGGATCGACGGTGCTCTCCGACGGCCACCGCGGCTACCAGGGGAAGGACGGCGTGGCCGCCCAGGGACACACGCACCTGCCGAGGACCGAGGAGAGCTTCCGGCTGGCTGCCGCCGATGATGTCGTGCCGCACGCCCGTCGTGCGATCTCGAACCTCAAGGCGTGGCTGCTCGGCACCCACCGCGGCGTGGGAGCCGACCAGCTCCCGGTCTACCTCGACGAGTTCGTGTTCCGCTTGAACCGCCGGCGAGCGCCGATGGCCGGCTTCCAGACCCTGCTCGGCCTCGGGACCCACCGCGAGCCGACGACCTACGACGAGATCCTCGGCGCTCGTCCTGCCGCGGCGATGCCGCGCCCGCGCGGACGGAAGACCGGTTGACGAGAGCCTGGGCTACTGGCGGTCCTCGGCCAGCAAGTTGAGGATCAGGCGGACCACGAGATCCTTGTGCGACGCCTCACTCGCGGCGACGAGCAGGGCGAGCGCCACGAGCGCGGTGTCCGAGAACCGCGGCTGGCCGTCCGACCCGCGCAGCGCGTTGTTCCGGCGTAGGTAGTCGAGGAATAGCAGCGATCCGGTCCGCTTGTTGCCGTCGGAAAGCGGGTGGTCCTTGATGACGAAGTAGAGCAGGTGCGCGGACCCGCGACTCGATCGTCGGGTAGAGCAGCTCCCCGCTCCACGTCTGCTCGATGTTGAGGAGGATCGACTCGAGGGCGTCGTCACGCTCCTGGCCGAACATCCCGGGGTTCTCACCGCGTCCGAGCATGTCGTCTCGGAGGGTGCGAATCGTCGCTCGCGCCGCCGTGATGTCGAGCGCCGCGATCGGAGCCGAGGTCCGGTCAGGGGCAGCCGAGAGCTGGTCCTCGTCGTAGGCGCGGAGCATCCGCCACGAGCGCGCGTACCGCTGGACGACTTCAAGGACAGCTTGACCCTGGTCGGTGACGAGCTCCTGGTTCCGCAGCGTGGACGAGAGCAGAGTCACCGCCTGCTCGATCTCGACTCCCCGGTCCCGCAGACGCTTCTCGTTGAGCGTGTAGCCTCGGATCAAGTGGTCTCGTAGCGTGTTGGTCGCCCAGATACGAAACTGGGTCCCGCGCTTGGACTTGATCCGGTAGCCGACGGAGATGATCACGTCGAGGTTGTAGTGCTGGATGCGGCGGCGGACGGGCCGGCCGCCCTCGGATTGAACTGCGAAGGAATCCTTCGCGGTTGCCCCCTCCGCCAGCTCGCCCTCGCGATAGGCGTTCTGGATGTGGATGCCGACGTTGCGGGTACCCGTGTTGAACAGGTCCGCCATCTGCTTCTGGGTCAGCCAGACGGTGTCGTCCCCGACCAGCACCTCCACCCGCGCGCCGCCGTCCGGCGCTTCATAGACGACGATATCGCCAGTAGGCCCCTGCGCCGCACCCGTCTCGCTCACCTCCTCATCCGACGATCTGGCCGGTTCGGAGTAAACCGGATAAGTGCGAGGAGGGTTGTTCGGGGTGGCGGCCCGCCCCCCCCGCGAGGGAAGCGTCCGTGCCGACGTCCTCACGCCGCCCGAGCTCGACCTGTTCCGGTAGGCCCGCGGGGCCACGCTGGCCGGGGGCTCCGCCCGGCGGTCGGGCCGCGATTGGCCACCGTCGCGCCGGCCACGCCGACCGCGGCGCGGCGCGCCGGGCGGCCGCGGGCCGGGCGGCGGCGGGGCGGGCGACCGGGCCGCGATTGGCCACCGCCGGGCCGGGGCCCCGTCCGCGCGGAATCGCACGTGAAGTGAACGCCCCAGGCTTCCGATGGGGCTTCGACCCCTGCGTCGGACCCCGCGGCGACCACCGGCCGGGGCCACGGCGCTCGCCCCGAGCACGGGACCCACGGGGTTCGGCGGCCCCGGAGCCTGCCGGGAGGGCAGCCGACCGGCGGCGGCCACCCCGCAGGGGCGCCGGCGCGTGGGGCTGTTCAGTCCACGTGTAATCCTGCAGGTGGCGGGAGATGGGCGGCGGCCGCGGGCTGGGCGGCGGCCGCGGGCTGGGCGGCGGGAGATGGGCGCGGGGTCGCCGGGCGGGCGGGCGCGGGGTCGCCGGGCGGGCGGGCGCGGGGTCGCCGGGCGGGCGGGCGCGGGGTCGCCGGGCGGGCGGGCGCGGGGTCGCCGGGCGGGCGGGCTGGGCGGCGGGGCCGGCCGGCTGAGCAAGGCGCGACGGGCCGCGGCGCCGGCCGCAGGCATCGCGGGCGCGCCCGGCAGAGACCCGTGTACGCTCGCGTTTCCCCGAGCACCGCCGCCAGGAGCCTCCCCCGTGAAGATCGGCCTCCAGCTCAACCGCTTCGACTACGCAGGCGGCACGCCCGCGATCGGAGCCACCCTTGCCCGCGTGGCCCGCGACGCCGACGAGGCCGGCTTCGACTCCCTCTGGGTCATGGACCACTTCTTCCAGATCCGCGGCCTCGGGCCGGTCGAGGACCCGATGCTGGAGGGCTGGACGACCCTTGGCTTCCTGGCCGCCCACACGCGGCGGGCCCGCCTGGGGCTCATGGTCGGCGGCGTCCACTACCGGCTGCCCGGGCTCTGGGTGAAGGCGGCCACCACGCTCGACGTCCTCTCCGGCGGACGGGCCTGGCTCGGCATCGGGGCGGCGTGGAACCAGGAGGAGAGCGACGGCCTGGGCTTCCCGATGCCGCCGCTCGGGACCCGCTTCGAGATGCTGGAGGAGACGCTCCGCATCGCCCACGCGATGTGGACCGGGGAGCGCGGCACGGAGGCTCGCCACGACGGCGCCCACTACGTCGCGGCGCGCCTGCTGAACTCCCCCCAGTCGATCAGCCGGCCGCGAGTCCCGATCATGATCGGGGGCGGCGGCGAGAAGAAGACGCTGCGCCTGGTGGCCCAGTACGCGGACGCCACGAACGTCTTTGGCGGCCCCGACATCCTGCGCCGCAAGTACGCCATCCTGCGCCAGCACTGCGAGGCCGTCGGTCGGCCCTACGCGGAGATCGAGCGCTCGACCCTCCAGAGCACCCGGCTCTCCGTGTCCGGCGGCGAGGGAACGGAGTCACCCGAGGCCGCCGCGGCGCGATTCGCGGCGCTCGCCGAGGCCGGGGCCCAGCACGTCATCGTGGGGACCCAGAACATCGAGGAGCCGGGCGTCGACGCCCTGGCGGCCCGTCTTGTCGGCCTGGTCCACGCGATCTGACGACGAGCGTCCCAAGACCCCCGCTGCGGCCCCGGCCCTCCGGACAGATACTCCCCGGGGGTATGGATCGCGTGCTAGGATACCCTTCCGTTCCGCGCGTGCCCGCGGCGGACACCAGCACGAGACGTATCCTCCCGATGTCCGACACCACCTCCCCCTTCGGCGGCTTCACGATCGACTTCGGCACCGCCGGCGATGCGACGCCACTCGCGCCCCCCTCAGTGGCCGCCGCCGCCGAGGGCTCCCATGAGACGAGCCTCCTCATCCTGGGCTCCGGCCCGGCCGGCCTGACGGCCGCCATCTACGCGGCCCGGGCGGTCCTCGCGCCGATCGTTCTCGCCGGCTACCAGCCCGGCGGCCAGCTTACGATCACGAGCGAGGTCGAGAACTACCCGGGCTTCCCCGACGGGATCCAGGGCCCCGAGCTGATGCTCCGGTTCCGCCAGCAGGCGGAGCGCTTCGGGACGCGGATCTTCGACGTCGAGGCGGACCGCGTCGACTTCTCCAGCCGCCCGTTCCGGGCGTGGGCCGGCGGCGTGGAATACCGTGCCCAGGCGGTCATCGTGGCGACTGGCGCGTCGGCGATCTGGCTGGGCCTCGCGTCCGAGGAGCGGCTCCGCGGCCACGGCGTCTCGGCGTGCGCGACCTGCGACGGCTTCTTCTTCCGCGACAAGGCGGTCGCGGTGGTCGGCGGCGGCGACACGGCCCTCGAGGAGGCCCTCTACCTGACCCGCTTCGCCTCGAAGGTCCACCTCCTCCACCGGCGCGACGAGTTCCGGGCCAGCAGGATCATGCAGGCCCGCGCCGAGAGCCACCCGCGGATCGAGATCCACCGGGGCGTGACGGTGGACGAGGTGCTCGGCGAGGAGACGGTCACGGGCGTGCGCCTGCGCGACGTGGCGACCGGGGCGACGCGCGACCTCCCCGTGGACGGCTTCTTCGTCGCGATCGGCCACCGGCCGAACACCGCTCCCTTCGAGGGGTGGCTGGCAAAGGACGAGAAAGGCTACCTGGTGGTCGAGCACGAGACCTACTCCCGGGTCGAGGGCGTCTTCATCGCCGGCGACGTCCACGACCACCGCTACCGCCAGGCGGTCACCGCGGCCGGCGACGGCTGCCGGGCGGCGATCGACGCCGAGCGCTGGCTCGAGGAGCACGGCGTGGTCGAGGCCGCCACCGCGACGGCCGCGTGAGCGGCGGCCGCGTGAGCGGCGGCCGCGTGAGCGGCGGCCGCGTGAGCGGCGGCCGCGTGAGCGACGGCCGCGAGGCGAGCGACGGCGCCGCAAGCGCCGGCCGCGGGGCGACGGACCGCCGCGAGGCTACGCTCCGCCGGCTCGGCATCGTCCCGGGCGTCGCGGAGCTGGTCCGGGTCGCCCTCGACGACGCCGTCGGGCGGGCCGAGGCCGCGCGCGCCGCGGAGGGCGCGGCGCCGCCGGCGGTCGTTGTCCTCGACGCCGGCTGCGGCCGCAACTCGGCGCTGGCGCGCCACCGTCCGCGGATCGGCCGCTTCGTCGGCGTGGACATCCACGCCCCGGCGCCGGGGGCCCTCTCCTACCTCGACGAGTTCGCGACCGTCGACCTGTGTGCGCCCTCCGATGCCTTCCCGCCCGCGACCTTCGACGTCGTCCTCAGCTCGTTCACCGTGGAGCATTTCGCCGACCCGGATGCCGCCTTCGTCAACCTCGCCCGCTGGCTGCGGCCGGGCGGGTCGCTGGTGCTCACGACCGTCAACCGCCGCCATCCGTTCGTGGCCGCGTACCTGGCGATGCCCGACGGGCTGCGCCGGCGCGTCCAACCCGTCGTGAAGGCGACCGCCGCCGACGCCCACCCGCTCGTGGGCGCCTGTAACGAACCCGTGGCTTTGCGGGAGGCGCTCGCCGCGGCGGGATACGAGAAGATCAGCGTCGAGACGATCGGCCACCTCGCCCGCGCCTGGAGGCGGCGGCTCCCGACCTTCGCGCTCGGGCTCGTCGGCGACCTGCTGGCCCGGGGCATCCCGTCGCGCCGCTCGACCCTCGTCGTGACCGCCCGGGCGCCGGAGCCCGCCGCGTGACGGGACGGGGGGGAGCGCGGCGACTCGCACGCGGCCCGTTCGGCGGTGGCGAGCCGCCGCCGCCCATCCCGCCCGAGCGCCGGCGGCGGACCATCCTCCGGATCGTCGCCTTCTTCGGGCCCTACCGATTCCGGGTCGCGGTCGTCGTCGGCGCGATCCTGATCACGAGCCTCCTCGGCGTCGTCAACCCGATCCTGCTCAAGCTCCTCACCGACGAGGTGATCATCGGGCGGGACTACACCAACCTCGCCCTTTTCGTCGGCCTGATGATCGCCACCCCGATCGCGTCCGGCCTGATCGGCGTCGGGCAGACCTACCTCAACAACGTCATCGGCCAGAGCGTGATGCAGGACCTCCGCAACGCGCTCTACGCCCACCTCCAGCGGCTGCCGCTGCGCTTCTTCACCGAAACGCGCACCGGCGAGATCCAGAGTCGCCTCGCCAACGACGTCGGCGGCGTCCAGGCCGTGGTGACCGACACCGCGACGAGCGTCGCCTCCAACGTGGCCACGGTCGCCTCGTCGCTCGTCGCGATGGTCATCATCGACTGGCGCCTGACGCTGCTCTCCGTGGGGATGCTCCCCTTCTTCCTCTACCTCACCCAACGCGTCGGGCGGGTCCGCCGGGCCGTCTCCACCGAGACCCAGAAGGCGCTGGCCGACATGACCTCGGCGACCGAGGAGACGCTGAGCGTCTCGGGGGTCCTCCTCACGAAGACGTTCGGCCAGCAGGCGACGGCGACCGATCGATTCCGGACGTTGAGCCGCCGGCTCGCCGGCCTCCAGCTCCGCCAGGCGATGGTGGGGCGCTGGTTCTTCATGATCATCGGGACGATCTTCAGCATCATCCCCGCGTTCGTCTACTGGCTGGCCGCGGTGCTGGCGATGAACGGCGACCCGTCGGCGCCGACCGCCGGCGACATCGTCGCCTTCACCACGCTCCAGAGCCGGCTCTTCTTCCCGCTGGGGCAGCTGCTCAACGTCCAGGTGGAGATCGCCGGGTCGCTCGCCCTCTTCGACCGGATCTTCGAGTACCTCGACCTCGACCCGGAGATCGTCGACGCGCCCGACGCCGTGACCCTGGAGCCCGCGGCCGTCCACGGACGGGTCCGGCTCCACCGGGTCTGGTTCCGGTACCCCATCGCCGCCGTGCCGTCGGAGCGGGCGCTCGAGGCGGTCGCGGGCGGGCACACGCACGCGACGAGGTCGACGCCCGACGAGGCGGTGGCCGACGCCGTGGTGGAGCCGATCGCCGAGGAGGCGCTTGCGGCGGGTCTGCCCGAGCCGGCGACGGCCGATCCATTCGCTCCCGCGGCCGGCAGCGAGGCGCTGGCCGCCGCCCCGCCGGCCGCCGTGGTGCCGCCGGCTGCGTTCGCCCCGCCGGCCGCCGCGGCCCCGCTGGCCGCGTTCGCCCTGCCGCCGGCTGCGTTCGCCCTCGAGGAGATCTCCTTCGAGGCGGAGCCCGGGCAGCTGGTGGCGCTCGTGGGCCCGTCGGGCTCCGGCAAGACGACGACGACCTACCTGGTGCCGCGCCTCTACGACGTCGACAGCGGCGCCGTCGAGATCGACGGCCTCGACGTGCGGCGGATCGCCCTTGCATCCCTCGGGCGTGCGATCGGCGTCGTGACCCAGGAGACCTACCTCTTCCACGCCTCGATCCGCGCCAACCTGCTCTACGCGCGGCCGGAGGCGACGGAGGCGGAGGTGGAGGTCGCTGCCCGCGCGGCCGCCATCCACGAGCGCGTGCTGGAGCTGCCCGAGGGCTACGCGACGATCGTGGGCGAGCGCGGCTACAAGCTGTCTGGAGGCGAGAAGCAGCGAATCGCGATCGCCCGGGTGCTGCTCAAGGACCCCCGGATCCTGATCCTCGACGAGGCGACCTCGGCGCTCGACACCGTCTCCGAGCGGCTCATCCAGGCCGCCCTGGAGCGGCTGATGGAGGGCCGCACGACGATCGCCATCGCCCACCGCCTCTCCACGATCCTGCGGGCCGACCAGATCCTCGTCTACAACCGCGGCCGGATCGTGGAGCGGGGCCGCCACGAGGAGCTGCTGGCGCTGGGCGGCCTCTACGCCCGCCTCTACCACGAGCAGTTCGAGGCGCCGGTGGGGGTCGCGAGCGCGACCGAGGCCGGACCGGACTGACCCGCCCGGGGCGAGGAGGCTGCCCGGCGCGAGGCCCGGCGGCGGGTCGCGACCTTGGCCCGGCCCGGCGGGCAGAGGCCGCCCGGCGCGGGGCGCGACCTTGGCCGGCGCGGAGCGGCTGGCCGGCGGGGAGCGGCTGGTTGGCGCGGAGCGGCTAGTCAGGCCTGACTCAGGGCGTGGGGCGGCACGCACGAAACTCGGGCCGAAGACGCCGAAACGGTCACTTTCCCGGCCGGTTTCGTACGGCCGGCGAGCCTGGCCGAGTCACCCGGGCATCAGGGCGGCCGAATCGTCGCGGGCTCCGCGGTCGGCGGTCTGCTCGGTGGATCGCATGATCGCGCGGGGCACGGTCTGCCGCCCACCCGCGCCGCTCGGCTCAAGCACTTGCGCAAACGCGCAACAACTGGAGTAGAATGGGGCCGCGTCCCCGGCACTCCGCGGCACTCTCCGGCACTCCGCGGCGCATCCGGGGACTCCGCGCGACGCCCTCCCGCATCCCAGTACGCCCAGGAGCAGACACCGCATGGCCAGCAAGACCGCCGACCTCCGCCACGAGGGCGGGCTTCGCTTCGTCGCCCGGACAGGCTCCGGCTTCGAGATCGCGATGGACAACGAGACGGGCGCCTCCGCCCCCCGCCCGACCGAGGTGCTGGCGGCCGCCATCGGCGGCTGCACCGCGATGGACATCGTCAGCATCCTCGAGAAGAAGCGCCAAGTCGTGACGCGGTATGCCCTGCGCGTCGAGGGCGAGCAGCGCGACGCGCACCCGCATTCCTTCCGGCGTGTCGTGATCACCCACGAGATCGAGGGCCCTGCCGTGGACGTCGACGCGGTCCGGCGCGCGATCGAGCTCTCGGCGACGAAGTACTGCTCGGTCTCGGTCGGCCTGGCCAGCGGGATTGCCGAGCTGCACCACCGATACGTGGTGGTTTCGCCGCCGGGGGCCGCGCCGGTGGAGGGCGAAGCCGCCGTCACGGGTCCCGGCCAGCATCTCCCGCCCGACGAGAGGTAGCGCGCTCGCGCGGGAGCCGGCGGTCGCGGCCACGTGGCGCCCGGCGCGTCGGGCGCGGCGACCCGTGCACCCACCCGCCCGTCCACCTGCGGAATCGCACGTCAACTGAACACCCCCACCCGCCCGGGCACCTTCAGCATCGTCGCGGCCGGTCGGCTGCCCCTCCCGGCAGGCTCCGGGGCCGCCTGACCCGGCGGTTCTGTGCTTGCGGCGGGCTCGTCGCGCCGGTCCGGCGGTCGCCGCCGGGTCGGACGTGGGGATCGGGGGCCGCAGCCGGCCCCGGGGTGTGCACTTCACGTGCGATTCGCCGCGTTCGGGGCGGCACTGGCCCGCGATCCGGATGGAGGCCGCGCCCGCCGGGGCGGCACCGGCCCGCGGTAGGTGCGGTGCTGGCCCGCCCGCGGAGCGAGACTCGCCGACTCCGCCCGCGGGGGCGACTCCGCCCGCGAGGGCGACGCCACCCGACCCCTGGGTTGCATGACTATGCGCGCTCGATGTATAGTCATGCGTGGCATGAGAACCCCGGCGATCCGGCCCGACCGGCACGACCAGCCTGACCCCCACCGATCCGCAGGGCCGCCCGACCGTGCGCCCGTGAGCGCAGGGACGGGGGCGTCGGTCAGGGTTGCGCCGGAGCGCCGGGACGTGCCGCTCCCCCGCGGCCCGCGCGGCGACGGCGAGCGGATCCGCGTCGCCATTGTCGGCGCCACCGGCTACGTCGGCGCCGAGCTGGTCCGGCTGCTCACCCGCCACCCGGCCGTCGAGATCGTCGGCCTCGTCGGGCGCGGCCGCAACCAGGAGCCGATCGGCGGCACGCACATCCACCTCGACCGGACGGGGCTCCACGTCGACGCGACCGTCCCCGACGCCGACGCAGTCTTCCTGGCCCTCCCCCACGGCGCTGCGGCCGAGATCGTCCCCGACCTCGCCGCGACGGGCGCCGCGATCATCGACCTGGGGCCCGACTTCCGGCTCCGCGCCGCGGCCGACTACCCGCGCTGGTACGGCTTCGAGCACCCCCGGGCGGACCTGCTCCCGGCCGCCGTCTACGGCCTCCCGGAGCTCCACCGGGTCGAGCTGGGCGCCCTGCGCGGCGAGAAGACCGCGATCGTCGGCGCGCCCGGCTGCTACCCCACGGCCACGCTCCTCGCACTGGCTCCCCTCGCCCGGGCCGGGCTGATCGGGGACCTCGTCGTGGACGCCAAGTCGGGCGTCTCGGGCGCCGGGCGCGAGCCGAAGCAGGACCTCATGTTCGGCGAGGTCAACGAGAGCGTGAGGGCGTACGGAATCGGCGGCCACCGCCACGTCGCCGAGATGGAGCAGGAGCTGGCGGCGCTCGGCACCGCCGGCGGGCACGGGCCCGACGCGAACCCGGGCGTGCGGGCGGTGGACTTCCTCCCCCACCTCGTCCCCATGACGCGCGGCATCCTGTCGGCCTGCCACGTCCGCCCGAACCGGCCCGTCTCCCAGCGCGAGCTCGACGCGCTCTACGCCGAGGCGTACGCGGGCGAGGCCTTCGTGCACGTGGTGACCCAGCCGCCGGCGACGAAGCACGTCCTCGGCAGCAACACCTGCCGGGTCCACGTCCGCGCCGACGAGCGGACCGGCCGCGTGCTGGCGATCGGCGTGATCGACAACCTCGTGAAGGGGGCCGCCGGCCAGGCGATCCAGGCCTTCAACGCCGTCCACGGGCTGCCGGAAACCGCCGGCCTCGAGCAGCTCCCGCTGGCGCCGTAGACCACGAGCCGACGATGACGACCGAGCCCGCCCAGCCGACCCGGCCGGCTGCGCCTCCCGACGACGTCCTCGCGCCGGTCTCTGCGCCTCCCGGCGACGTCCTCGCGCCTCTCCCCACGCCTCTCCCCGACCTCCTCACCGCGCTCCCCTCCTCGCTGCCGGGCGTCGAGCGCCGGGCCGTCCTGCCGGCCGGGTTCGCCGCCGGCGCCACGACCTGCGGCATCAAGGCCAGCGGCCGCCCCGACCTGGCCGTGATCCGGACCACCGGCGCCCCGGCGTCGGCCGCGGCGGTCTTCACCACGAACCAGGTCGTCGCGGCCCCGGTCCACGCCTCGCGGGCGAACTTGGCGATCACCCGCCCGGAGGGCCGGGGCGACGGCTCCGACCATTTCGGACGCGCCCAGGCCATCGTTGCGACGAGCGGAAGCGCCAACGCCGCGACCGGCCTCGCCGGCCTGGCCGACCAGGCGGCGATCGCGCAGGCCGTCGCGGTCCACTTCGGCGTCGATCCACTGGGGGTCCTCAGCCTCTCGACGGGGGTCATCGGGACGCGGCTCCCCGTGGAGAAGGTCGCCGTCGGGATCGTCAGCCTGGCCTCCGGCGGCCTCCCGACCACCGACGACGGCTTCCTTGCGGCTGCCGAGGCGCTCCGGACGACCGACTCGGTGGCCAAGATGGCCGCCACGCAGGTCGACCTCCCCGGCACCGACGGGAGGGCCGTGACCCTGACCGTCGCGGGGATCGCCAAGGGGGTCGGGATGATCCACCCCCGGATGGCGACGATGCTCGCGGTGGTCCTGACGGACGCGGCGGTGGATCCCGCCACCCTGCACGGGCTCCTGCGCGCGGCGACGGTCCGCACCTGGAACCAGCTCTCCGTGGACGGCGACACGAGCACGAACGACACGGTCTTCCTGCTTGCCTCCGGCGCGTCCGTGGCGGCCCCGGTGCTGCCGGACACCATCGAAGCGGCGATCCTCGGTGGCGCGATCGAGGCCGTCGCCCGGTCGCTGGCCCGCCAGCAGGCGGCCGACGGCGAGGGCGCCACGACGCTCATCACCTGCCAGGTCTCCGGCGCCCGCGACGACGTCGACGGCCGCGCCGTCGCCCGCGCGGTCATCTCCAGCAGTCTCGTCAAGGCCGCCGCGCACGGTCGCGACCCGAACTGGGGCCGCATCGCGGGCGCCGCCGGCAACGCGCGCCTCGGCGAAGTCCGCCTCCTCGAGACGGCCGGGCTCGCCCATGCCGACGCCTGTGCCCGGGCCGGGGCGCCCGCGTTCGTCGATCCCGACCGGCTGCGGATCGCGATCGCCGGCCACCTCGTCTACGACGGGCCGGCCGGCGGCCCGGCCGCCTTCGACCGGCCGGCGACCCGCATCGCGATGGCCGGCCCCGAGATCCTGGTCCGCCTGGACCTCGGCCTCGGCGCCGGCACCGGCGAGGCGTTCGGCTGCGACCTGACCGAGCAGTACGTGATCGAGAACGCGGAGTACACGACGTGAGCGAGATCCTCGTCCTCAAGCTCGGCGGGACGACCCTCGCCGACCAGCAGCAGGTGCTGGCCGAGGTGGCCACGGTGGCCCGGCGCCGCCCCGTCGTCATCGTCCACGGCGGCGGGAAACGGATCACGGAGTGGCTCGACCGGCTCGGCGTCCCGACCCGCTTCGAGGGCGGCCTTCGCGTCACCGATGCCCAGGCGATCGAGGTCGCCGCGGCGGTCCTGCGCGGAGTGGTCAACTCCGAGCTCGTTGCCGCGCTGCGCGACCTGCGGGTCGACGCGGTGGGCCTGTCGGGCGTAGACGGGGGGCTGCTCATCGGGGAGCGCGTGCCCGGGATCGGCCTGGTCGCCCACGTCGTCGGCATCAAGCGCGACCTGCTCGACGCCGTGCTCGTGGGCGGGCAGGTCCCGGTGGTGGCGCCCCTTGCCCGCGACGAAGGGGGCGTCGTCTGCAACGTCAACGCCGACGACGCGGCGGCGGGGCTCGCGGCCGGTCTCGGCGCCCGCCAGCTGGTGCTGATGACCGACGTCGACGGGATCCGCGGGGCCAGCGGGGCGAAGATCGCCTCGCTGACGGCCGCCGAGGCCAAGGCCCTCATCAGCGCCGGCACCATCTCGGGCGGGATGGTCCCCAAGATCCGGGCCGCCCTGGCGGGGATCGCCGGGCCCGGGGCCGAGGCCGTCATCTGCGACGCGGGCGCGCCGGACGCGCTCGCCCGGGCGCTCGGCGACCCGACCTTCGGCACCCGGATCACGGCGGCCGGCAACAGCCGCGGGGGGAGCGGATGAGCCCCGCCGTGGCGCGCGACGGCCGCGGGGAGGCCGCATGAGCCCCGCCGTGGCCGCTCGCCAGAGGACGATCCTCGACCTGGTCGCCACCCGGGCGATCGGGAGCCAGGAGGAGCTGGCCGGGCTGCTGCGCGATCGCGGCTTCCCGGTGACGCAGGCCACCGTCAGCCGCGATGTCGCCGACCTCGGCCTCGTGAAGGCGCCCCGGGGCGATCGCCACACCTACGTCACCCCCGCCGCGCTGGCGTCGGGGACGGCGCCCGGGCTGGCGCCGGGGACGACGCCCGCGCCCGACCGGGGGGGTCCGGACGAGGCGCGCCTGCGGCGGATCCTCGCCGACTACCCCGTGACGATCGCCCGCAGCGGGCTGACCCTCGTCCTGGTCAGCCGGCCCGGCGCCGCATCCGCCATCGCCCAGGCGATCGACGAGTCGCGCCTCGAGGACCAGGTCGGGACCCTGGCCGGCGACAACACGCTCCTCGTCCTCTTCGCCGACGAGCCCGCCCTCGAGCGCTGGCGGACCCGGTTCAGCGCCCTCACGAGCACGTACCCGTAGCCCGGAATGGAGGCAGCGCAGCCATGAAGAAGAAGGTCGTCCTCGCCTACTCCGGCGGCCTCGACACCTCGGTCGCCGTCGCCTGGCTGCGCGAGCAGCACGACGCGGAGGTCGTGACCCTCACCGTCGACGTCGGCGGCACGTCGCTCCGGGAGGGCATCGAGCGCCGGGCCATGTCGGCAGGCGCCAGCCGCGCCTACGTCGTCGACGCCAAGGAGACGTTCGTCCGCGACTTCTGCTGGCCGGCCCTCCAGGCGAACGCCCTCTACCAGGGCGCCTACCCGCTGGCCACGGCGCTCGCCCGGCCGCTCATCGCCCAGCTCCTCGTGGAGGTGGCCCAGAAGGAGGGCGCCGACGCGGTCGCCCACGGCTGCACCGGCAAGGGCAACGACCAGGTCCGCTTCGACGTCGCCGTCCACGCCCTGGACCCGGGGCTCCAGGTCATCGCCCCGATGCGCGTGGGGATGGGCCTCTCGCGCGACCAGGAGATCGACTACGCGAACGCCCGCGGGATCGAGATCCCGATCACGAAGGCCTCCCCCTACTCGATCGACGTGAACATGTGGGGCCGCTCCTGCGAGACGGGCATCCTGGAGGATCCCTGGGTCGCCCCGCCGGCCGACGCGTTCGCCTGGACGGTCGATCCGGCCGCCGCGCCAGCGGCCGTCGAGATCGTCATCGGGTTCGAGGGCGGGATCCCGGTCTCCATCGACGGCGAGCGCCTCGCCCCCGTGGCCCTCATCGAGCGCCTCAACGCCCTCGGCGGCGCCCACGGCATCGGGCGGATCGACCACGTCGAGGACCGCCTGGTCGGCATCAAGAGCCGCGAGATCTACGAGGCACCGGCGGCGGCGATCCTCCACGCCGCGCACCGCGCGCTCGAGGGGCTCGTCCTTTCCAAGGACACGCTCCGCTTCAACCGCCTCGTCGCCAACGAGATCGCCCAGCTCACCTACGACGGCCTCTGGTTCAGCGCCCTCCACCGCGACCTGCGGGGCTACGTCGCGAGCTCCGATCGGGCGGTCTCCGGCGAGGTCCGGGTCCGCCT
>Ga0315291_10006665_pt1 | contig 14326 bp, 9 predicted proteins | sample YL17G12_20_MG_FD_203070 | JGI IMG/M metagenome (GOLD analysis project Ga0315291, IMG submission 203070) | Sediment microbial communities from Yellowstone Lake, YNP, Wyoming, USA - YL17G12_20 | ecosystem: Environmental > Aquatic > Freshwater > Lake > Sediment | place: USA: Wyoming | collected...
ATCTCGATGATTTTAATTCCCATTCTCCTTTTCCCGGTTTTGATGTTCGGAATGAGCTCTCTGATGATAAAGATGACTAAACAGGCGGCTCAAAGGGTCAATCCCATAGTGGTCATTGGCGGAGACAATGCTCCGGCTTTATTCACTCAGTTGCAGGCGGACAAATCATTTGAAATTGTTCAGGAGAATGATTACCAGACCGCGCTAAAAGACAAAAAGATCACAGCCGCACTGGAGTTCTCCACAGATTTCGAGAAAAAGATCGATGCAGGAGATTCGGCTCAGATTAAAATCTACTATGATGCGGCAGAGATCCGCTCGGAAATGGCTTCAGGCAAGCTGGACAATCTTTTCAAGATCTTTCAGGATAGCGTGGTCACAGAAAGGTTGAAAGTCAAAAAGGTAGATAGGTCCCTGCTTCATCCAGTAAAGATCCAGAAGGAAAACCTGGCACCCAAGGAGAAGATGGGCGGATTCTTCCTGGCAATGTTTTTGCCTTATATGATAATGATAATGGCTCTTACCGGTGCGATGTATCCGGCAATCGATTTGACAGCCGGGGAAAAGGAAAGAGGTACTCTGGAAACTCTTCTGGTTTCGCCTGCTTCTCGGGGCGAGATCACCTCAGGTAAGTTCTTGGCTGTTTTCACCGCCTCCCTGATCACCTCCATCGTATCTACTGGCAGTATGGTTATCACCGCGGGAAGTAGCTTTACCCGGTTCGAGGAGATGGGTAAGGGTGCGGTTTTCTCCGTCAATCCCCTTTCCATTTTAATCCTGTTTTTGCTTATGATTCCTTACTGTTGTCTGGCAAGCTCGATTCTGCTTTCCCTTTCTCTTTTTGCCAAATCTTACAAGGAGGCCCAGAGTTATCTTTCCCCTCTGCTTATCGTGATTATCCTGCCGGCTATGGTTTCTTTTTTACCAGGATTTGAGCTATCTGCCCGGCTGGCTTTTATCCCGGTGATAAATACAAGCCTGGTGTTGAAAGAAGTACTTTTAGGAACTTATCACTGGGGGTTTATCGGGCTGATCTTCTTGAGCACCTCCATCTACGCCTCGATAGCGATCTTTATCACCCGCCGGCTTTTTGAAAAAGAGCAGGTTCTTTTCAGAACATAAGTTTTAACAGGACTGTGGGGGAGGGGCTTGTTGAGTCAAGCGAAACCCACTAGGAGGGTCCCCTCCGGGTATTTTTTTGTAGTTGCTCGATTTATCGAGCAATGTTGAATGCATCGACCGAGTTAATGGTTTAAAATGCCCAATGAATTGGGCAACTACAATCCGCCCCTCCCTCGACGGGAGGGGAATAAGGGGAGGGTGAACTCATTACTTCTCTATACCCTCTCCCACAAGCCGTTAAAAGCCTTACGGCGGCTACGCCGGGCTTCGCTCCTCGTAGAGGGGAGAGGGAATTAATTTGATAGCTGCCCAATGGGCGCTTCTGAACTCATCCCCTGACCTCTTCTCCCTGCCCTGAGCCTGTCGAAGGGCGAGTTCTTCGACTTAAAAAGAAGAGAAGGGGTAAAAGTCCCTCTCTTTTTAAGAGAGGGACTTAGGGTGAGTTCTATGAACCTGAGTCATCCTGCCAATCATCAGGTTTCTTTTTTTGATGTTCAGAAACTCATCCCCTAACCCTTCTCCCCGCCTTTGGCGGGATATTCGACTTACTAAGAGAAGGTGGACGTTAGTCCCTCTCTTTTTAAGAGAGGGATATAGGGTGAGTTCGGACTGTGAAATTGTTTTGCCCGGCATAACCCTTTTTTAGAGTGTATTGGTCACCCTCAATAAATTCAGAAATTGTTTAATTGTCAATCAAGAAGTTAATGGGAGTACGATTTTTTTGTTCTGTCAGGTTCTCAAACCTGACAGTCTACAAGGAGTTCAAATTTAACAGATTCTTCGCCCTTCGGGCTCAGAATGACTATTATAAATCGATTTCCCAAAAAATAGATTGACAGATAAAATCGTATTAAATTAATTGCTGTGAGTTTCCGATTCAATTAAGAAGTCTCAAAAAAGGGAAGATATGGAAAAAGAAAAACTTGAAGAAAAAATTATCTATCATCCAGAAAGATGCGTCTTCATGGAGACCTCCAAGCTTCTGAACTCAACTCTGGATCTGAAGGAACTTCTGGATTTAATCTTGAAGTCGATCACCAAAGCAATGGAAGCCTCATTCAGCTCTATCTCCCTCTTTGACAGAAAAGCTCAGGAGCTTAACCTTTACCTCTATTCAGGCGAGAGCAAAGAGGAGAAAAAAGAGCTGCGCCTGAAATTGGGTCAGGGGATTGCGGGCTGGGTGGCGCAGAATAAAGAGCCGGTAATTGCCAACCAGGCAAGGAATGACCCGCGTTTTTCTCCGGAATTAGAGGAGCGAATAGGGTTCAGGATAGATTCTATCATCTGCGTCCCGGTTCTGAGAAGAGGAAATCTCTTAGGTGTAATGGTGGCGATGAACAAGCTTTTAGGAAAGGAATTCACAGAGGAAGACTTGAAGATTTTCTCCTCTTTAGCAGATCAGGTGGCAATCGCTTTGGATAATTCCTACCTTTATCGCAAAGCCAGAAAGGAAAGCCTGGAAAAAGAAATCCTCTTAGATATGGATAGATTGATCTCCTCCTCCCTGGATTTAGATGAGGTTTTAGGGCTGATTCTGGATTCCTTAAAAAGACTGGTCAAATATGACGCGGCGGCAATTTTCTTAATAGATAGAGAAAAACAAGAGGTGGGAGAGATCAAGACCAGAGGTTTTGATCCGGCTCTTGAGCCGGATTTGCGGTTGAAGATGGGTCAGGGACTGGTGGGTTGGGTAGCGCAACATAAAGAGACGGTTATTGTCCCTGACGTGGACAAAGATTCCAGATATATCAAAGCCCGGCACGAGACAAAATCTGAGGTGCTGGCGCCTATTATGACTGACCGCAGGATAATCGGGGTTTTCAATTTAGAGAGCAATCAGGTGAATGCTTATGATTTGGACGACCTTAACCTTCTGACTGCTTTTGCCAGCCATTGTGCAGTGGCAATCGAGAGGACCAGGCTGCATAAAGAGATTATAGTAAAGAAGAAATTAGAAGAGGAGCTTTTAATCGCGCGCAACATTCAGCAGAGCTTCCTTCCGGCAGAAGATCCGAATTTACCAGGTTTTGATATCTCCGGCATAAATATCCCCTCTGAGCAGGTGGGAGGCGATTATTACGATTTCATCCCCATCGTCGAAAACCAGATCGGAATAGCTATCGGAGACGTGGCTGGCAAGGGGATACCTGCGGCTTTGATCATGGCGTCTTTCAGGGCAAGCTTGAAAGCGGAGATACGGAACAATTATGCTATACGGACGATCTGTTTCAAGGTTAATAACCTTCTATATGAAAGCCTGGAGCAGGGAAATTACGTCACCGCGGTTTACGGGGTTCTGGATATCAAGAATAGAATTTTTACCTTCTCCAATGCCGGACACAATCCACCGGTTTTGAGAAGAAAGGAAGGAAAGATCCGGCATCTGACCGAGGGAGGATTAGCCTTAGGAGTCATTCAGAATTCAGAGTATAAAGAAAGGGTTTTGAATCTAAAGCCCGGGGACGTTATTTTATTTTACACTGATGGAGTAACTGAAGCCAAGAACGAGTCAGACGAAGAGTTCGGTACAAAAAGACTGGAGAAGATACTCTCGGAGAACCCGGACGTAAAAGCAAGGGAACTTCAGGACAAAATCTATCAGGAGGTCAGGAGTTTCACTGGGACTGAGTCCAGAGAAGATGACCTGACCATGATTATCATAAAAGTTCTGGAAGCGTAGAGACGCATCGAAGCGTCTCCGTTCAAGGATGAAAGGAGCAACTCAGGCGTGGAAATAGAGGACAGGCTGGATGATTTCCTGCATTACCAGCGCCTGGCCAGGGGTTTATCCTGGAATACTTTAGAAAGTTACAACTATGATCTGAAGAAATATTTCAAATATTTAAAAAAAAAGAAAATAACAGACCTCAGAGCAATAAGACCAGAACAGATCTCAGAATTTATTCATCACCTTTACCTTAAAAAACTTAAATCCACTTCCATCCAAAGACATCTTTCAGCCATAAGGACTTTTCATAAGTATCTTTTGAATGAAGAATACTCTGATTCCAATCCGGCGGAGATAATTGGCTCTCCTAAAAAGGTGAAAAGATTACCCACTAATTTGACTGTGGATGAGATGAAAAAACTTCTAAACCTACCATACCCCAAAGATTACCTTGGATGGAGGGATAAGGCAATTTTGGAGTTTCTTTATGCCACCGGGGTGCGAATTTCTGAGATGATTAATTTTACGACGAAGAATTTTCTCCCTCAGGTTGGCTGGGCTCGTATCATCGGCAAAAGAAATAAAGAAAGGTTGGTTCCTATCGGCAAGAAAGGGATTATAGCCGTCAAAAAGTATTTAAAGCGATCGAGAACCTATTTGGCTAAACCTGATTCGGAAGATATTATGTTCCTTAACCGCTGGGGCAAAAAGCTAACCCGGATGGGAGCCTGGAAGATAATAAAAAAGTATATACTTCTCGTAGGTATAAGGAAAAAAGTGACCCCGCATACTATCCGGCATTCGTTCGCCACCCATCTATTGGATGCAGGTGCGGACTTAAGAGCGGTGCAGGAGATGTTAGGACATGCCGATATATCTACTACGCAGGTCTATACCCATATCGACCGCGATTTTATAAAACAGGAACACCGAAGCTATCATCCCAGGGAGAAACCGTCCAAATAAAGAGGGGTGGGAGTTAAATGCTGAACCTGGCTGTATACGATAAGGGAATCAGGATTAAAAAGATTCTAAGGGAGAGTTTTAGACCCCAGAAGGTGAAACTGCTCGGTTTTGATGCAGGCTCAGAGTTATTCAAACAGTTGGATCGGCATCTGATGGATCTCGTATTCATCTGCGGCAAAGGTAATTTTGACAAAGAGATTCAGCTTGTCGAAAAACTCAAGAAAGACGCCAACCTTTCCTTAGTTCCTCTGGTTTTGTATCATCCTCATCCGGACAAGAGAATAGTCATAAAAGGGCTGGGCAAAGGAGCGGATGAGTTTCTTTTCGGTGAGTGGCAGAAAGACCTTTTTTCTGCCAAGCTGAAAATGATAGTGCGGAGAAGCAGACGGGATCTGGGGGTGAATCCTACTACCCGGCTACCCGGCACCAGCATAATTGAAAATGAGGTTAATCAAAGGATCCAGCGTGGTGAGGAGTTCGCATTGTGTTATGCGGATTTAGACGATTTCAAAGCCTATAATGATTACTACGGTTACTTTTATGGGGACAAGCTGATCCTTTTAAGCTCGCAGATAATCAGGGATATAGTTTACAGAAATTGCCCGGATGGGTTTGCCGGACATATCGGAGGGGATGATTTCATTTTCATCATCCCTGCGGATAAGGTGGATAAGGTCTGTTCTGAGGTAGTGCGGACTTTCGACAATAAGATCATCTGTGGGTACAAAGCCAAGGATCTAAAGCGTGGTTATATAATCACCAAGAATAGAAAAGGTGAATTAGAGCGCTTCCCTATTATGACCCTCTCCATTTCCGTGGTGATTAATAAGAACAGGATGTTCAAGCACATCGGCGAAATTTTCCATATGCTCAACGATTTAAAAAAATACACCAAATCCCTGCCCGGGTCAAAATATATCATCGAGAGAAGGAAGAAATACTAGATCTCGTTCCCTAATGCTCCTGGCGGATGTTATCATCCGACAGGAGGTCGGTTTTGTCGAGGATGATAACATCCTCGACGAGCGGAGAGTACTGAGTTAATTTGCGTGAAAAAGAAAAGCCCTTAAGATTTTTTTCTTAAGGGCTTTTCTTTTTCTGTTTGTCAAGAGCAAATCCTGATGAGTCTTAAAAACTGTCAGTATGTGTCAGGAGAGAAACGGTTGACAAAACCATTTAGACTTAAAAAAAACTTGACAAGAAAGACGTTCTGAGTTAAAATAATTATGTTCTCCTTACATAATAACCCGGAGTTTAGAATGAACTTTCGATTGCAAATAGGATTTGCAGTCCTCAAGCGTGTTATAGATAGATCTTAACCAAGCATGCTTTCAAGAATTCGGGCGAAGGCATTTTTTTGAGGCAAAAATTTAGGAGGGGGTCTGGAGCTAAACTCCAATTCCAGGGAAGGAGGTGAAGTATGCTTCATTTCAATCCGGGATAGCAGGATGCTGAAGTTTGTACGCCAAGGCCTTAGCTGATCAGTTCTTTCTTTTGATCTTCAGGCCAAAAGCATAAGTGGAAACTTTAACAAGAAAGGAAGGTTTAGTCATGAAAAAATATTTTATTCTAGGGATAATAATAGCCGTTATGGCCATATTGATTTCTTTCTCCTTGAAGCAAGAGACGGTAGCGGATAGTCAACCTACTGTCTTCTATGGAACGGCTGAGGCAGGTAAAACTGTCACGGCTTGCCTGGACTGCGATCCTGAATTATGTTACTCCACAGTAGCGTCATCTAACAACACTTATGCAATAAAAGGTCATCTGTCTTCTGGTTCATATTGCATTACGGATGGATGTGGGTCTTACATCGTGTCATATACAGGTACTCCAGTACTGGTTGACTTCTGCGTTTCTAATCCTCCAAATTATTGTCCATGTTAGTAATCAATTCTCCCGCCTTTCCAAGCTCCGAGGGAGAAACAACGAGTGTAAACTCTAACACTCCTGGCGGATGTTATCATCCGCCAGGAGGTCAGTTTTGTCGAGGATGATAACATCCTCGACGAGCCGAGAGTCAGTCCGTTCCAGTAGAGACGCATGGACATGCGTCTCTATATACCTCATTTTCCATAAATTTTTCTTGAAACCTAAAATCCTTTCCAGCCGTATAAAAAATAGTTATATTGAAAGACAGCATGATTGGAGTTTCTATGAGAAGATTGCTCTTGATCTGTTTTCTGTTTGTCCTGGGCTTAGGTCTTTCCCAGGCTGTTTTTTTCATTCAAACCAGCCAGGCTCAGGACAGCACCTCCGTCAAAACTATCCAGATCCACCGGATTTCTAACCCGCCTAGAATAGACGGGAAATTGGATGACCCCTGCTGGAAGGAATCTCAGGAGTTGTGCGATTTTGTCCAATTCGATCCGAAAAATTGCGAAGCTCCTACTGAGAAGACTTGCGCTTGGATGGGTTATGATGAGAATAATCTCTATATTGCTTTTCATTGCTACGACTCAGAGCCAAAGAAAGTGACTGCGCATATCACCCGGCGAGACTATGCGGCGGATGACGACGTGGTCTGTGTTATCCTGGATACTTTCAACGATAAGAGATTTTCATACTGGTTTGCTTTGAACCCTTATGGCATTCAAGGTGATTTTGTCGGCGATGGTAATAATCAGGATGAAAGCTGGGATGCTATCTGGAGATCAGATGGAAGCCTGACTCAGGATGGTTGGACCGGGGAGATGGCCATTCCTTTTAAGTCTCTTCGTTTCTCCACCCAGAATGAGCTGATCTGGGGAGTAAATCTCTTAAGATTGATTCGTAGAAAGGGGGAGCAGATTTTCTATACCAGTTTTCCCAGGGAAGACCCTCTTCTTGATCATTCGGCAAAACTGGTCGGCTTAAAAGACATCAAAAGAGGGTACCATTTCGAATTTCTTCCCTACTCCACTTTCAGGTCGGAAAAGCAGATCGATTTAAAGGAAAAAAACAAGCTTGATACCGGGCTCGATATTAAATACGGGATAACCTCCAACCTGACCTTAGATTTTACCCTGAACCCTGATTTCGGGCAGATAGAATCTGACCAGGACCAGATAAACCTCTCGCCTTATGAGACCTACTTCAATGAAAAAAGGCCATTTTTTCTGGAACGGGCAGATATATTCAGTTCCCGCTTTAACCTTTTTTACAGTCGAAGGATAGTAAATCCCATAGAGGGGCTGAAGCTTACTGGCAAAATCGATAAATATACCTTAGGATTTATTCAGGCAGTAGATGAAGTGCCAGATGCACCGGATAATTATTTCACCATATTCCAAATAAAAAGAGATGTTTTTAAGTTAGGCAATATTGCTTTTATGGGAACAAGCTTAGATACAAAGGATGATTACAGTAGAGCTTTCCGTTTGGGATATGATTTCCGCTTTAGGAATATTTATACTCTGGTCATAAGCGGGGCAAAGGTATTTAATAAAGGAGTGAATAAAGATGACTGGGCTTATGCTTTCCAGTTCAACCGCTCGCCAGATAAAGGTTTCAATTTTAATCTGCAATATGATGACCTGGAAAATAATTTCAGACCCAAGACCGGATATGTGAGCCGGACCGATTACCGGAAGATCAATTCCTGGTGGGGTTATCAGTTCAGGCCAACTAAATTCGGACTGAAATCGATTGGCGTGGGAACAGGTGCTTACTACACTTCTAACCATTCCGGGATCACAACTTATAAAGCAATTATTCCAGAGTTTAATTTCAACTTTATCAAAAATTTTTGGTTCAACTTTGGTTTCGGAAGAGAAGAGGATAGACCTCAGATCTATCAGGATGGCGTTCTGGTCTGGAGTGATCAGATCTATACCAATGACTTCTTCTATCTGAACTTTGACAGAGAGTCCCACGGTTTTCTGGATGGGGGATTTAATTACAGTCAAGGGGAGACCTATATCTATAAAGACGATTATATCCGAACCGAGCCAGGTACTTATCGGTCTTTTTCCTTCTGGACGACTGTGAAGCCTTTAGTGAACTTAGAATTGGAGACTAACGTCAATCACCAGAGCCAGTACCAAAATAATTTTAAGGATAGAATTTATAGTATCTGGATTATCGACAACTGGATAAAATATCAGATCACCAAGGATATCTTCACCCGCATTTTCTTTGAATCTAATTTAGATTCGCACCAGCATCAGGTCAACTTTCTGGTAGGATATAATTACCGCCCGGGAAGTTATCTATACTTAGCCTACAACGAGCAAAGGGACAACTTGGCTGGCAAATTCTGGCTGAAAGACAGGGTGTTGATGCTGAAGGCGAATTACCTATTGGGTATTTAAAAAACTTTGGAGTGCATCGTCCGTGACGATGCCATTTTTTGCTCCGGGCGGATGTTATCATCCGCTGGAGATTAGAGAGAAGGTAGGTCAAGCATGGCGAAGCCTGCTTGACAAACTATAAAAAATTGTCAACCAACCCTTCAGGTATGGTTGACCTACGTCCTGTTTTCTTGAGCGGGCGGAGGTAAACTCCGCCCGCTACGCGATTTTTTCCTTTAAGCCCTTGAACTTTTGTCCGCCTCTGGCGGATTGAGCCTTGTTTTAATCCTTCCACCTCTGTTCATTTTGTGGGGTGATGTAGATTGCGGATTTCCCTTCAACCGGGCATTTGGTCTCGCAGATACCGCACCCGATGCATAAATCTTCCACCACATAAGGTCTTTTGACCTTCTTCAAACTCCCGTCGTAATGAATTACCTCTTCCTCTTTTAAAATGATCGCCTTATCAGGAATCGGGCAGTGTTCCTCGCAGACCAGACAATTGGTGTTTTTATACCAGGGGATGCATTTGCTCCGGTCGATAAAAGCCAGACCGATGACCGTTTTCTTCTTGGTAGCCTCATCTAAAGGGTGAATCGCCTGAGTGGGGCAGACCTGGGTGCACATAACGCAGTTATACTCGCAATAGCCTGTGCGGGCATACCCAACCGGTGTCCAGAAAGCCCCTAAACCTCCTTCTAAAAAGGCTGGCTGCAAAAAGTTCCCTGAGGTTGAGCAGACTTTTATGCATTCGTGACAGCGGATGCACCGGTCCAAAAATTCATGTTCTAATCTTGAGCCAGGTGGTCTGATCAGACCGGTTTTCAGGTTTCTATCTTTGAAACCCGTTTTCAGAAGACTGACCGAGACCAGGCTTAAAGCAGATGAGGCTAAGACTTTTCTGCGTGTGAGGTCAAACCTCTGTGGCTTTAACTTCCCTTTAAAATTGATCCCGGTGACATTTACCGGGCAGTCTTTGACGCAATCATAACAGAGGATGCATTCCCGGTGCAGAGTTTCCCCAAAATCTTTGTCAATAGCATCCATCTTGCACAGGTCCTTGCAGATGCCGCATTCAGTGCAATCTTCTGTTACTCTCCTTTTCAAAATCTGAAATTTAGACAGAAAGGCATAAAGCGCGCCCAGGGGGCATAAATTCCTGCACCAGAATCTTCTGGAGACAAATTCCAAAAGAAAAATAGTCAGGATTATCATTAAAATCAAGGAGGACATCCTGAATAAGTTGACCTGGTTGGGCAGAAGGGTAGAGGTGAAAAAAAGCTGTATTTTGCTGAGGAATCCTTGAAGAAACGTCAACTGAAACAGATGGTCAAAGACCAGGGCAAAAAAGCCAGTTACTATCGGAAAAAGAGAGAGGGTTAAAGAGCGGTTATATAAGGCAATCGGGTCTAAAAACCAGATCAGCTGAGAGGAGAAAATTGCTCCCAATAAAAGAAAAATCAGAATATAATATTTTAAGGATAAAAGCTTTTTAAAACTTTTTCCCGCTTTATTTTTGAAGACATGGCTGAAGATATCCAGACTTACTCCTAAGGGGCAAACCCAGCCGCAGAAAACCCTGCCCAAGGGTATGGTCAAAAAAACGAAAAAAAGGGAGAAGATAAAGGTGCTGAGGATGACTTTGTCAGATATAATCGAAGAAAGGGCAATAAGCGGGTCAGCTCTTAAGTAAAGATCAACCGGGATTTTCAGGGATAAAGGAAAACTTGCCCTTAAGAAAAGGTAAAAGAAAAAAAGGAGAAAAATGATCTGTGAAATACGTCTTAGAGTTTTCAATTAAATTATCCTGCTCCACGGCGGATGTTATCATCCGCCTGGCTCGACCGCTGGATGATAACATCCAGCGGGAACAAGGATAGTTCGCTGTTCGCTATTTGGTCTTCGCGAAAAGCTAAAAACAAAAAACTTGCGTAGGGGCGTCCAATTGGACGCCCAAGGTGGACGGGTGGAGGCCCCGCTAAGCGGGATTTCGCAAAGCTCAACAAGCTCCACCCCTACGCTTCTTTAAGAAGCAAAGCTATATCTCTCAATCAAAAGCTTGCTCAAATCGATCTCGCCCAGACCAAACTTATTACCCAAAACAATACAGGGCAAATCTGCTGGTTTCAAACCAAAAAGGGTGGTCCCGTAAGCATCGACCGAGGCGATATTTTTACCTGCAATTACAGTCTTGGTCAGTCTGACATCCTTGGGATTTCCGCCGGTGGGACCTTTATCTACGAGTATGCGGTAAGCATCCAGGATGGTTAGTTTCGGCTTTATGAAATTGGCAATGTCAGCTAATTTCTCATCGATGCTCTGATGGATATTTCCCCGGTCACCGCCTAAAATTCCCATCAGATTCTTCATCCCCAGAGTTAGCCTAGATAAGCCGTGATGTTTGGCAATCGGGATATTAATCAAAACATCGCATTCTAAAGCAAGTTTATAAACTGCCCAGGATTTCAGCAGGACACTCTGAGGGAGTCTGGTCTCCTTAAAAAGTGGATCCAAGGTATAACTGACCTCAGCCCCTGCGTCAGAGGCTGCCTTTTTAATCCCGCTGCTCTCATAGCACCTCTGAGCCGCATTACAGGAGCGGTCAAAAACCTTAACCTTTTTTGCCCCTGCTTCAAGGCACATCTTTATCACTTCAGAGACAACCTCAGGATTGGTATTAGCTGCCAGCTCAGGCTTCCTGTCCCATCCGATGTTGGGCTTAACCACCACAACATCTCCTGTGGACACGAAATTTTTCATCCCGCCCAAAAGCTCTATGGTTTTTCTAACCATAGGCCCAGGAGCACCTCCTGTGGCTACAGCTAAATCTGGGGTAGTTGTTTTCTGGAGTTTTTCTCCAAAAGAATCAAGCGGGAGAAAAGATGAAAAACCTAATGCCGCTCCCAAACCCAAAGAGCTTTTGATGAAATCTCTTCTTCTCATATAAGGGCTCCTTCCTCCCAGCCTGATTTGATCAACTCGATTCTGTTTAAGTCACTTGTTCCGGCTTTGTATTTTGTATCCGCTAAAGGTATATGAAGAGGCGGAGGGTTTAAGACCCATTTCTCTCCCCGGTACTCATCTCTTTTGTTCTGGATGATTTTCAGAGCCACTGTGTCAACCGCTACATGGTCATGCCCTATGATCAAACCGTTATAGTTCCACAGATACTTTGGGTCGACCTGAGGTCCTCCGTTGAACAAAGGTCTCAGCCCGTCCAGAATAATAAACCGGCACTTTGATTTTATCTCCGGATTGGCGCATAAAGCTCCAAAAGAGGAACAGCAGTCCTCAGTATGATATTCGACTGCATTGTCAACTGCACCAGCCCAGTTCTTGATGGAAAAGGCTGCACCAGAAAGCCAGTGGCTTTTCATTCCCGGAACGTTGATCAAGGCAGTGGACTTCTTTATGACATTACTCAGATGGTCTTTGTCATATCCAAAATTCTTTGGTCGGGAATGCATCTCTGCGGAGCCTATTCCAACTCTATCCCTGTCCCAGACATAGATGTTCTTATCCTCTACTCCAGCTTTTAAAAGGTTAGCAACGATTAACTCGATTAACTCTTTATGCGTAGGCGTCATCATCATGCTTATCTTGATTCCCACTATATCTTTAGAATTAAAAAGCTTCTTCCATGATTTTGCTGGGTCATTCTCCCCCTCCAGACTTGCCATTCCAGAATCGAGCATCTTAGAAAGAAGGTTTTTGTCCACGCGTAAATCGTCATTCTGCACTTCCTTATCTCGGACCAGAACCACCTTCTCTTTTTTCTCCTCCTGAGAAGACAAAACCTCAGGAGATACCAGCCCCAGGGCAACCCCTAAGGTGGTTAAAGTCGTTCCCTTTAAAAAATCTCGCCGGCTAAAAGATATTTTCTCTTTTTTAGTCAAATTAGTTACCTCTTATTTAAGTTTCGTAAAAAGGCTCGAGTTGCTTTTTCATCTTTGCTTTCAAAAGTTAGCCACAAGTAGTTCTTGTCAAGCTCGACTCCAACGAATTTGCCCTCCTCTACCTTCTGAATGATCCTGTTACCTGAAGGCTTGACCTTGAGATATTTTGTGCAAAAGTTGACGAAGGCGGATTTAGCTGAGGAGGTATCTGGATAAAAGATAAGGAGGAGCTTCAGGCTCATCTTCCCTAAAAGATAATCTCCCATCACTGCAGAGGTGCTCTCGTTAAAATTAAGCAGGTTCTCCGTGGATAGAAAGTAAAGATTGTTCAAGATGATCTGCTTGTGGAAAAATTTCTCGGAATTTGGAACCAGCCCGTCAGCAGGAAGTCTGGAAAGAAGTTCCGGCAGCTTTGTTTCCAGGTATATTTTTTGAAAGATATTCTTACCCAGCTCGAGAATTGCTTCTTTAGACTGATCATTTCCGCTCATATCGGTTATCCGCACAAAATACTTGAATTTCCAGAACTTCAAAAGTCCAGAGCCGTAATTTGCCTTGTCTCCTATTTGAATATTTTCTCCTTCCTGGTCCAGAGAGTAAAGCCCAAAAGCATCCTGACAGGTTCCCATCGAGTAAATCTCCACAGTTATCGATCTTTCACCGGCTTTGTATTCCTGTACCAGAAGGCTCTGAAAATCGTAAGCCAGGTATAGCTCCGCGCCTCCGTCCAGATAGTCATACAGGTTTTTCCGGTCAAAAAGTCGCGGCTTTTCTGACTTTAAGAAATCCTTGATTTTTTGCGGCAAAAAAGGCGTGAAATCAGGCTGGGTTGCCATAATTACTCCATGGTAAAAAAGAATTAATAAGAAAGCTTCAAAAAAATTAAAAAGAAAACTGCTTAATAATAGTTTTCGTAGAGATTTTGGAGTGCGAACCTTCAGGTTTTCCAAGAAACATTCTCCTCTTATATTAAGCCTTGAAGTCGATGTAGGGACAGCACTTCTGGCTGTCCGCATTTAAGATTCGGACAGGGACGAACCCTGTCCCTACAAAGGAATTATCCTTTTAAAAGAGCCGGGAAAAGCTTTACTAAAATAGCTGAAAGATAACCCATGGCGTTGAAGAAGATCAAGACCCCGATGACCATAAGGAAGATTCCGCTTACAGTCTCGATGATTCTGAAATATCTCTTGACTTTGGAGAAAAATTCCAGGAAAAGATTGAATCCGATACCGGTTATCAAAAAGGGTATCCCTAAACCTAAGGAATAAGCTAAGAGCAAGCCCATCCCCTGGGTTATAGTCTGCTGGTTGGAAGCTAACACCAGAATTCCCGCCAAAATCGGACCTATGCAAGGGCTCCAGCCAAAGGCAAAAGCCAAACCTATCAAAAAAGACTCTAAC
>Ga0315291_10006666_pt1 | contig 14326 bp, 7 predicted proteins | sample YL17G12_20_MG_FD_203070 | JGI IMG/M metagenome (GOLD analysis project Ga0315291, IMG submission 203070) | Sediment microbial communities from Yellowstone Lake, YNP, Wyoming, USA - YL17G12_20 | ecosystem: Environmental > Aquatic > Freshwater > Lake > Sediment | place: USA: Wyoming | collected...
CCAGTGTATGCGTATATCCTGGGAAAGGGATCTGTTGGGGATTCGTATTCGCCGCTGCTTCTGCTGTAGTCTGTGGGCGGCGGCCACCACAAGGAGTCTGCCGGTACAGTCCACCCCTTAAGCAATATCTCACTCGCCAGCGGTTTCCATAGCGGTGAATCAGAGAGTCGAAGAAGCTCGTAGAACTCCTTCTGCGCCTTAGCTTCCAGGGATCCTCCCAGCGCCGCTTCTACAAGCATTTCCCAATGCTCCTTGTCCGCGGATGGGACTTCCGAGTGGAGGGACAAGCGGGTGCCACGCACCGGTATACGAACTCGTCTCAGTCTCACAGGGTGAGCGTATCTTGCCAGGAGGACCTTCTTGTGAAAGGATAGCTCCAGGTCCCTGAACTCGGCTGGTTCCTTGGCCCTCGCCAGCATGATCTCCGCGAGCCACCGCTCCTGCTCCGGAGCCCTCGAGCGTACCTTCTTCTCCAGGAACTCGATGGCGGGGGCGCCTTGAGCCAAGAGCTCATCACGCGTTTCCGCATAGAGCTGGCCGGTATTGTCTTTCGCTCTCGCAAAGAGCTCTTCAAGAATCGGCCCAGTTCCGTCCGCGTCTTGGCCAGTCTCTCGGCCGGTCATCTCGGCGTTCTCCGCCGGCTCTGCGTCTGCCAGTTTCGGCGTGCCCTGCGCAAACTGCCCGGCCGCCAACGAGACTGAGCGTCCTGTCAATGCTGTCACGTTAGCAGGCAGAAACGCTAACCACGAAGGGTCATAATCATCAGCAGGATCGTTTGTTAGTCTCTTCTGCTCACTCCCATCTGCATTCATAACATATATCTCGAGATTTCCATCTCTACCTGAGGCAAAAGCTATCTTCTTCCCGTCAGGAGACCAGACGGGGCATTCATCGTCGCCTGCAGAGTTCGTCAAGTTTGTGATCCCACCACTATCAACATCTACGACATGAATATCACGATTGCGGTTTTGCACCATCGTAAAAGCTATCTCCCTCCCATCAGGAGACCAAGAAAGGGTACGATCAAGCGGATAACAATATGCACCTAAGAACTCTTGCTCACTTCCATCCGAATTCATGACATAGATGCCCCTATCTAGCAAGTATGCGACTTTCCTTCCATCAGGAGACCAGGAGGGGTTGCATAAGCCTCTACCGCGAGTGCTCAACAGTTCTCTGTGCTCACTTCCATCCGCATTCATGACATGAATCCCTAGATCACCGTCCCTGTAGCAGTCAAAAGCTATCCTCTTACCATCAGGGGACCACGAAGGAGGCACGCTGATTACACCGGAACCCACCAGACGCTTCGTCTCTGTTCCATCGGCATTTGCGACATAAAGTCCATAATCATCTCTTCCACGTACAAAAGCCAACCTCTTCCCGTCGGGGGCCCAAGAATGAGCTAGATCGGCTACGTCCAAACTGCCTTCTCTCAGCCTCTTCTGGTTAGTACCATCAGCATCCATGATGACGATGTCGCGCACCGCGCGTCTGGTCCTAGTCGTTGTCTCAAAAGCTATCTTCCTTCCATCAGGAGAGCATGAATGCGTGACATAGTGAGGATCAGTCAAGTGGGTCAATCTCTTCTGTTGCTTGCCGTCAGCATCCATAACGTAAATGTCAACAGCCCCGGGCCTGCCTGATGCAAAAGCTATCTTGCAGTGTTTGTACGATCTGTCTGGCAAGTCTTCTCCTCTTGCTGAGCTGATGACATCCACGCCAGTCTGTCCCCCTTTCTTTGGTGCCGGGAGCAGCTCCACTATGGCCACAACCGGGGGGTGGTCAGAAGCGACCTTTTCGTCCAGGACCTTCGCCTCGATCGCTCGCCAGCGGTTAGCGGGGCGGTAGAGAATGTAGTCAATGCTGGCCGCAGCTGCGATGCTCCAGGTTTCGCCCAGGAGTTTCATCGTCGGGCTGTCTCGCCCGGCGTTCAGGTCTCCTGCCAGCAATGCAGGCTTGTTCGGGTCCTCTTTGAAGCGTTCCTCAATCAACGGCACGGATTCGATGCTGTTGCGCCAATCCAGGTGGGTTGCCATGAAGGTGAAGACGTCTTCCGGTGAGCCTCGCGATGACAGGGAGCATTCGACGGCAAGAAGAGCGCGCGGTTCCGGAGCAGGCAGCGGGTAGGTTGCCGTCCTCTGTATCACGAAGCGCGTGAGCACGGCGTTCCCGTACTGGCCTCCCTGATAGTCGATCGCACGGCCAAACGCGAGGTTCATGCCGGTCAGACGTGCCAGTTCCTCGGCTTGATCCACGCCTTTGCTCCTTACGGTCGCTCGGTCCACCTCCTGCAATGACACGATATCCGGCGACGCTCTCTTGATGATCCCCGCAATCCGTTCCAGATCGAACTTCCCGTCCGTTCCCTCACCGTGATGGATGTTATAGGTGAGAACGACAATCTGGTGGTTGGACTTGGGATTGTCACCCGAGCGTATCGCTGCCACACAGCGTGCCGCCGGGAACAGCGCTGCCAAGCAAAAGGACACCAACAGAAGTCTGCGACGATTCATGATGTATCTCCCGCATCCGAACGCTCACTCCATGAAGTCCTTCTCAATCTTCACTATTTTGCCGTCCTTGAGCCATAATGACCACTCCACTCCGTTGTAACCGCTGTCGAAACGATAGACAAGTCTATCACTTGCCGGCCTATACGGACGGCCGATCACGAATTCCACTTCCTCGGCTGTGTGGCCCACGGGATCCCATTCCTCGAGTAGCTGTTGCATCATTGCAGCGTACTGGACGCAATCGTTGCCCGTGTTTCCAGTTATAATCCTGCCATCATATTTCCTCTTGATCTCCCACGATTCACTCAACGCCTGAGAGCTGGCCGCCCAGAAGTTATCACCGGTGTACACTTCGCCCGTCAAGGCGTCAATCCGCCAGCGCATGGACCGTATGGGCTCCTCCTCCTCAAAGCCGCGAGGAGCAGGAGGCACAAAGCCGGGGATGCCCCTGAGGTGGACGATCCACAATGGTTTCTCAAGTCTCTCCTTTATCTCGTCATCAGTGAGACCATCCATGATGTATCCCAACTCAGGGGTTGTCTTCTTCTCGATAACGTAATACGCAACAATCTGTTTGGCAACGGAGCTGGAAATCTTCTGTAACGCCTCCGACAGAGTAACCTTGGGCGGACTGTCTGGCAGTCCGGTGAACCACACCGACGTGCTCCGCAAGGCCTGTTCGTAGGATTGTAGGTCATAGAGCGGCGGTAGAGACGGATCGTCCTCCGGCTCAGGGGAGCGGACTTCCATCACTTGGCCGGTTCGCGAGCACAAAGTCACAACAAGCCTTTGGATGTAGGGATTCCGCGCAGTGCCTTGTCCATTCTTTCCTTCTAGAGAGACGCCGTCGAGCACCACCTGCCATCCCTTTCTCTCGCCGCTCTTCAGCCTGATGCATGGCAACGGACTTTCAGGTAGAGCTATCTGCTGCGCCGTAATGGTAGTCGGCGCCTCTGGAAGCCCCAAAGTCTGTAGCACACGGTCGATCACCGCCGTCTTCGTTAGCCTCATCTCTTGTCCTCCTGTCACACCTTGCGGCGCCCGCGAACAAGCAGTTACAGTGGAGAACACACCGCATAGGCACCATGCAACCACTAATCTCGCCCTCATGGTAATCAGGCCTCCCAAGAGCTCCATATGAACTCCACGACGCCACAGGACTTCCCCTTGGCGACCAGTACGTCCCTACTACGGCAATGGATCCTTATCCTACATATCGAACGCAGTGGGGCTGACAAACCCAGCACCCCATTCGCTTGGATCTGTACTGCTCACGTTGCCTGGGTTGATGCTCGTGTCCGACGAACCGCCAGTTGTGGTTCGGTAACGGGACGGAGTATAGTGGCATTTGCCTGCCTCAGTTCCCGGCATGTCACTCTCCCTATCGTGGATTTCGCCAGCGTAATCTGCCAGCGCTCCCAGATGGGTCGTCCAGTAAACATGCTGGTACGATTCCCACTGTCTGCGACCGTACTGGACTGTCCATGTGCCCCTGATTACGGCCCGTCCGGTTGGGGAAGGTTGTTCGCGCCTAGAAACCCACCTGTTTCAGCATCGATCGTACTCCGGAGGTGATTCCTCCCCTCAACCCCCTCGTCGTCCGGGACTCCCCGCGGGTACGACAGGGTATAAGGAGGCATTCCCCGCAAGTGAATCATCCAAACAGCCCTTTCGTGAATCTGCGGCAACGTGCTCCTCTCAACGACATAGTAGGCAATAATCTGCTTCGCATTGGCGAAACCTCCCAACGCTTGCTGTATCGCCTGTGCAAACGTGATCTTGGGCGGCCCCTGAGGCAGTGCAGTGAACACACTGGAAGTCCGACGTAGTTGCGTCTCATACGACTCCACCGATGGAAATGGCCAAACCGATGAATCTCCCTCAGGGTGAGGAGAAACGATCGTTGTCACCTGACCGGTCTCGCACGACAGCGTCACGACCAGGGAGCTGATGTACGGGTTTGTTACGGGTCTCGTCCCGTCTTTTTCGGTAAGGGTGACATGGTCCAAGCGAATGCTCCACGCCCTTCTATTCCTCGGGGATGTCACACAGGGCAGCACCTTATCCGGCAGTGCAACCCGAGAGGCCGTAATCGTAAGCTGCTCCTTGGGTAGACCCACAGCCTGTAACACGCGTTCAATCGCCGTTTCTTGCGATATCCTCGTGCTACTGGCCCTCTCAATTGCGTCGTCTGCCCTCTGGAGACAGGAGCCCAGAGACAGAATGACACCACACAGGACAGATGAGATTAGCGCGTTGCGTTGGGCGCTCATCATGCCCTCCTAGGACTCGCATCGAACTGCTGCAAAACCGCCTTCGCGATCTCGTCGATCCGCCGAAGCTCATCGATTCGAGCGACGACAGCGTCAGCTATTCGTTCGATGTCCTCCTCGCGCATCTATTCGCCCCTTCCAACCCTTGCGGCACCACGGAGCCCTTGCTCGATAGCCCCAGGCCGATGGGATTACGTCTTATCGCCATTCTACCGGGCCTCTGTGCCCGCCGCCGGTTCAACTGGCTGTGGGACGGAACCCCCCGCCACTGCTTCCCCGCCCATATTGATGTATGAGGTCATATGGTTTCGAGCTTGCACGGGAACCGCATCTTCGGGGACGCCTTCCGGGCGGTGTCCAGGGAAAGGGGGGATTCCCCAGAGATGTACCACCCAGAAACGCTGTCCGTTCGGCAGACTGAGTTCGTGTGTGGCATCAACATAATATGCAATGACCTGGCGGGCATTAGCAAAGCCGCCTACAGCCTCAGATAGGGCCGCCATCAAGGTGACCTGAGGCCCAGCCTCCGGCAAATCCACCCAGCGCCAGGGAGTACCAATAAGCTGCTTCTCGTGCTCCTCCACAGCAGGAAATGGCCAGATAGACGGATCTCCCTCAGGCTCAGGAGAACGGACCTCTATCACTTGGCCGGTTTGGGAGGACAAGGTTACGGTCAACATTCGGATGTAAGGATTGGTCACGGTTCGGGTGCCATTCTTCCCTTTAAGAACAACGCCGTCGAGCACCACCTGCCATCCCTTTCTCTCGCCGCTCTTTAGCTTGATGCATGGCACCGGATTCTCAGGTAGAACGATCTGCTCCGCCGTAACAGTAGTCGGTGCGTCTGGAAGCCCCAAAGTCTGTAGCACACGCTGGGTCGCCTTCTCCTTCGTCATCCCTCCTTCAGACTCATCTGCGGAATCCGTCACCGTCTTATCTGGGGTGACGCGGTCAGGAGAAGGAACATCAGCATGAGCTGTCACCCTGACGTTGTCCAAACCCCAGCTTTCCAGGTCCACGGGACCCTCAAGCCCCGTGGCAGAGAAGTGCAGCGTCAGCTCGTGCCCTGTGTGAGGGAACGTGAAGCTCAGCTGATACACGGAATCTGTCAGATCCCTGAATGCGTAGCCGAGTGTGCCTTTCTCCGCGGCCCCGGTCTTCATCGGGAAGTCGCCTTCACCATATGACTCCGGATAGGACTGGCCAGCTTCTGGCCAATTCGAGAAAGTCGTGTGCAGGAGCGTGCCCACATCGCGAGCCGTGAGACTCCAGACATCCCGACCGTGAACCGGATGGTTGCCGTCCCAGGATCGGATGACGCAAAGGTCGAACGAGACGGTCACTTCCTTATGCGGGAGCAAATCCTTAAGGTGCAGGGTGACGGTCTCATTGGCGAACTGCCCAAGGAAGCGCCGTTTGCCCTTCGGCGTCACGTCCGTCTTCCTGTTCGACCATTCAGGGCCGACGTCCCCTTCGAAATCATTGAGGTAGACGATTCGTTCGGCGCCTTCTTTCTGTTCGCCGTGCTGTTCGGCCATCGTCCTGATCAGCTGCCCTCTTCCCGCCACCGGGCGAACCGCTGCCCGATAGAACGTTGTCGGGCCCACCCAAGTCCCCACGCCCAGGCGCAGTTGATGAGGCATCGTCCACTTCGGATTTCGACTCAGGTCGCTGTAGTCGGTTGCGTACTCCGCGATCAGCTTGCCGTCTATCAGGCATCTGACGCAGTCGTTTCGGACCTCAACGACCGAAGTGTGTTTCTTGCCCACCTCGAACGGGCAGAAGACGCGGCGCGTCGGGTTGCCGATCACCGAATGGCCGTTGATATCCTCAATGCGGCATCGCTGCGGACTGCCCGCGTTCATGCTCCAAGTGAACGGCACTTCGCCCTTGGAGACGAGCTGAGCCGTGCACGCCAGCGGGTCAGTCACGCTGAACTCGATCAGATAGTCGTACTCCGCGGGCGGCTCGTAGGGGAAACTGATCCGGGCTGAGTCCGTGCCATCAGAGACGAGCGTGCCATCCATGACCGTCCACTTGCCCGCAACGGCATCAGCGACCGGGTCCACGAGCTTCAGCAGGTCGATCCAGTCCGGGGTCGAGGGGCTCGGAAGCTGCGGTCCGCCAGCCGCCGCGTCTCTGAAGATCCAAATGACCATGTTGGTTTTCTTGGCCTTTGTTTCAAAGTCGACAAGGCCTGCGGGAATTGGTTTGCGCATCAGAGCGTAATCCCGCACCTCCCGTGGGCTGCGACGAGGATCACCCAAGTCTTGCAAGGTATCATGCAGGATCTCCCATCCTTCCTGCTGCCAAGTTTCACGCTGCTCGTTGGATGCATTGTGTACCGCGGCATAGAGCCAGCAAGGCTTTGAAACCCTAATCTGCCCTGTCTCGAACCAGCGGCCAGTCGCACCTCCACCTTCCTGCCGCATGAAGATGTGCGGGCAGCCGGCGAGGTACTCCGGAAAGCTGTGGAAGACATAGCGATAAGGCACGTTCCAGGCACTGCCCAGCTTCACCTGGCCAACAGCGCAGGGAAGCTGACTATCAGTGATCGCCACTACCAGCGGCCCTTCCGCTTTCTCGACACGTTGCGTATCGGGCAATGAGCTTTCGTCAGTTGCAGCTTTCTCCTCCGACTTAGCGGGCTCTGGACTTTCGGGATGGCTTACAGTGAGCGTGTTCTTCCACAGCACCTTGTAGTCGCCGGACATATGCGGATCCCAGAAGTGGCCGACTGGCTGCGAAGTCTCAAAGACCTCAAACGTGTACGATGCCTCGCCGCCTTCGGCGATGTCAATGTTCCTGTCAATGCCATTCACATCGTCGGGCTGGGGCACCCCCGACTGACAATGCCCCCCTGGTTTGTCAATGAATGCGGCCATCACGCATCCGTTTCTTACGGGCACCTCAACTTCGACCGCGTCTTCCTTCGTATAGTAGACTCTGCGCTCGAGCTTCGAGTAACGCAGACGCTTCGGCAACAGCAGCACTCTCGTCTTTGGCGTTTCCTTGAGAACGCTCAGTTGAAATGTGCCAGAACTGACAGTGCCGCTCCAGAACCCAAAGCTCCCCCAGTCCTTTCTCCGGTCCCACCATCGAGTAGGCTCACTTGGGAATGAGTACTCGACCGTGCACTCGTACTCGCCCGGCTCGAGCGTGTCTCGGGCACGAACCAGGGGAAAACTTACCTTCCAAGGCTTGAGCGGGCTTCCGTTGAGCCGCTCTACAGCTTTGCCCTCATCCGACTGCGGCATGCCCAGCGTCGGATCATAGGGTTGGACGGCGATCACGTCCCCCGTCCTGGCATTCTTCAGATGCAGCGTCAAGAATGCATCCTGCAGAAAGGTGTTCAAGTGCTTGACGCCAGGTTCAAGCTTGTCTGGCACACTTCTAACCTCGAACGTGGTTTCCAGGGGCATTCCCTGCTCGATCTCCACAGGAGCAGTGGCTCTGCATTGGAGTCCGCCTACCGCCTCGCCCCAGGCAGACGTGCTCGCGGGATGAACGACCAGCTCCACCGGGGCACTGGAGAGCTCACCCCGCCAGTTTCCGCTGTCCTGGCCAGCGTGCTCATCAGGCACTACACGATGAGAATCATACTTGCCAATCAATTCGTACCTACCGGGAGAACCAAGCACACCTTTCCCAGTGGCCTTGTCGTTCCACCTGTGCAGCGCGACTGTCCGTCGGTATGCTTCGCCCGGCTCAACGACATGGATTCTGGTGCCGAAACGGCGGTATTCCAACATTGTCGACGGCTCGACGTCGAGGACGGCTCCCTTTTCGTCTCTCAAGACAAACCCAAAACAGTATTCCCCATACTGGTCAACTGCATCCACCAGCTTGATAGTCCTCTCGGAGCAGTTCTGCAGCACAAATGTAACATCGACCTCGTCGCCAGCGAGGATAGGTGCGTCAGGCAGTTCCAGCCGGCAGCGGAGGCCGTCCACCGGCTCACCCCAAGCTGCGGCGGTCCCGGGACCTGCCATCAATTCTCTGCCGCCCCAAGCACACAAGAATACCACCAGCGCGGCCGTCGCTATCAGCAAGTAGGTCGTTGCCGCCAGCCAAGTCCGCTTGCCCACGTCCTCATCACGCGGCAGACCCACTACCCGGCGGATCCTCCGCAGCACCTCGCTGTGCCCCCTCCTGTGCCCGCGGCCACCTCCAGAGATGGCGACCGCCCAGCGGGTCCCACTCTCCCGAAACTCTGCAACTGCGGCCAGGGCTGCGGCGTAAGTCTCCCGGCTTGTGCAGACACCGATTGCTTCGTCGTCACAACACTGCTCTCGCTCTTCCCGAATCCTGCTCGAGATCCACCACATGGCTGGGTGGTAGAAGAGGATCGTCTCAACGATTGTCTGGAGCAGGTTGACCAGGTAGTCATAACGCCTGATATGAGCCAACTCATGAGCGAGTAGCGCCTCCAACTGGTCCGGCGGCAGGCTGGAGAGCATCGAAGCGGGAACGAGAACGACGGGCTTGAGCCAACCGATCACCGTCGGTACCCGGACGAGCATCGATTGGATAAGCGCCACCGGCTTGCTCACGCACATCATGCCTGCCAGCCTGGCCAGCGTAGCCGTCAGCTCCTTACCCGCTGGCCGGGTGCCGACCCGCTTGAGGCGGCAAGCCGCTATCCAACCACCCAATCGCCACAGGGAAAGGCCAAACACGCTGACCAGCCAGAGAAGACCGATCCAAGGGAGCGCTTGCGCTAGGCTTCGTGAGACGCTTGCCGTGTGCAGCGCATCCCTACGTCCACTGGCCGCCTTCCCAATGGCGACCTGGCTGGGCGGAGCTTCATCGCTGCTCGGCTGTGTGGGGGAACTCATGCCCGACAGGACGGTCGGCCGAGAGAGCGTCGAAGGCTCGTCCGGTATCTGGGCCGCGAACGGGCTTGGCTGCTGGCCCTGAGGCCCTCCTTGGCTAACCGGATCCAGAGCGACAGAGTGCCCCTCTTGGCCGGCAGGCGATGAATGGGCTACTGGCGCAGGGACGAGCCAGAAGGTGACCACGGGGGCCGCCATCATCATTATTAGTGCGATGCATGCGGTCAGGTAACGGGCGTTCGGGGAACGCCTGCGAAGGCCCCATAGCACGGCCAACAGAACCGTGGCGATGGCGACGCCCTGCCAGATACTGTGCAGCAGCGTCCACCCGAGACGGTAGACCGCGTCCGACGCCAGGATGTCTCGGAGAAGTGTCATTTCTCTTGCCCCTCTTGCTTCTTCCTGAGAGATTCGATTAGCTTCCTTATCTCCCGGAGCTCTTCCCTGGAAAGGCGCGTCCCCCTGACCGCCTGAACCAGCATCTTCCTTGCCGATCCACCAAATGCGCGCTGGATGAGGTTGTCCAGCAGTTGCAGCTGGGTCTCCTCCTCTGGTGCGGTCGGAGTGTATTTGTGAGGACGGCGCTCCTCCTCGCGGGTCACCAGCCCCTTCTTAAGCATCACCTGAAGGATCTTCAGCGTGGTGGTCATGCTCGTCTGGCGGTCTGCCTGGAGCGTCTCGTGGACCTCACGCACAGTGCTCGGCCCACGGGACCAGAGAACCTGGAGAACCTCGATTTCAGCCTCGGTGGGCCCTGTGGAGCCTCTTCTTTGCATTCCCTTACCCCTTGATGTTCGACCGGCTTCCGAAGACTTCATTCCATTAGACGCTACATTGTACGCCTGGGTTCGTAAAATTGTCAATCGTTTTTACGTCCGCTGTCGTAGACTGTGATCTGGGAAGCATGCTCACCTCATCGACCCAGCGTCCACGGCAACGCACGGGCTCTTCAGGACCGATATCGTGCGGGCAAATCGGTACGTATCAGTGACGGGGAGTTAACAGCCGCCGCCAGGCTCGGGCCCGCCCTCCTGGAACCCGCCGATCCAGAAGTCGGTGACCCCTTCGGGAAAGGGGACGTTCCCCTGGATCCAATCCGTCTCCTCAGCCGAAGTGAGCGTCGCCAGGTAGCCATGCATTCCTTGCCAGACTATGCTTTCCGCCCGCTCTCTTGCCTCTTCCCACGGCAGCCTCTCATCTATAAGCGCATACCAATGGCCGTTGGTCGGGTTGTCGACAGGCTGAGCGCCAGCAGCAAGCCCTGCCTGTTCTTCCGGTTCGAACTCGACCAGGAAGGGCTGCCGGTTGAGCCCGTAGTTGTCATTCCAAAGCCACAGGCCACCAGGTTTTCCAAGGGACTCATGCCCCTCCGCGTGTCCGCGCCCAATCAACTCCAGATGGTCCTCCCTCCCATCAGAATTGCCCGGCTCGCCCGGGTACCAATTCGTCCACACCCACGGCTCGCCGGTCGTCCACCCCCAGCCGCCTGAGGGCTCCCGACCGCCACTGGCTGACGCAGCCTTCACTCTTCCTGAAACAGCCCACCCGGCCGCGATCGCTACCATCACACTGGCGCCGCGCGGCTCTAATCTTGCCTTCTTCAGCTGCCATCGAGTCATTCCCTTCCGTGACGCACGCTACATCAGGAGGTCTGAAACCGCCTTTCTTCCAATCCAACACACAGTTGCACACACTTCTTTGAACTCAGGCTGCAATCATGCTGCCTTGCCGCAGCTCCTGATAACTTGAATCAATAGGGCGCCCACTCGGGATACATGTCCTCGGCCGACTCCTTTGTTAGTTGCCCGAGATTCTTGCCGTCGGCGTCCATAAGCCAAATGTCCCATCCGTATATCCCTTCCGTGTGATGTGAGTACTCTGGTTTGCAGGCGTGAAAGGCGATCCGTCTCCCATCCGGTGACCAGCACGGCGCATCGGCCATCATGCCGGCAGGGGTCAAGTCCTTGAGGTCAGTGCCGTCCCTGTTGACCGTGCAGATGTGCCAGTCATTTCCGTAGACCAAGCGTTGCCCGTCAGGAGACCATCTCGGCCGATTGCCTTGATACGTCCCCTCCCAGCTTACGATGTATTCTCGGGGCGGGGTGTCGCCCAGGAGGCCCCCCACAAGTTGTGTCAAAACCTCTGTTTTGACATCAACCCTATAGATTGACCAGACCTCCCCCTTCTTGCCGATAAAGACCAACTCCGGATTCTTTGGCGAGAATCTCACACCATAAGCAGTGCCTTGGAAATCGAGTATCTTCTCGCGGGTCGGCCGCTTGGCGTCAGGATTCAAGGTGTAGATGCTGAATGCTCCGTCTCCCTTGTCGAGAACTTGGCCCAGCGTGCCATCACTTGACCAATCCAGATCCACCAGTTTCGTCCCGGCCATCGGCTTGATCACCTTCTCTACAGTCCCGTCCAGACCGCAAATCACGGTCTCGCCATCGCCGCTCTTCCACACCGCCAGTCGTGCGCTGTCAGGCCCCCACGCAAAGCCCCAGGGAGGTAATAGATTATACGCATACGGATACGGACCCTGCGGCGGCTCCTGTTTATAGATCGGGCGGCTCTCACCCTTAACGTCACTGACAAAGAGTGCGTACTCTCCCGGCCAGGCCAGCCACTTTCTGTCGGGCGACCATCTCGAGCGTCCACGGAAGAATGACGCACTGTTCAACTCATCCCGACTCACCAGCACTGGCATGAGGCTCCCAAAATCCATGATGAACACGTCCAGAACACTCCGACGTATTGGCATGCGGGCAAAGTCAGTGTCCTTGGGAAACCTACCAGTTCTTCGCGATTGGAATGCAAGATAACCGGCCTCTCCTTCTGTGCCTTCTTTGTCTGAGTAATGCCTTCCCCCCATAACAAGTTCAATCTCAACCTCGAAGCTCGCGGCCGCGGCGAATTGCTGCATCGAGCCGAAGTCAAGCTCTTTCTCTCTCCGTACTAGCGAGGCTATATCGTCAATAGCAAGCAGGGTCTTGAATATGAATTCCCTCTCGGCCAAGAGTGCTGGAACTCCCTCGTCCGTCAATACCTTCACGCGAACGGCAAACGTGGCGTTAGCGCTTGTTTGCCCTTCTATCCTGACCAGACACCGAAGACCGCCCTCAGCCTCAGTGAACCGGATGCTCTTGACCTCCAATGGCTTTGTAGCTCTTCCCGCGTAGCCCGGGACCTCTGGACACGCGAGGCCAACCGGGATGTCTTTGTTCATTTCGAAGGCGCCGCGATGGTGGGTGATTCCTATGCCCCCTGCGGCTTCCATGAGCTTCCGATCGCCTGCCTTCTTGCTGATATCTTCGATCTCCACCCCGAAGCTGCTGGCGCCGGCGAATTGCTGGATCGAGCCGAAGTCAAGCTCTTTCTCTTCCCGTACTAGCGAGGCTATATCGTCAATAGCAAGCAGGGTCTTCAATATGAATTCCCTCTCGGCCAAGAGTACTGGAATTCCCTCGTCCGTCAATACCTTCACGCGAACGGCAAACGTTGCGTCAGCGCTTGTCTCGCGCTCGATCCTGACCACACAGTGAAGGCTGTCATCTTGCTGACTGAACCGGACATTCTTCACTGCAACTGGCGTGACGCCGTTCACGGCCGGGCAGTCGAGGTTCACCGGAAGATCCTTGTCCAGTTCGAAAGGGCCGTGATAGCGTGTAAGACTTCCGTCCCCCGCCGGTGTCGGCGGACCGGGCATGCTCTCCGGCGGCGACAGCCCTGTCTGGGCGGTTTGGAAGGCCAGTCCGACGATGTAACGGCCGGTGTTGCCTACCAACGTAGAGGCACCCGTCTTCGGGTCGATCCGCCATAGTCGCCAGGGGTCCGTGCTGTACAAGAACCCGTCAGGCCCGAAAGCCAGGCTGACGTAAGCCTCTACCGAATTCGCTATCACCGTAGTCTTGGCGGAACTCGTGTCAATCCGGTAGAGCGGTGGCTTTGCGTTCGGATCGCCGCCCGGAGCGGCATCGATGCCGTAGAGGACGCCGTCTGGTGAAAAGGCGTATGCGTCGTCGCCACGGCCCGTATTGCCGATGAAGTGCGCTGTTCCGGTGGAGATATCGATGGCATGTAGCTCACCCTCAGAAGAGGCGAGGAGCGTGCCTGCTGGCCAAGTGGCCCCTTCTGGTCCGGCAACTGATACCGGGGCGAAAGCGAGGTTCTCCAGAAACTTCCACCCAGATGGCACGGAACGAACGAGCGTGGCCTTCCCCGCGTGCGTATCGACTCGATAGAGGCGCCCCTCCCATGCTTCACTAACATAGAGAACACCTGCCATGTCAAAGTCCATGCCCACGTACTGGCTGGCGAAGTTGACCCCCAGGTTCCCGACCACCGCTGAAACGCCCGTCCGTGGATCGATTCGAAGCAGGTTCGCGCTCCTGTCCACTGCATACAGCGTCGGAAGCCCCGCAGCCGCCGCTTGCACGACAACCGGTCCATCGTCCGGACTGTCCGGCGGGAGGATTTTGATCTCGACCGGATTGCTGACCGCACGGACGTCTTTGCCCGTGTCTGAGCCCGCAGGTTGACAGATGAAAGCGACGCGAACCGTTCGCCTGCCAGGTTCCAGGTCCAGTGGCAGGCGTATACCGGCGATCTCCATGCTCTGCCAGTGCTCATCAAGTGAAATGGGAATGTCGTTGTATTCGCGGCCCGGCCCAAACACGGAACTCTTGACATCCACCTCGCCGAC
>Ga0315291_10006667_pt1 | contig 14326 bp, 12 predicted proteins | sample YL17G12_20_MG_FD_203070 | JGI IMG/M metagenome (GOLD analysis project Ga0315291, IMG submission 203070) | Sediment microbial communities from Yellowstone Lake, YNP, Wyoming, USA - YL17G12_20 | ecosystem: Environmental > Aquatic > Freshwater > Lake > Sediment | place: USA: Wyoming | collected...
TGTTGAAGGTCGTTCCCAACCGGAACAGGTCAGATACGACATCATCGCCCGGCTCGACATCTATCTTGATTCTGCTCATGATCCTCTTCAGTTACCGCGTCGATCGCGGCATCGAACAGACCCTCCATGGTCTTGAAATGCCTGAGAACGGTCGTCCTATCGACACCGGCTTTTCCTGCTATCGTAACGATATCCGCACCGTTGAATCCCTTTTCGTAGAATATATCCAGTCCCGCCTGGATGATCCTCTCTCGCGTCCTTTGGGGCATCGGACCCTTTGCGTCCTTCATGCGACCTCACCATGACAGCCAGCAATATAAAAATATACTCTATGTCCAGTCCGCGCGGCATCATTAAATCTTAATATCCACGCACCATATGCTACCGCATGGCCCGAGAGCCGAAGAAGATACTGCTGCTGATCCTCGATGGAGTTGGAGACAGACCGTCAAAGAACGGGAAGACGCCTCTTCAAGCGGCGAAACACCCTAACATCGACAGTCTCGCCCGCTCCGGTTCGTCCGGCATCGTGGACATCATCTCGCCTGGCGTCCCTCCGGGGAGCGACACGTCGCACCTCGCACTCCTCGGCTACGACCCCTACCAGGTCTATACCGGTCGTGGACCGTTCGAGGCGATAGGTCTTGGAATGGACGTGAGACCGGGGGACATAGCATTCCGATGCAACTTTGCCACGGTCGACAGGAACATGATTATCAAGGACCGACGCGCCGGCCGCATCGACTCGGGGACCGAAGCGCTGGCAAGAACGCTCAACGGGATGGAGATCGATGGGGTGAGGTTCTACCTGAAGCCAGGGGTGGAGCACAGGTGCGCGCTCATCATGCGCGGGACCGGCCTCTCGCCCGACGTCTCGGACGTGGACCCGCACGTCGAGGGGGCGCACGTGCTCGAGTCGCAGCCGCGGAGCAGCTCCGCACGCAGGACCGCGGCCCTCCTCAACCGGTTCACGGGGAGAAGCCACGAGGTCCTATCGGTCCACAAGGTGAACGCCATGAGAAGGCAGAAGGGGCTCCTTGAGGCGAACGCCATCCTTGCCAGGGGCGCGGGGGTGGTCCCGCACCTGCCGTCGCTCAGGGACAGGACCGGGATGAGGGGGCTCTGCATTGCCGGCATACCGATCATCAAGGGGATAGGGAGGCTCGCCGGTCTCGACGCCCCAAGCGTGAAGGGGGCGACGGGGAGCATGGACACGGACCTGGATGCAAAGTTCGGCGCGTTCGTCAAGAAGAAGGCGAAGTACGACTTTTTCCTGATCAACGTCAAGGGGACGGACGTCTGCGGCCACGATGGAGATTTCGACGGAAAGGTCAAATTCATAGAGCGCGTGGATGCGTCGCTGGGCAAGGTCTCCCGGTCGCTTTCCGACGTCATCTTCGCGATCACGGGTGACCACTCGACCCCGGTCACGGTGCGCGACCACTCCGGCGACCCTCTGCCGCTCTGCATCTCGGGCGAGACCGTCCGAAGGGACGGGGTCTCTCGGTTCGATGAGGTCTCTTGCGCACGCGGGGGGCTCGGTCGGATAAGGGGGAAGGATATTCTACCGATCCTGATGGACCTCGCCGATCGCTCCGAGAAGTTCGGGGCGTAGCCCGGCCCTATTGACTGGGTTCATATCAGGCGCATATTGGCAAAAAGATTAATTATGATACGTTGTTCAACATGGGAGGATGACGGCATGGATTTTGACACCTCCAAGGAAGAGACGTTCAGGAGGAGGCTCCGGGAGCACCTGCAGAAGGAGATAGAGCCGCACGTCGCAGAGCTGGATTACAAAGGCGACTTCCCGTGGCTCGGATGGAACTTCCTGAAGAAGAGGGGGCTGCTTGGCTTCCCTATACCCAAGAAATGGGGCGGGGCGGGCGGCAGCCAGCTCGAGTACGCGATCGCGCTCGAGGAGGTGTCGCGCGTCTGGGCGGCGCTCGGCACGTGCCATGAGGTCCACATCACCCTCTGCCAGGAGTCCATCAACCTGTTCGGCTCAGACGAGCTAAAAGAAAAATACCTCAGACCGCTCGCAAGAGGCGAGACCATCGGCGCATTCGCCCTTACCGAACCGAACGCCGGGACCGACGCCGCATCGATCGAGACGACCGCACGGCTCCTCGGGGACAAGTGGGTTCTCAACGGCAGGAAATACTTCATAACGAACGCACCGGTGGCCGATACGTTCGTCATCTTTGCGATGACGGACAGGAGCATGGGTACCCGCGGGATGAGCGCGTTCGTCGTTCCCAGGCGGACGCACGGGTTCAAGGTAGGGAAGATATTCCACAAGATGGGGATCCGCGCCTCGCAGACCGGGGAGCTGATCCTGGAGGACGTCCATATCCCAAGGGAGAACCTGATAAACGAGGAGGGGGAGGGGTTCAGGATCGCCATGGCGATACTCGACCGGGGGAGGATAGGCATTTCGGCGCAGGCGGTGGGCATCGCGCAGGCGGCGCTCGACCACTCGGTCCAGTACGCGACTCGGAGGGAGCAGTTCGGGAGGCCGATATCGAACCTCCAGGCCATCCAGTGGATGGTGGCCGAGATGGCGTCGGAGATCGAGGCGGCCAGGCTGCTGACTTACAAGGCGGCGTGCTGCGTGGAGACCCAGGAGGTGTTCTCCAAGGAGGCGAGCATGGCCAAGCTCAGGTCGTCCGATACGGCGGTCAAGGCGACGCGGGACGCGATCCAGATCCACGGCGGGTACGGATACATGGCCGACCTCCCGCTCGAGCGGTTATACCGCGATGCGAAGATCACCGAGATATATGAGGGGACCTCGGAGGTCCAGAAGATGATCATCGCGAACGCGCTGATGAGGTGATCCTATGTTGAAGGACTGCAAGGGATATATCGAGAGCGTCAGGCGGTTGGACCCGGACGTCTACATGTTCGGCGAGAGGATAAAGGACACAGCGAAGTTCGGGATGACGCGGCTCGCGTTCGAGGGCATCGGGATGAGCTACACGCTCGCACAGGACCCGAGGTACAAGCACCTGATGACCGCGGAATCAGAGCTCACGGGCGGGGAGATCAACATCTACAACCACGTCAACTCCGGCCCAGAGGACCTGAAGAACAGGGTGAAGGTCGCAAGGCTGATGTGCCAGCGCACGGGCGTATGCACCGGCCGGTGCCCCGGGTGGGACTGCATCAACGCGCTCTGGGACACCACCTATGATATCGACAAGAGGTTCAAGACCGAGTACCACAAGCGGTTCAGGGCGTTCCTCAAGTACGTCCAGGAGAACGATCTCACATGCTCCGGGGCGCTCACGGACCCGAAGGGTAACCGTTCGCTGAGGGCGGCAAGGCAGGCGGACCCGGACCTCTACCTGCACGTGGTCGAGAGGAAAAAGAACGGGATCGTGGTCCGCGGGGCAAAGGCGATGATCGAGGGCGCGGCGTGCGCCCACGAGCTCATAGTCCAGCCCGGTACGGGATTCTCGGTCCACGAGAAGGACTACGCGGTGGCGTTCGCGATACCATCGAACACGAAAGGGGTTACAATCATAGTGAACCGGCAGTCGTGCGACGAGAGGAAGAACCAGGATGGGTTCGACAAGGGGAACACGAAGTACGGGTGTTTGGAGACGCTCATAGTGTTCGACGACGTCTTCGTGCCATGGGACCGGGTCTTCATGTGCGGGGAATACGAGTACGCGGTCGAGGCGGTCACGAAGTTCGTCCTGCTGCACAGGATGGTGCTCTCCGGTTGCCTTGCGGGCTGCGGGGACATAGTCACCGGCGCCTCCTCGCTCCTTGCTGACTATAACGGGCTGAACCGGCAGATGACCGACAAGCTCGGCGAGATGGTCTACTACTCCGAATCGATGTACGCCTCCGCGCTCGGCGCCGCGTGCGAAGGGGTCTCGAACCCGTCCGGCGCCTGCTTCCCGAACACGATGCTCGCGAACGTTTCGAAGCTGAACCTCTACTGGATGCCGTACGAGATATCGAAGTTAGCGGACGAGCTGGCCGGGGGGATCGGGGCGTGCATGCCCTCCGAAAAGGACCTCAGGGGCAAGGCGACCGGTCGCTACGTTGACAAGTATCTCAAGGGGACCTATGACTCCAAGACCGAGAACCGGATGCGCGCGATCCGGCTGCTGGAGAACATGACCGCAGGGGCCGGGAGGATGAGCGCGCTATGCATGCACGGCGGAGGCTCGCCCGCGGCGGCAAGGCTCGTCGTCCGGTCGCTGCTCGACCTCGAACTGAAGAGGAGATGGGCCAAGGACCTGGCGGGTATTGAGTAGCGAGCGCCCTACAAATCGTAGATTCGATGATTGACGATCTGTGATTGAACGACAGATAACGTAGTATCACGCAAAGTTCGCAGAGAACGCAAAGACGAACACAAAGCCCGCAGATTAATTGGAGATTGCCAATCGCAAATTGCCGATTGAACGTATTGCGCGCAAGTCACGCAATTTCACAATTTCCGATTGGACAATCTTCACTCGTCATTGTCCTTTGCGTGCTTTGCGTCTTTGCGAGAGACAAACGCTGTAATATCATGCTAAGCCCGCAAAGAACGCTATAACGAACACTCTGTGGTACGTTCGCGAGCTCGACGGGAAACGAGATATGCGATGTAGCAAGCCACGGATGACCGCGAAAAGATAAAGAGCGAGTCACAGAGATATGAACCCCTAATCATCATAGCCTGTTTGAGTTGTCCCAATCCATTTTAGTCTGATTTATATAGATGCACGGATTTATGAGGGTGGATGAAATTCACGCAGAGGTTCGTGAAGGCGTACAAGCACGCCGGTGTGCCGTTCCCGCTCTACCTCATCAAGTACGTGCTCCCGGTCGCGGCCATGTGCCTTGCGTACGTCCTGTTCCTCGAGATCCTGGTCCCGGAGATCTTCGACCAGGCGCTCGTCTTCGTCTTCATGGCTCCGGTGGTCGCCGGGATAATGCTCGTCCTCCTCTACCCGCTGATCATCTACGAGCAGAGGGGTCGCGCGATAGACGGGGACATGCACCTTTTCGTCACGAGGCTCGGCATCCTGTCGCTATCGTACGTCTCGAGGCGCGAGCTGTTCAACATCCTGTCGGAGATGAAGGAGTACCGCGAGATAGCTGAGGAGGTGGCCAAGGTCTACTTGTTGACCAACAAGTGGCACATCTCGCTCCCTCGCGCGTGCCGCATAGTGGCAGAGGAGACCCCGTCCGAGCGGTTCGCCGACTTCCTGACGAGGATGGCGCACGCGGTCGAGACCGGGGAGAGCGCCGAGACCTTTGCCCAGAACGAGCAGACCGTGGCCATGGAGGAGTACGCGTCGAAGTACGACGCCGCGCTCTCGGCGGTGGACATACTGAACGAGGTCTACATCGCGATCATCTCGGCAATGATGTTCATCTTCGTCATGATCTTCCTGTTCCCGCTGATGATGAACGTCTCGCCGTTCTACATGTACCTGAGCGTGGCCGGGCTCTTCCTGATGGTCGAGGCGATATTCCTCGTGTTGCTATACGTGGTCATCCCGAGTGAGCACGTCTGGCACACCTCGGGCATCAGGGTCAAGCGCGATTACATGATCCGGGACCGATTGATCTGGGGTGTGATATTCTCGATCATCATAATACCTATCGCGGTGCTGGTCCCGTTCCCGTACTTCAAGGAGGCTCCGCTCCTACTCAAGCTCGCGGTCGGGCTGACGCCGCTGCTCTACCCGGGACTGACGGTGAACATCGAGGAGGGCGTGATCAAGCGCAGGGACGAGAACTACTCCGCCTTCATCCGCTCGCTGGGCACCAGCGCCGCGGGGATGGGGAAGGAGACCACCATGGCGCTCGAGAAGATGCGCTGGTACGCGTTCGGTCCGCTGACAAAGAACATAAGCGACCTCTACAAGCGCCTCTCGCTCCGCATCGACAAGCTGAAGGCATGGAAGATATTCGGCGCCGAGACCGGGAGCGACCTGATACTCAAGTTCAACGACCTGTACGTCGAGGGCTCGAAGGTCGGCGGCAACACCAAGACGATCAGCCAGATCATAAGCGCGAACTTCGTGAAGATACTCAACCTGAGGAAGAAGAAGTACCAGAAGTCCGAGGCGACGACCTACCTCTACTACGGTGTCACCGCAGGGATAACGGTCACGCTGTTCGTCAGCTACGTGATCGTCCTGTTGATGGTCAACCTCGCATCGAGCTCCGGCATCGGCACGATCGGCTCCGAGATCCCGAACCTCCCGTTCCTCCAGATGTCCGCCGATATCCCGTTGATGGTCGAGGTGGTGGCGACGCTTGTCATAGTCATCCACCTGGCGTTCTCCTCGTACATGACGCGCATGCTTGGCTCCGGCCACCCGTGGGGCTCGCTCACCCACTTCGCCGGCATGATGTGGCTCACCGGCATATGCGCCACAGCGACGATATTCCTCGCTAAGGGGCTCCTCGGCATCTGATCATTTCTTGACGCCCTTCTTGACGGCTGCGATGACCTTTGCCTTGTCACCAAGCGTGAATACTGCTACTGGTTTCGGGTGGGGTCTTTTGGCATCGTCTATCTTGATGTCCGCAAGCCCCTTCGCGGCGAACGCCTTTCCGGCATAGTCCCAGAACCTGACCTCGAGCTCCACCCTCGGCACGCCCGGCCGGATCGGCCTGATCCCGAACTCCACGTAGATGCACTCGTCGACGCTGAGCGACGGGACCACGTTCCACTGCACCTCGATACCCTCCGTGAGCGAGACGAGCTGGAGGTCTGCGGCGTGCTCGCTGCCGGTGTTCATCACGTAGGTCAGCGCCTTTGTCCACTGGTTGAGCGCGAAGCTCTCGGCCACGGCGGCTATTATGGAGATGGCGGGCTTGCTCATCTCCTTGACCTTGAACGAGGAGCTCTCCGCCCCCTTGAGCATCGTGAGCGCAGAGTTGAACTCCCCGATGCGGACCTTGTCCAGCGCGTTCTTCGCGAACGCCTTCGCGTCCTCGATCCTCGCGCCGAAGTGCTTTGCCACGAGCAGCCTCTGGACTATCTCGTGCACGTAGTCCTCGAATATCTGGCCGTTGTCGAAGACCGTGACCTTCTTCGGCATCCCGGCGACGAGCCTCGTACCCTTCGACGAGATGCACCCGGCGGTTATCGGGTCGGCGGAGTGGTAGGTCCAGAGGTTCTCCTCCTTGTCGATGAACGCGACCATCCCGTTCGCCAGGCCGACGAACGCATAGGCACCGTTCTCCGTGAGCCTGACCACCGTCGCCTCGCCGCAGTCCCACTTGCGCAGTATCGTCTTGTACTCGCTGAAGATGTGGACCGCTCCCCCGTCGGAGACCGCGATCGCCTTTCCGGTTGCGGCGGCGTCGCTGGTGATTATCCGTCCCGATATCCGGGGGTTCCAGGCGACCGCGCCCACCGGGTTGAACTCGATTATCCTCCCGTCCACGGTGGCCACGAACGAGTTTCCGGCCGAGGTGATGGACATGGAGACTACCGAAGTGAGGGTCCCCGCGCTCCACTTGACGCGCCCGGAGGACGCGTCGAGCATCGAGACCTTCTTGGTCGACTGGTAGGCAAGCAGCGAGTTGGAGCCGTCGTCCGTCATGATCTCGACCTTTCCGTCGAGCTTCGCCTCCCAGATGAAGGAGCCGTCCGTCTTGAACGCGTAGACCCCTCCGGACTCTGTGCCGACGAATATGCGCTCGTCCGTCAGCAGGCAGGCGGAGACCCGGTCCTTGAACTCGAGCGCCCCGACCGACCCGCCTCGAACCGAGTGCAGGGTGACCCTCGATTCGTGGGCTATGGACACGAGGCTGCCCGAGGGCGAGATGTCCCCGTGCGATGCCGGGCCGAGGTTCCGCTCTCCCTTCGAATCGATGTCGAGGAGGTACGCACCGGATGTGGTGACTGCCAGCGCGAACTTGCCGTCGCTCGACATGGAGATGGTCCTCACATCCCCGGCGACGCTGACTATCCACCTGGGAGAGACCTTCATCTATCCATCCTCGCTCATTTCGTTATTGACCCGAGGTCATAATTGTTCTCCCCTAATATAATACCTTTGGAGACAAGGCGGGTCTTGACGATAGCGCCCTTTGCCAGCCTCGGGATCCTCATGTCGCCAGCATGCGTCACGCTGTTCTTCGGCACGTCCATCACTGTGTTGAAGACCTCGATCTCCTCCCCCTTCTTCGCGAGCAGCACCTGGAGCGTCGTCCCCTTGAACTCGACCCCCAGGTCGTTCACCACCCACACCGAGCCCTGCATAGAGCCGTCCTTCATCCTCTTCATCTTGAGATATGCCACGAACATGTTGTAGGCTTGCTTGAGCTTGTGGTAGGCCAGCTTCGTCCCCCCGAAGAAGTCTACCAGGCTCTCCGAGACGCACGGCTCGGCGTCGTTGAACCTCTGGAGCACGATGCCGGCGATCCGCCCCTTGCGCAGCCGGTTCTCCTCCACCTCCCTCTGCAGGCCCCTTGCCTGGAGAAGCTGCGTCGACACGACCAGTTCCCTCGGGTCCGACCTGCCTGAGCTGACCATCTCGCCGAACCTCTTGTGCGTAACAACAAACCCGGGCACCGAGCGCTCGTTCCTGATGAACTCGATGTTCCGCATGAACATCCGGTCGGAGACTATGTGGGTCCCCGTCGACTCCTTAGGCTTCGACGGGAGCACGACGACCGATGGGTGGACGAGCAGCCTGCGCGTCGCGACCTGGCCCCCGCTCTGCCAGACCATGATGCCGAGGTTGTCGCAGATCATGTAGAAGTCCTCCTTTTCCCTGAACGGCACCACGAGCGTGTTGATGTTCGAGTTGAGGGCGTGGCTGAGCATCTTCAGGTACTTCTGCTCCTCCACCTCGCCTAGGAACAGGTCGAGGGGCGCCCACTCCACCCCGCGCACGAACTCCTCCTTCCCGTTGATCAGGATGCGGTTCCCGCTCCACTCCACCCTCCGGAACCCCACGAAGTCCGTGGCCGTATCGAGCTCCACGCCGTCCTCGACCACGGTGGCCTTGACGGAGTACATTACCTGCTCCCCCACGTCCCACGGTTCCCAGTATTCGAGCGAAGGGATCGGCACGTCGCGGCTCAGCGTGTTCAACCCCTTCTTCAGCTCGAGCTTGATGTCCTCGGCCCGAACGTCCTTCATCCGCTGGATCGTGATGACGCAGTCGGTCGCGATCTCCCGGACGCTGTATATCTCCAGATCGATGTGCACGTGCCAGAGCCCGTTCGATTCGTAGGCGTAGGTGAACATCAGGACTATCATCACGTCCTCCGAGCCTATCAGGAAAACGTGGTCGATGATGCCGTCCCTGTTCAACTGCCTCCGCTCCCTTTTGCGGGGGAACGAGACCACGAGTTCGTTCCTGCTTTTTATTAGGTGCGTTACGTCCGCCATCCCCCATCGACCCCTTATCGGGGCGTCGTTGAACCTGATCTTGGCCCGTCCATCGATCCCTTTGAAGACGACCATCCACAGGTTGTCATCTTCGAGCTCGACGTCGAACCGCTTGACCCACTCCCACTCGATGTCGTTCACCCAATATGTCCTCGGGGAGTTACCGGGTATTCTAGCATCGTCGAGCGCGCCCTGGTAGAAGAGGTTCATGCAGAGGTTCCCGGGGACGCGTCCGGGCACCCACGCCTTGTGGCCGCGCCTGCGGATCGCCCATTCGCCGCTGAGGACCTCGGTCACGCGCATCTAGTTCGTTAATCGGGCTCTTCATTTAAAACCGTTGCGACGGACAGCACCGCGAGGCCTGAGGGCTATAACGATATCCGAAAGGCTGAACATCTCCCACGGCCTTGCCATGTACAACCTGAGGTGCATATGCGAGCAAGGTCTGGCCGCGCCGCACCTCGCAGGGGACGAGGTACTATTCGAGCGGCAAGAACATCTTGATGAGCGGGGAAAAGGACGAGACCGAATGATGAGGCCTCACGCCGTTATATCTTGGCTTTCTTCGCCGCCTTCTGCGCGCGCTTGGCCCTCTCGCTTGCTGTGAGCCCAGTGACCCGCTCCATGAACTCGTTATACTTACGCATGGTGTCAGAGGCGACCTCCGCGCCCACCTTGGCGTCGGTCCGCGTATCGACAGAGATCTTGTCGGGGGAGAGCACCTTGACCGATATCGATATGAGGGCACCGTAGGAGGACTCGAGCGCCCCGCCCGATCCCTTGACGTTCCCGAAGGCACTCCGCATCTCCGCCTCGATCCCCGCGCTCCCGCCGATCTTCTTGAAGTGCCCCCGCCTCAGTTCGAACTCGCGCATGCGCGCCGAAAACATCCGGAGGTTCAAAAATCTATTGTTTGGAAAAGATAACAAAAGGGAAAAAGAAAGGGATGGCCCTTTCACTTGCGCTTTGGCTTCGGGGCCTGGTCGGGCGGGGAACCCTCGGTCGTCGGTATGACCTTCTGGACCCCTTCCCGCCATGCGCGGTACTGCTCCTTCAGGAGTGTCTCGCTCTGCTCGAGGACCGGGTGTATCTCCTTGGGTATCACTGACCTGACGAGATCCCTTGCCTTGTCGCTCTGGCCCTTGAACAGGTCGAGCCCGCGGTCGTACTGCTCCAGGGCAAGCTGGACCTGGGAGACCATATAGTTCTGCATCTCCTCGAACTCGAAGGTCATCCCGCCGGTATCGCTGATCGTCGTGAGCTCCGCGGCCACGTCCTCGAGGTACTTCTCGACCGTCTCGTTCTGAGTTCGGATGAGGTCCTCGGTCCGGTCGTACAGGGGCTTGACCTCCTTCGGTACCAGTCCCCATATGGCAGCCATGCCGTTCTTCATTTGCGTGTCCTGGAACTCCCTGAGCATCTTGTACCCTGCAAGGGTCGCCTTCAGGTTGTGGCTGACCGTCTTGTACGCGATCGCATTTGCCTCTTTCACCGTGTTTGTTTCCATTTGTCTTCACATCCGCTGTGCTTCATACAGCAATATACAGTAACGCACTATTACTATTTAAGCATTTCTCCTGAGGCAGCCATACCCGTCGACCAACCGTATATAAATAGGGACGGCTCATCGACGTTCGATGACCTCGAGGGCTCGCGGATTCAAGAAGTCGGTCATGCTGATGATATGGCGGTTCCAGCAGGTGTACGGGATACTCGCCATACTCCTCTGGGCGCTCCTGCTCACCATCTCTGCGTACGACAAGTACGTCCAGCCGGTGTTCCAGACCTACCTTGGTATAATGCCGAACCAGGTCGCGCTCGGGCTGACGGTCTGCTTCCTCCTGGTGATGGTCTTCCTGCTGTTGCTCGGGGTAATATACGACAGGATCCTGAGGCTCTGGGTCGAGCAGAGCATCGTGAACGTCGAGAGGAACCCGTACCTGAAGTACAAGCTGTCCGCGCGCGACCTGATAATGCTCGAGACCACGATGCTGCCGATCCTCAAGGAGCTGGCGAAGAGGGACCAGGACGCTCAGAAGAAGCTCGATAGAGTCGAGAAATGGATCAAGAAGTCGTTCGATGACGACCCGGCGCTGAAGAAGGACTACGATGAATCGGTCCGATGGATAGAGGGATAGCCTCAGTCCACCTTCTCCCACTTCTCGAGCTCGAGCACCGATGACAGGGTCCTGCCCTGCTTGATCTCCTCCCTGAACCGGTTCTCGCGCTCCAGCACCTCGAGGGAGCGGTTCGCTATCTCCACCGCCTTTTCCATCGGCACGACCACGACCCCGTTCTCGTCCCCGATCACCCAGTCGCCCGTGCGAACCTTCTGACCCCCGCAGACTATCTCGGCGCCTATCTCCCCGTACCCCTTCGGGTCGCCGGCGTTCGGCACCACGTGCTTCGAGAAGACCGGGAAGTCGATGTCCACGATGGTATCGATGTCCCTTGCGGCGCCGTCTATCACGACGCCGGCCACCCCCTTGACCTGGCAGGAGTGGGATGCAAGCTCGCCCCATATCGCCTTGTAGCCTCCGCCCGCGTCGATGACCAGTATCTCGCCCGGCTTCGCGCGTTCGATGGCCTCGACCGGTTTCGCCCAGTCCCCGTCTATCGTCCGCACGGTCAGCGCCCTGCCCGCTATCTTCCGGCCGCGCCTGACGTGGGGGAATATGCCGACCATAGTGCCCTTCTTCTGCATGGCGTCGGTTATGTTCGGGGTGGACACCTTCATGAACGCCTCGTGGATGTTCTTGCCAGAGTATTTCTTGTGGAGCTCGGTCACTACCCTCTTGCGCGACAGCATCGCGGATTTGATGGTCCTTGCGGCCTTCGTCACGTCCTTCGCCTTGATTATCGCGCCGCCGACTATGATGATCGTCGCACCAGCCTCGAGCGCGTCCACGCAGCTCTCGGAATTCAACCCCCCGGCCACCGCGACCGGGACCGAGACCGCCGAGCAGACCTTGCGCAACGCCTCGATCGGGTCCTTCCCGATCATCTGCTGGTCCACGCCGATATGGACGCATATATAGTCCACGCCTAGCTTTTCGAGCTGCCTTGCCCTCCGGACCATGTCGGGCGAGTTGATGAGATCCCCCATGACCTTCGCGCCGTACCTCCTGCCCACCTCGACCCCCTCGGTGAACGTCGGGTCGTCCGCCTGGGCGAGGATGGTCACGACATCGGCGCCGGCCTTGGCGGCTATCTCCACCTCGAACCCGCCCACGTCCATTATCTTCATGTCGGCGACGATGCTATTGGACGGGAACGTGCGCTTTAGCGTGCGCAAGATCTCCATCCCCTCGCTTTTGATGAGGGGAGTTCCCGCCTCCACCCAGTCCGCCCCTCCCTTGACCGCGAGCCTTGCGATCTCGACCGCCCTCCTCGCGTTCTCCATGTCGAGCGCGACCTGAAGTATGGGCTGCATGGACGATAGTATCGGGAACGGATATTTAGAGTTTAAACCCGCGCCGAACGGTTCATTCGACCCCTTTGGAGGTAAGGGTTATCGCGCATGACTGCCCTTCCTGGAGGGACCGGTGCTTGATCAGGACCGCGCGGCGATGGGACATCTGGTTCGGGTCCCTCTCGAACTTCACTATCGTCTTGGCGTTGTGGAGCAGCATGTGGCCGCCGATGGGCTCGATGCTCTGCCTTTCCTGGTCGTAGTAGACCTGCGTGGTCAGGATGACCGGGATGTCCTTTGTCCTCGCCGCGCGCATGAGCCTGAGCACCATCCGGGTGAGCGACGCCCGCTCGGACTGTTTCGTGCTCCCCATGTCGAGCCTGTAGAAAACGGTCGCCGAGTCCATGATGATCGCGCCCGAGTCCATCTTCTCGTTCAGCTTGCATACCTTGTCGACCACCTTCTCCTGCTCCTGGAAGTTCTGGGGCCGGAAGAAGAGGAGGTTCTTCAACCTCCCAAGGTCCGGGCTGAACACCTGCTCCATTCGCTCCGCGGACACGCCTTCGGTATCGATATACAGCACCTTGCGGTTCATCGATGCGACGCTCCTTGCGACCTGGATGCAGACGTTCGTCTTGCCCGATCCCCCCTCCCCGTAGAAGAGCGTCAGGGCGGTGGATTCTATGCCCCCGCCAAGCATCGCGTCGAGCGCGCCCGCGCCTGTGGGTATGCGCATCGCCGCCGTAACCGGCTCATCGGATATAAAGGTGCCCGGGGGAAGGTCTAGCTCGCCCAGGAGCACGGAGAGCGGAGCGTCGCCCGAGGCTATGGATACGAACTGGTCGGTGGTCTCTCGCCCATCATTGTTCTCGCGCATGAATGAGTGATGGCGCGCCATGTCTTGTATGGTGGCGGTACATGTATGGTACGGCGTCAGGCGTCGCGGCGCCTTTCCGGCCTTGCCCTCTCGCTTTCCTTGCCTTTCCCTTTTTCCCGCTTTTTCTCCCCTCTTTTCCATTTGATGTAGAGGATAGCGGCCAAGATGACGGCAACTATGACTGCAGCCGCGAGAAGGATCGAGGTGAACGGTATCGGCTCGGGCGGTTTCGTGACCTCGTCGTGCTTGACTATTTTCGTGAGCCTGACCTCGATCGTCGTGGCGTTGCCCTTCTCGACGGTCACAGTGGTGTGGTTGAACAGGTAGCCGTCCTTTTTCACGTCGATCTCGTAATAGCCAGAGCTTATGTTGGAAAAGGTCGAGGAACCGTCGTTCCCGGTCGTCGCATTCGCCTTCAATAAACCGAAGTAGAACAGGCGCACGGAGGCATTATCGATCGACAGGCCAGTCCCGTTCTCGATGACGTGGACCTTCAACGAGCCGATATCCGGGATATCGGGTTCGAGGGCGATGTCGATCTGGAGCACCTGGTCGTTCACGTTCTGGATCAAGTGGTATGTGATGTAACCAGGTTTCGAAACGATAAGGTCGTACGTGTCGGGCTTGATGCCAAGGATCGCGTAGAACCCCATCGAATCGGCGG